>OMEJ01000032.1_pt1 | contig 164057 bp, 177 predicted proteins | sample 1645361 | NCBI WGS metagenome assembly OMEJ01 (sample SAMEA103958156, study PRJEB25191) | human gut metagenome
CAATACTACGATTTACAACACGGCGCTTTATATGAGATTGAGCCGGGACGATGAAAACTATGGTGACAGCGTAAGCATTGAAACACAGCGGACAATCCTGCAACAGTACGCAAAGGAACAGGGGCTTCATGTAGTCGGTGAGTATGTGGACGATGGCTGGTCGGGGACGAACTTTGAACGCCCGGATTTTCAGCGCATGATGGACGATGTGGAAGCCGGAAAAGTAAACTGCATTGTCACGAAAGACCTTTCCCGTTTCGGGCGGGAACATGTGATGATGGACTACTATCTGGAATTTCTGTTCCCGGAAAAACGGGTGCGCTACATCGCCGTTGCGGAGAATGAGGACACAGAAAAAGGGCTTTCCGATTTTGTCCCATTCAAAAACCTGTTCAATGAATGGTTTGCGAAAGATACGAGCCGCAAGGTAAAGGCCGCTTTCAAAGCGAAGTTTGCCACAGGACAGCGTATCGGCGCCTATGCTCCTATCGGGTACAGGAAACACCCGGAAATCAAAAACAAGCTGATAATCGACGAGGAAACCCGCTGGATAGTGGAGAAGATTTTTGACCTTGCTATTCATGGCAGAGGGGCGGCCAGTATCACAAGAATACTGATTGAGGAAAAGGTTCCTACGCCGGGATTTATCAACTTTCAGCGTGACGGGACTTTTGCAAACATCTATGCGGGTGCGCCGGAGGAAAAAAGCTACGCATGGACGATAGCCCAGGTCAAGAGCATTATGAAAGATGAAACCTATATCGGCCATACCATCCACTACCGGGAAACGAACATTTCCTTTAAGAACAAACGGAGGGTACGCAAGCCCCAAAGTGAATGGGTGCGGGTGGAGAACACGCAGGAGCCGATTATCAGTGAGCAGGTTTTCCGGCAGGTACAGGAGCAGATAGCAAACCGCCGCAGAAAATGCAAGGACGGTACAACACAGATTTTTTCCGGATTGGTAAAATGTGCGGATTGCGGCTGGTCGCTGTCCTATGGGGAGAACAGGCAGAACAGCAAGCCTTACGGCCATTATCATTGTAGCAAGTACGGACAGGGCACACGCCAATGCTCCATGCACTATATCCGCTATGATGTGCTTTACGCCTATGTCCTCTCCCGTCTGCAATACTGGTCGGGGCTGGTACAGCATGATGAAGAACGGCTTTTGAAGCGGCTGTTAAATGCCACTGATAAGGGACAGGCCGCCGCAAGAAAGAAGCAGGCCGCCGAACTGAAAAAGGCAGAGAAGCGGAAAGCCGAAGTCGATACCCTGTTTGCCCGGATGTATGAGGACTGGGCGGCGGGGTGTATCACGGAATACAACTTCTCTATGTTGTCCGGGAAGTACCAAAGCGAACAGGCTGAACTGGACACAAAGATTGAACAGCTTCAATCCGCTATCGCCACTGAAAGCCAGAACGCCGCAGACGCAGAAAAATGGATTGCCTTGATGAAAGAGTGCGTCAATCCAACAGAACTGACCGCCGAACTTTTGAATACGCTGATTGAAAAAATCGTTGTCCATGAAGCGGTCAAAGGTGAGGACGGAAGCCGGGAACAGGAGGTAGAAATCTTCTACCGCTTTATCGGCAAAATTGATTGAATGATACCAATATCTTTAACTATGTGATACCGGGGAGAGTATTCCGGATGTGATCGCCTGTGACAGGATGGCAGAAGCATTTGGTGTGGCGTTGGAGGATATGCTGCATTATGAGGAAAAAAATAAAAGTCTTCCACTTCCGCCAAAAGGGAAGCATATGTTTGGAACGGTTACAGTCGGAGCGAGAGGACAGATCGTTCTGCCAAAGAAGGCGAGAGAAGTTTTTCAGATCAAAGCGGGAGATACGATCATGGTGTTAGGTGATGAAGCACAGGGGATTGCCCTGGTCAAAGCAGATGATATGATAGATTTCGTGCAGCAGGCATTAAAAATGGCAAATCAAAAGGATAAGAACTAAGACACAAAAAAGTGAGGAAAACACTGCAGGAGGAAATGGAGATTTTTATGAGAAAACATTATCTGGATAATATCCGGTTTCTGACGATTTTTTTTGTTGTGATCTTTCATGTTTATTTTTATTACAATAATATTGGAACCGAGGCGATGTTTGCCGGTTTAAAACCGTATGAAGGAGCAGTTACATTTGCGGGGATTTACCAGTATTTTGTATACCCGTGGTTTATGTTACTGCTGTTTGTGGTCGCCGGAATCAGTGCAAGATATGCACTGGAAAAGAGAACAGAAAGACAGTTTTTGAAAGAGAGGGTGGATAAGATTCTGGCGCCGTCGACACTTGGTGTTCTGGCATTTGGCTGGCTCGGTGGATATGTGATCTATCTTCACACTGCGCGTGGCAATATGCCGGAGAGTGTACCGGCTTTTGTGAGAGTCATTATCATCTTATGCTGTGGTATCGGGGCACTGTGGTTTTGCCATGTATTGTTTGTGGCAGCACTATTTCTGCTTCTGATCCGGAAAATTGCAGGAAAATGCAACGCTGCTTATCACGTTCTACCGGAACGGCATTTATATTCCGGCATTTTTAGCCGGATATTACCTGTTTTCGAATGAAAGTGTCATGGAAAAAATAAAAAATGCAGTGCTCCTATTGGGCATTTGTGCAGCTGTAAGCGGCATATTTTATATCGTAAGATGTTATGGAATGGCATATACGGACAAAGATGTACTGTCAAGATGGGATTTAAACCTGTATGCATTTTTTATGGTTTTGCTCGTGCTTGGTGCAGGTCCAAAATGGCTTGATTTTTCCAATAATTTTACGAATTATATGAGAAAATGCTGTTTCGGTATCTATGTATTACATATCCCGGTACTTTTAGTGATCAATTATCTTCTGGCTGGAAAGGAGCTGCCATTGACTGTAGTCTATGGTATTGAATTGGTGGGTGGATTTGTGGTTTCAATCTTATTATATGAAGTGATACGTCGGATCCCGGTGCTTAGATACTGGATTTTGGGGATTCGGAAACAACGGAATAACGTTTGAAAAGCGAGATATAATGGACTTTTTTGATAAAAATATCAGCTAAAATATGATTTCACAAAAAGTTCACAAAAAAATTAGCACTCACCTCTTGACAGTGCTAATAAGTGGTGGTATAACATAGTCAGAACAAAGGAAGAGGGAACAAAAAGAGAAGATGATTCCCCAGAGTTCCTTCGTCTGAGGTTCCAAAACAAAGGTAAAAAACATGGGAGGTTCCACAGAAAGTGGACCGGTAGAAAAAGGAGAGATGACTTATGTTACTGCCTAGCATTTTTGGAGAAAACTTATTTGATGACTGGATGGATTTCTCATTCCCAGAGATTCCGGATGTTGATAAAACATTGTATGGTAAACATGCAAAGAACATGATGAAGACAGATGTAAAGGAGACCGAGAAAGGTTACGAAGTAGCCGTTGATCTTCCAGGATTTAAGAAAGACGAGATCCAGCTTGAGTTAAACGATGGTTACCTTACAATCAGCGCTGAGAAGGGTCTCGACAAGGAAGAGAAGGATAAGAAAGACAAATACATCAGACGTGAACGTTACGCCGGAAGTATGAGCCGTACCTTCTATGTAGGCGAGAGTGTTACCGAAAACGATATCCACGCAAAATACGAAAATGGTATTTTAACACTGGATGTCCCGAAGGAAGAAGCAAAGAAAGTTCTGGAAAAACGATACATATCCATTGAGGGATAACAGATGAGAGGATGCCCCCGGAGAGCGAAAGCTCTTCGGGGGCATTTTTGTGCGTAAGAAGATTTTTACAGGTTGTATATGAGAAATGAATGTTGTATAGTATCTGCAAGAAATATCTTCTTTCGTGAATGTTATAAATGTTGGTTTCGTTACTTTTATTATATAACAATTGGATTTAAAGGGGATTATAATGACGCGGTAAAAAACAAAGGAGAAGAAAACAAACATGAGAATTTTTTTGGCGGAAGATGAACAGGATTTAAATGCCATTATTGTTCAAAAACTGACTGAGGATGGTTACAGTGTGGATCATTGTTTTGATGGCAGGACAGCAATAGATATCCTTTCCTGTACGGAGTATGATGCAGTGATTCTTGATATTATGATGCCAAAAGCAGATGGATTTACAGTGCTGCGTGCGCTGAGGGGAATGGGAAAGACAACACCGGTGCTATTTCTGACAGCAAAGGACGCTGTTTCGGACAGAGTAAAGGGATTAGACAGTGGAGCAAATGATTATCTTGTGAAGCCATTTTCGTTTGAAGAGTTGTCAGCACGTCTGCGCGCAATGATGAGGGGATCTTTCGGAGTTACTGACAATGTTTTGCATATTGCGGATCTTTCTTTGGATTGCACTTCCCACAGGGTAATGCGGGGGGGAAAAGAGATCACATTATCGGCTAAAGAATATGCCATGCTGGAATATTTCATGTACAATCAGGGACGTGTGCTGTCTCGTGAGATGATAGAGGATCATGTCTGGAATTTTGATTACGAAGGGGGCACGAATGTAGTGGATGTTTATATCAGCTATCTTCGAAAAAAAATTGATGATGGATATGACAAAAAGCTGATTCATACAGTCCGTGGAAGAGGATATATAATGAGAGAGGAAATTTAAGATATGGGGAGATTCTCAATCCGTCTGAAAATAACAATCTGGTTTACTGCAGCATTGGTGGTAATAGTACTATTTGCATATCTGATGATTTTTGTCGTCAGCCGTCAGATTTTGATAAAAACAATACAGGATAGTCTGGTGGAGACAGTGGAAAATAATGTGGATGAGATTGAATATTTTTCTGGGATGGATGAAATCCGTACAGATGCGGATATTGATTATTTGATTGATTACCGGAAAGGGTATCTGGAAATTGACGACGATTTTCTGAGCAAGGTAAATGAAGTCTATACAGGATTGTATGATGAAAAGTCAAGGCTTATTTATGGAGAAAATCCAATAGCTGCAAAAGTGGCAGATCTGGAATTTGTGGATTCCGAGATTCAAAAAGTAATGAAGGATGGAACGGGGTATTATATTTTTGACCGGAAACTCACAGCAGAAGGACTTAACGGATTATGGCTTCGTGGAGTGGTATCAGAGGAACAGGGAGAGCGTCAGAGCTTTGGGATTATGCGGATTGCACTGGTTCTTCTGCCGGTTCTGGTCGTAATAGCATCTGCGGGAGGATATTTTATTGCTGGACGTACATTAAATCCAATTCAGAAAATAGCTGGGACTGCAAGAAAGATTGGAGAAGAAAATGATTTGAAATGCAGGATCAATCTTGGAAAAGGGAATGATGAACTGCACCAGCTTGCGGATATATTTAATGAGATGTTTGAACGACTGGAAAGTACATTTGAAAAGGAACAACAATTTACATCTGACGTTTCACATGAACTAAGAACACCGATGGCTGTCATTTCAGCACAGTGTGAGTATACACTTGAAAAAGAAAGAAGCGTAGGGGAATATGAAGATGCCTTGCGGGTAATCAGGCGTCAGGCGCGGAAAATGACAAAACTTATTGATCATATGCTGGACTTTGCCAGACTGGAAATGAAATCAGGAAAATATGCAGAGGAAGCTGTTGATATGGAAGAACTGGTGGCATCTATTTGCTCTGATATGAAGCTGATAAGAGAAAAGGAAATTATGCTTGATTATGAGACGGAGCAGGCAGTGTTTTATGGAAATCGTGAACTTTTATCAAGAATTCTCGTTAATCTTGTCAGCAATGCCTATCGTTATGGGAAAGAGAATGGGCATATCTTTGTGAAATTAAAGAAAGAAGAAACGGAACTTGTTTTGTCTGTAACGGATGATGGGATAGGAATTGCAGAAGAAGAGCAGGAAAAGATCTTCCGGCGGTTTTATCAGACTGATGTATCGCGAGGAGGCGAGGGAAGTGGACTTGGGCTTGCCATGGTTTATGAAATTGTGAAGTTTTACAGAGGAAAAATCCAAGTGAAAAGTGAGGCAGGCAGTGGGAGTGTTTTTCAGGTAAAACTGCCGCTTTGATAAAAGCAGACATATGGAAATCAATAATGATTATAAAAAATTTGTCGTATTAATAATGTTCTAATAAATGCATGATATAATCAAAGTACAAAGCAAAACAATTAGAAATGAGAAACTCTCATGAAAAAAGGAGGATTTGTTTATGAAGAGAGCAGCAAAACAGGTTTTAATTGTACTTTTGGTCGTGATGGCGGTAATTGGTACAGGAAACATTTCAGCACAGGCAGATTATAACTGGAAACCGAAGAAGGTTTCTATAGCGCAGTCGGCAAAAAAGGTTTCTCAGGGAAAGGAGTTTGAAATCAGAGCGAAAGTAACTCCAATAGATGCTGAGGACGATTATATCCGCTGGGAAATTATTTCAGGAAAAAAATATGTAAAATTTGAGGATCGTGACCGCACAGGCGATGAAATGGATTTCATTGCCGTAAAACCAGGAAAAGCAAAAATCCGGTGTTATGTACAGGGAAAGAGTAAGAAGAAATATGGTGATACAATAACTGTAACTGTGACGAAGAAAAAGAGTGATTATTCATTGGCAAAGGTTGGAGAATCAGTCAAATATGTAGAAGCATGGGATGATTTTGATTTAGAGGTCAAAAAAGGATCCTCAATAAAGAACAGTCAGTTAAAATGGGAGATCAGTGATACAAGTATTGTCTCGTTTGCAGAAAGAAAAACAACCGGAACGGACGTTGAGTTTTATGCGGAAAAGACAGGAACAGTACGGGTAACCTGTACATGTACAAGTGGTAAGGCAAAGGGTAAAAAAGTAGTATATACCGTGAATGTTATTGCGGATGATGATGATGACTACGATGATGACTATTATGATGACTATGATTGAGCATGATTGAGAGCGAAAGCTCTTCGGGGGCATTTTTGACAGTTTATGCAAAAAATGCCCCCATTTGTGTAATACTCCCTCGTCATCTTTTGTTTGTGCTATGCTGAAATTACGAAAGTGAAAAATGCGCAGATCACAAATAAAGAGAGGATCAATCATGAGTTTAAAATACGAATCTATCATAAAACAGATGTCACTCGAAGAAAAAGCCCTGATGATGTCCGGCAAAAACACCTGGGAGACAGTGGATTTTGAAAAATACGGAATCCCGTCCATGGCAATGTCTGACGGACCGCACGGATTGAGAAGACAGGCGGGAGCCGGAGACCACTTGGGATTAAATGCAAGTCTCCCTGCGACCTGTTTTCCGACCGCAGCCTCGGTTGCAAACAGCTGGGATGAAACATTAGGTGAGGAGATCGGAACGGCATTAGCAGAGGAAGCCGTGACCATGGATGTCAATGTGATCTTAGGACCGGGATTAAACATCAAGAGAAGCCCGCTCTGTGGAAGAAATTTTGAATATTTTTCCGAAGATCCGTACCATGCAGGAAAAATGGCGGCAGCCTATGTAAGGGGAATCCAGAGCAAAGGAATCGCAGCCTGCCCGAAGCATTTTGCAGCAAACAGCCAGGAATTGCGCCGTATGGCAAATGATTCCGTTGTGGATGAGAGAACCTTCCGCGAGATCTATACGACCGGATTTGAGATCGCGGTAAAAGAAGGAAAAGCGAAGTCGATCATGTCTTCTTATAATGAAGTAAACGGTGTCTATGCCAATGAGAACCGCCACATGTTACAGGAAATCTTAGTCGATGAATGGGGCTTTGACGGATATGTAGTATCCGACTGGGGTGGAAGCAATGATCACGCACTCGGAGTGAAAAACGGAAGTCATCTTGAGATGCCGGGCACCGGAAAATCAGGAATGCATGATATCGTAAATGCCGTCAAAAACGGAACATTAGAGGAGAGTGTGTTAGATCAGCGCTTAGATGAACTGCTCCGTGTCATTTTTGCGACGCATCAGGCGACCGTGGATGGAAAAGGAACTACTTTCAATAAGGAAGCGCATCATAAACTTGCACGCAAAGCGGCCGAGGAGAGCATCGTCCTTTTAAAAAATGAAGAGCAGATCCTTCCATTAAAACAGGGGACAAAAGTGGCTGTGATCGGAGACTTTGCAAAGACTCCGCGATATCAGGGAGCAGGATCTTCCTTAGTGAATCCGGCAATGCCGCCGGAGTCCATATTAGAGGAGATAAAAGACAGCGGACTTACGATGACAGCCTGTGAACAGGGTTATATCAGAAACAGAAAACCAAATGCTAAACTGGTAAAGGCAGCTGTTGATGCAGCAAAAAATGCGGATGTGGTGCTGTTTTTCGGAGGTCTTGACGAGATCAGCGAATCGGAGGGACTCGACCGTGCCCATATGCATATGCCTGTGGCACAGGATGAACTGATCAATGAGCTTACCACAGTAAACAAAAATGTGATCGTAGTCCTCTCAGCGGGATCTTCCGTGGAAATGCCGTGGTATCCGTATGTCAAAGGAATTGTGCACGGTTACCTCGGCGGTCAGGCGGGTGCGTCAGCGATGCTTAACGTTCTGACCGGAAAAGTATGTCCATCCGGAAAATTGAATGAAACCTATCCGCTTCATTATGAAGATACGCCGGCATACGAATACTATCCGAGCAAAGAGAGAAGCAGCGAATACCGGGAAGGACTTTATGTGGGATACCGCTACTACACAACAGTAGGTAAAAAAGTGCGTTTCCCGTTTGGTTTCGGACTCAGTTATACCACATTTACCTACCGTGATCTGACAGTGGATCCGGAAGGTGTGAAATTTAAGATCCAAAATACCGGAACTGTGGCAGGAACAGAGATCGCACAGCTTTATGTCGGAAAAGAATCTGATTCCGTGTTCCGTCCATTGCGTGAACTGAAAGGTTTTGCGCGGGTGGAACTGGCTCCGGGAGAAGAAAAAGAAATAAGGATTTTATTTGACGATAAGACATTCCGTTTTTATGATACACGGACAGACAGCTGGGAAGTGGAAACGGGAACCTATCAGATCATGATCGGAAGCAATGCGGAAGAAATGCTGCTTGAGGGATCACTTGCGGTAAATGGAACTGTTACAGAGGGTGGCTACAGCAGAGAAGAACTGCCGGAATATTTCAGTGGTGAGATCAAAAACATTTCCGATGATACATTCCGCAGACTGTATGGAAGAGAGATCCCGGATGGAAGCTGGAGCGGGGAGATCCGCATGAATGATGCAGTCTGCCAGCTCTATTATGGAAAGGGAATTTTCGGTAAAATTTTCTACGGAGTGCTGCGCATTCTGTTAAAGATCAGCGAATGGCAGGGAAAACCAAATCTGAATGTATTGTTTAATTATAATATGCCGATCCGCGGCTATGCGAAAATGACGGGGGGTTTTGTCACTATGGAGATGGCAGAAGCCTTGACGGAGATGGCAAACGGACACCGCATCAGGGGAACGGCACACCTGATCAAAGCGGCAGTGAAACGGGATTAGATAAATAAGTGGCAAATATCAGGGACTTGTACTAAAATAAATCTGAGGTACAGGTCCCCATTTGCGTTTATAAAACGTTCGTGGGGGATGATATCATGAGCGCAGGTGAGTCAACATGTTTACATGATCGACGAACGGCGAATTGGAGCAGGTACACTGGAAGAAAAAATGGAGAAAATATATGATAAAAATTGCAATCGTAGAAGATGAAGCGATGTATGCAAAGCAGCTTGAGGAATTTTTACATCAATATGAAAAAGAAAATGGGGAGGCTTTTGATATCACGATCTATTCGGATGGGGATCAGATCGTCAATAAATATCAGTCACAGTATGACATCATTTTGATGGATGTGGAAATGAAATTTATGGATGGCATGTCGGCAGCGGAGGAGATCCGAAAAGTGGACACGGAGGTCGTCATCATTTTCATCACAAACATGGCACAGTATGCGATCCGCGGCTATGCGGTGGATGCGCTCGATTATGTTTTAAAACCGGTGTCGTATTTTGCATTTTCACAGAGACTCAGCCGTGCGATCGGGCGCATGAAAAAAAGAGAAACAAAGATGATCATGGTCAGCATGAAAGGCGGGACGGTGCGGATCAATATCGCAAATATTTATTATATCGAAAGCCAGGGGCATACGCTGATCCTGCACACAATTCTTGGCGACTATGAGACAACAGGCACAATGAAAGAGATGGAAGAAAAATTAGCTGATATGAACTTCTGCCGTGGTAACAAGGGGTATCTCATCAATTTAGCGCATGTGGACGGGATCACGGACGGCTGTGCCATGGTAAAAGGTGAGCAGCTGGTATTAAGCCGTGCGCGCAAAAAAGAATTTATGGAAGAACTGACAAAATACTGGGGAGAGGTTATCAAATGATGGAACATATTATGCCGGATATACCAAGAATCTACACAGCGGTCGCAGAGTGGATGGCATGCATGTTATTTATCCTGCCGGTCAAAAAGAGATTTCAAAAATGGCAGACGGCAGGCATTATGGCGGCTGTGCTTCTGATACAGAGTGTGTTTTTAGTCATGACGGATGATATTAAGATTTATTTCTGGATTCCTTGTATGATCGTGGCTGTATTTTTAATGATCGCATTTATCTACAGCTGCTGCGAAATTACTTTTACCGATGCCGCCTATTTTGGGATGATCGCATTTGTGGTTGCGGAATTTATGGCATCGTTCGAATGGCAGGTTGTATGTTACTTTTTTGACGAGGCGATGACAAACTGGTGGCTTTGCAGAGGTCTTCTTGTTCTGATCTATGGTGCGATCGCACTGATCCTGTATAAAATTCTGCGGGTACATATGCCTAAAGATGGGAAAATGAATATCAGCCACCGGGAATATATTTCCGCCGGACTGATCGCGGTTGCGGTGTTTGCTGTCAGCAACATGAGTTTTCTCACGGAAAATACACCGTTTTCCGGTCGCTATTCGTTTGAGATCGGAAATATCCGTACATTAGTAGATCTTGGCGGTATCGCGATCCTTTATGCACATCTGATCCAGTGCCGTGAACTGCGTGTGAGAAAAGAACTCGAATCCGTGCAGAATGTGCTGCAGAATCAGTATGTGCAGTACAAGCAGTCGAGAGAGAGCATCGAACTGATCAATTATAAATATCACGATTTAAAACACCAGATCGCATTCCTGCGGAGTGAGGATGATCCGAAAAAACGCGAAGAATATTTAAACCGCATGGAGGATGAGATAAGACAGTATGAGACACAGAATAAGACCGGAAACAAAGTGCTCGATACGGTGCTCACTACCAAAAGCCTCTATTGTGCGAAACATGGGATCACGTTTACCTGTGTTGCGGACGGCACACTGCTTGATTTTATGGATGTGATGGATATCTGCAGCATTTTTGGAAACGCGCTCGATAACGCGATTGAGTGTGAACTGAAAATACCGGACAAAGAGAAGCGGCTTGTGCATGTGACGGTTTCCAAGCAGAAAAATTTCCTGATCCTCCGGTTTGAAAATTATTATGAAGGGAATCTGGAATATCAGGAGGGAAAACTGGTCACGACCAAAAAAGAGAAAGAATATCACGGGTACGGACTCAAAAGTATCCGCTATACGGTCAACAAATATGACGGTGCGGTCAGCATTGATACAAAAGAGAACTGGTTTGATTTAAAGATCCTGATCCCGATGAGAGATAGGGTTATATGAAAACAAAAATGTAAAAATCTATTTGGGGTGTTGAAATGAAAAATGAGAAGAAAAAATTACCGATTGGAATAGAAAATTTTGAAGAAATACAGTCAGCTGGATTTTATTATATAGATAAATCATATTTGATCAAAGAACTTCTGGAAAATTGGGCAAAAGTCACACTCTTTACCCGTCCAAGGCGATTTGGAAAGTCCCTGAATATGAGTATGTTAAAAAAATTCTTTGACATAAACGGAAATAAAGAAATTTTTAAGCATTTAAAGATTGCACAAGAAACCAGGCTGTGTGAAGAGTACATGGGAAAATATCCGGTGATATCTGTTTCTTTAAAAGGAATCAATGCGCAGACTTATGAAAAAGCAATAGAGATGACGGTCCAGCTTATCAAAGGGGAGGCAAGAAGGTTTCAATATCTGTTAGAAAGCAGCAGGCTCACGGAATATGATAAAAAAGCATATACGGCATTACTTGAAACGGATGTGGATGAGGGAACACTATGCAGCAGTTTAAAAGTGCTTTCCGAACTTCTTGAAAAGCATTATGGGAAAAAAGTAATTATTCTGATCGATGAATATGATGTTCCACTGGCAAAAGCACTTGAACGGGAATATTATGATCAGATGGTTATCTTTATTCGCAACCTGTTTGAGTATGCGCTTAAGACAAATGACAGCCTGAAATTTGCGGTGCTGACTGGATGTATGCGCATTTCCAGGGAAAGTATTTTTACAGGACTGAATAATCTGAAAGTTCTTTCCATTGCAGATGTACAGTTTGACGAGTATTTCGGATTTACCGATGAAGAAGTAAGGGAGATGCTGGAATACTATGAACTTTCCGATCATTACGAGGATATTAGGGAGTGGTATGACGGATATCAGTTCGGAAAAGCAGAAGTTTATTGTCCATGGGATGTAATCAATTATGTGGACACGCTGCGGGCGGATCCGCTGGCAGAGCCTAAAAATTACTGGTCAAATACAAGCAGCAATGAGGCGGTCAAAAGATTTATCAGGGAATCGGATAAAGTAACGCTAAGGCGTGAGATAGAGCGGCTTGTTGCAGGTGAAGTGATCGAGAAAGAAATCCATCAGGAACTGACTTATAAAGAAATGTATGACAGTATTGACAATCTATGGAGTGTATTATTTACAACAGGATATCTTACACAAATAGGACGGGCAGCGGGGGATACGTTCCAGCTGGTGATTCCGAATATGGAGATCCGGAAGATTTTTACAGACCAGATTATGGATTTTTTTAAAGAAAATGTACCGAAGAATGGCGTGCTGTTAAATACATTCTGTGAAGCATTAAGAAACGGAGAAACAGAAACGATAGAAAAATGCCTGTGTGATTATCTGCGGCGGGCCATCAGTATCCGGGATACTTTTGTGAGAAAAAAGATGAAAGAAAACTTTTATCACGGTATCTTACTTGGAATTCTCGGGTATGAGGAATCGTGGAGTGTTTCTTCGAATAAAGAATCAGGCGATGGTTACAGTGATATTGTGATCGAGACGGATGACGGTGAAATGGGAATCATTCTGGAACTTAAGTATGCACAGGATGGAGATTTGGAAACGGCATGCCAGTCTGCGTTAGAACAGATCGGTGGGAACAATTATATAGACATTCTTGAAGAGGATGGTGTGGAAAAGATTCTGAAATATGGAATCGCATTTTATAAAAAGAGATGCAGGGTAATGATTGGGGAAAAATCCTGATGCGGGATAAAAAACTTGACTTGGAGTCCACTTTATGAGCTATACTAGAGGGGAAAAAGAAAGGAGAATTATGGAAAAGTCAGGAATTTTAAAAAATAAGCTGTTTTTGTATCTCACGGAATTTTTTGCCGGAATGTCCGTGATGGCAGTAGAACTGGGTGCGAGCAGGCTGTTGGCGCCGTATTTCAGCTCGTCGCAGATCGTGTGGACGATCATCATCGGAACGATCATGATCGCAATGGCGCTTGGAAATATTTATGGAGGAAAAAGTGCGGACCGGTCGCCGGACCCGGACAAACTGTACCGCAGAATACTGATCGCTGCGATCTGGATCGCACTGATACCGGTCGTCGGAAAATACATTATCCTTGGAATATCGGCACTGCTGATCTTTACCGTCAGCAGCAATTTCCTCATTATTGCCGCATTTGTGGCATGTATGGTGATTTTTGTATTCCCACTGTTTTTACTCGGCACAGTGACGCCATCCCTTGTGAAATACTCGGTGGACAGTCTTGACGACAGTGGAAAAACGGTCGGAACGCTGGGAGCATTCAACACGATCGGAAGCATTATCGGAACATTTGTGCCGACTTTTGTGACGATTCCGGCAGTCGGAACCTCTATCACGTTTCTCATTTTTGCGGGAATTCTGATCGCATTAGCCGCAGTGTATTTTTTGAGCAGCCACAGGGGACAGAAGAAGGTGGCAGTATCGGCAGTTATTTTCGTACTCTGCTGTGGACTTGGCTATTCGGATTCTTTTGCATTCTGGCAGAATGACTTAAGTTACGAAGGGGAATCCATTTATAATTATTTACAGGTCTCCGAGGATGACAGGCGCGTGATCTTATCCACGAATGTCCTGTTCGGTGTGCAGTCACTCTACATGAAAGACGGCGGTCTGACCGGAATGTATTACGATTATGCGATGGCGGCGCCGCTCATGATACCGGATAAAAAGGCAGAGGATATGAATGTTCTGATCCTTGGAATGGGAACCGGAACTTACGCGACCCAGTGTAAAAAATATTTCGGTGATATGTCAATCGAGGGCGTGGAGATCGACGATAAGATCACGGCGCTTTCCAGACAATATTTTTCCCTGCCGGACGATGTCAAAGTGACGACCTATGATGGCAGGGCATATTTACAGGCGATCGACGAGAAATATGACGTTATCATGGTGGATGCCTACCAGGATATCACCATCCCGTTTCAGATGTCATCGGTCGAATTTTTTACGATGGTCAAAGAGCATTTAAACGAGAACGGCGTGATGGTCGTAAACATGAATATGCGCGGAAACAATGAGGGCAATATCAACCAGTATTTGTCGGATACCATTGCATCCGTATTTGACCATATCGTGACCGTGGATGTGGACGGTTCCACAAACCGGGAGCTGTATGCTTCCTCCAATGCAGACATGGTAAAGACATTAGAGAATAACGCAAATGAGACCGGACATTCCGATCTGCGCGATATGATGCTTCATGTGGCAGACACCAGCAGTGTGTATGAGGCGGGAGATTATATCATGACGGACGACAAGGCGCCTGTGGAGCTTCTCGGCATGCAGGTGATCGACCAGCTGATCCAGGGGGAAGTTGCATATTATAAGGATATTTTTGAAAAAGACGGGATCAACGGACTGCTGGAGTCACTATAAAAAGATTTTAGAAGACAGGAAATCAAGCGCATGCGCAAACAGCTTTTACAGGAACTGAAACTCATATCAGAAGAAGAAAAGAAGTATCAGTCAGGACAGGGAAACATCGAAAAACAGTTATATGCGAAAGATTCGATCAGTGAGATCGACCGGGAACTGCTGTTAGAGAGAGGACGGCTCGTCACGGTGCGCCCGCACAGCCGTTTTGTGGAATTCCCGGAGCACAGGCACAATTATGTGGAGATGATGTATGTGGTGCAGGGAAACATCACACATATCATTGAGGGAAAAGAGCTGACCCTTCACAAGGGAGATGTGCTGATGTTAAACCAGCAGGTGCGTCATGCGATCCGGCGGGCGGAATATGAGGATATCGGGATCAATTTTATTGCGCTACCGGAGTTTTTTGAAATCCCGCTCTCCATGCTGCATGAGAAAAATGTACTGGCGGAATTTATTGTCGGTGCGTTCCGGCAGAAAGATCCCGTTTCACATTACCTGCTGTTCCAGCTGCAGGAAGATCCGCAGGTGGAAAATCTTATGGAAAATATGATTGATTCCATGTTACATGAACATGCAAATGAGGATGTAATTAATCAGTATTCTATGGGACTTGTATTTTTATATCTGCTGAATCATCTTGAAAGCTTAAGCCATAATTCTTCCATGGATTATAAGGAGACGGTTGTACAGGCAGTACTTGGATATATTAACAGTGACTGCAAAAATGCAAATCTTACCAAGATAGCAGCAGATACCCATCAGTCCATGACGGTACTTAGCAGACTCATCAAGCAAAAGACCGGATATAATTTTCAGGAACTTTTGCAGCACAGGCGGTTTGAGACAGCTGAACATTTATTATTGGAGACAGATTTGTCAGTGGAAGAGATTGCGTTAGATGTTGGTTATGAAAATCAGAGCTATTTTTTCCGGCAGTTTAAAGAAAGATATGGAATGACACCGCGAAAGTATCGGTTAGAACATTATAAAAGATAGACAATGCAGAAAATAAGGACAGTTTTTTAGTCGAATGAGAGTCTAAAAAGCTGTCCTTATTTTTGTTATCTTAAAAAAAGATACATAGTCTATAAGTTTACAAGGGGGTATCCTATGAATACAATACGTGCAATTATTTTTGACTTGGATGGTGTTATATGCTTTACGGATCAGTATCATTATCAGGCATGGAAAGAAATGGCAGACGCAGAAGGAATTTATTTCGATGAGACAATTAATGGCAGACTACGGGGAGTAAGTCGTATGGAAAGTCTGGACATTATTTTGGAGAAAGCATCAAGAGAATATACACAGGAGGAAAAAGAACAACTTGCCGCAAGGAAGAATGAAAGTTATGTTCGTCTGTTGGAAAAGATGTCTCCGGATGATCTGTCGCAGGAGGTAAAAAAGACACTGGAAATATTACGTCAGCGAGGGTATAAGCTTGCGATTGGATCAAGCAGTAAAAATACGAAAAAGATTCTGACACAGATTGGATTAAACGGATACTTTGATGCAATCAGTGACGGAACGAATATTACGAAATCAAAGCCGGATCCGGAAGTATTTTTGAAAGCGGCTGAGATGCTTGGTGAAAAACCTGAAAATTGTCTGGTCGTAGAGGATGCGCTTGCCGGTATTGATGCTGCTTATGCTGGTGATTTTCAGAGTGCTGGAATCGGAGATGCCGCAGGTCATAGCCAAGTGACATATCCGATTCAGGCATTTAAAGATCTGCTTTCTATTTGTTCTATCTGCTAACGTCAGATGGGCAGATGACAGGTGTGATTTGAATAAGTCGAATCTCTAATAGTTCTAATTCTGCATTCAATCTTAGGGTTTCATCAGAAGCGATATGCATCAGCTTCTGATGGAATCCTGGAGAGGATGCTTTTTTTAACAAGTCAAATTCATAAGGAGTGGTAAGTTCTAATCCACCCATGGAAACCCATTGGTCATAAGAACTCCCATGTGTTCGATTTACATAAGTCTCAGAAATTTTGTATGTACCTTGCGGAATATTAGAAAGACATAGTTCGATTGTGACTGGATCAGAATCTGCAAATACAGTATAGCGATCTGTTTCTGTCATATCAAAACGTTCTCCGTTGGCATAAAGATAGTTAAAATGTTTGTAATTGTACAACATAATCTGATAACTGTTGTGTTTACGGGTAATGAAATAACCGTCTCCTCGTCCTAAAAACTGATCTCCTAACTGCCGTAAGAGAGTATAAGCATAATAACTTGCTTTTGGAATTCCATTTACCGTGAACAGACCTAGTCCACCGAAAAAGAGTTTGTTGGGCAGAGCGTCATCTGCCATAAGATCGGTAAGAGCCTGATAAGTAAAACTATCTAGTCGGTCATAATTTTCCAAAATATTTTTTACAATGTAGCACGATTTAAAACATGTATCATTGAGCAAATCCTGCTGGCTTGGTGTGTTGTTCCATTCTGACAGGTAGATTGGCATATTACCAAGTCCAAGCTGGCGTCGTTCACGGAGAACCTGCATAACAAAATCTTTTAACCCATCAGGAGATTCAGAAAGACTCATTGCATACACAAAACCAAACGATTCCTTGGAATGATTTTTATCGGAAATCATTTTAGTGTCGTAGTATGTAAAACTTAAACAGTCTGGAAGACAGGAATTTTTTTTACACCATTCCAAAAAGTTCAGATACCAGTTTTCATAGCTTTCGCCTACAATGTAGTAGGTTGGAGGAAGACTAAATTCGATATCAGGGCAAAAATCCTTGATACAATCATAAGTGCTTTTATAGAATAGAAAAAAGTCATTTTCGTTTGTAAAGCCAAATAGGTCGGAAGAAGTATTCGGTTGGTTCCATAGACCAAATTTCCAGGTCTTTATGGTATCTAACCCGTAACGGTCAGTGATGTGAAGCAAAAATTCATGGACCAGCTGACACCATGCACTGACAGAGTGGGGCTGGCTGACATTTGCACCAAACAATCGTCTGTTTGGATATTTTGCAAGTTTTTCCGGCATGTAGGATAATTGAAGCCAGGGTTTTAGGTGATTGACGATAACAAAATCCAAAATCTTATCAAGATAAGAAAAGCTATAGACCGGGACTTTACTTGCAGTTTCATTGTATATATGCAGATCATCAGAAAAGATGCCACATAATTTAATATATTCAAATCCAACTGTTTCCTGAATCTGTGTTAACATTTTTTGAACATCACAAATTAGTACATCACTTGCCCGCCCAACGGTCATCATTTTTTTCCAAGTGTGAAGCAGAGTATAGGAACTTCCGTTTACAGAAATCTCAATTTCAGTTTTTTTCACAGGAGATACAACCTGAAAAAATGTATCTTCTTTCAAATATTTTTTTAATCCGTAAATATAGTTATGTTGTTCTACACGTTGGGCAGTATTCTCTTTCTTCTTTTTTTGTTCACGGCGATAGTCTTTTGGTAACATCCCGTATTGCTTTTTAAAAAAAGTTACAAAGGCATGACTGTTGGAAAAACCGCTGTCAATCGCTATTTCATCAATATTCTTATCAGTGGTTGAGAGTTCCTGTACTGCGTGCATAAGGCGGTATTGGTTAAGATAGCTTAAAAAATTCATTCCGTAATATTCCACAAAAAACTTAGAAAGATATGGAACGGACAAATGGACTGCATCAGCAAGTTCTTGTAAGGTTATATTTTCCGTGTAATGCTGCTGGATCAACTGTGAGATTTCGGAAATACGTAAAGCATACTTGTGATTTTTCTTTTCTTTAGCAGTAGAGAGTTTGATGCGGAAGTTCCGATACAGTACATCCATAATATTGTAGATATAAGACCAGTTTCGTAATTCATACCCATCTTTTTTATCAATATTTGTTTTGATAATGTGCGCTATCAGAGTGCGGAGTTGGACAATAGCTTCCTGATTATCGGTCATCGTACTGATAAAGAAAAAGCGAGGATGGAATGGAACGGGTAGAATCTGTTCAAACAAAGTCTGGTTGAATAAAACGGTTACAATCACACAGTTGACACCATGAAGTTCATGAAGCGAGAGTGGATTAACACAGAACACGTCATCTTCTGTTAAATTGTATATATGATCATCCAGTTGCAATGTACAGTTCCTGGAAACAATCATTGATAATTCAAAATAGTCATGCATTTGTGAACGAATATGATCAAAACGCTGCATTATACAGCGAATGGGCATGTGCATATCATTTTCTGAAATAAGATCGTAATTTTCTGACATAAAAAATCCCCCATTTAAAACTAAATAAGATATTGTAATGATTAAAACATAAATGTAATGAAAAAATCAATAAAAACATCGAATTTTTAATCTGTTTTGTATGACGGATTGAAAAGATGTGGAAAGAAAAGAAGAGCAGACATAAAAAAGTTAAAAATTAAAGTGAAACAGATAAAAAACAAAATCACATGAAAATTAATGAAAACTTATAATATCTATAAAGACGAGGTGATAAACATGAGTGAACCAATATTAAAAGTTGAAAACATGAATAAAAGATTCGGAAGTACAGTGGCTTTAAAAGATGTGTCACTTTCTGTATATCCGGGGGAAATTCGGGGATTAATTGGGGAGAATGGATCAGGAAAGTCAACCATTACTTCCATTGTAGCAGGAATGCAGGCATGCGATAGTGGTAAGATGATATTTAAAAATCAGGACTGGAAACCTCTTAGTATGATTGATGCACTTCACAAGGGGATTGGAATGATCGTTCAGGAAAGCGGAACAATACCGGGAATTACAGTTGCGGAAAATATTTTTCTGGCAGAGACAGAGAGGTATAAAAACAGGTTTGGATTGATCAATCGCAGGAAGATGAATGCAGATGCAACTGAAGTCATGAAAAAAATTGGGGTAAATGATATTACTGGCGATATGCTTATGCAACAGCTGGATTTTCAGACAAGAAAGCTTGTAGAGATTGCAAAGGTCGTGATGAAACAGCCTCAGATTTTGGTAATTGATGAGACAAGCACTGCCTTATCTCATGATGGAAGGGAAATTTTATATGATATTATGAATCGTTTCCGCAAAGAAAATAAGTCAGTGATTTTTATTTCACATGATCTGGATGAGATTATGGAGGTGTGTGATACTTTAACGGTTCTTCGAGATGGAAAAATAATCAGAACATTTAATAAAGAAGAGTTTGAAGCGGGTGCAATTCGTTCAAGCATGATCGGACGAGAACTGCAGGGGGATTATTATCGAAGTGATTTTGAAGCAAGCGCACAGCAGGAAGTTGCGTTGAATGTTAAAAATCTTGTTTATACAGATAGACTGAAAGGTGTTTCCTTCCAGGTGCGAAGGGGAGAAATTGTTGGAGTCGGAGGTCTGGCACATTGTGGAATGCATACACTTGGAAAGGTATGTTTTGGTGCAGTAAAGCCAGAAGAAGGAAATGTTTCAGTGGCAGATGGAACGGTAATTGACAGTCCGGCAAAAGCGATGAAGAAACGTATGGGTTATGTGTCTAAGGATAGAGATGTGGAATCATTATGTTTGAATGCAAGTATTGAAGACAACATATCAATTGCGGGAATGAGCAAATTTGCCGTAAAAGATTTTCTTGTTTTAAAAAATCGCGAAAAAAAATATGTAAATCAACAGATTGAGGAATTGTCCATTAAATGTTCTGGAAGAGATCAGGCGGTATCACAACTCTCGGGAGGAAATAAACAGAAAGTCGTATTTGGAAAATGGATTGGCTGCGGAAGTGAAATTCTTATACTGGACTGCCCGACACGAGGCGTGGATATTGGTGTAAAGCAGGCAATGTATCAGCTTATGGTTAAGTTGAAAAATGAAGGAAAATCCATTCTGATGATCAGCGAGGAAATGCCGGAACTCATTGGAATGAGTGATCGGATTTTGATCATGAAGGACGGAGAGATTACGGCAGAATTTGAGAGAAATAAAAATCTTTCTGACTCACAGATTATTGAGTACATGATATAGGAGGCTGGGAAAGATGACAAAAAGTAAAAAAATAATGATAGGTGCATTGCCGTTTGCAGCACTTATCGTATTGTTTGCAGTATTTTGTGGAATTGTAAGCAGTAAGGGATATCGCCTGGATATGTATATCAAGATTATATTTAATGAAGGTATTGTATTATCCATTGTTGCAACAGGTGCAATATTTATTTATACATTAGGTTCGTTTGATATCAGCTTGGGTGCGGCAACGCTTTTTTCAGCAACACTTGGGGTAATGACATATAATGCAACTGAAAATTTTATATTAATGATTGTTGTGATTTTATTGTCTGGAATTGTCTGTTCTTTGTTAAATTCTGTGCTGGCATCCATTTTTCATATTCCGGTGTTTGTTACAACGGTGGCAATGATGTCTGTTTTGTCTGCAATTGCATCACAGATCATTACCACAAAAGGTGGTGCAGTAGGCGGAATCAGCATTCCGAGTGAGGTAGTGAAACATTTGGATACATCCGCATTTAAAATTATAGTTTTGGTAATATGGGTGGTAGTATGTGCGTTCATCTTTGATTACACCAAGTTTGGAAGACGTGAAAAGTTTGTTGGGGGAAATCCAATCTGCGCCCAGCTTTCCGGTATTAAATACAATACATATGCAATACTTGGATTCCTTCTGGCGGGAATCGGCGTTGGAATCGGCGCATTTATGACGCTGGTTTATACCCCATCTGTTACAACAACGACAGCGGGGGATATAGGGATGAACATTATGGTTGCTATCGTGTTTGGAGGTATGCCAATCTCAGGAGGTGCAAGATCGAAAATTTATGCGGCTGTAGTCGGTGGATTTTCCTATATTATTTTAAATAATATTCTGGATCTGCTGATTGATTCAACATCTGGATATGGAATTACACAGATTGTCAGTGCTGTTTTTTTTCTGGTAGTTGTTTATGTTGCAAGTGCAAATTATCGTTCGCAGATGTTGCCGCGATAACAGAAATATGAATTTAACACATAACGTGTTAAAAATAAAATTTTAATAAGAGAAATGGGAGGAATAATTTATGAAACGTACAATGAAGAAAATGGTAAGCCTTGGACTGGTTGCTGCCATATCGTTGACAATGCTGGTTGGTTGTGGAAACAGCAAAGAAACAGCTGACAATACAGCCAGCGACAACACAGCAAATGATACGAGTGATACAAGTGTCAAGGAGGAGACAAAGACAGCAGAGAATGCTAAGATTGGTGTTTTAGTTCAGGATGTTAGTGGCGAGGAAGCATTAGGGTTCCGTACTTATTATGAAGATTATGTTGCGAATCAGTATGGTGTGACATTTACTTATACCGATGAACTTAAAGATGCGGCAAGCGAGAAGTCTGCTATAGAAAAATTCGCTTCACAGGGATATCAGGCAGTCATCTCTCTTTCAAGTAATGATCGTGCATTGCAGATTGAAACCTGTGAGGAAAATCAGATTTATTATGCGGTTGCTGCTGGAACTCTTGATCAGGAGCAGTTTGAAAAATATAAGACAAATGAGTACTTCCTTGGTCAGGTTGGACCAAGCATGGATACAGAGTATGAAGCTGGTGTAGAAATGGGCAGGTTCTTTGCGGAAAAAGGCATTAAGACAGCTGCTATCTATGGGGCATTTATTCCAAATCCTATGCATGTATACCGTGTAGCGGGTGTACTTTCCGGTCTGGGACTTTCCTATGATGGTGCTACAGAAGAGGGAGAAGTAGTGGGCAAGATTTTTACTGATCAGAGCGTGGATTTGTCTAAGATTTCTGGGGATATCCAGATTGTTTCTTATCTGCAGGGCTATGGTGATACAACAACAGATGAGATCAATGCAGCAATTCAGGCAAAACCGGAAGCATTTATTTCAGTGGGAATGGCAACAACATTTTTTACACAGCAGTTAAATGCTGCTGGTATTGAGTTCTCAGATATTGATTCCTTTACACAGAGTAATGGAGAAGCTATCACAAATGGAAAACTTGTCTATCTTGCCGGTAAATATTCATCTTCTGTAGGTCCTGCATTTGCATTAGTTTTAAATGCCATCAATGGAAATGTAATCCGTGATGAACAGGGAAATGCAGTCTCACTCAGCCAAAACTATCAGGTTGCAACTGACGAGGCTACATTTGATGAGTTTTATAAGTCAGATAACGGAGATAATCCAATTTACAATAAAGAAACATTAGACCAGATTATTGGTGAGTCTGTTACTTTTGATGAGATCAATGAACTTGTAACATCGAAGTAATTCATTTTTACAGTCAGGTCACGGCTTCATTTAGAAGCCGTGCTCTCCCCAAATAAATGAAAAGTTAAAAATTCATTTATTTGGAGAGGGTATGGAATATCCTGAAAAATGAAAGGAGAGGACAACATGAAAAATAAAAATAGACATTTGGTAAAGAATGTAATTGGTACATTAACAATACCGGTACTGGTGGCTGTATTATTGCAGGGAATCTGCATGTTCAATGGAAAAACAATGATTTCAAACATGACAGGTTTTGATAACTTTGTTGTATATATTGCAATTGTGATGATTACAACAATAGCATTATCCATTAATTTAAATAGTGGTCGTTTTGATTTTTCCTTGGGATCAATGGCAGCACTTTCTTCTGTATTAGGAGCTAAAATTACATATTCCATTTTAGGTGGTGGAAGTAACAGTGCATTGATGATGTTGATATTGACGATCTTATTTGGTATGTTACTTGGACTTGTTTCAGGACTTATGTATGTGGTGCTGCATCTGCCGCCAATCATTACATCTCTTGGAGTGACACTGATCTATGAGGGAATTCTTTTTACAATCACGGAAGGACGTTATGTGATGAAGGAAGTGCAGAATCCATCTATGACAGCTTTTACAGGAAGCTGGATTTATGCAGCAATCATTATTGTGGTTGTGTTAGCTGTCTGTATAGCAATCTTTGATTACACAAAGTTTGGATATGATTATAATGCACTCAAAAATGGTCAGAAGGTTGCGGTAAATACCGGTATAAAAGAGATATCAAATGCCATTGGATGTTATGTGATCTGTGGCGGATTGATGGGAATTGTAGGATTTTTAAATGCGACAAGAAGCACAACAATCAACGGTGGTCAGTTGAACTTTTCCTCTATCAGCATTATGTTTACGGCGTTTCTTCCAATGTTCATAGGCTCCTATATCAGTCGCTTTACAAACGAAAAAATTGGATTCCTTTTAGCTGCTTTATGTATGTCCATGCTTAATTCAACATTTGCTGTATTCTCCAATGAGGTAAATGCATCAATGCAGGCAATCATTAATGCAGTACTGCTTGTAGTCTTTTTGATTTATTTGAGTAATGAACATTTATTGGTAAGTCTTTTTAACGGAAAACGAAAATAGAAAGCAGGAGGGTATGAATATGATCAACTTAACAAAGAATCCATTCTTCCTTTCAGGGGAAGACATTGAATGGGTTGAAAATACAAAAAAGTCAATGACATTAGAAGAAAAAATAGGTCAGTTGTTTGTCCCAATCGGGTATTCCGGAGATCCGCAATATCTGGAACATGTCATGCTCGCACATCACATTGGTGGAATTATGTATCGTTGTGGTGAGGCGAAGGAAATGCAGCGGACACACCGTTATCTGCAGGAACACAGTAAGATCCCACTTCTTATTGGAGCTAATCTTGAGGATGGAGGCTGCGGAATTGCAACAGATGGAACACAGTACGGAAAACAAATGCAGGTTGCGGCAACTGGAGACACGGAGGATGCATATCGGCTCGGAAAAGTAAGCTGTAGTGAAGGTGCAGCGGTTGGTTGTAACTGGGCTTTTGCACCTGTGGTTGATATTGATAGAAATTGGAGAAATCCGATTACAAACGTGCGTACATATGGGGATGATCCGGATCGTGTTCTTGCATGTGGTCTCAATTACATGAGGGCAGCTAAGGAAGAAAATGTTCTTGTTGCAATTAAGCATTTCCCAGGGGATGGCTGCGATGAAGTGGATCAGCACATTCTTACAAGCGTAAATAATCTTTCCTGTGATGAGTGGGATGCGACATATGGAAAAATATATAGCGGCTTGATTCAGGCGGGGGCACAGACAGTGATGGTCGGACATATTGCACAGCCGGCATATCAAAAATCGTATAATACAGATTTTCCAAATAAATTAATACCGGCAACACTTTCATCGGAATTGTTAAAAGGTTTGCTCCGTAAAAAATTGGGATTTAACGGTCTGATTGTAACGGATTCTACCTGCATGGTAGGTTTTAGCTGTGCAATGAACAGAGAAAGGGCAGTTCCTTATGCGATTGAGGCAGGATGTGATATGTTCCTTTTTAATAAGGATCTTGAGGAAGATTATCAGTATATGCTGAATGGATACAAGCAGGGAATCCTTTCGGAACAGCGATTAGATGAAGCAATCACAAGAATTCTTGCAACTAAAGCTTCGCTTGGACTTCACAGAAAAGCAAAGTGTGAAATTGTGCCTTCGGAAAGTGCACTTTGTATTCTGCAGGCTGATGAGCATGTTGCATGGGCTAAAAAGAGCGCAGACAAGGCAGTTACACTTGTAAAGGATATAGATGGAATTTTACCGTTGAATCCGCATAAGACCAAAAAGGTGTTGCTGGAAATCATAGGTGGGTTTCCATCAAATGAGCGTGTTTTGGAAAGCTTTCGTAAGCGATTGGTTGAGGAGGGGTTCGAAGTTAACGTATATGAACAGGAGAACTTTGAAACAGCAAAATTTGATGTTGGCACATTCCGGAAGAATTATGATCTGGTCATTTATATTGGAAATGTAGAAAATGCATCCAATAAAGTGACAAACCGACTTTCATGGTATACATTCTGGGGAAATGGAAATAACGTTCCATGGTTTGCTGCTGAGAGACCGGTTGTGTTTATCAGCCTTGCTAATCCATATCATCTTGTGGATGTACCCATGATAAAAACCTTTATCAATGGCTATTCCAATAGTGAGTATGTAATTGATAGTGTGATGGAAAAACTTATGGGAAGAAGTAATTTTACTGGCAAGAGTCCGGTAGATCCGTTTTGTGGAAAAGAATACTTAAAATGGTAAGAGTGAGAGAAGAACAAATACATGAAAAAAAATTTAGAATTTTTAAGTAAGGCATTAAGTTTATTGCCGGAAGTTAAGGAGACACTGGTTCCTCCAAAAGAGGGACAGTTTTTTTCAAAACCTTTAGGAAAAGGCGATTCGGTAACAATTGATTTTGGGAAACATTTGGTAGGACATCTTCAAGTAAAAATGGGTTATGTCAATTCACATCCAGATGCTCCGGTTTGGATTAGATTTTCCTTTGCAGAGAATTTGAAAGAATTTGAAGAAAATGTGGAGAATTATCAGGGATGGATCTGTTCAGCGTGGGTACAACAGGAACAACTTCATTTTGATCTGATTCCGGGAGAGTATACTTTGCCGAGGCGTTATTCGTTTCGCTATGTGAAAATTGATATACTTGATATCAGTTCAAAATTTAATTTGGTTATTGAAGATGTCATGGCAATCGCATTATCTTCTGCAGATGATAGTAAGTTAAAACCATATCATAATGTGCATAAAGAATTGGAGCAGATTGATCATATTGCGTGCCATACACTGCATGATTGTATGCAGAAAGTTTTTGAAGATGGACCAAAACGTGATCGGCGACTTTGGATGGGAGATCTTCGATTACAGGCATTGGCAAACTATGAGACATATCAGATGAATGATATGGTAAAGGGGTGTTTATATTTATTTGCTGCATTACCGATGCAAAATGGACAGGTGGGTGCATGTGTATTTTTAGAGCCTGAACCGGAAGTAGATGATACCAGTATGTTTGATTACTCTTTATTGTTTGTGGCAGCCCTGTGGGATTATTATGTAGAAACGAAGGATCGTGAGGCCCTTGAAGATTTGTGGGAAACAGCAAAAATGCAGATTGTATTGGCACAGAAACAGGTCGGTAATGATGGTGTGGTAAAAGACTGCAATAAACTCGGCTGGTGTTTTCTTGACTGGTCACTGGAATTAAATAAGCAGGCAGGTGCACAGGGTGTTTTGCTGTATGCGATGAAAAGTGCCGTTGCCATTGCAAAAGAAATCGGAAAAGACCATGATGCAGAATGCATAATGAAAACTTATGAACTTTATAGAAAAGCTGCTAAGATGCATTTTTATGATGAAGAAAAAGGACTATTTGTCAGTGGTGATTGCAGGCAGATTTCCTACGCAAGCCAGGTATGGATGATTCTTGGTGATGTTGTAGATGAGCAGAGTGGAATTCGAATTTTACATGATGTTGCGACACAGACAGAGGCAATTGAAATGATTACCCCATATATGTATCACTATTATATAGAAGCATTACTTAAATGTGGTGATAAAACAGAGGCTCTTAGTGTTATGGAGAAATATTGGGGAGGTATGGCACGACTTGGTGCGGATACGTTTTGGGAGTTATATAATCCAAATAATCCGGATGAATCACCTTATGGTGGGACTATTGTTAATAGTTACTGTCATGCCTGGAGTTGTGCGCCTGCTTATTTTCTTCGAAAATATTATTCTGAAAAATAAGAGTGGGGTATTTGTATGAAAAAAATTGGAAATAAAGTTTTTTTAATGATTATTATATTTGTTTTGATATTTGGATTAAATACAGTGTTTTCTATAAGAATGCAGAATAGTATAAAACAGGCTGGATTGCAGATAACGAAACAGTATATTCCGATTCAGACAGAGATTTTCACTATCCAAAAAAGTATGGAACGAGGTCAGAAATATCTTAACATTATCAGTTTGTATGATGATGCAGAGCTACGTCAACAGTTGGAAAGTTCACTAGCAGAGGAAATTTCGACGATTACGGCAAGTGAGAGTAAGATGGATGAATATCTGAAAAATATCGATAATGTAGAGTTAAAAGATAAAATCCATACATATGAGGATTTTTTAACAGAGGTTATTTCGCAATTTGCCATAATACAAGGGTATGTTGACAAGGGGGATTTTGTGCAGGCTGGTATAGCTCTTGGTGTAGATTTTCAGAATCTGATGGTTGATATGGGAGAAACAACGGAAAAGGAGCTTACAGAGGAGCTTGAGCAGGGAATTTCTGATTTATCGAAGGAATATAATCAAGCTGTTGAGACAAATTTAATAATGACAAAAATTCTATTTTCTTTTTTTGCTTTGGTATCAGTAGTTGTCTTTTTGGTTATAAGTAAGACTGTAAGTAAACCGGCAAGTGAAGCCAGCCGGCAGCTAAATGATATTATTGATGGTATCAATAAGAAACAGGGAAATCTTACGCAGCGTATTACTGTTAGTTCGCGGGATGAAATTGGTCAGTTATCGGATGGAATTAACAATTTTATCATTCAGTTACAGAATGCTATGCAAAAAATACGAAAGCAGTCAGAAATAATGCAAAGTTCACTTGGATTAATGAATGAAGAAGTAAACAATTCAAATGAAAATGCAGATAATATTGCGTCTACCATGGAAGAAATTACTGCGAGTATGGAAGAAATATCATCTTCTATAGAGGGAATTACCGGGAACACCAATGATATAGTGAGTTCAATTAACGATGTTGGAAATCAAGTTAATGAAGGTGTTGTAATTGCCTCTGATATTAAAGCATTAGCGGTTGGTGTTAAAGAGGAGACAGAGAAGAAGAAAACAGACATTTCTGATATTATTAACGAAAAGAGTCAGGCATTATCTTTATCCATTGAAGAAAGTCGGCAAATCAGCAGTATTAATAATTTAACTAACGATATACTTGAGATCGCAAGTCAGACGAATTTGCTTGCATTAAATGCTTCTATCGAAGCTGCAAGAGCGGGGGAAGTTGGCAAGGGATTTGCTGTTGTCGCAGAGGAAATTCGTCAATTGGCAGAAAACAGTAAGAATACGGCAAATGACATTCAGGGTATCAGTGTTCGTGTTATTGCGGCAGTCAATCAATTGATGACAAATGCACAAGATCTCATGAATTTCATACAAAATCAGATAATGAATGATTATGTTGAATTTGAGGCTGCAACAGATATGTATTATGAAAAGGCAGATCATATGGATACTATTACAGGTCTTTTCAATAAAAATATTATGTCTCTTCGTAATATTATGGCAGAGATGAATGATGGCATTACAAATATATCAGCTGTAGTAGAGGAAAATGTGCGTGGAGTAAGCAATGCAACAGAAAATGTGACCAAACTTGCAAATTCAATTTTAAATATTCACGAGCAAGTGATAAAAAATGTTGACTCTTCGAAATATCTGTTGGAAGAGTTGAATAGTTTTCAGCAAATTTAAAGACAAAATAAAAGAAAGACGAAAAGTATTACGAAGAGAAAATAAGGACAGTTTTTTAGTCGAATGAGAGTCTAAAAAACTGTCCTTATTTTTGATATCTTAAATTCAGCAAAAGAGAAGGAAAGGAGTAAGGGATGAATACAAAATATTATCTGGCTGTGGATATCGGTGCTTCAAGCGGACGGCATATGCTTTCGCACTTGGAGAACGGCAAAATTGTTTTGGAAGAGATATATCGTTTTCCAAATGGCATGATTGAAAAAAATGGTCACAAAGTATGGGATGTGGACCAGTTATTTCAAGAGATTCTGATTGGGATGAAAAAATGTGCCATGGTAGGAAAAATCCCATATAGTATGGGTATTGATACATGGGCAGTCGATTTTGTTCTGCTGGATGAAAATGATGAACGTATCGGGAATGCAGTGGCGTACCGGGACAGACGGACGGAAGGTATGGACAGGAAAGTATATGAGTTTATACCGGAAGACGATTTATACGGAAGAACTGGAATACAGAAACAGATTTTCAATACGATCTATCAGCTGATGGCAGTCAAAGAGCAGCAGCCGGGGCAGCTTGAGTGGGCAAAAAGTATGTTAATGATACCGGATTATTTTCATTTTCTATTAACTGGGAAAAAGGTACAGGAATATACAAATGCGACAACGACCCAGCTTGTGAATCCTGTGACAAAAGATTGGGATATTGAATTGATAGATATGCTTGGATATCCTCGAAGAATTTTCCATAAAATTCAAAATCCGGGATATGAATTAGGCAGACTGACGGAAGATATTCAAAACAGGGTTGGATTTGATTGTAAAGTAGTTCTTCCGCCAACGCACGATACTGCTTCTGCGGTGATGGCAGTTCCAACGCAGGAGGAGCATGCACTTTATATCAGTTCCGGCACATGGTCACTGATGGGAACAGAGTTAAAAGAGGCAGATTGCAGCAAAGTCAGTATGCAGCATAACATGACAAATGAAGGCGGTTATGATTACAGATTCCGCTATCTGAAAAATATCATGGGATTATGGATGATACAGTCAGTGAAAAAAGAAAGCGCACCGGATATGGGATTTGGAGAAATTTGTGCACTTGCATCAAAAGAAACGATCAGATCCTTTGTAGATGTCAATGATGCGAGATTTCTTGCACCGGAAAATATGACAGCGGAAGTAAAATCGGCATGCGAAGAAGCAGGGGAACAGATTCCGCAGACAATTGGTGAATTAGCCGCGGTCATTTATCACAGCCTTGCAAAGTGTTATGCAAAAACGGCAGAGGAAATAGAAAAACTGACAGGTATTGATTATTCCAGAATACAGATTGTCGGCGGCGGGGCAAACGCACATTATTTAAATGAACTGACGGCAGAGTATGCAGGGAAAAACGTATATGCGGGGCCGACAGAGGCAACAGCAGTCGGAAACTTTGCTGCACAGATGATCGCGGCGGGAGAACTAAAAGACCTAAAGGCAGCAAGGGCATGTATTGCAGAGTCGTTTGAAATAAATATTTTTACAAGTAATCAGGATACAGAATAGAAAGGAAAAGTAAAATATGACAGGTTACGAAGCAGCAAAAGCAAAATATGCAGCATTAGGTGTGGATACAGATCAGGCAATTGAGATATTGAAAAAGGTTCCGGTATCACTGCACTGCTGGCAGCTTGATGATGTGATCGGGTTTGACAATGATGGAGGTCTGACCGGAGGAATCCAGACAACCGGAAATTATATGGGACGTGCAAAAACGCCGGAGCAGCTTATGGCAGATATGGAAGAGGCTATGAAACTGATGCCGGGAACTGCAAAGTTAAATCTTCATGCGTCTTATGCCATTTTTGAACCGGGAGAATTTGCCGATCGTGATGCATTGGAGCCAAAGCATTTTAAAAAATGGGTAGAATTTGCAAAAAAACACAATATGGGTATTGATTTTAACCCGACATTTTTCTCGCATGAAAAAGTAAAGGATGGGCTTACTTTATCAAGTCCGGATGAGGAAACAAGAAAGTTCTGGATCAATCATGGGAAAGCGTGTATCCGTATTTCTGAATATTTTGCAAAAGAGACAGGTATGCCATGTGTGATGAATATCTGGACAGGAGATGGATTTAAGGATGTCCCGGCAGACCGTATGGGACCGCGCCTCCGCTATAAAGATTCAATTGAACAGATTTTATCAGAGCCATATGACAAAAATCTTGTGAAACCATGTGTGGAATCAAAAGTGTTTGGAATCGGTGTGGAGTCTTACACCGTAGGCTCAGCAGAATTTACATTAAGCTTTGCGGCACTGCATGATGGCTGTATGCCATTAATGGATAATGGACATTATCATCCGCTAGAGTATGTATCTGATAAGATCCCTGCAATGCTCTGTTTTTATCCGGAATTTGCACTTCATATTACAAGAGGTGTGCGCTGGGATTCCGATCATGTGTTGATCTTGGATGATGAGACAAAAGAAATGGCAAAAGAGATCGTGAGAAATCATGCATTAGACCGTGTTTATATGGCATTGGATTATTTTGATGCGAGCATTAACCGTGTCTCGGCACTTGCAACCGGTTTTCGAAGCTGGCAGAAGGCACTTTTGATGGCACTTTGTACTCCGAATGAAATGTTAAAAGAACTTCAGGATACCAATCAGATGAGTAAGCTTATGGTAATGAATGAAGCTGTAAAAATGCTTCCAATCGGAGAAATCTGGGAGGAGTACTGCCGTAGGGAAAATGTGTGTGATGATTTTCATTTTTATGATGAGATTGAAAAATATGAGAGTGAGGTGCTGGCAGACAGAGCATAGCACAAAATATAATATGAAATAAAAGAAAGCAGACAGGGATGATTGAATACCTGAAAATTGTAGAGGAGAGGAAGATAAACATGAAATTTTTAGATGCAGAATTTGTAAAGGGATTTATCCGTATGGCGAATGATGGATGGGAACAGGGATGGCATGAAAGGAATGGCGGAAATCTGTCCTATCGTGTAAAACCGGAAGAGGTGGAATCTGTAAAAGAAAACTTTGCTGCAAAAGAGTGGCAGCCGATCGGAATTTCTGTTCCAAAACTGGCAGGAGAATATTTTCTTGTGACAGGAAGTGGAAAATATTTCCGTAACGTCATCATTAAACCGGAAGATTCTTTCTGTATGATCGAACTGGATGAGAAGGGAGAAAATTACCGTATCGTCTGGGGACTGGTAAACGGTGGAAGACCAACATCAGAACTTCCAAGTCATCTGATGAATCTGGAAGTGAAGAAGTTGCAGAACCCGAAATACCGTGTTGTATACCATGCACACACCACAAACATTATTGCTTTAACATTTGTTCTTCCACTGGAAGATAAAGTCTTTACAAGAGAACTCTGGGAGATGGCAACGGAATGTCCGGTCGTATTTCCAGCAGGCATTGGTGTGGTTCCCTGGATGGTGCCGGGCGGCAGGGAGATTGCTGTTGCAACCAGTGAACTGATGAAAAAATATGATCTTGCGATCTGGGCACATCATGGTATGTTTGCGGCAGGGGAAGATTTTGACCTGACCTTTGGTCTGATGCATACCGCGGAAAAATCCGCCGAAATTTTGGTAAAAATGCTTGCCATGAGACCGGATAAGCTTCAGACAATCACACCGGATAACTTCCGTCATCTTGCAAAAGATTTTAATGTAACGCTGCCGGAAGAGTTCTTATATGAAAAGTAAATAGGTAGAGTAAATATATTGTATAAACGTAGGGGCTGTCACTTTTTCGAATTGAACTTCGTGAAGTGTTAGCTCCATTTTGTTTTTTATATTGAGTTCTAGTTGAGTTAAAAAACATAGAGTATTCTGCTGACCTTGACATAGCAATGGTAGATAGTTATAATTCTAAATGTTTGAAATATAAACATTTGAATTATAACTATTTCTTTTTTTGGAGGAAAGACAATGGAGGATTCACTGCATTATTTGATCATGGCGAACCGGATGCTTGTACAGCGGGGATTGTTAGAACGGCTGAAAAACACCGGACTGACGATCGGGCAGCCAAAGGTTCTTGATTATCTGAAAGATCACGACGGCAGCAGTCAGAAGGAAATCGCCAGAAATTGTTTTTTAGAGGCGGGTTCACTGACTTCGATTTTAAACCGCATGGAGGAAAAAGGTCTGATCGAACGGCGGATGTTAAATGGAAACAGACGCACATTTCATATTTATCTGACAAAAGAGGGATGGAAAAGCCAGAAGCTGGTGGAAGAATCTTTTCTGGAAATTGAAAAGCAGGCGTTAAAAGGAATCACGGAAGAGGAATTTGATGCCTATCTTACATTCAGCAGAAAAATATTTAAAAATCTGATGCTGACAGAGGAAGAAGGGACAAAAAATGAATAAGTTAAAAAGATATCTTTTATTTTTGGTGGGATTGTTTATCAATGCACTTGGTGTAAGTCTGATCACAAAGGCAAGTCTTGGAACATCCCCGATCTCTTCGATTCCGTATGTATTAAGCCTTAATTTTAAATTTACACTTGGCAATTTCACGATCTTTTTCAGTATTTTCCTTATTTTACTGCAGATACTGATCTTACGGAAAAATTTTAAACTGGAAAATATTTTACAGATTCCTGTATCCATTGCATTTGGATATTTTATCGATCTGACCATGTATCTGTTTTTCTGGGTCGATCCGAAGAATTATCTTGTAAAAGTGATCGCACTGCTTGTGGGATGTGCGATCTTGGGATTTGGCGTTTATTTAGAGGTACTTGCAGATGTTGTCATGCTGCCGGGAGAATCCTTTGTCCGTGCGATCGTGCAGACCTGGAAAACAAATTTCGGAACGACGAAAATTATTTTCGATATATCGATGGCAGTGATCGCGGCTGCGTTGTCATTTTTGTTTTCCGGTCAGTTAAACGGAGTGCGTGAAGGTACGATCATTGCTGCGCTGTTGGTCGGATTTATCGCTAGGGTTCTTGGAAAGAAGCTGGAATTTATAAAGCCGGTGCTGTTTCCGGAAGAATATGAAACTAAGAGAGAGGTTTCAGAAAAAATACAGAACGGTGGAAAGCAGTACCGGAAAAATATTATTGTCATCGGAAGACAGTATGGAAGCGGCGGACATGATATCGGAATGGCACTTGCAGAGAAACTTGGATTTTCTTTTTATGATCAGGAGATTATAAAAATGGCTGCAGGGACGACCGGATATACACAGGATTTTATCAGTAAAAAAGAAGAATCCATGACAAACAGTCTGTTATATGATCTGGTCAGTCAGGTCTATATGTATGCACAGACCAATGAGGAAGCACCGAAAGACCAGATATTTGAGGCGGAAAAGAAAGTCATAGAAGAATTAGCACAGAAAGGAAACTGTGTGATTGTCGGAAGATGTTCGGATTATATTTTAAGAAACCGCACGGACTGCCTGAAAATCTATTTTTCTGCACCGATAGAGAGCAGGGTAAAACGCGTGATGAAGCGCTTAAATCTGTCTGAAAAAGAAGCAAAGCAGAGAATCCAGCGGGAAGATAAGAGACGTGCTGACAATTACCGCTATTATACCGGAAGAATCTGGGGTGTCGCAGCAAATTTCGATATCACATTAAATACAGAGCTTGGCATGGAGTACATAGAGAATTGTGTCTGTGAAGCATTAAACAGGTAAAAGAATAAAATATTGTATATTGTTAAAGACAGATATTCCTTGAAGAAAAGAGTCCGGTTTTATATAATTGGAAAAGAGAATATAATTTTAAAACTGAACTGGGGGAAGGAAAGATATGGCACCGTGCATCAGTATTGGTAACCAGGGATTTGAAAGTATCCGTGAAGAAAACAGTTTTTATATAGATAAGTCTGATTTTATCCGGGAATGGTGGGAATCAGCAGATGTGATGACACTGATCACACGTCCAAGGCGTTTTGGGAAAACCCTCAATATGAGTATGGTAAACTGTTTTTTTTCAAACCAGTATGCGGGAAGATCCGATCTGTTTGAAGGTCTGTCAGTGTGGAAAGAGGAAAAATACAGAAAACTCCAGGGAACCTATCCGGTCATCTTTTTAAGTTTTGCGGATGTGAAACAGACAAATTATGAGGATGCCGTACGAAAAATAAAAAATATTATTGAAGAAACATATATGCAGCATGCGTATCTGAATGAGGCAGAAAATATTTCGGAAACGGAAAAAAGACAGTTACGGTCTGTGAGTGAAACTATGGGTGATGTGACCGCACAGGATTCATTAAAAAATTTAGCAGGTATCTTATACAGATATTATGGGAAAAAAGCCATCATCCTGCTGGATGAATATGACACTCCGATGCAGGAAGCATATATTCACGGATACTGGGATGAGTTTACCGCATTTATCCGCAGTCTTTTTAATTCCAGTTTCAAGACCAATCCTTACATGGAGCGCGGGATCATGACAGGAATCACAAGGGTTTCAAAAGAATCTATTTTTTCTGATCTCAATAATCTCAATGTTGTGACGACCACTTCAGAAGAATATGCCACCTGTTTTGGATTTACTGAGACAGAGGTGTTTGATGCTCTCGCGGAATATCAGCTGACAGATCAGAAAGAGATGGTAAAAAAATGGTATGATGGATTTACCTTCGGCACGCATAAAGATATCTATAATCCGTGGTCGATCACTAATTTTCTGGACAAAAAACAGTTTCGTCCGTACTGGGCATCAACAAGTTCTAACGGTCTGGTAAATAAACTGATCCGGACGGCATCGGCAGACATTAAAACACGGATGGAGGAACTTTTGCAGGAAAGAGAAATCGTGGTAACATTTGACGAACAGATTGTGTTTAACCAGCTTGATAAAAGTAAAAATGCGATCTGGAGCCTGCTGCTTGCAGGGGGCTACCTGAAAGCAGAAGAGGTGGAATATCGAGGTATGCTGTTAGAACCGTGGTATCATCTTCGTATCACGAATCTGGAAACTTACAGTATGTTTTCTAACATGTTTAAAGGCTGGTTTGATGATTCCATGTCGAACTATAATGAGTTCATAGAGGCATTATTAAAAGGGAACTTAAAAGAGATGAATATTTATATGAACGACATTGCACTCACAACTTTCAGCAGCTTTGATACCGGAAACCATCCATCGAAAAGATCGCAGCCGGAGCGTTTTTATCACGGATTTGTATTGGGACTTTTAGTGGAACTGCGGGATTCTTATGATGTGCGGTCAAACAGGGAGAGCGGCTACGGCAGATATGATATCATGCTGGTTCCACATGACCAGAAAAACAATGCAATCGTGATGGAATTTAAAGTCCATGAGGCAGATGAAGAAGAAACATTAGAAGATACGGTGCAGGCCGCTTTAAAACAGATCAGGGAAAAAAATTATGACGCCGGACTGACTGCAGCAGGAATCCCAAAAGAGAAGATCAGACACTACGGATTTGCTTTTGAGGGAAAGAAAGTATTGATTGGAAAATAATTTAGAATTGTAATTAAGATGATAGTAAATGCCATGTTTTGTGTACAATGCATAAAAATATGGCGTTTATTTTGTCCAAAATTTCCAACATGCAAAACAGTTTATGCAAAAAAAGTGCAGATTGTGAAGATTTTTACCAAAGGACGTGTGGTATGGTAGGATACAGTTACAAGATCCGAAACGGATAAAGAAAACAAGGGAGGAAAATCCTCTGCTCGTCAGCAGACTCGCATTTTCCTTCGGAAAACAAGGGAGGATTTAGAAATGTTAGCAATTAACATGGATGACGTGATCAACGTTCTCAATTCCTGTAAGCCATACCTGATTGCGCTGGGTATTGCATTAGCGCTCGCAATTATTGTAACTGTGGCATGCATGAAATTGAAGAAACCGGTAAAGAAACTGGTGAGAAAGGAAGCATGGATTGCGTTCCTTATGGCAGCAGTTGTGATTATCAATCTGATCTGCTTTATTCCAATGTCAAGTATGATCTCACTTGCAATGGGAAATGGTACGATCACAGAGGAAACCTCAAATGAGGCAACAGCACTCTGTGAGGATATCGCAGACGAAGGTATTGTATTATTGAAAAATGAGGACAATATCCTTCCACTTACAAATACACAGAATATCAACGTGTTTGGATGGGCATCTACCAATCCTTGTTATGGTGGTACCGGATCCGGAGCATTATCGGATGCATACGAGACAACAACACTTCTCGGTGGTCTTGAGGATGCCGGATACAAGATCAACACAGAACTGACTGATTTTTACAAAGCGTACCGTGAGGACAGACCGGAAGTTGGTATGTGGGCGCAGGACTGGACATTGCCGGAACCGACAGCAGATTCTTACAGCGATGAGCTGATCAACAATGCAAAAGAGTTTTCGGATACAGCAATGGTAGTAATTACCCGTGTTGGTGGTGAGGGAGCAGACCTTCCAACCGATGTAAGCAAGGTAACTTACACAGATAACTCCGAAAACTACAAAGATTTTGAAGCTGGTGAACATTATTTACAGTTAAGCCAGACAGAAAAAGATATGTTAGACCTTGTTTGTGCCAACTTTGACAATGTCGTTGTTGTATATAACGGTGCAAACACCATGGAACTTGGATTCTTAAATGATTATAAACAGATCAAGGGTGCAATCTGGTGTCCTGGAACAGGCCAGTCCGGATTTGAGTCTCTTGGTGCTGTCGTAGTCGGTACAGTAAATCCATCCGGAAAAACCAGCGATACATTTGTATATGATCTGACAGCAACACCGACTTACAACAATTTTGGAAACTTCCTGTATGACAATATGGATGAGTTTGCCGCTACATCCAAAAACTTCGGAACAGGCGAAGAAGAAGCAACAATTCCATCTTTTGTCAACTATGTAGAAGGCATTTATGTTGGCTATCGTTTCTATGAGACAGCAGCAGTGGAAGGACTCATTGATTATGATAAGACGGTTCAGTTCCCATTTGGATATGGACTTTCTTATACAGATTTTGAACAGAAGATGGGAGATGTTACCGTAGCAGACGGTAAAGTATCCTTTGATGTTACCGTAACAAACAACGGAACTGCCGCAGGAAAAGATGTGGTAGAGGTATATTACAATCCGCCATATACAAACGGTGGAATTGAAAAAGCATCTGCAAATCTGATCGATTTTGCAAAAACAGATGTGTTACAGCCGGGTGAATCCCAGACAATCAATGTAAGTTTCTCAGAAGAAGATATGGCTTCCTATGATACATATGGTAATGGATGCTATGTATTAGAGGCTGGTGACTATGAGATTTCTATCAACTCTGATTCACACAATGCGATCGCATCACAGACCGTAAGTGTTGCAGATACCGTTGTATATGATGAGAATAATGCACGTTCTACGGATGATGCAGCTGCAACGAATCAGTTTGCATATGCAGAAGGAGATGCAACATATCTTTCAAGAGCAGATGGATTTGCAAACTATGCAACAGCAACAGCAGCTCCGACAAACTTTACATTAGCAGAGGATGAGAAAGCTGATTTCTTAAACAACAGCAACTATGACCCGGCAAACTATAACAATGATTCTGATGAAATGCCGACAACAGGTGCGAAAAATGGAATGACACTTGCTGATATGCGTGGTCTTTCCTATGATGATGAAAAATGGGATACACTGCTTGACCAGCTGACTGTTTCTGATATGGATACCATGATCGCACTTGGCGGATATCAGACATCTGCAGCATCAAGTGTTGGAAAAGTTATGACTGTTGACTGTGACGGACCTGCATCCATCAATAACAACTTTACAGGAACAGGTTCCATTGGATTCCCGTCCGCAGTTATGATCGCAAATACCTGGAACAAAGATCTTGCACTTTCTTTCGGTGAGAGCATCGGTAAGATGGCAGATGAGATGGATGTTTCCGGATGGTATGCACCGGCAATGAATACGCACAGAAATGCATTTGCAGGACGTAATTTTGAGTATTATTCAGAAGATGGAGTTCTCTCCGGAAAAATGGCTGCAAACGCAGTGATCGGTGCTGAAAAATATGGTGTTTACGCATATATCAAACATTTTGCTTTGAATGACCAGGAAACAAACCGTACCGGAATGTTATGTACATGGTCAAATGAGCAGGCAATCCGTGAAATTTACTTAAAACCTTTTGAAATCGCAGTAAAAGAAGGTGGAGCAAAGGCAGTCATGTCCTCCTTCAACTATATCGGTACACAGTGGGCAGGCGGAACCTACCCGTTACAGACAACTGTCCTTCGTGATGAGTGGGGATTCCGTGGATTTGTATTAACTGACTACTTTGGTGTTTACGGATACATGGATTCTGATATGGGTATCCGCGGTGGTACAGACTGTATGTTAGTTGCATATGATACAGAGACGAACCATGTGACAGATACCACAAGCGCAACAGGTGTGAAAGCAATGCGTCAGGCATCCAAAAATATTATGTACACTGTTGTAAACAGCCGTGCATATGATCCTGAGAACTTAAAGACAGGTCTGATGAACTGGCAGATCATTGCAATCGTAATCGATATCATTCTTGGAGTACTGGTTATTTTCTTAGAAGTTCTTACCATCAAAAAATATAAAAAAGATGCCGCAGAAGAACCGGTACAGACCGTAAATGAAACATCAGCACAGTAAAAAGATTTTGCAGAAGTAATACATAGAGGTGAAAGCGTACAATGAGTAGTATAAAAAATCTATGGCAGAACTTTGCAGACAAACATCCCGGAGCCTCCAAATGGGTCCGGGAGGGCGGTCTGTTCGTGATCGTAAGTAACCTGATCACGGTATTTAAATACCTGATGTTACTGTTTCTGCCGCTCGCATTTGCCGGACTTCCAAACATTGACTTTGGATTCCCGGGAATCGACATCACATTATTTGGAGAAACATTCAAATGGAATATTATCGGTTATGATGCCGCACACGGTGGACTTCCATATTTTTGTGCATACATGGTTGCCATGGTGATTGGAGAATGCATCAATTTCCCGATCCAGAGAACTTTCGTGTTCCGCAGCAAAGGAAATATCTGGTATCAGGCATTCTGGTATCTGATCGCATTCTGCATCGTGACCTGTATCGTAAACTCCATCAACTGTATCTGGGTAGCAGTAGCCGGTATGTTCGTGCCGGACTGGCTGTACAATATAGGAACGACCGTGTTAAACGGCGGAGTTTCAATGGTCGTATTTTTCTTTGTCAATAAGATCATTTTCCCGGAAGGGGAAGCGAAAGCGTAAAAAATAGTATGTGAAAAACGAAATAAGCACATATAAAAAGCATGTTTTACGATTCAAAAGAATTGCAGAGCATGCTTTTTTTGTTGTATTTTAAATAGGAATAGGATTCACATATTGACAAACAAAACAGAAATGTTTATATTTATAACAGCGTTATATAACACTGTTATAAATGAGTGGAGGAACCAGTGACAAAACAAGTAGAAGGAGTTTCAGAAAAAATCATAGCCTGTGCGAAGGAAGAGTTCCTGCAAAAAGGATATTCCGACGCATCTCTGCGGACGATCGCCGAAAAGGCAGGAACAACGACCGGATCCATCTATTCGCGGTTTAAAGACAAGGAAGGATTATTTTCCGCGATTGTGGAACCGGCGGCGGATCATCTGGTGCAGATGTTTTTACATACGCAGGAGACATTTCACGGGCTTGAGGAAGAACAGCAGCCGAAAGAGATGAAGCATTATGTGTCATCCGGCATGGTGGAGATGATCGATTATATTTACGACAATTTTGAAGTGTTTGAGCTTTTGTTGGATGCTTCCTACGGAACAAAGTTTCAGGATTTTGTGGAACGGCTTGTCGAGATCGAGACAGAATATACTTATAAGTATATGGACGTCATTCATTACCGGACAGAAGATGGCGAGGTGATCACCGAGGATTTTATCCATATCATGACGAGGGCATTATTTGAGAGTATGTTTGAGGTGGTACGCCATAAAATGACGAAGGAGAAGGCACTCCGTTATATGGATATGCTTGAAAAATACCATTATGGAGGCTGGAATGCAATTCTGAAATGGGAGTAAGAGATGGGCTGTACATTTCTGGTAACAGGATGACAGCCTTCTAAAAAAATCATTGGTTAGCGAAAACTAATTTCAAGTAGTGATGTATAACAAAAACTAAAAATGGAAAGGGAGTCTTTGAGATGGAAAGTGATGCGAAGTTAAAAAAACAAAGTTCTTTGGCAAGGCTTTTTGAATATGCCGGGAATTATAAATATCTGACGATCCTCTCGTGGATATTTTCTGTGGTCAGTGCCTGGATTGCGCTGGTACCGTTTTATTATATCTGGAGAGTGATAAAGGAAATTTTAGATGTGGCGCCTCATTATGAAAATGCAGGGAATCTTGCAAATTATGGGTGGCATGCAGTCGGTTTTGCAATTCTATCCATGTTTCTTTACATTTGCGGACTGCTTTGTTCCCATTTGTCTGCGTTTCATGTGCAGGCAGGGATACGTTCACAGCTGATGCACCATATCATGACATTACCGATGGGATTTATGGACAGTGACGGAAGCGGTAAGATCCGTAAGATTGTCAACGAGTCGAGTGAAGCGACAGAGACCTATCTTGCACATCAGTTACCGGATCAGGCGGGCGCCATTGCAACGCCGGTCGGTCTTCTGGTTTTGCTCCTGATGTTTGACTGGCGGCTTGGACTGCTAAGTCTGATCCCGGTAGTGGCAGCATTTTTAATTATGGGCAGCATGACCGGGCAGCGCATGAAAGATAAAATGACAGAGTACCAGAATGCACTTGAAGAAATGTCGAGTGAGGCCGTGGAATATGTCCGCGGCATTCCGGTCGTAAAAACATTTGGACAGTCGGTATTTTCATTCAAGCGTTTTCGCGACTCGATAAAGAAATATGAAAAATGGACAATCGCTTACACAAAAGAATTAAGACTTCCGATGACCTTTTATACGACGATCATCAATGCGGCATTTGCTGTTCTGATCGCAGTTACTTTTTATGTGGTCAGAGGCGGGGAGAGCGACACGTTCTTATTAAATCTGATGTTCTATATTATCATCACTCCGATCATTACAGTCACTTTAAATAAAATCATGTATGCAAGTGAAAACCAGATGATCGTTGAGGATGCGCTGACCAGGATCGACAGTATTTTAGAAAAGAAGCCGCTCACAGAGGCAGCAGGAAAAGCGGATCCGAAAGATATGTCCATTACTTTTGAAAATGTGTCTTTCCGTTATGAGGATGCCGCAAAAGATGCATTACATAACATCAATCTTAAGATCCGAGAGGGCGAACATGTCGCATTTGTCGGGCCGTCCGGTGGTGGAAAGTCGACACTTGCAAGCCTGATCGCACGTTTCTTTGATGCAACAGAAGGGAAGATCAGGATCGGTGGCGTGGATGTGCGTGATATCCCGTCGAAACAGCTTATGGATATGGTGTCATTTGTATTTCAGGACAGTAAACTTTTGAAGATGTCTGTTTATGAAAATGTCCGCATGGGCAGGAAAGATGCGACGAGAGAGGAAGTTATGGAAGCATTAAAGAATGCACAGTGCGAAGATATTATCGAAAAATTGCCGGATAGTATTGATACGGTGATCGGAGCAAAGGGAACTTATGTGTCCGGCGGTGAAGCACAGCGTCTTTCGATTGCGAGGGCAATGTTAAAAAATGCGCCAATCCTGATCTTAGATGAGGCGACCGCATTTGCTGATCCGGACAATGAGGCGAAGGTGCAGCAGGCATTTTCAAAATTATCCACAGGAAAAACGGTCATTATGATCGCACATCGTCTGTCCTCCGTTGTGGATGCCGACCGGATCTGCGTGTTAAAGGACGGAGAGATCGTGGAGTCAGGAACGCATAAAGAACTGTCAGAAGCACAGAAACTGTATGCTCATATGGGGGATGCATACAATAAATCGGTTCGTTGGAAAGTGGGGGAATAAAAAATGTCATTCAAAGAAAAAATACAGCATAAATATGCACTTTCAGAGCAGGGTGCGAAGGATATGATAAAAGCATTTGTTTCCGTCACGATATCGGATATTGTGCTGATGTTTCCGGTAGGAATGCTTTATTTTCTGGTAAAGGATTATATGGGAGGAACACTTGGTGGAAGAGGCGGGTTTTATCTTGCAGGCAGCCTGATCTGTCTGGCATTGATCGCAATTACTACCTATATCCAGTATAATGCAACATTTTTTGCAACTTATGTGGAGAGTGGTGTCAGACGCATCACACTCGCGGAAAAACTGAGAAAAATACCACTCTCGTTCTTTGGCAAAAAAGATCTGTCGGATCTGACCAGCACGATCATGGCGGACTGTGCGACGATGGAGACGGTTTCTTCCCATGTGATACCGGAACTGATCGGAGCATGTATTTCTACGGCACTCGTGGCATTAAGTCTCTTTTTCTTTGACTGGAGAATGGCTTTAGCGGCGCTGTGGGTGCTTCCGGTTTCATTTCTGATCGTTGGCTGTTCCGGTAAAGTACAAAACAGTCTGAGCAGAAAACAGATGAAATTGAAAATGGACTGTGCCGACGGGATTCAGGAAGGACTTGAGACGGTCCGTGATCTCCGCGCCAACAATGCACAGGATGATTATATGAAAGGTCTGGATAAAAAAATTAAAGCGGTCGAGAAACATGCGATCGTGACAGAACTTGGCATGGCGGTATTTGTCGCAAGTGCCCAGATGATCTTAAAACTTGGTATTGCAACGGTTGCCCTGACAGGGGGAATCCTTCTTGCAAAGGGAAGTATCGATGTACTGACATTTTTCATGTTTTTGCTTGTTGTATCAAGAATCTATGATCCGATGCAGATTTCCCTGCAGAATTTAGCGGCAATGATCAGCGCAAATATACAGAGCGAACGTTTAGACGAGATCCTCTCCCATGAAATTCAGACAGGAACAGATCAGTTAAGCCATAAAGGATATGATATTACATTTTCAAATGTGAGATTTTCTTACGACAGAAAGGAGTCTGTATTAAAGGATGTAACATTTACTGCAAAACAGGGTGAGGTGACGGCACTGATCGGACCATCCGGCGGTGGAAAGACGACCGTATCAAGACTTGCGGCTAGATTCTGGGACATTGAAAAGGGAAAGATCACAGTTGGAGGCATGGACATTTCAAAGATCAATCCGGAAACTCTGATGTCACTGTATTCCATTGTATTTCAGGACGTCACACTTTTTAATAATACGATTATGGAAAATATCCGTATCGGCAGACAGGATGCGACGGATGAGGAAGTCATTGTCGCTGCCAAGTTAGCACACTGTGATGAATTTGCCCAAAAGCTGCCGGACGGCTGGCAGACGATGATTGGTGAAAACGGATCAGAACTCTCTGGCGGAGAACGTCAGAGAATCTCGATCGCAAGGGCGTTTTTAAAGGATGCACCGATTATCTTATTAGATGAGGCGACCGCATCACTGGATGTAGATAATGAGACACTGATCCAGGAGGCATTGTCAAAACTGATCCGGAATAAGACAGTTCTTATCATTGCGCACCGGATGCGAACGGTTGCAAACGCAGATAAGATCGTTGTGTTAAAAGACGGTGTGGTTGCAGAGGAAGGCACACCTGATGAGCTGTCCGGAAAAGATGGAATCTATCACCATATGGTGGAGACACAGATGCAGGCGGCAGGCTGGGTACTGTAGTTCATGATAAAAATACCGCAAATGCGATTTTCACATTTGCGGTATTTTCAGGTTTCATCACTTATTTTTTCTTTTTCTTGCTTTTCTCTTTTTCAAGTTCAGCTTTTTCTTTTTCGAGTTCTTTATTTGCGCGATTAGCTTTTTCTTTTAATTTGGTTCTCCAGCTCTTTTTACCTTCCGGTTTTTCAAGAGGTCCGCGTACACCGGTAACTTTTGTGATATAGATACCGCTCACGGTGGCTTTTACTTCTTTTTTGATCGGTATGTAATCAAATACAGCTTCATCGGCGATCAAAGACATTACTTTTGGTCCAACCTTTGCCTTTACGATTGGAAGTTTGGTACGGCGCATCATCTTCGGTGTCTGGTCGATCACAACCTGCGGAAGACCGGATTCGGTAATGCGCATTCGCTTCTTATCTATGATCAGCATGGATACGGTCTGTGCGGCAGCGGCAAGCTGTTCATCCTGTTCGGCTTTCTTTTTCTGTGCTTTCTTCCCGAGAAAATAAAGGACAACAAGTCCGATGATTAAGACGGCTAAGATAACCAGTAATACGATAGTAACTGGGCTCATAAATAATCCTCCATATATTTACTTTTTAGAACAAAACTCAAAAAATATTGTAGCATTGATTTTGGGAAAAAGCAAGGTGTGTGTATGTTATATCTGTTTTTATACACTGGATTTTTTGTGCAAAACTTACAAATATCATTGGAATATCGGCTTTTTAATGACATTATAAGAACAGTATGCTAAAATCCAGACAAAGCATGATATTCTGAAATCATCTACATGGTTATAGACCATTCTTTTATCATAGTGAAAAATGTATAAAAAGTTATACAGTCAACTTAAGAATTTCCAATGCTTTTATCATTCACACATATAAGCAGGGAGAATTCTTGAAAACCACGAATTGCTTCCGGATTAAACAAAGGAGGAGAAATGAATGGGGACGGTTGATATTGTAACAAAAGAGTATATGCGGGAGAATGCTATATTTGCAGATGCGTTTAATTATCTTATCTATGGTGGAAAAAAGGTGATCGATCCGGCAGGACTTACAGAGATTGACACTGCTACATCGGCAGTGGGTAAAAAAGATGCACTGCAAAAATACCGTGATGTTTTAAAAGCAGCAGTCATCAAACAGGATGAAAAGATGTCGTATGTTTTATTAGGGGTTGAGAATCAGACAGATGTCCATTATGCAATGCCGGTCAGAAACGCTATCTATGATGCCTTACAATATGGAAAACAAGTGTCAGATATAGCGGCAGGGCACCGACGGAGCCAAAAAGATTATTCAGGAAAAACCGGTGGAGAATATTTATCGGGATTTTTAAAGGAAGATCACATTAAACCAGTTATCACACTTGTGATTCATTTTGGGGCAGAGGAATGGGACGGACCGTTATCTTTACATGAAATGATGCCGATAAGGGATATGGAAATTTTAAGTTATGTGGAGAACTACAGGATACACCTGATCGATCCGGCAAAACTTACGGAAGAAGAACTGAACAAATTTTCAACAAGTATGAGAGAGGTTATGGGATATATCAAGTACTCTAATAATAAAGAAAAACTGCTGGATTTTTTGAGGACAGATACCCATAAAAGTATAGAAATGAATGCAGCCAGAGTTATAAAAACCATCACGAAGACACCAATTAAGATATCAGAGGAAAAGGAGGGGATAGAGATGTGTCAGGCGATTGAAGAATTAATTGCGGAGAGCGAAGCGCGTGGAGAAGTTCGTGGCAAAGCAGAGGGAATGATAGAAATGTGTCTCGAAATGAACATACCGAAAAAGGGTATTATAAAAAGATTGCAGGATAAATTAAACATATCTATGCAGCAGGCGGATGAGTATTTTAGAATGTATGGAACAAAAAATGATTAAGAGATTATATATCTGAAAAACATAAAACGGGCAGGCAGGAGTTTTCGTATATGAACTCCCACCTGCCTGTTTTTCTTATCTTGCCAGAATATCAATGATCTCCGCAATATACATCGTGTGCATATCATGATCTGCATACCATTTTTGCGCAATCTCTGGCATCAGGAAGGAATCCTCAGTCAGTCGCGTTGCGGACATTTTCTCACACAGCAGGATCATATTTCCCTCATCGATGAACGGAATGCTGTGGCGGGAGGTAAGGGTTAAACCGGCGGCTGAGATCTTATCGTTTTCGTCGCGGCCGGAGTGACTTCCACAGTAATTTAATGCATCACGGTATTTTTCAGATAAAAAGCTGAGAGAAAAGAATTCATTTTTGTCGATCAGTTCTTTGGTGTATCTTGAGTCACGGACAAATACAAAGGCAACGTTTTTGCCCCATAAGATGCCGACACCGCCCCAGCTTATGGTCATGGTGTTTGCTTTGTCTTTGGAACCTGCGGTGAGCAGCGCCCATTCTTTTCCAATCTTTGTAAATGGATCAAATTCCATCATATCTGCTGTCATAGGTTGAAATGTATGCATAACGTAATCTCCTTATATTTATACGAAATATTTATATGTTGGTTTTATTATAAAATTCCCTGGTTTAAATGACAAGAGAAAATTGCGGTTGTTTGCGGGGGCAGAGTGAGCCGTGTACGGAAAATTGACTTTTCATAAGTGTTGTACTATGATGGTTGCGAAAATTGTACAAAACAAAGGAGGAAAATCCTGCCCAATGTGTTGGGCATTGCTCCTGCAAGGGCACATGCTATGCAAAGGCGGCATAGCAGGCATTTTGCTCCGCAAAACAAAGGAGGAAAATCCTCTGCTCCTGCAAAGGCAGTCGCATTTTCCTTCGGAAAACAAAGGAGGATTTATGAAAATCACAACGAAACAAATCACAACAACAGCAGTGTTACTGGCAATCTGTATTGTGAGCCAGTTCTTTAAAAACACAAGTGTGTACATCACAGGACCGATCATCAATGCATGTCTGATCATTGCGGCACTGGGTGCAGGAATGGCATGCGGAATTATTTTATCTGTGATCACACCGGTCACATCATTCCTGATTACAGGAAGCCCGATCATGTCAGCGATCCCGGCGATCATCCCATGCGTTATGATCGGAAATATCATTCTTGTAGTTGCAGTTAGTCTGATTGCAAAGAAAATCAAAGGCAATGCAGGTCTGATCGCAGGTATGGCAGCCGGCAGCATTGTAAAGGCATTATTTATGGGAGTCGTGATTGCACTGGTTCTGATTCCGACCCTGCTTCCGGAAGCAATGGTTCCAAAGATGGCAGTGTTCCAGACAACATTTTCCGTGACACAGCTTATCACAGCAGTAATCGGAAGTGTGCTGGCATTTATTATCTGGATTCCTTTAAAAAAGGTAATTGCAGAGCAGAACTAAAAAACTTTCAGGGCAAAAATTCCAAAACATTTTAAAATCATATCATAACGCATGATTATAAAAAATAAACGTTAATATGAATTTGAGTAATGACGAATATAAGCCTTTGGAATAATCTTGACACTCAAAAAAGAAAGTATCATAATGGTGGTCAGAAAAAAAACGATAGAGAGTCGGAGGCATATGTTATGGATATCAGATTTGAAAAAAGAGAACATTTAAAGGAAAAACCAGATCAGAAACATCTTGGATTTGGAAAATATATGACAGACTATATGTTTGTTATGGATTGGACAAAGGAAGAGGGCTGGAAAGATGCAAGAATCGTTCCGGAAGGACCAATCACCATGGATCCGGCATGTGTAACGTTACATTATGCACAGGAAACATTCGAGGGTATGAAAGCATACCGTACTGCAGAGGGTAAGATCCAGTTATTCCGTCCGGAGATGAACGCAAAGAGAATGATCAACTCTAACGCAAGACTCTGCATGCCGGAGCTCCCGGTTGATATGTTTGTTGAGGCGGTAAAAGCACTGGTAAAGGTAGAAGAGGACTGGGTTCCATCAGAGCCGGAGACATCTCTTTACATCCGTCCGTTTATGTTTGCAACAGAAGCTGCACTCGGCGTACATATGGCATCTGCTTATAAGTTTATGATTATCTGCTGCCCGGTTGGCGCTTACTACGCAGAGGGAATCAACCCGGTTAAGATCTTAGTTGAGGATGAACTGGTTCGTGCCGTAAAAGGTGGTACCGGATTTACAAAATGCGGTGGTAACTACGCAGGTTCTATTTTAGGACAGGTTAAAGCAGAGAAGATGGGATATTCCCAGGTACTCTGGTTAGATGGTGAACATCGTAAATATGTAGAGGAAGTTGGAACCATGAACATCATGTTCAAGATCGCAGGCGAGATTTACACAGCACCGATCGAGGGAACTGTTCTTCCGGGTGTCACAAGAGATTCCATGATCCATCTGTTAAGAGACTGGGGTTATAAAGTAAATGAGACCAGACTTTCCGTAGATGATCTGATGAAAGCCGGACATGACGGCACACTTGAGGAAGTATTCGGAACAGGTACTGCAGCAGTTATCTCCCCTGTCGGAGAACTCCGCTACAAAGATGATGTTGTAACGATCAACGATTTCAAGATCGGTGAACTGACACAGAAATTATATGATACCTTAACCGGAATCCAGTGGGGCAGACTGCCGGATAAATATGGCTGGACAGTAGAGGTAAAATAAGTAGTTGCGTCAGGGTTTCCGATGAAAAAACAGATTGCACGCACTACGGGCAGACTGATTGTTATGAAAAACACCATGGACATGCAAAATCGCATGTTCGTGGTGTTTTTGGTTATACTAAAAATAAGTGACAGGTCAGGTGTCCTGTGTTAATATGGAACAGAAAGAACGGAATGTAACACGCCAGACCGGCGTCGTTCTGAAAATGGAGGACGACTATGAGTAAAACATTAGAACAATTCGAGCAGTATCTCGATAAAATGAAAAAATATGAACATATCAATACGCTTCTTTACTGGGACATGAGAACCTGTGCACCAAAACTGGGGCAGGCAGGACATATCGATGCACTGACTTATTTTTCAACCGAGAGCTTTGCGATGTCGACTTCGGATGAACTTTACGGCATGTTAGAGACCTTAAAGACACCGGAAGAATTTGCACAGCTGTCAGATACCATGAAATTTATCGTGACACGCATGCAGCGCGATATGGAAAAAGACAGACGGATTCCAAAAGACCGTTATGAAGTGATGGTCCGTGAGCAGGCAGAATCCGGAAATGCATGGGAAGATGCAAAAAATGCATCTGACTTTTCCATTTTTGCACCGCATCTGGAGAAAATGATTGCACTTACCAAAGAAATGGCAGGTTACACAGATCCGGGCAAAGAAGTTTATGATGTATTGTTAGATAAATATGAAGAGGGAATGGATTCTGCAACGATTGACCGTCTGTTTGGTGAACTAAAGGAAGCGCTGATTCCGCTTGTGAAAAAAATACTTGCCGCAAAACAGCCGGATGATACAAAATTCCATGCTTATTTTGATCCGGATGATCAGAGAAAAGTGCAGGATCTTTTGCTTTCCTACATCGGATTTTCCAAAGATGCCGGTGCAGTAGGAGAGACAGAGCATCCTTTTACACTGAATTTTTCTTCCAAGGATGTCCGGGTGACAAATCATTATTATGAACATGATCCGATTTCTGCCATGTTTTCGGCTATCCATGAGGGTGGTCATGCGATTTTTGAACAGAATGTCAATCCGGAATATGACAACACGGCTGCAGGAAGCTGCCGTTATATGGGTGTGCATGAGAGCCAATCCCGTTTTTATGAGAATATTTTAGGGCGCAATAAGAATTTCTGGATTCCTGTCTATGAGAAAGTGCAGGAGCTGATGCCGCAGATGAAGGACATTTCGCTGGATGAGTTTTACCGTGAGATCAATCATGTCAGAAACAGCCTGATCCGTACCGAGGCAGATGAGGTGACCTATTGCTTCCATATTATATTGCGTTATGAAATGGAGAAGGCAATCTTTCGTGACAATGTACCGGTTGCGAAACTTCCGGAACTCTGGAATCAGAAAATGAAGGAATATTTAGATATCACTCCGGCAAATGATGCGGAGGGAATCTTACAGGATATGCACTGGTCAGATGGTTCCTTCGGCTATTTTCCAAGCTATCTGTTAGGAAGCATCTATGACGGCATGTACTTAGAGGAGCTTGAAAAAGAGTTAGGGCCGGTAGATGAGATCTTAAAAGAGGGCAGAATCAAAGAAATCACAAAATGGCTGAATGAAAAAATCCACTGGTATGGCAGCACACGCACACCAAAAGAAGTGATTGCAAATGTGTGTGGAAAAGAAGTATCAGCAGAGCCATTGGTGCGTTATTTTGAAAAAAAATATGCCAGCGTTTACGATTTAAAATAAATGAAGCAGAATCGTGTGAAAAATGAGATTTTTTACACGCAGGAATGGGGACTTATATGAAAAAACAGGGAATTATTTTTGATATGGATGGCACACTTTGGGATTCAGCCGCCAATGTGGCAGAATCCTGGAATGAAGCGATCCGTCAGGATGGAAGGTTAAATAAGGCACTCACAGAAGCCGATATCAAGGGTGTTATGGGAAAGACCATGGATGTGATCGCAAAACTGTTATTCTCGGAAATTTCTGAGAAAGAGCAGGAGACACTTTTAGCGGAGTGCTGCAGGATCGAGAACGATTATTTAAGAGAACATGGCGGAGTGCTTTATCCGGATCTTGAGGATACATTCAAAGAATTAAAAAAGACATATGAACTTTACATTGTAAGCAACTGCCAGAAAGGTTACATTGAGGCATTTTTGGATCATTATCATTTCTGGGATTATTTTTCCGATATCGAATGTTACGGAAATAATCTTTTACAGAAAGGTGATAATATCAGACTGCTTGCAGACCGGAACCATTTAGAAGAAGCGGTCTATGTGGGCGATATCCAGGGAGATTATGATGCCAGCAGAAAAGCGGGCATTGGATTTATCCATGCTGCATACGGTTTTGGAATCGTACCGGAAGCACAGTATAAGATACAGGCATTTTCAGAACTTGTGACAAAACGGGTGGCAGAAACATATTTTAGAGGATTAATATGACAAAATTACAAGAACTACTAAAACAGATCAACCGGAAGCATGTGTATATCCAGACGCATAATTTCCCTGACCCGGATGCCATTGCGAGTGCGCTTGGGATCCAGGAGCTGTTAAAGCATAATGGAATTTCTTCCACGATCTGTTATAAAGGAAAAATAGACCGTTACAGTACCGACAAGTTGCGTGAACTGATGGAGATCGAACTTTTGAATGTGGAGGATCTTAGTACCATTTTGACAGATGAGGATGAAGTGATCCTTGTGGATGCACAAAAGGGTAATTCAAACATCGTTGACATTACGGGGGACGAGATCATCTGCATCGATCATCATCCGGAAAATGAAAAGTTTCCATACCGGTTTAAAGACATCCGGCCGGAAGTGGGAGCATGTGCGACGATCGTTGCACAGTATTTCTTTGAAAATAATATCCCGATGGATAGAAGAATGGCTACGACTCTGACATACGGTGTACGGATCGATACCAATAATCTGAGCCGTGGAGTGTCAAAACTCGATATTGAGATGCTCTACCGGATGTTTGATGAATGTGATTATGAGGTCATCCATATGTTAGAAAACAGTAATCTGTGTTTTGATGATCTGATGGCATATTCGAGTGCGATTTCAAGTATTGAAGTATATGATGACATCAGTTTCTGCAATACTGGTAAGGATTGTCCGGTCATTGCAAATATATCCGATTTCATGCTTGCTTTAAAAGAAGTGTCATTTTCCGTCGTGTATTCGAGAAAGTCAGACGGAATCAAACTTTCCGTGCGCAGTGAAAAGAGTATGCTCGATGCAGGAAAGATTGTGGCGGAGGCACTGAAAGGAATTGGCAATGGCGGCGGCCACGCATCGATGGCTGGAGGATTTGTGCCGTGTACGGGCAGTGACATGGATGTAAAACTGTTAGAGGCACAGATGAAGGAGCGGTTTTTAAACGTGATCGCAGATGTGAAAAAACGTGCTCTGTGAAAAGCGATAAGTTTTAGAATGAAAATCGACAAGAGGTTATAAAGCCTCTGCCGATTTTCTTTTTTTATAGGAAACAGCAGAAAAGAAGAGCGTGCAGAGCGTAAAAACTCTGACACGCTTATTTTTTTTACAACGAAAGAGAGGTACGGAGAATGGAAAGAGTGACATTTGAAGAGTATGAGGCAGCAAAAGCGGAAGTATTGTACGGGAAAGAATACGAAGAAACATCAAGCATGGAAAATAACGTCATTCATAAGCAGTATGTATGCAAGGACGGTAGCGGGATATTTTACGAAAGAACAGAGAACGGCGTAACAGAGTTTTGGAGTACAGAGTACAGCAAAAGCCGTATCTATGCAGACAAGGCAGACGAAAAAGTAGAATTAAGCGAAAACCGCAAGAAAGCAATAAAAAGGCTATATAAACTGGTTTATTGGTTCGCTGACGAGATGCTTAACGAAGAGGACACAGAGAAGAGAGAGGCGGCAGAGTTTGAAGAGCAGCGAAAGAAAGAGCCGGATAAACTGCAAATTAGAGTAAGCGCACACGACAATAACGCAAGAGTTATGAAAGATTGCATAAGAGAGGCACGGGACGCAGCGGAATTTTTGAAAAGTGGAGAGAACGACGTAGAAGAATGGCAAATAGCAGGAATAAACGCAATGTTCGACCAGTGCAATGAAGAAAGAATTATACCGTATGATTTACCGACAGCTATAAAAGGGCTTTTGTGTATGCACATTCTTTGTAAGCCAGAGGCTGTAGCAGAAAAATGAGGAAAGGGGCGGCGGTAACGTCGCCCAAAGGAAAGGAGCATAGAGCATGGGAAAACGAAAGTATAAGCGTCTGCATTATGAGGACAGGCAGACCATAGAGGCTATGAGTAAGCAGGGCAGCAGCGTAAGCGATATTGCAGAGGCGCTGGGAACACACAGGGACACTATTTATAGGGAGTTCAAACGCTGCAACGCCACACTGAAAACATACACAGCAGCAGCGGGGCAGCAGGCACTATAAGGAAAGGAACGGTAAAGAATGAATAAGCAGAGGCGCAACAGAATTGCAGAGGCATTAGAGCTGATAAGCCAAGCAAGGGACATTTTGGAAGAGGTAAAAGACGAAGAGCAGGAAAGCTACGAAAATCTGCCGGAGAGTTTGCAATATGGAGAACGTGGCGAGCAGATGCAGGAAAACGTAGATAGTTTAGAGGAATTTATAGGCTATCTGGAAGAAACCGACAGTTTAGAGGAAATGTAGGCGGCAGCAGCCGCCACGAGTGCCGTTAGTTCAGTTGGTTAGAGCAGCCGCCTCATAAGCGGCAAGTCGTGGGTTCAAGTCCCACACGGCGCATTGTGTAGCAGGCATGGCGAGCCTGCGGCAGAGGGCAGCAGGCTAATAGCTGCAATCTGTATACCGTGGAAAAATAGCGGCGGTCATACCAGCCAGAAAGTATGTGGACAGTCAACAGGTTTTCAGCTGCTTTTTAATGCGAAAAGCAGCCCGCACGGTAAAACCAAACGCCAGAACAGGAGAGCGGCACACATGGAAAGACAGAGAGCGCCGCCGAAAGGAAGAGAGGCAGAGAATGGCAGCAGAGGCATTGATAGTAGAGGACGCATACCAGAGAGGCTATGCAGATGCCATAGCAGATATGCGAAAGAAAAAAGAGCAGAGGCGGCAGCGGGAGCAGGCAAAGAAAGCCAGCCGCTGGTATTTCATTAAGCAGAAAGCCTACGGGCTTGCAATGCTGGCAGTTACCGTGCTGGCGGCATGGGCGACAGAGGGCGACATAACAATAGCGGTTATTACCGTACCGCTGGGGCTTATGTGCCTTTTCAGTAAAAAAATGCTGATAGTAGACAACTACTATTTTGCTACAGAAGAGAGGGCAATACATGGACGAAAAAACAATACAGCGTATTAAAAAACTGCAAGCACTGGCAGAGCGGGGCGTAGGCGGCGAGAAAACGACAGCGCAAAAGAAACTTGCAAAGCTGCTTAAGGATAACGGTATAAATTCCTTAGACGAACTGCAAAAGGAAGAGTATGAATATACGATATTTTCCTACAACGGAAAGCACGAAATAAAACTGCTGCGGCAGTGTATGTATAAGGTCATGGGTGCTAAATCTGACAGAACAGCATACAAGCCATACGGACGGCGGCAGAAAATCGGCATATATTGCACGAAAGCGCAGAAAATCGAAATAGAGTTAGAGTTTGAATTTTACAGAAACGTATTTTATGAGGAATTAAGTACATTTATGGACGCTTTCATACAGGCACAGAAGATTTTCCCAGAAGATGCACCAGTAGGAGACTACGACGAATTTAACGAAAGAGATATGAAAATAGCGTTTATGGCTACGGGGATAGAACGGCGTAGCAGGGCTGCAATGATAGAGGAAAGCGAGGCGGGAAATGAGAAAACGAAAACGACAGGCAGTTAAGAAACTGATACAGTGCGCAGCCGTTATAGCGGCAGGCGTGCTGGCAATCATTTTGTTTATGCTGGCTATCTGGTACAGAGGAAAGAACAGCGAGCCAGTAACAGACGAACAGGTAGCAGCGCAGATGCAGCAGGCAGAGCCGCTGGTTATTGAAACACCAGAGGCAGCCACAGAGGGCAGTATAAGAGTATACGACTATGACGGCTGCTGTATTTATTCCTACTACGGCAAAATTCGGATAAACAGCGACGGTAAGGACGGCAAGGAAATTGACGTAGAGGCATTAGGCTATTTAGAGGGCTACCAAGAACATAAAGAGGAAAGCGGGGCGGGAGAATGAGCCACAGATATTACAGCCCTTTACGCCCGTTATCGCTGGGAACATTTCCAAAGCCGCAGGGAAACGAGATTTTACATATAGAAAATTTTGAGGAACGGCAGAACGTACCAGAGATAGCACGGCAGGCGTGGGGATACATTGAGTACAAAGAGGCGCTTACAGAAATAGAGACGGCAGCTTATGAGCTGATACCGTCAAACTGCATTTCTGAAATGGAAAACTTAGAGGCAAGGAGATAAAGGCAATGAGCGAGGTATATATACGCAGCCAGAATAAAGAAAAGCTGTATAGACTGGGCGGTAATTACGCCTGCGTAGAGTATGGAGAGTACGAGGACATAAAGAAAAAGAGAGGCGGCGCAGAGGCAGACAAAAAGCGCCACGTAATTTGCATAAGTGACGGGTGTTTAGAAGAAATTGGAGAGTATGCCACAAAAGAGCGCTGCTTAGAGGTGCTGGACGAGATACAGAAAGCGTGCGTAAGCTATCTGTTTACGGCTGGCGGTGCAGCCGTAATAAGGGGCGGCATGGACGTACAGCCGTTTGCAGCAGTAATACCGAGGCTGTACGAAATGCCAGAGAAGTAGGAGAGGCAGACAGTGACAGTAAAGGAATTTATAGGCACGCTGGAGAGTTCAGACCGCCTGCGCATTATCGAGGGCAAAGCAGAGGTTTACGTAGGGTATCTGGCAGCGTTCAAACCGTTTGCAGACCATGAGATAAGCGAGGAATACCGAAAATACAGCGGGCATGAGGTAAAGAAGTTTAGAGCAGTGCCGGAGATAACGCACAGACGCTGGAAAGAGCTGGGGCTTATGAAACCATTAGAGCCAGACCAGACAGCACAGTATAAGTTTAGTGATTTGCAGCTGTCGCTTTACTACACCATTTACATATAAGAAAGGAAAGGGCAGGAAGTATGACAAAGAAAAAGCCGGATTTTTTACGGGATTTAGATACTGCAATCATGGACGAGCTTACAGGTGGCGGTATCAAGGGAAATGCAGCGGGACTGGTAGGAACGCTTACACAGATTAAGGAAATTAAGCAGCTATGCGGGCTGCCGTTTTGCGGTTATATGGCAAAGTTGGAAACGGTAAGACCAAGCGGCGTGCCGGACGAGGTAACGGTAGTATTTGCAGAGGACGTACCATACAGGGCTTGCAACGGCATAGAATTTGACGTTATGCAGGAATTTGTAGAGGGCAGCAGGCTTTTACTGACAGGTAAGGTGCAGACGCTTAAGGACTTCCAGAGCGGTAGACTGCTGGTATATATTCTGGCAGATTTTGTGGCGGTATCGGAAAAGGCAGTAGAGCAGGACGAGGCAGCAGTAAGAGGCGTTATAGCGAATAAGCCAACATACAGAGAAACACCGAGAGGCAAGCGCATTACTGATATTACGGTAAAGGTAAGAAATGAGCTTACAGGCGGCAGCTGCTTTTTACCGTGCATCTGCTGGCAGGAACAGGCAGACGAGGCGGCGCAGTGGCAGCAGGGCGACACTGTAGAGCTGCTGGGACGGTATCAGAGCCGCCAGTATGAAAAGGTGCTTGATGCAGCCACAGGAGAAAGAGAACAGCGCACAGCTTATGAGGTATCGGTACGGCTGATTAGAAGAAAGGAAGAGGCAGAAAATGAGTGTTGAACATATCGGCAAGGGCTATGTAAAAATCTGCGTGAGTGAGGAAGAGTTAGAGAACAGCATAGCTGGGCTTAGCCAGTTAAAACCTATTTTGCAAACGCAAGTAATGAAAGGGAACGGAAGAAACACAAAGCAGGGGATTATTGACGCAGCAGAGCTGGGAAAACATTTTGATACAGCGATAGATGCAATGACTATGCTTTTGGCTGGGTTTAAGGAAGAAAGCGAGGCACAGAATGAAGAGTAAAACAATTTTAGGAGCAGACGGCGCAACAAAAATGCGGCAGATTACAGTAGGGATACACGGAAAGGGCGGCGAGGCAGGCATAAAGGCAATACAGCAGCTTGCAGGCATGGTGGACAGCTTAAAGCAGTGCCAGACACCACAGGAAGTATACGACAGATATTTACAGATTACGGGGTACTGTAAACGCTGCGTTGATTGTAATTTTATAGACCAAAAGGGAGCAGACGAGCTGATGTGCTTAGCAGCATATCTGGCAGGAAATGAACAGGCACGGGCAGAGGCACAACAGAAAGCGGGTAAAAAGGCATGAGAAAGGTTTATATATGCAGCCCATACAGGGCGAAAGACGGCGCAGAGCTGGACAGAAACATAGATTATGCGCAGCAGCTGACACGGCAGGCGTTAGAGGCGGGCTTAGCACCCATTACGCCGCATTTATATATGACGCAGTGCATGGACGATAAAAAGCCGGAAGAGCGGGCAAGGGGCATGGCTGCGGGGCTTGCGCTGCTGAAAGGCTGCGATTTTGTTATTGCTGGTGTGAAATACGGCATAACAGAGGGAATGGACAGAGAAATACATACAGCAAATATGCTGGGAATTGCGGTTATAGATGCAAACCAGATTAAACGGCATCTGGAATATGAGGAAAAGCGACAGGAGCGGGTAGCGAGCGACTACGCAAAGCTGCATAAGTGCAAGCATTGTTACGAGTGTAGATTATGTAGCCTTATGGGGTATAAGAACTGCTGTACCGCCAGCGCTTGCACAGCTGCATATAAACGGGCTTATGAGTATGCCTTAAGCCGCATAAGAGAGTGGCAGAAAACATGAAAAATAAAAGCGCCTACGGTGGGGAAACACCATAGGCGCTAAGCTATACAGCTTTGAGATACTATAAAAATTATAAGCTATGTATGGCGCAAAGTCAAGAAATTTAACGGGCAGGCAGCCCGTTTTAACACTTGATAAAAGTATTAACGAACCGACAGAGAGGTAGATATATGCCATACGTAGAGAGGGTAACAAAAGCAGGAAATACGATAGAGATAGAGAGGTACTTTACCAGCAGATACAAAAAGAAAGGTATCAGCAGAGGGGATAAGGTAAAGCCAACAAAAGAAGAGCAGGAGAAAGTAAACACCAGACAGGCAGAGAGAAAGTTAAGGATACTCATAAATGCAAACTATGGCTATGGGGACTACCATTTAGTGCTTGACTATATCCGCAGGAAAGGAGAGCCGGACAGAACGCCGGAGCAGATGCGGCAGGACATAGACGTATTTTTGAGGGAGTGCAGAAAGGAGTACAGAAAAGCAGGGTTAGAGTTCAAATACATACACGTTATGGAGATAGGCAAGAAAGGTGCGAGGCATCACCACCTTGTAGTAAATAAAATTGACACAGAGATTTTACAACGCTGCTGGTATAAGGCATACGAGGGGCATAACAGGGTTAAGGTATTCCCACTGGACGATAGCGGCAACTATGCAGAGCTGGCAAGTTATTTAATCAAGTACACAGGAACGCACAAAAAGGGTACTGACGGAGCATTACAGGGCAAGCGCTGGAATTGCAGCAAGAATTTAGTAAGACCAGAACCAGAGTACCGCATAATTTCAGACCGTGAGTATTTCAAGAAAGAGCCAAAAGCAATAAAGGGCTATTACGTGGACAAGAACAGTGTAAGCATGGGGGTACATAGCCCAGAGTATTACGGCTATGGGTATTTAAGATACACCTTAGTAAAAATAACAGATAGGGGGGGCTGAAATGCAGATAATCAAGGGCATTGCCATTGCAGCAGTGTTGATAATAGCTGGACTGCTGGCGCTGATTGTGGCAGCATATCTGGCGTTTAGAATTGCGGCGGCTATTTTTGAACAGCAGGAGAGCTGGAAAGACAGCGGCAGCAGAAAGGGCAGAAAACATGATAGAAAAAATTAAATACTGGTTATTCCAGAAAGGCAAGGACTGTAAGCGCTGCTGCCTGCGGTGCAGATACTACGATATATGCCGCTGGGACGTACTGGGAAATGCAGGACTACAAAGCGAGGAAACAATAACGCTTTTGGCGATAGAGAACAGCAAGCCGCATAAGGACGGGCTACTTTTTAGAATTTGCCAGTATGTAGAATTTAAGCAGAGAGCGAGGCGAGAAAATGAGAAACTTTAGACTGGACGACGAAAGCGGGCATCAAGAGGCATTATTTAGCTGGGCTGCATACAGAACAGGGCTTATGCCGGAACTGCAATATATGTATCATGTGCCAAACGGCGGCAAACGTGATAAAGCAACAGCAGCGGTGCTTAAGAGGCAGGGCGTAAAGGCTGGCGTGCCAGACATTATGCTACCAGCTGCAAGGGCTGGGTATCATGGGCTTTACATAGAGCTTAAGGCAGGCGAGAACACGACGACCAAGAAACAAAAAGAGTGGTTAGAGTATCTGCGGCAGCAGGGCTATTATACCGCCGTCTGCTACGGCTGGCAGCCAGCAGCGCAGCTGATAGAGCAGTATTTATTACATTCAGACGAGCTTACAAAAGAACAGGAAACAGTAACCATGCGTTAGAGGCGAACGCAGGAAAGAGAGGCAAAGAATGAAAACAATAAGCATTTTGAATTTAAAGGGTGGCGTAGCCAAGACCTTTACAGCGGCAAACATGGCGTATGAGCTTTACAGGCGAGGTTATAAGGTGCTGCTGATTGACAACGATAAGCAGGGAAACTTAAGCAAGGCGTACAGCAGATATGATGCAGAGAACGTAGCACCAGTTACAAGGCTACTGGCTGGGGACTGGGAAAACGCAGACGAGCTGATACAGCATACAGAGTATGAGGGTATCGACATTGTAACGGCGAATATGTCACTTTTTGGGGCTACATGGAATTTAACCAAAGAGGACAGCGAAAACCAGATAGAGAGATATAAAGCGCTGGTATATGCAAAGATGCAGTATTACGGAGATTGCACCATATACGGCAAGTATGATTACTGCATCATTGATAACCCGCCGGATATTGGGCTTAATGTTGTAAATGCGCTGGCAATCACGGACGAGGTAATAGTACCCGTAAAGGTGGACGAGGACGCTTTAGAGGGGCTGGACATTGTGACAGAGCAGATAGAGGACGCAAAGGTATTTAACCCAGCATTAAAGCTGGCAGGCGTGCTGATTACGTCATACCAGAACACAGACGGCGAGGCAGCAGGCGTAGAGTGGCTGGAACAAAAGACAGATTTTAATATTTTGGGTATTATTCGGTATTCCAAGAAAGTAGCAGAAAATACTTTCATGCGTAAGCCGATTTATGAGTATAGCCCATGCTGCGGAGCGGCGCAGGGGTACAAGAAATTTGTAACAGCGTATACAGGGAAAGCGAGGTAGCAAGCGTGGCACATAAAGAGAGATTATGCGTTTACTGGCATTGCCGCAGGACTGGCGGTACGGAGTGCTGGAACTGGGGCAGCAAATTTGCAGGGAAGAAATGCCCGAAAAGCGACGCTTGCGAGCATTGGAGAACGTGCGAAATGTGCAACGGAGTAATGGGACAGTGTAAGAAAAAACAAAGGATTGAGAAAGCGAGGTAGAGAATATGGCAAAGTTTGGTATTAACGACATTCTGAACGCAAAGACGAAAGCAGCAGGGCAGCAGGCACAGACGGACGGATACAAAGAGATTTATTTAAGCCCTTATGAGGTAAAGGCAGCGCAGGAGAATACACACCAGAAATTAGAGAACATAGAAGAGCTGGCAGACAGCTTTTTACACGTAGGGCAGGAACAGCCTACAGTATTGGCGAGAGTAAACGGGGAATACCGTATAATCGACGGACACAGACGTAATGCGGCAAATATTTTGAACTTAGAGCGGGGGCATAAGGAGTATGAGAAAGTGCTTTACCGCTTTATGGATATGAGCGAGGCAATGTATGAGCTGCGCTTATTGGCGGGCAACGGATATACGCAGGAACTTACAGCCTATGAAAAAACCAGATTAGTAGAGCGCACCAAAGCCGCACTTATCAGAGCCAAGGAAGAGGACGGCTTAGAGATACAAGGCAAAATGCGTGATTTAGTGGCGGCTATGATAAACGAAAGCAGCACAAACGTAGCCAGAATGGACGCAATCAACAACAATGCAACGCCGGAGATTAAAGAGCAGCTGAAAGAGGGCAATTTAGGTATCACTGCTGCATACGAGGCAGCAAAGCTGGACGAGGACGAGCAGAAAGAAATAGCGGAAAAAGCAGCAGCGGGCGAAAATGTGAGGGCAAAGGAAATAGCGGAAAAGGTAGCAGAGAAAAAGGCAGGGGACGATTACGAAACACCGCACCCAGAAAGCATAACGTCTTTGTGCTATTCCTGCCAGAAATACAAGGACTGCAACGTAAAAACGGGAACGTGCCAGAAATGCGACCAGTACATAAACAAGGCAGAGGCTGAAAAGACGGACGAACAGCGGTACAGCGAAGAACAGGACGCTATAGACCGCCAGACAAAGAAGAAATTGCAGGAGCGGGCAGACGCAGAAAAAATGGAGCATCTGCCAAGCGAGGGGAATATAGAGCATAAGCAACATGAATTAAAGATAGTGGCATCTGATTACGAGGACGTAATAAGCGGGAAAAAGAGCTTTGAGCTGCGGAAGAATGACAGAGGCTATAAACAGGGCGACAGCCTTAAAATGCTGGAATTTAAGGACGGTAAGCATACAGGGCGCATGATTGATGCAGATATTATTTATATGCTGGAAGATTATACAGGGCTTACAGAGGGCTACTGTATTCTGGGTATCAGAGTAACAGACTATACGGGTAAGGTGTCCGAAACGGACACAGAAAGCGGGGCGGTAAATGTTTGAGTTTATGGACGGCGTAGTAGATGCGATGGAAGAAACGGGAAAGGTAGTAGTAGACGGGGTGGTATATTGCCTGATATGCGTAGCTAAACTGGCGTTGATAATAACAGCGCCAGTATGGGTGCTGCCGTATACGATATGGAGAAAGGGGCGTAAGCAGTGAAATACAGACAGTGGAAAAAGAACTATAAGAAAAAGCATGGAGTAAACCCGCCGTTAGAGCTGGACAAGCGAAAACAGCGCAGGCTTGCAAGAAAAATGGCAAGACAGATAAATAAAACCTTGCCAACAGCAGCAGAAACATTGACGGCAGCTATTAACCGCTGGGCGCAGAGTATAAAGCCAGCACTGGCGACATTATGCGAGAACGTAGCAGCGGCGTTTAGCAATATGGCAGCAGGATTGAGAGAAGAAAGCGAGGCGGTAGAAAATGACTAATATTTTACTGGGAATTATAGCACTGGAATTGCTGGCTATATTTTCAAAGCTGGATAAACTGGAAGAGAGGGGCAGAGAGAATGAATAACGTATCACTTACAGGGCGGCTTACAAGAGAGCCAGAGCTTAGATATGGCGGGCAGGACAATAGCACAGCTATTACCCGCTTTACGCTTGCGGTAGACGACGGGAAAGATACAGATTTTATAAATATTAAGTGTTTCGGACGTACTGCGGAATGGGCGCAGAAATGGTTAAGCAAAGGCAGCAGGGCAGAGGTTACTGGTAAGATTAAAACAGGCAGCTACGAGAGCCAGCGCACGGGCAGTAAGGTATATTACACAGAGGTTGTGGCAAATAGCGTAGGATTTGGAGAGAGCAAAGCAGAGGCAGAGGCGAGAGGGCAGCAGCTGCCGGAGAGTGACGGGTTTATGAATATCCCAGAGGGAGCAGACGAAGAGCTGCCGTTTAATTAACAGAAAGCGAGGTACAGAACATGGAGCAGGAAGAAACAAAGACAACAGCGGCGGCAGGGGTAGAAATGCCGCCAGAGGCTGAAAGCTGGGTACAACTGCATGAAAGCGAATTAACAGAGCTGATGCAGAAACAGGCAAAGGCTGCAATAACGGAACTGAAACGACAGGAAAAGCAGGAGAGGAAGAAAGAGAAATACCACAACACTTTTACACTTATGAAATGTTACCGTGATATGGCTTTTCATATCGAGAACGCAATAAGCGACGGGCAGCAGTTAGAACTTAAAGGCATGACGGACGAGCAGCAGCGTACATACTTAGAGAGTATCAGACGCACACGCTTTAAGACATTGATAATGACAGCACATATAGACAAAGCGGTAGAAGAGATAGAGCGCCGCAGAGAGGCGGCAGGCAGAGGTGTAGAGTACAAGGCTTTTGAAATGTATTTCATGCAGGGCATGGACTATGCGGAAATCGCAGAGGAACTGGATACAGGAAAGAACACACCGAGGCGCTGGGTTACGGGCATCATAAACGAGCTGTCAGTATTATTGTGGGGGATTGACGAAGAGAGGGTGAAGTAAGTGTTTGAAAAAATAAAAGCATGGATAAAAAGAAAGCGGGAAACAGCGAGAGAACAGCAGGCGGCAGACAGGTTGATAAAGCATATAGAGCAGGCGTTAGGATTTGAGCTTTACGAGTGGCAGAGGTTATATATAATAACTGGGATATGGCAGCCGCCAGAGGGACGGCTACACGGAAGAACGACAGCATATATATTGCGGCTATTGTTAGACCAGAGTAAGCCACTGCTGCTATATGAGTTTTCACAGGTGGCAGCGTATGCGGATAACCCATTTATGGGGCGGCAATATCAGCCAGTACCCATGCAGTATGCAGGCTGGTTTAGGCACGAGATAAGGAGTATATACGAGCAGCTAAGAGCAGCAGGCGTGCCAGTAAGAGAAATGATAACAGAGCAACAGCGGGTAATATCGTGGTAAAAACGTGGTGTTTACATGGGAAAACAAAAGAGATACAATGGTAGCATGAAATGAGTAGGCGATAGCTTAAGCCATGTGCGGCAGCAGTTGCCTACTCTTTTTCTATTCATTCTTTAGCCTCCACCCAGCGCATGAAACTTAGGGCGCTGGGGAATGAAGAAAGAGAGGGGACAGTATGAAAGCATGGGCTAAGAGTTTTTATTTATCAGCGGCATGGGAAAAAACCAGAGCCGCTTATTTAATGTCACAAGATTATATTTGTGAACGCTGCGGGCAGCCCGCAAAGATAGTGCATCATAAGCGCTGGCTTAACAGAGAGAACATAAACGACATAAGCGTTACGTTGTGCTGGGATAACTTAGAGGCGTTGTGCCAAGACTGCCACAACAAGGAACACCACAAACAGGAGAGGCATAAGCGGTATCAGTTCGACGAGAACGGCGGCATACTCCCCCCATATCAGAAAAATAATTAAAGGGGGCGAATACCGAGGGGGATACCCTAAAATTACCCTACGGGCGTGCGCACGGGTGGTGTAGGGGGTGTGGTGCGGCGCAGGAATGGAAAGCGGGGTAAAGGAATGGCAACAAAGAAAGAGAAAACCAAAGAACAGAGGATAAAGACCGAAAAGACCAGACTTAAGGGAATTTTCAAGGACTTAGACGAAAACAAAAGAAAATTAGTAACGCCGCTGATAGAAAAGGCTGCATTTATGAGCATTGAGCTGGACGACTTGCAGGCGAAACTTGAAAAAGACGGCTGGACGAGTGAGTACCAGAACGGGCAGAACCAGTGGGGAACAAAGAAAAGCCCAGAGGCAGAAACCTACATAGCGCTTAGTAAGAACTATGCAGCAGTGATTAAGCAGCTTACGGAATTAGTACCAGCTGCGAAACGAAAGACAAGCAGGCTGGCGGCTTTGCGGGAAGAGTAAGCAATATTGCCGCCTTATCGAAATTATATCTATGAGTACCACGCAAAGATTACAAGCGGCGAAATCATAGCGGGAAAATGGATAAAGAAAATATACGAAATCATTATAAACGGGCTGCAAAAGCAGGAGTATTTTTTTAATGCAAAGGCTGCGAATAAGGCTATACGGTTCATAGAGAACTTTTGCCACCACAGCAAGGGACGTAATGATTTAATCAAGTTGGAGCTATGGCAGAAAGCCATAGTTTCTGTTATTTTTGGCATACAGGACGCAGAAAAAATACGTATTTTCCGTGAAATTTTTATTGTAATTGGCAGAAAAAACGGAAAAAGTCTATTTGCATCTGCGATTATTGCATATATGGCGTACTTAGAGCCAGAGTATGGACAAGAAATATACTGCTTAGCGCCGAAATTAGACCAAGCGGCGCTGGTGTATGACGGATTTTATCAAATGGTACAGGCAGAGGACGAGTTAGCGGAGCTGGCAAAGAAACGGCGCAGCGATATTTATATTGCGGAGAGCAACACGGTAATAAAACCGATTGCTTTTAATGCCAAGAAGTCAGACGGATTTAACCCGCAGCTTGTGGTATGTGATGAAATGGCAGCATGGAGCGGGGGCGCTGGACTAAAGCAGTATGAGGTTATGAAATCCGCTTTAGGCGCACGTACTCAACCTATGATATTGAGCATAAGCACTGCCGGATATATCAACGACAGTATTTATGATGAACTAATGAAACGTAGCACAAGTTTCTTGAAAGGAAACAGCAAAGAGCGCAGGCTATTACCATTCCTTTACATGATTGATGATGTGGAGAAGTGGAACGACATAGACGAACTGAAAAAGGCTAACCCTAACATGGGCGTATCCGTAAAAGAAAGTTTCTTTATGGACGAGATAGCAGTAGCAGAGGGCAGCTTAAGTAAAAAAGCAGAGTTCCTTACAAAGTATTGCAATATCAAGCAGAACAGCTCTATTGCATGGCTGGAATATCAGACGGTAGAGAACGCCGGAGTAGAAAAGACCTTAGAGGACTTTAGGGACTGCTACGCAGTGGGCGGTATCGACTTAAGCCAGACAACGGACTTAACGGCAGCCAGTGTGGTTATTCAGAAAGACGGTACACTGTATGCGTTTACACAGTTCTTTATGCCACGGGGCAGGCTGGAATACTTACAGGCTACGGACGGCGTGCCGTATGACATATTCGTTAAAAAGGGGCTGATAACCTTAAGCGGCGAGAATTACGTAGATTACCACGACGTTTACGGCTGGTTTACTATGCTGCTGGAAGATTACGGCATACGACCGTTGAAAATCGGCTACGACAGATACAGCGCCCAGTACCTTATTACCGATATGGCAAATTATGGTTTTCACATGGACGACGTTTACCAAGGCGAAAACCTTACACCAGTTATACGGGAGTTTGAGGGCATCATAAAAGACGGCGATTTTAAGATTGCCGACAACAATTTACTAAAGACGCATTTCTTAAATGTTGCGCTTAAGCACAACATGGAAACAAGAAAATTTAGACCTATAAAAATCGAGCAGCGGGCGCATATCGACGGCTTTGTATCTGTCATAGATGCAATGACCGTGCGGCAGAAATACTGGGAAGAGTGCGGCGAGCTGCTTAAAAATGCCGCATAGAAAGGAGTGTAAACGGCATGAAATTTTTAGACTATCTTTTTCATGGCAAAGAGTTAAAAGCCATAGGTAATTATTTCAAAATGCTGAACGGATACAGCCCGACGTTTACCAGCTTTAGCGGCGGCGTGTATGAAATGGATTTGACCAGAACGGCTATAAATAATTTTGCCACACATTGCAGCAAGCTAAAGCCGGAGATAGAGGGCAGCGCCCTTAAGTCGCTGGAAAAGACATTGCAGCATAAACCCAACTACTTTATGGATACAACAAAATTTATAAAGCGTCTGGCAACGTATGTAGCGGTGGAACACACCGCTTTTATTATACCTATCGAGGACGAATACGGGCGCTTATGTGGCTGGTATCCGCTGCGGGCTGAACGCTGCGAGGTGGTAGAGAGCGAGGGACAATTATATTTACGGTATCTGTTTGCAAATGGCAGCTATGGAGCTATTGAGTTTGAGCGTGTAGGCATTATGACAGACTTTGAATATAAAGACGACCTTTTCGGAGAGGACAACAGCACGCTTGCACCAACTATGCAGTTGATACATACGCAGAATGAGGGAATTATAAACGCTGTAAAAAATTCGGCAAATATCCGCTTTCTGGCAAAGGTGGCAAATATACTGAAACCAGAGGATATAAAGAAAGAGCGGAAACGCTTTACAGAGGATAACTTAAGCGCCGACAACGATAGCGGCATGATTATTTATGATAACAAGTTTAGTGAGCTGAAACAGGTAGAAAGCAAACCGTATACGCCAAACGCATTGCAGATGCAGCACATACAGGAAAATGTATGCACGCATTTTGGCACAAATATGGATATTCTGCAAAATAAATTTGATGAAAATACGTGGAATGCTTACTACGAGGGGAAAATAGAGCCGTTTGCAATACAGCTATCGCTTGTTATGACAAATATGAGCTTTACAGAGAGAGAAAGAGCCTGCGGCAATGCTATTTTCTTTTCTGCAAACCGCCTACAATACGCCAGCAACGCCACAAAGTTAAGCGTAAGCACACAGCTTTTTGACCGTGCGCTACTGAACAGAAACGGCGTAATGGATATATGGAACATGGCACACGTTGAGGACGGGGAAAAGTATTATATCCGAAAGGAATATACAGAGGTAAGCGAACTGCACAAAGGAAGTGAGCAGCCAGTTATCATACAGCAAGTACCGCAGCAGACAGAACCAGCAGCGGGAGAAGAGCCGCAGAACGGACAGGAAGAGAAAGAGGGTGTAAATAATGCCAGTTAAGAAAGAGCGGGAATATAGAACGCTGGTAGCGCCTCTGGCTGCGCAGAGTTCCGGCGAAAAGCGCTTACAGTCGGAGTGCTACGTAGAGGGCTACGCTACTACATTTAATGCGCCATACCTTTTATATGAGTTTGAGGACGGCACAAAGATTTACGAAAGAATAGACGCACACGCATTAGACAGCGCAGACATGAGTGACGTTATCATGCAGTACGACCATGAGGGCAGAGTATTTGCCAGACAGTCAAATAATACGCTGATTTTAGAGCCGGACGTAAAGGGGCTTTTCGTGGCAGCAGACTTAAGCCGGACAGACTTAGCCCGTGGGCTGTATCAAGACATAAGCGCAGGAATGATTACTAAAATGTCATGGGCGTTTACAGTGGCAGAGGAAAGCTACGACAGAGAAACACATACAAGAACAATTTTGAAAATCAAAAAGGTTTATGATGTATCAGCCGTGAGTATTCCGGCAAATAACGATACTGAAATAAGCGCCCGTGCTTTTGCGAGTAGGAGTTATGAGCGGGAGAGGCAGGAGTTGCTTAAGAGGCGGGCAGCAATACTAAAGATTAAGGCGAGCTTATAAAAATCAAAACAAAAAAGGAGAACACAGACTATGAGATTAAAGGAAATTGAGGCAAGATTAGCCGAAATCAAAGAAGAGCTTAACACCAGAGCGGCAGAGCTTACGGACGAGGAAATTACAAAACTGGAAACAGAGGTAACAGACTTACAGGAAGAGCGTACCGCTTTACTGGCAGCGGCAGAGAAACGTAAAAAGCTGCTTGAAAGAATTGCAGCAGGAGAGCCGACAGGTGGAGCGGGAGCAGATACCACGCTGCTTAGAAATTTCAAGGGAGCAGGCGGCGCAGGAGCAGGAGAACCAGAGGACAAATACGACACTACGGCATACAGAAAAGCGTTTATGAATTATGTATGCAGAGGCGTTGCTATTCCGGCAGAGTACAGAGCAGCTGAAACCACCACCACAGCAGACAGCGGCGCTGTAATTCCGACAACTATTATGAATGAAATTATCCAGAAACTGGAAAGCTACGGCAGCATTTATGCAAAGGTGCGTAAGATTAACGTACAGGGCGGCGTTTCCATTCCGATTGCAGACTTAAAGCCTACTGCACACTGGATTACAGAGGCAAAGAGCAGCGACGACCAGAAAGCATCTGCTAAAAATTCCGTAACTTTCAATTATTACGGTTTGGAGTGCAAAATTTCCCAGAGCATTTTAGCAAATGTAGTAACATTGAAAATGTTTACTGATTTGTTCGTACCTATGGCAACAGAGGCAATGGTAAAGGCTATCGAAATTGCCATTTTCAACGGTACAGGCGAGGGGCAGCCGCTGGGCGTTCTGAAAGACAGCAGGGTAACAGCTGTAATTACTCTGACACCGGAAGAGTATGCAAGCTGGAACGGCTGGCACAAGGTAAAAGGCAAAATGAAAAAGGCGTACAGAAACGGCAGCTTTGTTATGAACCAGTCCACTTTTGATACTGGCATTGACGGCATGGAAGATAAGAACGGGCAGCCTATCGGACGCACAAACTACGGCGTGAACGGAGAGGAAACATACCGTTTTATGGGTAAGAATGTGGAAACTGTAGAGGACGACGTTTTACCGAGCTGGGACGACGCAAACGAGGGCGACGTAATCGCAGTATTTATGAATTTCTCTGATTACGTTATCAATACCAACATGGAAATGCAGGTAGTGAAATGGACAGACCACGACAACAACAAGATTAAGAATAAGTGCTTAATGGTAGTGGACGGCAAAGTAGCTGACGCTGCGGGCATTATCTTAGTTAAAAAGGGTGTAACAGCAGTGTAAGAAAGCGAGGCAGAGCATGAAAGGATACTTAGACGCAAAAGAGCTGGAAAGCTATAAGAAAGAGGATTTGCAGGAACTGGCAAAGCAGCTGGGCGTAGATGCAGAGGGAACAAAGAAAGAAATTGCTGCACGCTGCGCAGCCGTCGAGGTAGACATACCAGACGACAACGAGCTTACGGAAGAGGACAAAAAAGCAGCAGCCGAGGCAGCAGCAGAGGCGGCAGCTAAAGCCGAAGAGGAAAAGGCGGCAGCCGAGGCAGCAGCGAAAGCCGAAGAGGAAAAGGCGGCAGCCGAGGCAACAGCGAAAGCCGAAGAGGAAAAGGCGGCAGCAGAGGCGGCAGCTAAAGCCGAGGAAGAAAAGAAAGTAGCAAGGCTGGTAAAAGTGAAAGTAAAGCGCCGTTTCCGTGATATGGAATTAAACCAGATTAAGGATGCTGGGGACGCTTACACCGTAAGCAGAGAACGTGCAGCAGTTCTGGAAGAGGCAGGCGTAGCAGCAGTAATAGAAGAGTAAGAAAGAGGGTGCAGGCTGTGGCAGCAGATACCACAACATTAACCGAGAAAATGCGGGCGGCGCTGCGTATCAGCAGCACCAGTGAGAAAATCACAGAGGAAATAAACGACTGTATAGCCGCCTGCAAAGCTGATATGAAAAACGACGGCGTAAAAGTGATAAAAGAGACAGACGGGTTGATTATCAGAGCAATTACACTGTATTGCAAGGCAGAGTTTGGTTTTAACAATGCTGCGGAACAATTTAGAAAGTCATACGACGCACTTAAAATGCGCTTATCTTTATCAGCAGAATACAACACAGCGCCGCAAGTGTCCGAAACGGACACCAACAGCACAGAAAGTGGGGTGTAAAGCGGTGGAGTGGCTGGACGAATTAACACTTATTGCAGAAACAACAGCAGAAAACAGGGTAAATAAAAACGGCTTTGCAGTAAAGCCGGAAGAAAGCCCCCGCACTGTATTCTGCAACAAAAAATCAGTAGGGTACAGTGAATATTTTAAGAGCCAGCAGACAGGAAAACTGGTAGAGGCAAAGTACGAGGTACACAAGGCAGATTATGGCGGCGAGGACGTAGTAGAAGTAAACGGGCGGCGCTATTTTGTACTTAAGACCTACGATACAGGAATAGACACCATAGAGCTTACGCTTACAGATTTACGCCACAGAAACGAGGTGTAAGCATGGGAGAGTTTAACACAGTCGGGCTGGAAGATATTATAGACGCTTTCAGCCGGAGAGAGGCGGCTACAGTTGAGGCAGTCCCCAAAATGCTTAAAGCTGGTGCTGATGTGCTGATAGAGGCACAGAGAGCAGAGGCACAGGCAATGGGACTGAATGAAACGGGCGGTTTTATCAATTCCATAAAAGCTACGGGCGTAAAGGGCGACGATACGGAGAAATACGTAGAGATATACCCACAGGGACGGGCAAAGCATGGAAACGACAGAAAAGGAGATAAAAGCAAGGTGCGCTATGCAACAATCGGCTTTGTGGCAGAGTACGGCACAAGTAGCCACGCTGCATGCCCTTATATGACAGTGGCAAACGAAAAGGCGCACGAAAAGGTAGTAGAGGCACAGCGCAGTATATGGGAGAGTGAAACAGGCGAATGAGTATACAGGAGATTTTAGAAAGCGCAGGGTTGCCAGCCCAGAGAGGCGTTTACACTGGACGGGATAAGCCAGACGCATATTATACGTTTCTACGGCTACTGGGTACGCCTGCGGTAAATGCAGACGACGAAGAGAAAGAGCGCAGGGAAATGTATAGAGTTACGCTTTTCCATAAGGGCGATTTTGAGGCGCAGCTTGATAAGACAAAAGAGGTATTGAAAGCAGCAGGCGTTTATATCAATAGCATAGACGCAGAAAGCTACGAAACAGAAACGGGGTACTGGTTAGTGCCTATCACAGTCGAGATTTTGAAAGAGGAGTGATTAAACAATGACACTGGGACTGAAAGATTTATATTACGCCGTATGCACAGAGGCAGACGGAGCAGAGAGCTACGGGACACCTAAGAAAATGGCAGAGGCAATGAGCGCCGATTTATCCGTAAAGACAGCAGACGGCAGCTTGTATGCAGACGACACATTAAGCGAGAGCGTCACGGAGTTTGCAAGCGGAACGCTTAAGCTGGGAATTAAAGACCTTACGCCGGAAGTGCTGGCAGAGCTGCTGGGGCAGGCAGTAGATAAGAACAGCGTAGTATGGGCGGGAAAAGAGGACGAGCCGCCGTATGTTGCTGTAGGGTTCAGAGCTAAGAAAACGGGTGGTAAATACCGTTACGTATGGCTGCTTAAAGCAAAATTTAAAGTACCGTCTGAAAAGTACGAAACAAAGGGCGAGAGTATCAAGTTTAACACGCCGGACATTGAGGCATCTTTTACAACAAGAAAGAAAGATAACTTGTGGAAAGCAGACTTTGTGGGAACAGAGGAAAGCGCAGCGGCTAAAACGTGGTTTACAGCAGTGCCGGAAAAGGCAGCAGCAATGGAAAGTGTATAAAACAGGAAAGGAGAGAGGCGTAGCATGGGCTGCGCCTTAATTTTATATCATGGGAGCATTAAAGAGCGGGGCTTTTCCCGTAGAGCTGAACGGCAAAGAATATGGTTTGCTTTTTTCGCTGAACGCATTAGACGAAGTGCAGGAAAAGTTTGGGGGCTACGACAAATTAAGTGAGGTATTCAATAAAGATAACCCAAACCTTTTTAAAGATACAAGGTGGTTACTTACGCTGCTTATTAACGAGGCACTTTTAGCAGAGGACGAAAACGCCCAGCTGCTTGAAGAGAAGAGGGTAGGCAGACTGATACACGCAGGAAATTTGCAGGAAGTACAGAACGCTATTTTTAAATCGTTCTACAGAGGAACTGCGGGAGACAACAGCGACACAGAGAACGAAAACGACGGAGAAGAAACAACAGAAGAGGGAAACAGGGCAGCCGTGCAGGAAAATTAGATACTGCACGGCTTTTGTATATTGCAGTAGTGCTTTTGAGATACAGGGAACGTGAGGCGTGGAGAAAAACACCATACCAGATAACGACACTGTTTAAATATCACAAGGAATATAACCCGCACATTTTCCGACAGGAACAGGCGGGAACACCAGCAGCTACAGAAAACATGGACGATATAGACATAGCGTTAGGGGGCTTTTAATTATGGCAGATAAGACGCAGAACGTCAAAACAAGGTTAAGTTTTGACGGAGAGGCAGAGTATAAAGCAGCCTGCAAGGAAATTAACAGCACCCTTAAAGTGCTTAATTCTGAAATGAAACTTGTAACGGCTGAATATAAGGACAATGCAAGCAGCGTAGATGCGCTGAAAGCAAAGCAGGCGGTACTACAGAAAACATACGACGAGCAGGCAAAAAAGGTAAAAGAAACCGAGGCGGCTTTAGAAAAATGTCGCAAAGCAACAGGAGACAATAGCGAAGAAAGTAAAAAACTTGAAACCCAGTTAAATTACCAGAAAGCAGCGCTTGTAAAGACAGAGCAGGAATTAGGCAAAACGACTGACGAAATGGAAAAAGCAGAAAAAGCCGCTGACGAAATGGGAAAGGAAATAAAAGACAGCGGGGAACAGGCAGACGACGCAAAGGGGAAATTTTCTGGATTTACAAGCGTGCTAAGCGGAATGGGTACAGCGCTTAAAGCAGCAGCAGCGGCGACGGCGGCAGCAGTTGCGGGAGCGGCAACAGCCATAGGAGCGCTTACCACAAAAGCGATAGAGGGATACGCAGCACAGGAACAGCTTGTAGGCGGTGTAGAAACTCTTTTCAAAACGTCGTCTGATACGGTTGTTGGTTATGCAAACGACGCATATAAAACAGCCGGAATGTCTGCAAATGAGTACATGGAAACAGTTACCAGCTTTTCAGCGTCGCTGCTTGCCAGTATGAATAATGACACGGCAGCGGCAGCAGAAAAGGCAAACGTGGCAATTACGGATATGTCAGACAATGCAAATAAAATGGGTACTGATATATCGCTTATACAGAACGCCTATAACGGTTTTGCAAAGCAGAATTATACCATGCTGGATAACTTAAAACTGGGATATGGCGGTACAAAAGAGGAAATGCAGCGACTGCTTGATGATGCAAGCAAGCTATCCGGCATTAAGTATGATATTTCATCATATTCAGACGTTGTAGACGCTATTCACGTCGTACAGACGGAAATGGGCATAACAGGGACAACGGCAAAAGAGGCAAGTACAACAATAGAGGGTTCGGTTAGTTCTATGAGTTCAGCGTGGGACAACTGGGTAGCTGGAATGGCAGACAGCGAGGCGAATTTCTCACAGCTTACAAGCAATCTGGTAGACAGTATTGTAACAGTGGTAGGGAATATAGCACCGAGGGTAATAGAAACAGTGCCGAGGCTGGTAAGCGGACTGGGAGAAATCGTAGAGCAGCTTGCAACGTATATACCACAGGTTATACAGGAGTTATTACCGCCTTTAATGAGCGGCGTACAGGACTTGCTTAATACGCTGGTTGGAATGCTGCCGGAAATGATAAGCATAATCGGGCAGATTATACCGACAATCATAGATACGCTGCTTACTATATTACCGCAGCTTTTAGAGGCAGGCGTACAGATTATTACGGAATTGGCACAAGGTATCGCACAAGCGTTACCTACATTGCTGCCAACAATCGTAACGGTGGTTACGAACATTGTAACCATGCTGATAGAAAATATACCGTTGCTGATTACAGCAGCATTACAGCTGCTTACGGGGCTGGCACAGGGGCTGGTAGCAGCGCTGCCTGTACTGATTGAGGCACTGCCGGAAATCATAACGGCTATCATAAATGCACTGGTTGAGGGCATACCGCTTATTATCGAAAGTGCGGGCGATATTATAGTTGCATTGATTGACGGCATCATAGATGCAATACCGCTTTTAATCGCAGCCATACCGCAGATTATAGCAGCCATTGTAACAGGACTGATTACGGGGCTGCCTAAGATTTTGACGGCGGCAGGCAAGCTGGTAACGACAATCATAAATAAAATAAAAGAGCTACCTACTCTGATACCGCAGGCAATCGCTGCGGGCGTTGAGAAAATAGCAGAGTGGGGCGCAAATATGCAGGAAAAAGGCGGCACAGTTATAACAAATTTTGTAACGAAAGTTATAGATATTGTTAAGGAGCTGCCGCAGAAAATCTGGAACAGTATAGTAAGCGCAGTAACCAGAGTGGCTACGTGGGGCGCAAATATGCAGACCAAAGCCAAAGAAGTAATAAACACAATGCTTACGAACATTGTAACGATTGTGAAAGAAACGCCTGCTAAAATCTGGAACAGTATAGTAGGGGCAGTTACCAAAGTGGCTACGTGGGGTAACAATATGCTTACGAAAGCCAAAGAGGTAATGAATGCCATGGTAACGGGCATTGTTACGATTGTTAAGGAAATACCGCAAAAGATTTATAACAGCATTTCTGGTGCAATTTCCAAAGTGGCTACATGGGGTACAGAAGTAAAGAACAAAGCCGTAGAGGGCATGAGAAATGTAATTACTGGAATAGCAGACGTATTTAAGGATATTGGCAGTACGTTTGCAGGGTTCGGTAAAAACATGGTAGAAGGCATCTGGAACGGCATAAGCGGCGCTACGAGGTGGATAAAAGACAAAATAAGCGGCTGGGTAGGCAATGTTACCGACTTCCTTAAGGATTTATTTGGAATTGCCAGCCCGTCTAAGCTGATGCGTGACGAAATCGGCGTATATCTGGCGCAGGGTATCGGCGTTGGCTTTTCTAATGAAATCGGCGGCGTTAAGAAAATGATTGAGGACAGCGTACCGCAGGAGTTTGACGTAGACGCAAAGGTAAATGTAGGCAATGAATTTAAGTATGATAACGACGACAAAAAGCCAAAGCCGAGAGGCGGCGGCAGTGCAGCAGGCGGCGTAGTTGTCAATCAGTATATTTATGCGAATACCACGGACTATGCAAAACAGCAGAAAGAGGCAGCCAGACAGTTCAGAATGATAGCAAGGACGGTGTAACACATGGAAAATGAAAAACTGACTTACATAAATTCAAGGGGCGAGCGGTTAGAGCTGGGAGTAGACAGCGTATACCATTGCAATATAAGTAAAGACGTAGAGGGCATTTCCGGCGTTACGAGCGTCATTTACAGCACAAACAGTATGGGACAGCACGGCGACACCTACGTAGGGCAGCGTATCGAGGCGAGGGACATAGACGTAGTGGGACATATCAACACACGGGACAAGGCGCAGGCATTGGAACTGCGCCGCCGTATGCTTAAGATATTTAACCCAGAGCTTAGCGCTACGCTGGTGTATGAGTACGGCGGCTTTAAGCGTGTGATTGATTGCAGGGCGTATGGAGAGCCTAAGATACTAAAGAAAGAGGTACTTTATGAGTTTGATTTACAAATAGAGTGCCTTAACCCGTTCTGGCGGGAAGAGGAAGAAACAAAAGAGGATATAGCAAGCTGGGTGGCTGCGTGGCATTTCCCTTGCGTTATCGAAAAGGACAGCACAAAGAGCATGATATACGGATACCGAGCGGAAAGCGTAATAGTGGACTGCTACAACGAGGGCGACGTATCAACAGGAATGAGGATAAGGTTTACAGCACTGGGGACAGTTTCAAACCCGATACTGCTTAATGTGGATACCGAGGAATTTATACAGATTAACGCCACTATGAAAACGGGCGACGTGATAGAGATTAACACGAAGTACGGCAGCAAGGGCGCTAAGCTGATAAGGGACGGCGTAGAAACCGACTATTTCCGCTACATTGATGTAGACAGTACATTTATGCAGCTTGCCATAGGCGACAATATGTTTAGGTATGATGCAGCCAGCGGCGTAAATTCTCTGGAAGTATCCATATTCTACAGCAAGGAATTTTTAGGAGTGTGACGGTATGGAGCTTAGAGTATTCGACAAGACAGTACAGCCACTGGGAGCTATAGACGAGCTGGCAAGCCTGCTATGGCATACAAAGTATTTTGACGTAGGAACTTTTAGCCTGCTTGCGCCGATTACGGACAATAACAGCCGTTTGCTGGTAGAGGGTAACTTAATAACCAAACACGACGAAAAAAAGGAAGTAAAGACCGCTGACGGCGGCGTATGGCGCAGGGCAGCGCAGATAACCTACGTACACATTACCAAAGACGAGAACGGCTTAGAGCAGTTAGAGGCACAAGGCTATATGCTTAGCTGGTGGCTTAATAAGCGCTGCATTTATCCGCAGATTGTGGCGACAGGTACAAACCAGTATCTTATAAACCTTATGGTAAAGAACAACTGCGGCAGCGCAGCAGGAACAAAGCGGCGTTTTCCATTGCTTGCATTTCTGGCGCAGGAAACCATAGACGGCGTGGCGGTTGAATATGCAAACGAGGTATACGCACAACTGGGGCAGGAAGTAAAGGCAAGGGCGCAGGCTGGAAAGCTGGGCTATGACATTCTGCTTAACGAAAGAGAGAGACTGTTTGGCTTTTATCTGTATAAGGGCAATGACCTTACAGCCACAAATACCGAGGGTAACACACCCTGCATATTTTCAAGAGATTTTGATAATGTCAACGAGCAGGAATATACAGCCAGTATAGAGAACTGCGGCAACTTTATTTACGTGCAGGGAGCAGCTGACGACGACGGCAGCCAGCCAGTAACCACAGTGGACGGTGAGGGCGCAACGGGGCTGGATTTAGTAGAGGTATTCTGCGACGCTACGGACATTGCCAGAAAGTACCAGCAGGGGGAAACAGAGGTAACAATACCGCTGAATACCTATATTGCAATGCTGAAAACGAGAGGCGGCGCAGAGTTGGAAAACTACGGCAAGAACATAAATTTTGTAAGTACCATAAATACAAATTCAAACTTAAAATTTAAGGCTGATTTTGATTTAGGCGACCGTATTACTTGCAAAGAAACCAAGTGGGGCATACAGATAGATGCACGTATTACAGAAGTAACGGAAACATACCAGAAAGGCGAGGAAACCATAGAGGCGACCTTTGGCGACAGCCTGCCGACGCTGGTAGACCAGATTAGGAAAGTGAGGTAGCAGAAATGGCAAACAGCTTACCGTTTAATGCCGTAGCAGTAGACGGAGAGTACGACAGGGTATATAAAGCCGAGGATTGGGCGTGGTACTTTGCTACTTTCATTGCAAACGGCATTTTTCCAAAGCCGAGCGACGGGCTACAGGTGGTAGCTTACAGCGGCATGGAAATAAGAGTAAATGCAGGCTATGCCTTTATAAACGGCTACGCCTTTAGAAATCCTGCAACGCTTAGCGTAACACTGGATACGGCAGAGGGAGCGCTTAACAGGGTGGACAGGGTAGTAGTTCGCTGGGATTTGCCGCAAAGAGATATGTATATTGCGGTGCTGAAAGGCACACCGTCTGCAAAGCCGACAGCAACGGCAGTAACACGCACTACGGAAATATGGGAGCTTGCGCTTGCAGATATTTACGTAGGCAAGGGCGTAACAAGGATACAGACGCAGAACATCACAGACCAGCGATTTAATAGCGCAGTCTGCGGCATTGTAACAGGAACGGTGGAAGAGATAGACGCAAGCGTGCTTACAAAGCAGTTTACGGACTTTTTCAACACCTACAGCGCAGCCGTGCTGGACGAGTTCAGCGCATATAAGCAGAGTATGGAAAAGTACCTTACAGAGATTGCGGGCGTATATGACAGCTACGTAAGCAAGACAGAGGGCTTATTTGCACAGTATGAGAGCCAGTTTAACGAAAGATACAGCAGTTTTGAAAGCACGCTTGACAACTGGGACAAGGAACTTTTAAGCGCCTATACAGAATTTATGGCAAAAATTAAGCTATTCCAGTCGGACGCTGAAAACGAATTTAACACATGGTTTGAGAGTATCAAGGACAAGCTGGGCGAGGACATAGCAGGCAGCCTGCAACTGCAAATTGAAGAGCTGGCAGCAGCCATGCAGGAAGTGAAAAAGCAGGCAGAGGCAGGCACGAAAGAAACCAAAGAGGCAATAGCAGCGCTGGACGAGCGACTTAAGAGAGTAGAAAGCGGCTGGGGCATTGACTATAAGCATGATGCTGTACTGGGATTGTGTTACATGGGTGCAGCATACATGAGCCAGCATTACGAAAGAACAGTAGAAACGGCAGTGTTAGGGGCTACCTACGTGGGTAATTCCTATCTTGCAAATACATTTTAGAAAGGCGGCAGACCATGAAAGGATTTCCTAAAGTATTAAAGACAAAAGAGGATTATTACAACTGCCTTGCTATGGTAGCAAGCGGAGAACTGGCGGCAGCAGATTTGCTGGCGAAAATCGAGAGCGCAGAGAACCAGCGTTATATTGAGTGCGGCGTAGCAGCTGTAGAGGAAGAGAAAAAGGCGGTTACGGTATATTACTGCGACGAGGCAGCGGTAGGTATGAAATTTGTAGCGGGCGACGTATCCGGCACGGTGCAGGGAGTAACACATATCCAGACCGACGAGGCAGCGGCAGCAGGAGAGACGGGAAACGACAGAACAGCCCTTACACTTTCCAAAGCGGTAAAAGCAGGCTGCAAGGTAATTGCGCTGGAACGCACAGACACCGTGGCAGGAATGACAACAGACGACATTGCAGCACTGAAAGGAGTATTAAAGCAGTATGAGTAGATTATTAGTGGACGACGTTACAAAGACCGACGCAAGGGCGCTTTTGAACGTAAATAAAATGGCTACAATCAGCGATATTGTAGCACCGAGCAATGAGTACATTTACGCCAGCGGAGCAAATGAGCTGACCGTAGTAGAGGGTTGCGTAATTGCCGTGGGCGGCGCTGGAATTTTCAAGACAGCAAATACAATTCTTACGGCTGCTAATCTGGACGCAGGCAGCGCTTTTGCGGTAGGTAAGGACTATTACGTATATATCTGCGACAGCAGAATTGACAGCGCAGACGAGAAATACGTAATTTCCCTTAACTCTACATACCCGACAGGCTGGAACGCTACAAACAGCCGTAAAATCGGCGGCTTTCATTATGGACGCTGCCGCAAGGTGGACAGCAATTTACAGCCGCTTAATGGTAGCAGTGTTATTTTTGGCACAGGCTGGGAAAGTGCAGTAAGCAACGGCATTGTACCACGTTCTGTATGGACACTGGGACACCGCCCGAAATGCAGCCCAGAGGGTATGGTATATTTAGGCGGCGGCACATGGGTAGATATTTACCTTAATTCTGACGACGGAGCAAAGGGCTTGAAATCAGAGTACGGCTGCGCACCTATGACGGGTACAGAAAGCATGAACTGGTACAACTTTGTAGAACGTCTGGCAAAGAGCGGTAAACGCCTGCCGAACTATGCGGAATTTTGCGCTTATGCTTTTGGCAGCCCTGCCGGACTGGATAACGCAAATACAAACGCATGGAGCGCCACCAGCAACACAGGTAGGGGCGTAACAGGCAGTGTGGTAAATGCCGTTTCTTCCGTGGGCGTTGTAGATGCCGTGGGGCGTGTCTGGGAGTGGCTGGACGAGCTTATTACAAGAGCGGAACACGCCACAAATGCAGACTACCACGCAAGCGTAGCGTGGGGCTGGGACAAGAAAAGCCCATTGAACACAGGCGAGAAGTCTTACGACGTTGGTAACATTTACCAGTATTACGCATATTCTCTGGCGGCGCTGATAGCGGGCGGCGGCTGGGTCAGTGGGGCGGATTGCGGCGCTCGTGCCGTGTATTGCGACGATTACCCGTGGAATGTCACTTCGAGCGTTGGCGCTCGTGGGGCGTGTGACTCTCTGTAGACGGCGGGCGAAAGCCCAGCCGGATAAACGGGGGTAAGGCATGGACATACAGACAAAAACAGATATTATACACCAGAAAATATACGATTTTCTGCTATATATTTACCCTCTGCTTACGAAGTACCCAAAGTATGAGAAATTCAGTTTACAGACGGCGACAAGAAACGCAATTCTTGAAATGCTGCAAGAGGTTATAAAGTGGGATAAGACGGCAACGAAAAGCCACTTATACACGGTAGATACGGCATTGCAGGAAAGTAAAGAATTGCTGCGGCTGGCGCATGACTTGAAGTATAGCGCTATGAACGCACGGCACTACGGCGAGAGTTGCCGCAAGCTGAAAGAAATAGGCGTTATGCTGGGCGAACTGATAGAAGAGGTAAAGACCAGAAAATAGCAGGATATGGGGCAGCTGCTTACTTACAGCCTCTGGCGGCGCTGATAGCGGGCGGCAACTGGAACAATGGGGCGAATTGCGGCGCTCGTGCCGTGAATTGCAACAATTACCCGTGGAATGTCAATACGAACATTGGCGCTCGTGGGGCGTGTGACTTAGTGAGAACATTACAGGCACAGAGTTCTACGGAATACTGGCAAGGACTTAGAAAGGGATAAGACCGAGTGTTTAATATCCTATAGTCAGAGTGGCTGTCCCGCCGTGAGGCAAAGAGAAAAAATACGGCTGCTGGTTAGTAGCTACGGCGAAAGGCAGGAGCTTAATACTTGAAGAGAGTAGGATACATTACCGATAAGGACGGGCGGCACATTACGCTTTTAGAGGCTATGGGCGACTATGGAAACGTACAGAAAGCCTATAACAAAGCCAGAAAGTGTAAACGCCACAGAAAAGACGTACTGATTTTTACGAAAGACAAAGAGGAAAACTTAGACAAGGTGCGGGAAGATATTATAAACCTTGCCTATGAGCCGAGCAAATACCATTACTTTAAGGTGTACGAACCGAAAGAGCGGCAGATAATGGCGCTGCCGTTCTATGACAGGGTGGTACAGCACGCCATAAACAACGTGTTAGAGCCTATATTTGATAAGCGGTTTATATCGCAGTCTTACGCCTGCCGGAAAGGTAAAGGTATGCACGCTGCGTCTGATACGCTAAAAGAGTGGCTGTATGAGTGGAACAAATACCACCCAGACCAGCCGCTTTATGCTATCAAGGCAGATATACACCACTATTTCCAGAGCATAGACCATGCGGTATTAAAAACTGAAATACGTAAGGTTATAAAAGACGCTGGGGTACTGGCATTGCTGGACAGGATAATAGACCACAACGGCAATATGCCGGACGGCGTAGGGATACCAGTTGGAAACCTTACCAGTCAGTTATTTGCAAATATCTATTTGGACGCATTAGACCAGTTTATTAAGCATGAGCTGGGCGTAGAGGCGTACATACGCTATATGGACGACTTTGTAATATTAAGCCCAGACAAGGAACAGCTGCGCAGCTGGCTTGCACGGATAGAGCAATTCTTACGGGAAGAGCTTAGGTTAGAGTTTAACCCGAAAACTACCATACTGGCAGCAAAGAACGGTATAGACTTTGTAGGCTACAAACACAGGGCAACGCACAGGAAAGTACGAAAGGACAGCATAAAGCGCATAAAGCGTACTATCAAGAAGTGCGAGAGCGGGAAAATCACAAAAGAGCAGTTACAAAAGAGTATACAGAGCTGGACGGGACACGCAGGACACGCCGACAGCTACAACCTACGAAAGAAAATAGAAACGCTGGCAGAGGCAGCCATAGAAAAGGCTGCTTAAGCGGCAGAATGCAGGAGCGAGTACATGAGTAGCAATTTACTAAGGGTAGTACAAGAACAACAGGAAACCATAGAAAAGCAAAGCAGGCTTATTGCTGATTTAATAGCCACTCTGGAAAGCTGGGAGCAGACAGCGGGCTACAACGGCGAAGAGCTGAAAGAGCGGGCAAAAGATTTGCAATTAAGAGAAAGGCAGGATTTATGAACATGACTATTACAGAATTTATTGAGGCGGCGGCACATAACAAAATTATCCAGCTGGTAGTATTGGCGATTGTGTGCGACACGGTTTTTGGCGTGCTGCGTGCAATCAAAGAGAAGAAATTTAACAGCTGCGCAGGCATTGACGGGGCTATCAGAAAAGTAGGTATGCTTATTTCTCTGGTATTCATGCTGGCAATCGACGTACTGATTAAGATTAACTTAATCGGATTTATACCGGAGCAGGCACGTACATATTTAGGGCTTGACACCGTGGGCGTGGCTGAATTTTTCGCATTGCTTTACATTGCCTATGAGGTAGTGAGTATTTTTAAGAATATGGCATTATGCGGGCTGCCCGTAAAAAAGGTATGGGAAAAGGTGCGGGAGTTTCTGGCGAAGTATACGGACGAACTGCCGGACACAGACGAACTGGACGGGGACAGCACCACAGGCAACGTAGAGGAACACAGGACACAGGAAAGATAAGAATAATAAGGACATAGCAGCAAAGAGCGCTTGCGGGACACCGCAGGCGCTTATTTTGTATGCGGAAAGGCAGGAAATATGAACATTAACAGAAAGATAAGTAAGTACAATTTCAATAAGGGCAGCGTTTCCAGAATTAAGTATATTGTTATTCATTATGTAGGCGCACTGGGCGGCGCAGAGGACAACTGCCGATATTATGGCGGCGGCAATAGAAATGCGTCGGCGCATTACTTTGTAGGATTTAACGGCGAGGTATGGCAGTGCGTAGAGGACGCTAATATAGCGTGGCATTGCGGAGCGTCGAGCTATAAGCACGCAGAGTGCCGAAACGCTAATAGTATCGGTATTGAAATGTGCGTAAGGAAGAAAAACACAAAGAGCATGGGCGCAACAGATAAAGACTGGTATTTTGAGGACGCAACAGTAGAGGCAGCGGCAGAGCTTACCCGTTACCTTATGAATAAATACGGCGTGCCTGCATCTCATGTAATCAGGCATTACGACGTAACGGGCAAGATTTGCCCTAACCCGTATGTATATAACACCAGCGCCCACACATGGGACGAGTTTAAGCGTAAAATCAGCGGACAGGCAGAAACACCGCAGGGCGGCAATGAAAAAACAATCTGGAATTTTCTTACAGGAAAGGGCTTAAATGCTTATGCCGTGGCTGGTATTATGGGTAATCTGTATGCTGAAAGCGGGCTTATGCCGAACAACTTACAGAACACCTATAACAATAAGCTGGGCAAGACGGACGCAGAATATACAGCAGCGGTGGATAATGGCAGCTATGGCAATTTTGTAAAGGACAGTGCAGGCTATGGGCTGGCGCAGTGGACGTATTGGAGCAGAAAGCAAGCGTTGCTTAATCATGCAAAACAGGCGGGCGTATCCATTGCAGACCTTAATATGCAGCTGGGCTTTTTATGGGAAGAATTGCAGGGATACACAGCAGTAATGGACGCACTGAAAAAGGCGGGCAGCGTGCGTGCTGCATCTGATGCCGTTCTTACTGGATATGAAAAGCCAGCAGACCAGAGCGAAACAATAAAGAAAAAGCGTGCAGAGTACGGCGAGGGATACTATAAAAAATATGCAGCAGGAAACGGTACAAAGTATTACAGAGTGCGCAAGAGCTGGACGGACGCAGCAAGCCAGCTGGGGGCGTTTACGTCGCTGGAAAATGCAAAGAGCGCTTGCAAGGCGGGTTATACTGTATATGATGATAACGGCAAAGCGGTATATACCGCAGCAGGGCAGCAGGCAAGCGCAGGCGTTCCGTTTAGCGTACAGGTAGATATTTTAGACCTTAATATCAGAACAGGAGCAGGCACGAACTATGCAAAGACGGGAGAAACCACAGGAAAGGGAGTATTTACCATTGTGGAAGTGAAAGCCGGACAGGGTGCAAGCGTTGGCTGGGGACGCTTGAAGAGTGGCGCAGGCTGGATTAGCTTAGATTATGCCACAAGATTAGCTTAAGTTTTCGAGGGTGGGCGGTTCACTGTCTGCCCTCTATTTTTTTGCAATTTTATAGCATTTTCCGCATAAAAGAATTGACAATATACCAAAGTTGGTATATAATAAAATCATGGAAAGGAGATAAGAACAAATAAGAGGCAAAGCCACTGGAAAGGAGAAACGGCACAATGGGTAAGAAAAAGAAACAAAAGAAAAAGCCTATCGAATGGCGAGACCTGACAATCAACGCATTGATAGACTTAATCATAGGCATAATACTTATCATAATCGGTAAGCACATAGGTTAGGGCGAAAGCCCTAACCGACAGGCGGGCGATAAGCCCGCCGCCTATAAAAAATATAACACAAACCCACAGCCGAGTAAAGAGTATGCTTTTGAAATTAGGAGTATTTTTAGTAGTAGTAGGACTGGTAAAGCTGATTATTGCTTTCATTTTGAGAGCAAAGGAAAAAGAGAGGTAAGGCATGAATTTAGGCGAGAACATAAGGAAAGCACGAAAAGCGGCGGGCGTTTCACAGTCAGAACTTGCGGAACGCCTGCAAGTCCACCAGAAAGATATAAGCAGGTGGGAGAACGGGGCGCACGCACCGACAATAGAAATGTTTGCGAAAATATGCAGAGAGCTTAACGCCTCTGCTGATGAAATTTTAGAATTGAAGTAGATACGAAAGCGAGGGCTTACTATGACAAAGAAAAAGGTAATTTTAGTGGCAGCGGCTGCATTATTTGCAGTAAGCGGTTTAACGGCGCTGCCGTCTGGAAATATAACAGGCGGGGTGGGCTGCATTGTGGTTGCGGCAGTATGCGCCTATTTTGGACTGAAAAAGAAAAGCGCAGGAAAAGAGAACGAAAACAGAACGCCTGCGCCTGCCGCTGCATCTGGTGGCAGAGTTTTAGATACAATCAGAACGAAAGTAGTAGGCGTGACGTTCAATAATGAGGACGGAGAAAACAGGCAGGATATTTTAAGCAGAATGTCCGGCAGTGAAGATATTACAGTAGAAAAGTATACATACAACGGAGAGCCTGCCGCATACGTAAAGTGGGGCGATAAGGTAATAGGCAATCTATCGGCAGAGCTGGCGGGGAACTTAGCGAGAAAGTACCCGAAAGCCCGCTACACCGCAGAAATACTGGAAATTTCTGGGGGGGGGTACAGACGTTCGGGTGCAATATAGAGCTTGACGTAATCGAGGACGCAACGCCCAGCGTAAGCCAGCATACGGGAGAAACTACAGTATATGTAGACCGTAGCAACAAAAAATACCATAGTAAGCCTAACTGTTCGGGAATGAAAAACCCAAAGAGCATACCGCTAAGCCAAGCAAAGAAGAAATACACCGCTTGTAAAAAGTGTTGTAAATAGGTAAAGGCATAAGCCGCAGACTTGTAAAAGAGTTTGCGGCTTTTCGTCGTATATGGGGAAAGAACAGGAACGAAAGAGAGGTAGCAGAAATGGCGAATAAGAAAGGCAGCCGACAGCTGACATGGACAGACCGTATAAGTATTGAGGCATTGAAAAAAGCAGGGCATAGCGTGATAGAGATAGCAGAACAGCTGGGCGTACACCGCAGCACTATATACAATGAGCTTAAGCGAGGGGAATATATGCACAGAAATAGCGACTATACAGAAACATTAAGTTATAGCCCAAACAAGGCACAAATGAAAGCAGAGGAAAATTTAAAGGCAAGGGGTACACAGCTTAAAATAGGAAACGATATTGCATACGCAAATTATATAGAGGATAAAATAGTAAATGAAGATTACAGCCCAGCTGCGGTACTGGGAGAATTGAAAGCACAGGGGAAAGAGGGGGAATTTTCCGTAACAGTATGCGTAACGACCTTATACAGCTACATTGATAAGGGTATTTTCCTTAAGCTGTCTAATAAGAATTTGCCAGTAAAGAAGAATAAGAAGAGAAATTATAAGAAAGTACAGAGGCAACAGAAAAGGGCGGCAGCAGGAGAGAGTATAGACAAACGCCCGAAAGAGATAGATACACGGGAAGAGTTTGGCAACTGGGAAATGGACAGCGTTTTAGGTAAGCGGGGAAAGTCAAAAAATACGTTGCTGGTACTGACAGAGCGGAAAACCAGAAACGAGATTATATTTAAACTGCCAGACCATACAGACGAGGCAGTAGTAGCGGCACTGGATAGATTAGAAAGAAAATGGGGCGCTGATATGTTTAAACGGGTATTTAAGACAATCACAGTAGACAACGGCAGCGAGTTTGCAGATGCAGAGGGCTTACAGCGTTCTATTATCAACGAGGGAGAAAAGCGGACAAAGGTATATTACTGCCACCCTTATAGTAGCTGGGAACGTGGCACGAATGAGGTAACAAATAAGATGATACGCCGGAAGATACCGAAAGGCACAAATTTTGACGACAGGACAGAGGAAGAGGTAGAGAGTATAGAGAACTGGATAAACGGATACCCACGCAAAATACATGGCTATCATTCAGCAGGGGAACTATTCGAGGAAGAGGTAAAGCAGCTTGCATAAGAACGGAAATAGGGAGCGTGAGAGGCTGGCAGCAGTGGCAGCCTTACTATTGCGCTGTCTAAAAGTGAAAATATACAATAAAACAGGCTGCGTATTGTGCAAAACGGCAAAACGATAAAAACATGAAAAAATGTCGAATTTAATGTTGACATTTTTATGCTCTGTGAAAAGCATGAAGCCCTCTTGACATTCTCACTTTCCGAGTCTATACTAAAGATTAGATTTTTGGCAAAAGGCAATGACGAAGACAGTAGTTCATCAGGAAAAGCAACAGAGAGCCGGAGCAGGTGGAAACCGGTGCGAGTATCTGCTGAATGAAAATCACTTCCAAGCCGCAGTCTGAAATGGTCAAGGCAGATCACGACTGGGATTTTCCGTGACAGAGTAAGCGCTGACGCATTTCCTGCGTTACAGGGAACGTGTATCCGGAGTTTATTAGTTCCGTGTACATTTGTATATCAGGTGGTATCACGAAGTAATTAAGCCCTCGTCCTATATACAGGACGAGGGTTTTTTTAATTCATAGGAAATTACGTCCTATGAATTAAAAAGCCCTCTGGGCGGGATGCGCACTTCGCGGAGAAGAAGTTTGCTGTAAACAGCACCGCTCGGGCGCGAAAGAGTCGCGAGCGACTCTTTATTAAATCAATGGAGGTTAACAATGTATAAGAAAGTTGATGCGAATCTGAATTTCGTAGACAGAGAAAAACAGATCGAGAAGTTCTGGAATGACAATGACATCTTTAAGAAGAGCATGGAACACCGCAAGGAAGGAGAGACCTACACCTTTTATGACGGCCCGCCAACTGCAAACGGCAAGCCGCACATCGGACATGTGGAGACCCGTACGATCAAAGATATGATTCCGAGATACCAGACCATGAAAGGAAAATTCGTTCCGCGTAAAGCCGGCTGGGATACACATGGACTCCCGGTAGAACTTGAGGTTGAGAAACTTCTTGGCTTAAACGGAAAAGAGCAGATCGAAGAATACGGTATGGAGCCTTTCATCAAAAAATGTAAGGAATCCGTATGGAAATACAAAGGAATGTGGGAAGATTTCTCAAAGACCGTTGGTTTCTGGGCTGATATGGACAATCCATATGTTACTTACGATGACAATTTTATTGAGTCCGAGTGGTGGGCATTAAAAGAAATCTGGAATAAAAACCTTTTATATAAAGGATTCAAGATCGTTCCTTACTGCCCACGCTGCGGTACCCCGTTATCTTCTCAGGAGGTTGCGCAGGGTTATAAGACGGTCAAAGAGCGCTCTGCAGTTGCACGTTTTAAAGTAATCGGAGAGGATGCATATTTCCTTGCATGGACTACAACTCCTTGGACACTGCCGTCTAACGTCGCACTCTGTGTGAACCCGGAAGAGACTTACTGCAAAGTAAAAGCGGTTGACGGATATACCTATTATATGGCAGAGGCACTGCTTGACACGGTACTTGGCAAACTGCTTGACAAGGATGCACCAGAGGGAACAAAGGCATACGAAGTATTAGAGACTTATAAAGGAAGCGATTTAGAGTACAAAGAGTATGAGCCGTTATTTGACTGTGCAAAAGAGATCATTGAAAAACAGCACAAAAAAGCGCATTACATTGTATGTGACACCTATGTAACCATGACAGACGGTACCGGTATCGTTCATATCGCACCTGCATTCGGTGAAGATGATGCCGCTGTCGGAAGAAAATATGACCTTCCATTCGTACAGCTTGTAGACGGAAAAGGTGAGCTGACCAAAGAGACACCATATGCCGGTGTTTTTGTAAAGAAAGCAGATCCTATGGTATTAAAAGATCTCGATGAAAAGGGACTGTTATTCGATGCTCCGAAGTTCGAGCATGAATATCCGCACTGCTGGAGATGTGACACACCGCTCATCTACTACGCAAGAGAATCCTGGTTCATCAAGATGACTGCAGTCAAAGATGACCTGATCCGCAACAACAATACTGTAAACTGGATCCCGGATTCTATCGGAAAAGGACGTTTCGGTGACTGGCTTGAGAATATCCAGGACTGGGGTATCTCCCGTAACCGTTACTGGGGAACACCACTTCCGGTATGGGAGTGTGAATGTGGACATCAGGAGTGCATCGGAAGCCGTGCAGAACTTGCAGAGAGAAGCGGAAATCCGGAGGATGCAAAGGTAGAACTTCATCGTCCGTATATTGATGCAGTTACCTTTAAATGCCCGGACTGTGGCAAAGAAATGCACCGTGTACCGGAGGTTATCGACTGCTGGTTCGATTCCGGAGCAATGCCATTCGCACAGCACCATTATCCGTTTGAGAATAAAGACGTCTTTGAGAAACAGTTCCCGGCGAAGTTTATCTCCGAGGCAGTTGACCAGACAAGAGGATGGTTCTACTCTCTGATGGCAGAGTCCACCCTGTTATTTAATAAAGCTCCGTATGAGAACGTCATCGTTCTTGGACATGTACAGGATGAGAACGGACAGAAGATGAGTAAGTCCAAAGGAAATGCGGTTGATCCGTTTGATGCATTAGAGACTTACGGCGCAGATGCGATCCGCTGGTATTTCTATACAAGCAGTGCACCATGGATCCCGAAGCGTTTCAGTGGCAAGCTGGTACAGGAAGGACAGCGTAAATTCATGGGTACCCTGTGGAATACTTATGCATTCTTCGTGCTGTATGCAAACATCGACCAGTTTGATGCAACAAAATATACCTTAGATTATGAAAAATTATCCGTTATGGATAAGTGGCTGCTGTCAAAATTGAATTCCGCAATCAAGGGAACGGATGAAAACCTTGCAAATTACCGCATTCCGGAAGCTGCAAAGGTACTTGATGAGTTCGTGGATGACATGAGTAACTGGTATGTCAGAAGAAGCCGTGACCGTTTCTGGGCAAAAGGCATGGAGCAGGATAAGATCAACGCATATATGACACTTTATACTGCATTAGTTGAGATCTGCAAGGCTGCTGCACCGATGATCCCGTTCATGACAGAGGAGATCTATCAGAACCTGGTACGTTCCATCAACACAGAGGCACCGGAGAGCATCCATCTGTGCGACTTCCCGGCTGTCAATGAGGCATGGATCGACAAAGAATTAGAGAAAAATATGGATGAGGTCTTAAAGATCGTTGTTATGGGTCGTGCGTGCCGTAACTCTGCAAATATCAAGAATCGTCAGCCAATCGGAAATATGTATGTCAAAGCACCGAATGTACTGCCAGAATATTTTGTGGAGATCATCGAGGATGAGTTAAATGTGAAGAAAGTAAACTTCACAGAGGATGTCAGTGCATATACAAGCTATACTTTCAAACCACAGCTTCGTACTGTCGGACCGAAATATGGCAAGTTCTTAGGACAGATCCAGAAAGCACTTGCAGAGTTAGACGGAAACAAAGCAATGGCTGAATTAAAAGCAGACGGTGTGCTTGCATTGCCAACAGTCAGTGATGATGTAAAATTATCCGAAGAAGACCTTCTGATCACAATGACACAGATGGAAGGTTATGTAACGGAAGGTGATAATACTGTAACCGTTGTGCTTGATACCAACCTGACACCGGAACTGGTAGAGGAAGGATTTGTCCGTGAGCTGATCAGCAAGATCCAGACCATGCGTAAGGAAGCCGGATTTGAGGTTATGGATAAAATTTCCATTTACTATCATGCAGATGAAAAAGTAGCCGACATCTTTAATAAGTACGGAAATGACATCATGGGTGATGTTTTAGGTACTGAAGTTGTAGCAGAAGCTGATTCTTTTGACTCCGGAGAAAACGGAATTTACTGCAAGGAATGGAATATTAATGGAGAAAAAGTATTGCTTGGAGTAAAAAAAGGAGAAAACTAGATGAAGGAAAATGTTTTCAACAAAGAAGCGTTTATTGAGGATGTAAAAGAAAATGTAAAGAATCTTTACCGCAAAACGTTAGATGAGGCGTCACAGCAGGAGATTTTTCAGGCAGTTTCCTACACGGTAAAAGATGTCATTATTGATGACTGGCTTGCCACACAGAAAGCGTTTGACAAACAGGATCCAAAGATGGTCTATTATATGTCCATGGAATTTTTGATGGGCCGTGCTCTTGGCAACAACATGATCAATTTAAAAATGTACAAAGAGGTAAAAGAGGCACTCGGGGAGATCGGTTTAAACCTTGATGAGATCGAGGATCAGGAGCCGGATCCGGCACTTGGAAATGGTGGACTCGGACGTCTTGCAGCCTGCTTTATGGAATCTCTGGCAACCTTGGGATACGCAGCTTACGGCTGCGGTATCCGCTACCGTTATGGTATGTTCAAACAGAAGATCAAAGACGGTTTTCAGGTGGAAGTGCCGGATAACTGGTTAAAGAACGGATATCCGTTTGAACTTCGCCGTCCGGAATATTCCTATGAGGTGAAATTCGGCGGTTATGTCCGTGCGGAAGTGACGGAGGAAGGAAAGACCCGTTTCGTACAGGAAAATTACCAGTCCGTTTTAGCAGTACCTTATGATATGCCGATCGTAGGTTACGGCAATCATGTGGTAGATACCTTAATGATCTGGGATGCAGAGCCGATGGAGTGCTTTGAATTAGACTCCTTTGATAAAGGTGATTATCACAAAGCCGTGGAGCAGGAAAATCTTGCCCGCAACTTAGTCGAGGTACTTTATCCGAATGATAACCATATCGCGGGAAAAGAACTTCGTTTAAAACAGCAGTATTTCTTCGTATCTGCAAGTGTACAGCGTGCGCTGGCACGTTACAAAAAGCATCATGACGATATCCATAAGCTGCCGGAGAAAGTGACATTCCAGTTAAATGATACACATCCGACCGTTGCAGTGGCAGAGCTGATGCGTATTTTACTTGACGAAGAGGGATTAAGCTGGGATGAGGCATGGGAGATCACGACAAAGACCTGTGCATATACCAACCACACGATCATGGCAGAAGCACTTGAAAAATGGCCGATCGAGATCTTCTCAAGACTGCTTCCGCGTATCTATCAGATCGTTGAGGAGATCAACCGCAGATTTATTTTACAGATCCAGGCAGAGTTTCCGGGAGATAACGGTAAAGTTGCACGTATGGCAATCGTTTACGATGGTCAGGTAAAAATGGCACATCTTGCGATCGCAGCAGGATATTCCGTAAATGGTGTGGCAAAACTTCACACGGAGATCTTAAAGAACGAGCAGCTTCACGATTTCTATGAGCTGTTCCCACAGAAATTCAACAACAAGACGAATGGAATCACACAGCGTAGATTCCTGATGCATGGCGATCCGCTTCTTGCAGACTGGGTAAGTGAACATATCGGTGACGACTGGATCACAAATCTTTCCCATATTGAGAAGATGGCGATCTATGCAACCGATAAAAAAGCACAGCAGGAGTTCATGAATATCAAATATCAGAACAAACTGCGTCTTGCAAAATACATCAAAGAGCACAACGGCATCGAAGTAGATCCGCGTTCCATCTTTGATGTGCAGGTAAAACGTCTGCATGAATACAAACGTCAGTTGCTGAATATTTTACATGTCATGTATCTGTATAATGAATTAAAAGAGCACCCGGATATGGATTTCTATCCGAGAACCTTTATTTTTGGTGCAAAGGCAGCAGCAGGCTACAAGAACGCAAAACTTACGATCAAACTGATCAACAATGTGGCGGACGTTATCAACAATGACAGAAGCATTAATGGCAAGATCAAAGTCGTATTTATTGAAGATTACCGCGTATCGATCGCAGAGTGGATCTTTGCGGCAGCAGATGTCAGCGAGCAGATCTCCACAGCTAGTAAAGAGGCATCCGGAACCGGTAACATGAAATTCATGTTAAACGGTGCGCTGACGCTCGGAACGATGGATGGTGCCAATGTTGAGATCGTCGAGGAAGTCGGTAAAGAAAATGCATTTATTTTCGGTATGAGTTCCGATGAAGTCATTGCGCATGAGAGAAACAGTGATTATGATCCAATGCAGATCTTTAATACGGATCAGGATATCCGCAAGGTATTGATGCAGCTGATCAACGGATTCTATTCACCGAACGATCCTGAGCTGTTCCGTGACCTTTACAACTCACTGCTCAATACACAGTGTACACAGTTTGCAGATACCTATTTCATCTTAAAAGATTTCCATTCCTATGCAGATGCACAGAAACGCGTCATGGAAGCATACAAAGATGAGGAAGGCTGGGCAAAGAGTGCAATCTTAAATATCGCACATGCCGGTAAATTCTCATCTGACCGTACGATCCAGGAATATGTAGATGATATCTGGCACTTAGACAAAATTACCGTAGAGGTATAAGAAAATCGTATAAGATAGCAGACTGCCTGTTTTAGCAGGCAGGTCTGTGCACAGAAAAAGAAACCCGGCTTTGGGGTCATGAACCTTAAAGCCGGGTTTTTACATAATAATGTTTTTTTAATATCTTAGTTTAAAATCTTAATACTTCCTAAAAGTGGAAGCTCTTTTTCTTCATCTTTGCAGGCATATACTAATCCCATGATCCAGAAAATAAAGAATACAATGGAGAGAATGCCGCTGACAGCCCATCCACAGATCGGAATGCGCGAAATAATAATGCTGTTGATCAGGGATGCAAGGTATAACACCAGTGACTGGTTTAAATGAAATTTTGCACCCTCTTTGTCACCGGCGCAGAATGCAATCAGCCAGCCGATAAGCGTGATGTAGGAAACGATTCCTGTTGTTTTCTTGTCCATAAGTAAACCTCCTCGAAAATTTAATAACATTTGTATTCTAACACTCCTATCAGCAAAATGCAAAAAATATAGAGAAAAAAAGAAAATTTTGCAGAAATTAAGGAAAATGTAAAGTAAATCTTTTGAAAATCTTTATTTTTTTCTGCGGGCGTTCTTTGCATTCGGAAGGTATGATAATACTCAAAGGAGGGTAAGAGCAGGAAGATATCAGTTGTGCCGGGAATAATACAGGATTTGTTTCATTTTGATAAGGTAAATGATATACTGATAGGAAGTGTGGCAAAAAGGAATATCTGCGGCACAGAAAGAAAAGGGGAGAAGTGTGAAAATCTTTCACACAGACAAAAATAATGGAACAGTACAATATTTTAATCGTAGAAGATGACAAAGAGATCCGTGATGGAATCGAGATATTTTTAAAAAGCCAGAATTATAACGTTTATAAGGCGGCAGATGGTATAGAAGGTTTAGAGATTATTGAGAGTAAGGAGATACATCTTGCGATCGTTGATATCATGATGCCGCGTATGGATGGGGTAACAATGACATTAAAACTCAGGGAACATCATGATTTTCCTGTAATTATGCTTTCGGCGAAATCAGAGGAGACAGATAAAGTGATCGGGCTGAACATCGGAGCGGACGATTATGTGACAAAACCATTTACGCCGTTAGAATTGATGGCGCGCGTCAATTCCCAGATCCGGCGTTATACAAAGTTTAACAACAAAAGTCAGGAGAAAAAGGAAAATGACAGGGTACATATCATTGGCGGAATTGAGCTGAATGAAGATACGGTAGAAGTATTTGTGGATGGAAAACCGGTAAAAATGACACCGATTGAGTTTAAAATCTTAGCACTTCTGATGAAAAATCCGGGAAGAGTTTATTCGGCGGACGAGATTTACGAGCGTGTCTGGAATGAAAAAGCGATCAATACGGATACGATTATGGTGCATGTGAGAAATATCAGGGATAAGATCGAGATCAATCCGAGAGAACCAAAATATTTAAAGGTGGTGTGGGGCGTTGGATATAAAATGGAAAAACAGCCGTAAGGCGGGGATTGTGATAACAGCAGGGTTTCTTCTTGTTTTAGCAGTTATCAATTTTTTATGCTATCCGGGAATCAATCGCAGAAGCAAAGACTGGATGCAAAAGACAGAAGCAGCAAAAACAGGTGCAGACAGTGATACGCAGATTCGGACACAGTTTCTGAAAAATCTGTATGAGGGATTTTATCTGCTCGATCTGGAATATCAGAATCAGAAGAGTGAGACGGAGATGTCAGCAACAGATCTTTATATCGCATCTTATGCAAAAGCGGATGAAACCGACAGGTGGGAGTCACAGGAACAATTAGAGCAGGTAACCAATGATGAAGTATTGTCGGTGATGGATGAATGGAGCAGTCAGTTTGAAAAAATCCGTTCCCAGATTGATTATTGCGTCATGGAATCCGAAGATGGAAGTAAACTGAAAAATACAACGCAGAATTTAGAGAGCGTACTCGGTGGAGAGGAAAAGGATGTCAGTGAACAACTGGCACAATATTACAGCGAATTGTTTGCGGTAAAATTTAATGAAGTCGGGGCGATGGAAGTAATTCCTCTGCTGTCAGACAGGGAAAATAGCGGCGATCTTTTAGTAAAATCCTTAGGGGCACAGGAACGCAGTGAACTGTTAAAAACTAATCTGGAAGAGTATTTTAATCCAACAGACATGCCCGTGCTCAAAGGACCGGAAAATATAGAGTTTGTGATCGGTATTTCCAAAGAGAAAGCATCTGAAAATATTCTTTATGATTCTGGCAGTGATGAGGAAGAAGATTATTTTGAAAAGCTGTCCGCCTATAAAATTAATGGGGCACTTCCATTGTATGGCGCATCTGTTGTAGCGGTGATCGCATTTATGTTTTTTATGACAGGGAAAAAAGCCGGAGGCAATATCTTAAATGATGGAAAGGTACATGCTTACGCGGCAGAACTTGGAGTCACAGGTGTGATCTGCGGACTGTGTCTGCAGAATTACTTTATGGAACTTATCTGGTCATATGGATTTGATTCATTTTCGGATGCGGCAGATGAACTGATGGGTGGACAGGTTTATGATGTTGTGATCAGCGTACTTACTGCAGTTGGAACTTTGTGGCTGATCTATGCAATGTGGTTTGCAGCCGCATATCTGCTGAGACCGGTATTTTCAGTCGGACTATGGGAATATGTTAAAAGATACAGTCTGGTCTATCAGATCTTCCCATGGATAAAAAAACAGTTTAAAAAGACAGGCAACCGGATCAGACAGTGGTGGAACACACTCTCCGGGGAGATCACACACATTGATTTCAGTGAGGAAACGACAAAACTGATCTTAAAAGTTGTCGTTATAAACTTTGCAGTGCTTGCAGCCTGTTCCTTGTTCTGGTTCTTTGGGATCGGTGCATTAGTTGTCTATTCGATCGTCCTGTTTTTTATTATAAAGAAACATTATGAGCAGATCAATAAAGATTATCATGCGATGTTAGATGCCATGCAGACGATCGCAGAAGGTAATCTTGATCAGGAGATTCAGGGGGATTTTGGCATATTTAATCCGTTCCGGGACGAACTTGCGCAGATCCAGACCGGTATGAAAAAAGCAGTGGAGGAAGAGGTAAAGAGCCAGCGTATGAAAACAGAACTGATCACAAATGTTTCACATGACTTAAAAACACCGCTCACTGCCATCACGACATACATTGAACTGCTGAAAAAAGAAGACATCACGGAGGAAGAAAGGCGTTCTTACATTGATACTTTAGAGCGTAAATCACTGCGCCTTAAGGTGCTGATCGAAGATCTTTTTGAAGTCAGCAAGGCAAACAGCAATAATATCGTACTTAATAAGATGGAACTTGACGTTGTAAACCTGATCAAACAGGTCAGCATTGAACATGTGGATAAGATGAAAGAGCGGGGACTCGAACTTAAGTGGAATGTGCCGGAAGAAAAGGTACTGTTAATGCTTGATAACCAGAAAACCTACCGCATTTTTGAAAATCTCTTTGTCAATGTGGTCAAATATGCAATGCAGGGCAGCAGGGTTTATTTAGAGGTGCGAAAGAAAGCATCCCTTGTAGAGATCATCTTAAAAAATATGTCTGCTGAGGAAATACATATCAGCGGTGATGAGATCACGGAACGATTTGTGCGTGGCGACAGTTCAAGAAACACAGAAGGTTCCGGACTTGGTCTTGCGATCGCAAAAAGTTTTACCGAAGCCCAGGGCGGCGAATTCCACGTCGAGGTCGACGGGGACCTGTTCAAAGTTGTCATTTTGTTTTAGGGACGGGTGTGTTATAATACCGTTTAGAAAATGTAGATCTCTGCAAAACTCAACAAAATGTGGAGCTATTGCGAGAGACTGACAAATGAATAAGAAGGTGCTGGGGAGCCGCCGGTACTTAGTGACCGTATTTTGGTCACTTAGTATCCGTTGCGAGCGACACGCAGCGGAAGCGTGCCTTCGTTTCATGTGTCAGTCTCTCGCAATTTCAGAAAATGTGGATGAGTTTTGCAGGTATTAGAATTAACAAATGGGAGGATAACAAAATGGAAACAATGGACGACTACAAAGACGAACTGGAAGCCTCTTTCCGCAGGATCAACGAGGGAGACATCATTTCCGGTACAGTCATTGATGTAAATGAAGAGGAAGTGACTCTGGATTTAAAATATTATGCGCAGGGAATCATCAAAGTTGCTGATCTGAGCAATGATCCTGATTTTAATGTCATGGAACAGGTACACAAGGGAGATGTGATCGAGGCAACTGTGGTACAGACGGACGATGGTGCCGGAAATATCGTACTTTCCAAAAAGGAAGCGAACGATATACTCGCATGGGATAAATTAAAACAGATGATGGAAGATGAGACAACAGTCAAAGTCCGCATCAAAGAGAGCGTACCGAGCGGCGTTGTCACCTATCTGGAAGGCATCCGTGCATTTATCCCGGCATCCCAGATCACACTTGACTATGTGGAAGATACTGACGCGTGGATCGGAAAAGAGATCGAAGTGCGTGTGATCACTGTGGATCCGGAAAAAGAAAAACTGGTTTTATCCGGCAAGGCAGTGGCAAGAGAAGCAGAAGCCGAAGAGCGCAGCCACAAGATCTCCATGATCGTGCCGGGAACTGTACTCGAAGGAACTGTCGAGACACTGATGCCATACGGCGCATTTATCAACCTTGGAAACGGACTGAGCGGTCTGGTACACATCTCACAGATCTGTGAGCGCCGCATCAAAAAGCCATCCGAAGTATTAAAAGAAGGACAGAAAGTCAAAGCAAAAGTCCTTAACACCAACGACAACAAGATCAGCCTCAGCATGAAAGCATTACAGGAAGAAATGGTCGATACCGCAGGCGTTGCCGAGGAAGAACTGGAAAAATATACCGACACAGAATCGACAGGCACCAGCCTAGGCTCGCTGCTGGCAGGATTTCACTTTGACGCGTAAGCAGTAAAAACATCAGAGGCATCAAGAGACAAAAATCTTGACGCCTCTGTTTTTTTGCCCAGAATCTTTGTCATATATTGTTGACAAGGAAACAAACTTGCGCTATATTAAAACAGAAGTAATTGTTGACAAGGAAACAATATTTGCTTTTATGTAAGGGAGTGGATGTATGAAAGAGCAGGAGCTTCTGTTAAAAGAGCTTGCGCTGATGTTAGAGCGGCAGGACATGCTCTCGAAGCTGACCGAGGGGAAATGTCTCGATGAATATGGCTATTCCGAGACGCACTGTATTGACTATATTGGAAGATTAGAGTTACCAAATGTTACCAAGATCGCAGAACATATGGGGATGACAAGAGGCGCGATCAGCAAAATGACAAAGAAGCTGTTAGCGAAAGGTCTGATTGAAAAATACACTTTGGAATCGAACAAAAAAGAAGTCTATTTTAAACTGACGGATCTAGGAAAAATGTTGTTTGAGGAACATGCAAAACGTCACAAACGCTGGGAAAAAAGGGATATGGAGTTTTTGTCCCATTATTCTACAGAGGATGTAAAGACGGTGTATCAGTTTATGAAAGAATTTAATCACTACTTAGAGGGACAGATTGAAGAATTATCATAACGATATAGGAAAGTATGAAACAGTTACGGATCAGACAGAAGTTTTGAGATCCATAGGATCGACATAAAAATTGCCTGCGGGCAATCCGCAGGCAACAGGATATTTAAGATTCACTGTCAGTGTCTGTACTGACATCGTCATTAGTATCTGTGCTGACAGCTGCATCAATATCTGTGTTTGTTTCAGTATCAGTATCTTCGTCCGTATCTGTTTCTGCAGAAGGAATCACGCGTACAGGGATGTCTTTTGTGATATCTTCAATTGTTTCAGAATCAGAATTTATGGAAGTAAGGACTGCAGTGCGGTCGGATGGGGTTTCAGAGGTACTTCCCACAGCAGATGTTGTAGTATCCGTATTCTGTAAAGCAGAAGAGACATCTGTTGATGTTGTCTGACCAGATATCATATTTTTTAATTTTAAAATAGCGGTTAAGATATCGAGTGCATCTTTACTGATATTTTTGGAGGAGAAGAAATCAGCGAGCATCTGATTTGCTTCATCTCTTGCAGTTCCGGTCAGATTAAAAATAGAAGAAAGCTGATCTGAAACAGAAGATACGGTATTTGAAACAGCAGAACCAAATTCTTCCATATAAGAGAGTACTTTTTTGACGTAATTCTGTGTCTCGGTAAAAGGCGGGATGCCGCCGTATTTGTCCACATTCGCGCTGCCGGCATTGTAAGCGGCGAGCGCAAGGGAGATATTTCCCTGATAATTGGATAATAACTGGCTGATATATTTTGCACCGCCCATGATATTTTCTCTTGCATCATAGGAATTGGAAACACCAAGAGCAGCAGCGGTAGATGGCATTAACTGCATGATCCCGACAGCGCCTGCATTGCTCACGGCAGAGGGATTGAAGCCGGATTCTGCTTTGGCGATCGATTTTAATATAATAGAAGAAACACCATAGGAATTGGCGGCCTCTTCAAAAATAGAGTCAAGTTCGCCTGAAGTATAGGAATTTGCAGAGGATGCAGTTGTCTGGGCTGCGGATATCCCTGATGTATCTGCGCCTGTGGTACCGGTCTGTGAGGTATTCTGGCTGTTTTCCAAAGCTTTTGTACTGTCAGCTAACGCAGCCGCAAAATCATCCGTATTAGACTGTTTTGCAGCTTCGGCACGCTTTGCAGCCTGTTCATTGATGCGGCTGACTAATGCGTGATCCATATAATTTAAAACGGTAATACTCATTCATAACTCCTTTTCGTGTAAAACGCGACTAAAAAGAGTATAGCACATGTTTTTGCAATAGTGAAGTTTTTGTTGAAAATTGTCTTGATGTATCACAAAAATTGTTGTAGAGTACATAGTGCGACAAGCTAAAGTGATAAAGTAACAGGGATAGAAAAAAGAAATGGATTGTGAAATAGAAAAAAACAAAGTAAGTAAAAAAGCTTCCTATGAAAAAGCGTTTAAAGCTGCATTTCCATATACAATACCGGTCATGACGGGATATCTGTTTATCGGTATGGCTTTTGGAGTGATGATTCAGGAAAAAGGGTATAATTTTCTGTGGGCAATACTGATGAGCGTCCTGTGTTATGCAGGGAGTGGACAGTATCTCGCCGTGAATTTTTTTGCGCCGGGCGTGAGTCTTTTACAGGTAATTTTCATGGAGTTTATGTTAAATATCCGGCATATTTTTTATGGTCTGTCGTTATTAGAACGTTTTGCAAAGATGGGGAAGAAGCGTCTGTATATGATCTTTTCCCTGACAGATGAAACATATTCCTTATTTTTTGTCACGAAGGTGCCAAAGGATGTGGAAGAAGGACAGTTTTTATTTGCAATCGCACTGTTAGACCAGCTTTACTGGATCATCGGTTCCGCAATCGGGGCACTGCTTGGATCAGTACTTCCAATCGACACGACAGGAATTGATTTTGCGATGACGGCGTTGTTCGTCGTGATCATGGTGGAGCAGTGGATGGAGTCAAAAAACCGTCCGAGCGTACGGATCGGACTTGGATGCGGACTGGTTTGTCTTCTGATCTTTGGCGCAGACAATTTTATTCTGCCGACCATGATCTGTATTATGCTGATCCTGCTTCCGTGCAGAAAGTTTTTGGATAAAGAAACAGACCAGAAAAAGGAGGTAGAGCATCATGCCGGTTAGTGTGGCGCGTTCACTTGTTATCATTGCAGCAGTTGCGGGAACGATCTTTTTTACAAGACTCTGCCCGTTTTTATTCTTTCCGCCGGGAAAACCGATCCCGCCGGTGATACAGTATCTTGGAAAAGTATTGCCGCCGGCAGTCATCGGAATGTTGGTGATTTATTGTTTAAAGGCGGTAAGTATCACATCCTATCCATATGGATTACCGGAGTTTATAGCGGTGGCAGTAGTGATACTGCTTCATGTCTGGAAACGAAACAACCTGCTTAGTATCGGCGTCGGGACAGTGCTTTATATGGTGCTGATACAGGCTGTATTTTAATAAAATGGAGGAATATTATGAAGAAGAAACCTTTTGTAACCAAAGAACAGCTCGAAGAGATCGTAAAAAAATATCCGACACCGTTTCATCTCTACGATGAAAAAGGAATCCGTGAAAATGCGAAGGCGGTCAAGGAAGCATTTTCCTGGAATCCCGGATTTCGTGAGTATTTTGCGGTAAAGGCAACGCCAAACCCGTACATCCTTGATATCCTAAAAGAATATGACTGCGGCTGCGACTGTGCATCCTTAACAGAACTGATGTTGGCAGACTCTCAGGGATTTGACGGAAAGCACATCATGTTTTCCTCAAACGATACACCTGCCGAGGAGTTTAAATTTGCCAATGAACTTGGTGCGATCATCAACTTAGATGATTTTACCCACATTGACTTTTTAGAGAAAACGATTGGCAAAATTCCTGAGACGATCAGCTGCCGTTATAATCCGGGCGGAGTCTTTAAGATGAGCAACGGCATCATGGATAATCCTGGTGATGCCAAATATGGTTTTACACATGAGCAGATCATCGAGGGATTTAAGATCTTAAAAGAAAAAGGCGCAAAACATTTTGGCGTACATGCATTCTTAGCGAGCAACACCGTGACAAATGAATATTACCCGAAACTGGCAAGACAGTTGTTCGAACTGGTTGTGGAACTGCGTGACAAGACCGGATGTGATATCCAGTTTATCAATCTTTCCGGCGGTGTCGGTGTGCCTTATACACCGGATCAGACACCGAACGATATCCGCGTGATCGGACAGGGGGTCAAGGAAGCTTTTGAGGAGATCTTAGTTCCGGCAGGACTTGGAAATATCTCTATTTATACAGAGATGGGACGTTTCATGTTAGCACCTTACGGCTGCCTTGTGACGAAAGCAATCCATGAGAAACACACCTATAAAGAGTATATCGGTGTGGATGCCTGTGCAGTCAACCTGATGCGTCCGGCAATTTACGGGGCATATCATCACATCACCGTTATGGGAAAAGAGGACGAGCCTTGCGACCACAAATATGATGTGACAGGTTCCCTCTGCGAGAACTGTGATAAATTTGCCATTGACCGTATGCTGCCGAAGATCGATATGGGAGATCTGCTTGTGATCCACGATGCAGGAGCACATGGTTTCTCCATGGGATATAACTATAACGGAAAACTGCGCTCCGCGGAGGTATTGTTAAAAGAGGATGGTTCCACCCAGCTGATCCGCCGTGCAGAGACACCGGATGACTACTTCAGAACTTTTGACTGCTTTGATATTTTAAAGGATATGAAGCATCCGGAGAGAAAATAAGACTTCATTCTGCAAGAGGAGTGTGTCATGTGTATTGATGAATTGAGGTTTGAAGCTGCAAAAAACAGAGTGATCGGGATAAACAGGGAGCGTCAGGGAATCGGGACGCTCTCAGAGAAAACGGTACATGCCGTTTTGAAAAATTATTATGCGCCGGATACGGATATGCACGAAATCCCAATCGAAAATTTTGTGGCGGACATTTTTACGGGGACCGAGATCATTGAGATACAGACACGCTCCTTTCAGGTTATGCGGAGAAAACTGGATGCGTTCTTAAAAATCTATCCGGTCACGATCGTCTATCCGATCCCGCATGTCAAATGGCTTTTGTGGATCGATGAAGAGAGTGGCGAGATGTCACCGAAGCGCAAGTCCCCCAAAAAAGGAAATCCGTATGTGGCATTTAAAGAATTGTATAAAATACGTCCGTTTTTAAAAAATGAAAATTTAAGATTTCGGTTTGCACTGATCGATATGGAGGAGTACCGCCTGTTAAACGGCTGGAGCCGAGATAAAAAGAAAGGCAGTGAGCGCTATGACCGGATCCCGGTGCAGTTTGTGGAGGAAGTCTGCATTGAGAGACGGGAAGATTATATGCAGTTTATCCCATTTGACCTGCTGGAACCTTTTACTACGAAAGATTTTTCAAAATCTGCAAAAATTCCGTTGTCGCTTGCACAGACTGTGCTTCTGATTCTGACGGATTTAGAAATCGTGGACAGAGTGGGAAAACAGGGGAATAGTTACCTGTATAAAGTCTGTGAGATATAAGAAAAAGGGTATCTGGATTTTAATAGTTACTCACGATCAGTCTGCGCCGGAACACGGAATCCATATGATCGAGTGTATGTCTTGCCTGGGAATAGCGGTTGCGGTTGGTATGGATGACATAAAACTGGTGTGCACCCCGGTATTTTTCGCGCAGAAAAAATGGTATCTTAATAAAACTCCGCGTAAATGGAATCTGATTTTCAATCAATAACTGTGCCGCCTGATCACTGATCCGCTCATTGGTTGTGCGGCATAACTCTATATCTTTGTCGAGATGTTTTGTATCTTTTCCTAATATAAGTGCTTTTCCCATAGTTTCTTCCCCTTTTTCAAAAAACTATCATATACGATAACTTTTCGTGAAGTAATAAGATAAATGCGAAATGAGTGATATAACTCACTTCGCATTTTTAATTTTTATAAGAAATTGATAAATGCGTTAGAGTGAATAATCACTCTGGCGCATTTATTTTTTTGCCTAAAAAACAGAGGAGGTGGAGAGCAATGGCAACCAATAAGCGACCGAGAAAAGCGTACAAGCGCATCGGATTCGAGGACAGAAAAAAAATCGAAGCACTGAACGCACAGGGCAAAACAGTAGATGAGATGGCGATGGCAATCGGTGTCCACTCGGCTACCATGTACCGTGAACTCGCCAGAGGTGGAGAACCGTACAAGGCAGAGGTCGCACAGCATTCCATCTAACAGAGAGGAGCAAGTGGAATGGAAGAACTGGATATCAAGACTGCCATACAGATAGCAAAGATACTGGCAGCGGCCCCGGATGAAAGAATCCCCATGATACTGGATGTGTTCAGCAAGGCACAGGTTGACATCAACGGACTTGATGAACTGGCAGAATGGAGAGCACTGGACAAGCAGGCCGCACTGATTGACACAGATACCTTTGTAACAGAACTGACCAAGGGTAAGGAACTAGAGGACGGAGAATACCGCATCAGAGTTCCGGAGTTTAATCACTTCTGTAGCACAAAGGGAGTGAGTGCCAGATACGCAAGGAAGCACCTGTACGAAAGCGGAATGCTCCGAAGCAGCACTGACAATGGCAAAATCAACTACACCTGCCCGGTGCAGGCAACAGATACCAAGAAAACAGAACGATGCGTATGCATCATACCTAAAAACTGAATACCGAAGAAACACACTGGCAAGCATCGACCAGAATAAAAACCGATAGGTAGGAGCGAGCCGCCGCAGTAAATCGCTCCGGCAGCAGGACATGAGCCTGCATGAATGGCTGTCGTAATTGGGGTAGGGAACGCAGACCCAAGTAAAACAACAACGGTTCGGAGGCAGATGAGAAACACGCAGAGAGAGAATACCGAGAGCATGGATGCGTGGGTGCGATTTAACACTCGGTAGCGGGGAATGAAAAAGACCGCACTGCAGGCGACTAGTACAGCTACCCCAAAGAATACTCAGGGAGCATGAACGGAACAGTTACTCTTCAAAGCCTTGGAGAACCTGTTCCATGCCAGACCCAAGAAGCCTAGAGAGCATAATGAGGTACTGGTAAAAGTCAAGTAAGTATAAAGGAGAGAGCATATGAAACAGCCAAAGAAACTGACAAGGAATCAGAAAGAGATACTGGTCAAGAAGGGAATGAACCCAGATGACTATATGCTCCATTCAGAGGATGAGAAAGAGATGATCCTCTATAACAGGAAGGAAAAGAGACTGGAAGCAGTCGAGAAGTAAGCAGGAGGTGCATGACGATTTGAAACTCGGTAGGAGACAGAAGCGAATTCTGAAAAGAAAGCTGAAGCGCATAGCAGGGGATGTAGTAGCGGTAATAGTGGGAGCAGGAATGTTTGTCGGATTGTTTGTCGTATGGGCAAACGAACCGATGCCGGACTGGAGCGAGTACATAGAGGAAAACCACATAGGCATGGTGCAGGTGGAAGGCTCGGACACATGGCTGACGCAGGAAGAATATGAACAGATGTGCAAAGAGCGTGACGCATACAAGGCAGCAGAGCAGGCAGAGGAACAATCCTACTACAACGCAATCCTCCAGAGCACTGAGACACCAGTACCGACAACGACCGCAGCAATCGGCAGTCTGGACTGGGATGCAGATGACTCCTACAGATTAGCGAAAATCGCCATGGCGGAAGCAGAGGGCGAGGACACCGAGGGCAAGGCACTGGTCATACTGGTAGTGCTGAACCGAGTATGGAGCGATGACCTCCCAGATACCATCGAGGGAGTGATCACGGAGGATACCCAGTTCGCAGCATATGAAAATGGAAGATACGACAGGGTAGAACCAGACGCAGACTGCTACCGGGCACTGGAAATGGTGCAGGTAGAGCACTGGGATGAGAGCCGGGCAGCGACATACTTCGAGAGAACCACGGATGAAACCACATGGCACAACACCACACTGAAAAAATTATTCACACACGGTAACCACACATTCTACACGGAAGAATAGATGAACGGTCGCAGGAAGGGGAAGCAAGCATGGACAATATAACAATGTCGCTCGGAATTTACTTCGAGGTAAAGGACGCAGAGATATATGGTGGAGAAGGCACAGTCGGATACGCAGCAACGATTGTAGATATTTCACTCAGCGGATTACAGAAGGCTGATTTCACGAAATACGCAGAGAGCCAGAAGGAAGGCATGGCGCAGTTCTGCCACGTCCCGGTTGAAAAGGTAAGAGTAATATCCAGAGACGAATACGAAGAAAACACGGACTAACAGGAAGGAAGTAACCAACAATGAAAATGGCAATGAAGGACGGACAGATACTCATAAGAGAAGCAGACAATGTCCAGTTCACAATCATAAAGAGTTGGGGAAAGATGAAGTGGAGCAGGCAGACGCAGACACTAAGCGGACCGGCTGACATCGAACTGCTGAACAGACTGGCAGGACTGGTAAACTTGCCACCGTCCATCGAAGCAGAGCGAAAGAAGCTGAACGAAGTAATGGCAGCAGTCGACCGGGAACGCATGAACCCGAAGCCAGAGCCGCTCATCCCACCGCCAGTCAAAGTGTCGCCATTCACGCACCAGGTGCGAGGATACAACATGGCACTCATGACATTCGGACTGGTAGACCCACCGAAACCAAAGGAGGCGGAGAAGTGATACATATCAAGGAAACAGAAATCATCCCATTTCTTAAGACTGCACAGACAGGATATACGAAGATGATCAGCGAGGGGGATCTCGAAATGGAAGTCGAACTGGCGGAAAAGGTCGAGGAAGCACTCACGCAAGCGATGGACATCATATATGACTACCAGAGCATGGCAGATGAGCATAAGCGGATGGTCGAAAAATACGAGACAGAAGCACCAGTAATAAAGAGAGGTATGGACTTTTACTGTTGCCCTGCCTGCGGAAAGAGAACCTCCCGAAATCATACGCACTGCCACTGGTGCGGAAAGAAACTGGGGTGGTAAAGATGACAGATCGAGAAAAGAAAGAATTAATAGAAGCCGAGGAAACGATACTGCAGTTGTTCTTCGATGCGTATGAAAGAGCAATGAAGTACACAAAAGGCAATATCAACCTTTCACTCCGCATGGCAGCAATGCTCGTGTCAGCGATGGTTCACGACCAGACGGAAAGCAAGTCCTTTCAATTTTTGTGGCAAATGGGGAGGGATAACAAATGACGCAGGAAATAACAATGGGGTCTTTGTTCTCCGGGAGCGGTGGCTTTGAACTGGCAGGATCGATATTCGGAATCAGACCAATATGGGCAAGCGAGATAGAGCCATTCCCGATACTGGTAACCACAAAGAACTTCCCGGAAATGAAACACCTCGGAGACATCAATAAATTAAACGGCGCAGACTTAGAGCCAGTGACCATCATCGCAGGCGGCTCTCCATGCCAGGACATGAGCATAGCCGGAAAGCGTGAGGGTCTGGACGGTTCACGAAGCAATCTGTTCCGTGAGCAGATACGGATCATAAAGGAGATGAGAGAAAGTGACAGAGCAGCAGGCAGAACAGGAACGCAGATCAGACCGAGATACATGGTCTGGGAGAACGTGCCCGGAGCATTCAGTAGCAACAAGGGCAAAGACTTCCAGGCAGTCCTCCAAGAAATCGTCAGCATCACAGATGAAGAATCCAATGTACCTCTCCCTCCGAAGGGAAAATGGCAGACAGCCGGATGCATCATGGGCGACCATTTCACCATCGCTTGGCGAGTGCTTGATGCCCAATACTGGGGAGTGCCCCAAAGAAGAAAGCGTATCTACCTTGTCGCAGATTTTGGAGGAAACACCGCACCAAAAATATTATTTGAGCGAGAAGGCTTGTCTGGGAATTTTACGGAGAGCCGAGAAGCGTGGCAAAGAACTGCCGGAGATATTAAGACTGGCACTCATAAGACAGGCACAGATGATGTCGAGTGCTATGACATCAGCGACAGACGCAGGGTAGCTGATAAGAGCGAGGTATCGCCCACGCTCACAACAAAGATGGGGACCGGCGGTAACAATGTACCCATCGTATTGGAAAACCACCCACAGGACAGCAGAGTGACGATAGCGGAGGACGGTAATGTACCAACGCTGACCAGTCGCATGGGCACCGGGGGGGGCAATGTACCACTCATCCTCAGCCAATCACATTGCAGATCAGAAGCGGATGTGCGGGAGGAGGTAAGGGAGCATTGATGCAGACAGACAAGAGCGCAACGCTCAGTACACACAACACACAGACCTTATTCGGCCCAATCCCGATAGCAGATAAGGCGACCCGATACAAGGGCGGCGGAGATACCAGAAACAATGACGGCTCTGCCAATGGACTTGGTATCGGAGAACCGGGAGCACCTGCCAACACACTCACGGCCGCAGACAGGCACGGAGTAGCCTGCTTCGCACAACAAGCAATCGGGGAATATGAGGAATCGGAGAAAGCCTCCTGTCTGAAACGCAGGGATTATAAGGACAGCACCGACCTCATTCTCTGGGAGTACATCATCCGCAGGCTCACACCATTGGAATGCTGCAGACTGCAAGGTTTCCCAGATAACTGGGCAGAGGAACTGGGGATAACAGAGCCAACGCAGGAAGATATCGATCACTGGCGAGAGGTGTTCCGAACGCAGATGGAAGCCATGGGCGAGAGCAAAAAGGAAAAGACAGACAACCAGATCTGCAAATGGCTGAAAGACCCGGAGAGCGACTCAGCCAAATATAAGATGTGGGGCAACGGCATAGCACTTCCGTGTGCAATGTTTGTGATGGAAGGTATCGCCATGATACTAAGCAGGGAGGATACAGATGAGTAGAAATAACAGAGATTACATATCCTGTCGCAACCCCGCAGCAACCAAGCAGCAGGAGGCAGGTTGGAACAGGATGGTGCGAGATTTGGAGCACCGCAAAGCAAAAGAAAATCACAGGAAGGAGGTAAAAACCAATGGCAGAAACGCATAAAGGCTTCGGTCTGCTTTTTGAAATGGGATGCGGAAAGACGCTAACAGCAATCATGATAGCAGGCACGGCTTACCAGATGGGTAAGGTGGAAAAGGTACTGGTGGTAGCACCGACCTCCGTCTGCTCCGTATGGCCCAAGGACTTCGCAGAATTTGCAGACTTCAAGGCAAACATCAAGGTACTGCTCGGAGACAAGAACCGCAGGCTGAAGCTGTTAAACGATCTCGACAACTTCCCATTCAAGGCATTAAAGGTAGCCGTTATCAATTACGAATCCACATGGAGAGAAGGCATCTTTGACGCACTGTATGAATGGAACGCAGACATGATCATCTGCGATGAGAGCCAGAGAATCAAGAGCCACGATGCAGAGCAGTCCAAGGCAATGCACAAACTGGGCGACCAGGCAAAGTACAAACTTATCCTGTCCGGAACTCCGGTACAGAATAATGCAATCGACCTGTATAGCCAGTACCGCTTCCTTGACCCGACAATCTTCGGAACGAACTTCTATCAGTTCCGAAACAGATATGCCATCATGGGTGGATTTAACAGACACCAGATCGTGGGATACAAAGACCTCGACCAGTTAATCCAGAAAGAGCACTCCATCGCATACCGAGTGACCAAGGACGAAGCACTCGACCTGCCGGAGCAGACATTCCTGCAGAGATACATAACGATGTCGGCAAAGGAAAAGAACATCTACGACCGCATCAAGCGTGAGAGTTTCGCAGAACTGGAAAGCGGTGGGCAGATCAGCGCAACGACCGTGCTGACAAAGCTGCTTCGCCTTCAGCAATTCACTGGCGGATTTTTAGTGGCAGACGGCGAGGAAAAGCCGGAACTGGTCAGCAAGGGCAAACTGAACGCACTGGAAGAAATCGTGGACGATTATGTGGTGGACGCAGGAAAGAAACTGGTAATCTTCGCACGTTTCAGACCGGAGATAGACATCATCGGGCAGATGCTGAAAAAGAAGAAACTCCGCTACGGAGAAATCTATGGAGATGTGAAACTGGAGGACAGGGGCGACATCGTCAAGGACTTCCAGACGAACCCGGAAACGATGGTATTCCTCGCACAGATCGATACTGCAGGACTGGGAATCACACTCACGGCCGCAGACACCTGTGTGTATTATTCGGTCAACTTCAACTATGCAGCATATAGTCAGAGCCTTGCCAGAATCCACCGTATCGGGCAGAAGAATGCCTGCACTTATATCCACCTCATCACAGAGGGAACGATAGACGAAGTGGTGCTGAAAGCACTGGCGAAGAAAGAGGATCTGGCAAAAACAGTCGTAGATACATGGAGGGATTATTTCTAATGAGTGGACGCAAATGGACAGATGAAGAACTTGTCCTCCTGGAAGAACTGACAGAGAAGTACCCACTGGAAACAGTGGCAAGACGGCTGAACCGAACCAAGGAGGCGGTGTTTCTAAAGAGACAGCGCATCGGGATAGGCGGATACATGGCGAACACAGATATGCTCACCAGAAACACCGTGTCGAAGATCCTTGGAATAGAAAACCGAACCCTGCAGTACTGGGAGAGAAAAGGTCTGAAAAGCTACCGGAAGCGACCATACGTGATGTACCGACAGGAAGATATCATCAAATACATGAGAGAGCACCCAGAGGACTGGAACGCAGCCAGGGTAACAGACGACACAATGTTCATGCGCTACGACTGGTACAAGGAAAAAAGAAAAAATGATATATCACGCAGATACAACTGGACAGGAACGGAAGTCCGAAGGATGCAGCACCTCAGACACGAAGGATATTCCATAAGGGAAATCGCAGAAATGATGAACCGCTCGGAATCGAGCATAAAATACAAACTTTACAGGAGGAGCAACAATGGCAGCACTTGATGCAAAGACAGTAAATGCAAAGAGCGTGGAAACGGTAAAACTGAATTGTATTCAGAAAGTCAGTTCTACCAATAACAAAAGATTATGGCAACTGAATAAAGCATACAGGGAAGCCGAACACGATCTCCAACTCATGGAATCAATTGGTGCAATCTCAAAAAAGGAAGTGGAAGAAACCATGGATAAAATGAGATTTCACTATGTAAAACTTGGGTTGGAAATGAGGGATGGCTATGAAGATTGATATTTTCAACGCAGAAGAAAAATACGACATCCTCTACACGGACCCACCGTGGCAGCAAGGCAGGGGCGGAAAGAAAGCGGCCAGACCGAACAGCACCGGAACAACAGTACCATACGAGACAATGGACATCCCTGGAATTATGGAACTGCACCGCTATGTCACAAACGAACTCATGAACGAAAAGCACAATGTATTCATGTGGACGATAGACAAGTACCTGCCGCAGACAGAGGAAATCATGAGCCTGCTTGGATATAAACTCCACGCAAGGCTGATATGGGATAAGGGTAACGGACCGGCACCCGCCTACACGGTGCGCTTCGCACATGAGTACCTACTCTGGTTCTACAAGAAGGGAAATATCATCCTCCCGGACAAGGACAAGCGTGGAGCATTTTCCACGGTACTCAGAGAGAACAGCAAACGGCATCACAGCCAGAAGCCGGAATGTGCCTATCAGATGTTAGAAACATTCTTCCCACAGGCAAAGAAACTGGAACTCTTCGCAAGAGCGGAGCGTGACGGTTGGGACCAGTGGGGAAATGAATTATAAAACCAAAGGAGGAGCAACAACATGGAAACAGTCACAACATTAGACGACAAGGTCAGAGCCTTCAAGGTACTGCTCGACAAGAAAGATGAATTAGCAGAGCAGACCAAGGCAAACAATGAGGAACTCAAAAACCTCGAACAGGAAATCGCACAGCAGATGGTGGATGAGGAAAAGCCGGATACTACGGTGGATGGCTTCAAGTACAGCCTGCAGGAGAGAACGAGATACTCCAAGATTTCAGAAGAAAAGCTGATGGAAAAAGGTCTGGTATTCTTCGATGTCTTGAGAGAGCAGGGATTCGGACACCTCATCACGGAAAGAGTAGATCCACGAACCCTCGACTCTGCGATGAACAATCTGGCGGCCGAGAACGATGGAGAACTGCCGGAAGAAATGGCAGAGGTACTCTCCGTTTATTCGGAACTTAAGGTATCCAAGAGAAAAGCCAACACCAAGGCTCTGAACAGAGCAAAGAAAGCACAGGAGGTATAAAGATGGACTACGAACAGATGGAAATTGACATCACACTGGAAAGTGACCGTGACCTTAAAGAGAATATGCAGGCGACTGCCAAGTTCGCACTGGGGCAGATTATGGAGTATCAGCACCCGACCAAGGTAAAGAACCGCCATGAGGGATACGGCATCGCAGCAGAGGGATATGCGTCCCTGCAGGGCAAGATGAAATCCACCAAGACAGATATGGATGACCTCTTAAAACTCCTGCCGAATGGAGACGGCGATGTCCTCAATGTAATCGGCAGTCTTTACAATTCTGCGGTCGAGGTAGCTGTGGAGTCCATCAAACTGGCAGCGCAGGCACAGAGGATCATGGACGACCTCTACTACGGAGAGAGCGGAAAGCCGACACCGATGGAAGAATACATGGACGAGCAGGAAGCAGGAGCGTCAGAGGATGATGGCTTCGAGGAAGCAGACAATAACAAAGAAGATGCAGAGGAAATGGAGGAATAAGACATGGCAAAGAACGAGGTAGCAACAACAGAAAAGAATTTCAATCTGGTCACGCTGACCGGAGAACTGAAGGAAGCAGTAGCAGAAGAACTGGATGGTCTCGGCACTCTTCCATTTGAGAGAGCAAAGATTCCAAGCGGTGGCGGTCTGGCATTTGAACTGCCGGGAGAGACTGAGGATGAGCCTGTGATGAGTACAGACCTTACCGGAGTTCTTATCCATCATCACCCGGTAAATGCATACTGGAAAGAGGAGTACGCAGGCGGAAATGTTCAGCCGGACTGCTCAAGCCATGACGGAAAGCAGGGAGTGGAGCGTGAGACTGGGGAAATCCATGATTGCAGCAAGTGTCCGCATAACCAGTTCGGAAGCGGAAAGAACGGATCTGGAAAAGCCTGCAAGAACATTCACAGATGTTACATCCTGCAGGAAGGCAACCCTGTACCGATTATCCTCGCATTACCGCCAACCTCTCTGAAATACATCAGAGATTACATCGGCAAGCGAATCCTCCTCAAAGGACTCCGCTGCTACGATGCCGTAACTAAGATCACACTGAAAAAGGAAAAGTCAGCAGACGGCATTACATATTCCAGAGCGGCCTTCGCATTTGTGAGTAAGCTGACGGACGAACAGAGAGCCGAGACAAAGGCAATGGTAGAGATGATCAAGGCACAGGCGGACAATATCCCGGATATTGATGAAGCAGACTACAACACCGGAGCCGCCGTGGATGCAGCAGACTTCCAGAGTGTGGACGGAGACGCAAACCTGCCGTTCAACTAAGGCAGACTAAGCCGGGAGCGGAAACGCTCCTGGCATTATCCAAAGGAGGCACAGTATGCAGATATTATTTGATAACTGGACCGGCAGATACGATGACGAATGCTTAATGCCGGGAGACATCGTGGAAGCGGCTATGGTTTACAACTTTAGAGAGAACGCAGGCAATCAGACGGATACTATGATCCAGATGGGCGAGGTCGCAGACATCGTAGGCAACCTGCCAATCTATGACACCATATACAAAGAGAACAGATACTCACCATGGAAGTACGCAGGACAGTGCTATCCGGGAGAGTTACAGAATAGAAATCCGGCACTCATGCCGATGTGCTATATCTGCAGCAGATACAGGGCAGATACCAGAGAGGAACTGGAAGAAAATATCAAAGTGGCGAAGTGGGCAGCAAATAAGGTAGTCAGTGAAGGAAAGATACCGATTGCACCACACCTTTACTTCCCACGTTTTATGGATGACTCCATCGCCGAGGAAAGATACTTCGGAATGGAAGCAGGCAAGCGTCTGATGATGCAGTGCAAGGAATTCCTCGTAGTGACCGTGGATAATGTGTTCAGCGAGGGAATGAATGAGGAAATCGACTACATGACGAACAAACTCATGATGCAGGGCAAGTCAATCAATTTCACAAGACTTGGACTGGAACAGGTAATACTTAGTAGATTGGAGCGATAATATGCAGCAGGCAGCGGAGGTCGATTTAGACCGTCTGGTAGATTATAAAACTGAATACTGCTCCGTTATCAAAAAACACAAGATCACAGGCGACAACCTAACAGGTTTGTGTCCGTTCCATGACGACCGTGCAAATTCATTCTCGGTAGACTTAAAGACCGGAATGTGGCACTGCTTCGCAGAAGATGAGGGCGGAAACTTCGTCACATTTTATGCAAAGCTGAACGGACTGGATACCAAGGAAGCCTATAAGCAGATACTGGAAAAGTATGGAGCATTGAATGAGCCGCAGGAGAAACCAAAAGAGAAGAAACCAGGACTGGATCACTACACCGTGTCCCAGTATTCATTCGAGAAGCGTCTCCCAGAGGACTGGCTGAAAGAGCAATGCTGCCTGCAGACAAAGAAAGACCGAAACGGAGTCCAGTATTTATACATACCATACTTTGATGCAGAAAGAAATCTGGCACTGCACCGTAAGAGATACGGCGGAAAGCAGTTCCGGTGGGAATATGGAAAGACAGACAGGCTGTGTATGTATGGATTATGGCAGATAGAAGCCATAAGGAATATCGGATACGCAGCACTGGTCGAGGGCGAGAGCGATTCTCAGTCCATGTGGTACATGGGAATCAGCACACTCGGAATACCGGGAGCGTCCATGATGCGGGCAGACTGGGCAGGAGTCCTGCAGGATTTGAAACTTTACATCCATGTAGAGCCAGACAAGGGCGGGGAAGCATTCCTCGCCAAAGTCACAAGGGCACTCCGGGAAGGAAAGTTCGTAGGAGAAGTATACAAATGGAGCTGTCGGACACTCGGATGCAAGGACCCATCGGAAGTTTATATGAAGTATGGCAAAGAGGAAGCGGCCGAGAAGATCCGAAAAGCAATCAGCAACGCAGAGCAGATAGACATCGAGGAAGATAACATCCCGGAAGCGGTCGAGGGAGCACCTGTGAACTTAAGGCAGCCGGAAGGTTGGATTTATTCAGAAAAGGGAATCAGCGTGATCGATGAAAAGAAGTATGCACCAGTCATGGTATGCAGAACCCCGATCATTATCACGCAGCGACTGCGGAGCATGGAAACAGGAGAGGAAAAGATAGAGGTAGCATTCAAGAGGGATGGGCAGTGGCACAAGGCAATCTACCCACGAAGTACCATCTTTACATCCAGAGCTATCACAGCACTGGCAGACTTAGGATGCACCGTCACATCGGAGAATGCAAAGCACATCGTAAAATTCTTGGCAGCACTGGAAGCCGAGAACATAGACATCATAAAGAAAGCAGACTCCACAAGTACATTCGGATGGCAATCCGGAAAACGGTTCGTGCCGGGGCATGACAAGGATATCGTTCTGGACATTGACCCATCGCAGAGGGGCATGGCAGCGGCATACTGCCAGAACGGAACAATGGCGGACTGGCTCAAAATGATAAAGCCACACCGAAGCAGAGACAAGTTCCGGTTCATACTGGCGGCCAGTTTCACAGCACCGCTCCTGCGGATCATAAAGCAGCGAATATTCTTCGTGTACAACTGGGGCGGTTCAAAAGGCGGAAAGACCGCAGCACTTAAGGCAGCACTCTCCGTATGGGGCGACCCGGAAAGACTGATGGTAAATTTTAATGCAACGCAGGTAGGCTTGGAGAGAACCGCATCCTTTTACTGCGACCTTCCGCTCGGAATTGATGAGCGACAGTTGGCGGGAAATAACCAGAACTCACTGGAGAAAATCGTGTACATGATCGCCAGTGGTACAGGAAAGATACGAGGTGCAAAGAGCGGTGGCATCCAGGCAACACAGACATGGAGAACCGTGGCACTGGCAACCGGAGAAGAACCACTATCAACAGAAACATCGCAGACAGGTGTAAGCACCCGTGTGCTTGAAATATACGGCGGACCATTTGACGATGAGAGGGAAGCCTCCGTCATGCATCAGCAGTCTGGAATGAACTGCGGATGGGCGGGACCGGCTTACATCGGAATGCTCCTGCACACAGACGAGAGAAGCATCACGGAGAAATACGATGAAATGATGCAGTATGTATACCAGATCAGCAAAGGAAAGAGCGGATCACACATAGCGGGCATCGCAGCGGTGGCACTGGCAGACGCAATCATCGACACATGGGTATTTAATAACGGAGAATGGCTGAAACGGTACGAAAATGGAGAATTTGATACGGAATCAGCCAAAACAAACACGGAAAACCTGCAAATCGACCCGGAATCATGGGAAAGAGCCAAAGAGATGGCAAGGAACATCCTGCAGGAGCAGATGAACGCAGACACCGGAGATGTAAACGAGAATGCCACGCAGTACATCGTGGACTGGATACTGTCAAACAAGGACAGCTTCGGGGAGAAAGCTTTCGGAACGTGCCTTGGTATGATCCAGAACAAGAACGCATACATCTTCCCATCCATGCTGACGCAGGCACTCACGAAAGCAGGGTACTCATCCAGAAAGACACTGAAATACCTCGCAGATAAGGGTCTGATCGGAGTATCAGTCCTTAAGGATGGCAGCACCAAGAACTCCGTAACAAAATGGTTTAACAACCGAAACTGCCGCTTTGTGGAATTCCACCTGGGCGACCTCGCAGAGGAAAAGGACCCATTACTGGAGGAGGAAGAAATCGCAGAGCAGATGAAACCGCAGCAGATGAATCTGCCGGGAATGGGTGATGGATGGCAGACCATACCCGATGAGGAAGCAGATAAGCTGCCGTTCAATTAGTCACAGAATTTGCGATTTAGTCACAAAAACCATGGAGCAGAAAAAATTGTGTGACTGGAAATTATGTGACCAAAATCGCTAAAAAGTTATAAAAAACCTTAAAAAACCGCACACCTAAAATTAGGTGTTTAGTTAGGTGTTCGGTTAGGTGTTTAGTAAAAAACCCAGCAAAATCAAGGCTTTTAATAACATCTAAACACCTAAAACACCTAAATCACTATTTTTATTGTATTTACGGAAAATTGTGTGACTGCATGAAGGGTTAGTCACAGAAATCACTAAAAAAACATGGTGTATATCAAAAATTAGGTGTTAGGTGTTTAGTAACCCCGACAAAGCCAGTAAAATCAAGGGTTTCACAGTGAACACCTAAATGAACACTTAGGTGTGCGGTGGAAAAATCGGGGCATTAGGTGTTCGGAGAAAGAAAGGGTGGTGCGAATGGATAACGAGAGCAATCCAAACGATGAAGAAAAACTGAAATCGTTACTGGAGACACTGAGGAAGAATGATGAAAAAGTGCCAAAGGAACTCCTTCGGACAAAGTACAAAAAGCCGTACCGGGAACTGAAGGAAAGCATCAAGGAAGTGGCAGACCGGATGCTGAACGGCAGAATCCGAGAGGGAATCGTCATAAAGACGGATGAAGCCGGACAGGTTCTCATTAAGCAGATCCAAACAACGCTCGATGAGAAAAGGAATGCAGGAACAGGAAAAGAACTCGGCAGGGCACTCTACAAAGAATACAGTCTGGAAAAGTTCCTGCAGATTGTGGAAGAAATCAGAACCGCAATCTGGAATCTGTGGATACCTTACTGGCAGGAGCACTGCTGCTTATATGCAGCACCGGAATGCTTCGAGGAAAACGGACCGCCACCGAAGATTTACAACGATTTGACAAAAGAGTTCCTTGTAGACCAGGAACAGAACATCTGGGAGAAGAAACCAGAGTGGGAAACAGAAAGCAGAATGATCATCACAGCCGGAGCGTGCCACATTCTGGCTGAGGGATTAAAGAATAAGGAGGAAGCAGATGGGATGCAAAGCAGCGATACCAACAGATGAGTACCACGGATGGGAGTGCGAAATAACAGAGGGAGCGTGTATGTTTTTACACCCAGACAGTAAAAGATGTGCCAAAGAATACGGCGAAGGACCAGATGCAGTAGAACAGGAGGAGCAAAACAATGGATAACAGACAGGCAAACATCAACAGATTTGAAGCAGAGATGACAAAGGTAACAAGAGACGGAGTGGACAAGCTGATGGCATTTATCAGAAAGAGTGATATGTACGCAGCACCTGCAAGTACCAGATTCCACCTTTCAGTGACAGGCGGACTGCTGCAGCACTCACTCAATGTACTGGATGCACTGAGGGCGAACCTCACAAAGAACGATGACGGCACATACTCATACGAGGTCGCAGGAGTTCCGGCAGCCAGAGTGACAGAGGAAAATGTGATCATCATGGCACTGCTCCATGACATCTGCAAGACCTACTTCTACACAACGGAAATCAGAAACCGCAAGGTCAATGGAAAGTGGGAGCAGTACGAAGCATTCGCAGTGGACGACAAGATTCCATACGGTCACGGAGAAAAGTCTGTAATGATGATCGAGGAATATATGAAGCTTCAGCCAGTAGAAAGATATGCAATCAGATGGCACATGGGATACACCGAAGCCGACACCTTATCATTCAACAATGCTATCGACAAGTATCCAATGATCTGGGCACTGCATTCCGCAGACACACAGGCAAGCCACTTCATGGAAGCCAACGAGGGAAACAAACTGGCATACGCAGACAACGGATCAGCGGAATATGCAGATCAGCCGACCATGCAGGAGGCAACCGCTCCAGTATTTGAGGAGGCGACACCAGTATGAGCATGATGGAGCTGTTATCCCAAATGAGGGAGAGAGCCAGGGCGAAAAAAGAAAAGAAGAAAAGCCTGCCATGGTTCTGTATCATCATTTCGGATAAATGCAAAGAACCGGATAAGCCTTGCACTGAGTGCGGGGTTTATCTGGAGCACAAAGATGAAATCGAAAAGGAGATGGAAAGACATGATCATCAAAGTAATACCGAAACCGGAACACGGAAAAGAAGCAGCACTGATTACTGATAAGACAGGCAAATATGTACGAGCCGTCACGATGGCAGGCGACCTCGCAGAGGAAGTCGCAAAAGGAAATATGTACTTCAATGCCATAGAGAAAGACGGAAAACTCCACATCACAGGGAGAGTGTCCGCCAGATTTTAAGGAGGCAGACGATGACAGCAAAGAACGCAGAAGGGTATCCAGACCCAACAGCAGAGGAAGCAATCCGCCATGTAATGCGTGGCGGAAAACTGGATTATACCTCCTTCAGAACCTACGAGGAACTGCAGGACTACACCATAAAGCATAACAAGGGTATAAACACCAGAGAAGCAGCCGACAAATTCATCCGGGAGAAGATGCCAAAGGAAAGCTACTTCCAGAAGAAAATCCTCGACTGGATAAAGGATAACGCACCAAATGCCATCGCATGGAAAGAAGCAGCCGGCCCATACTCCAGACAGGGAATCCCAGACATTACCTGCATCATCAATGGCAGGTATTACGGATTCGAGGTCAAGCGGCCATTTATTGGGGTGCTGAGTAAGATGCAGGAGCAGACGATAAAGCAGATCCGCAGAGCAGGTGGCAGAGCATGGGTAGTCACTTCGGAAAAGGAAGTAGCAGAAATCCTGCTGCCGGAACTGACACAAAAATAGCAAGGGAGCAAACAGAATGAGAGTAGCAATCGAACCGAGAAAAGCAACTGACCGTGGCGGATATTACTGTATGCCGCTGAAGGTAAATGTGCCGACAGGACGCAAGGACTGGAAGCTGACCAAGTGCCCGGAGTGCGGTGCACAGTGTTGGGAACTGCCACTGGCAGAAGTAGCCAAGGCGCAGGGAGCAAAAGGACTCTGCACCATGTGCGCTTTAAAGAAGGGAGTGAGCGGAAGATGAGAGTAAAAATAAAGCCAGTCAATGATATGGCGGTGTCTGACGAACACCTCAACATCATAATCCTCAAAAAGCCAAAGCGCAGATATAGACAGATTATCAAGGCATATTACAGAAGAATGCAGAAGAAGGAAGTGAAAGAATCGTGAAAGCAATAACAGTATGGCAACCATGGGCAACGCTATTGGCGACTGGGCAGAAACATAACGAAACACGGTCATGGAAAACAAGCTATCGTGGAGAAATCCTCATCCACGCAGCCAAAACAGATCACAGTGGAATCCTGCTACATATCCCGATGGAAGAATTGAAGCACTTCCAGGACGCAGGTGTAGTAAATAAACTACCGACAGGAACAATCATCGGGAAAGCAAATCTCGTGGATTGTTTCCAGATCGATGAAGCCTATCGAAGAAAACTGCAAAGAGAGAATCCGTCAGAGTTAGCATTCGGAGATTATACCATCGGCAGATACGCATGGGTAATGGCAGATGCAATATTATTCAACAAGCCAATTCCGGCAAAGGGAAAGCAAGGGCTGTGGAACTGGGAAGGAGGGATACAGGATGGACAATGAGAATAAGTGCTGCGGCACCTGCTACTGGCACAAAAAATGCTGTGGAGAGTTTCAATGTTTCAATGAGAGTGCAGAAGGCTTTGCAATAGAAACGGCATACGATGACGGCAAGGATTGTGAAGAATGGGAGGAGCGATGATGGAGCAGAAACCATTGACAATCGAGGAATTGAAGGAAATGGCAGGACAGCCAGTGTGGTGTCCGGATGAGGAAGCATACGGAATTGTGATGTGCGACAAAATCGGGCAATGGGCAGGAATTCCGTTCTTGCACGGAGTATGGTACGGGGATGGCAATGGCTGCGGTGTGGAATTTAATCATAATATCATCAAGAGAAGGCTGAGATGCTACAGAACGATCAGCGAGAAAGACATCCCGAAACCACTCATACAGAAAGCAGCATTCGGAGATATTGTGATGGTATGCCCAAACTGCGAAAACACAGCCGTTATCAATCCATACAGAAAAATCAATCCATACAGAAAAGGCAGGGAATTATATCCGCACTGTCCGTGGTGTGGGCAGAAATTAAAGGAGGCAGAGGATGAGACTGAAAAAGAAAATCAGCAGGCAGAGTAAGATATTCAAAAAGGCAATCAATGCAAAGTGGGCATTCTACTGGGCAAAGTTTATGACAGAAGCAGCGACCATCTGCAGGAAGTACACGCATGAGGTAATCGAAGGCAAGGGAACGGATCATGAATATACACACCCCTCATGCGATGGCTGCCCATTCAATGTGGAGAAGTTCGGGGAGCACAAGATATGCGGGTGCATATTAAGCGGACCGGACGACTGGGATGAGCCAAAGGTAATCGGTCATATCGTCCGCACAATAATCCATGAAATGGCAGGTGGAAAGAAATGAAAAAGAAAGAAACTGAAGCGCAGGCAAGAGAACGCAGAAAAAAACAATACGGATGCGATGGACTCTGCTATGGCGGAATGAATGATGACGGAGTCATGTGTCAGCCTTGTGGCGGAATAGACACCTGTGAGGAAACCAGATACATAGAAGCGTTTGCTACCTGGGGAGCGGCACTGGTCATATTTTTAACACCAATTGCTATGGCCGCAGGCATTGTATTCCTCATAGTGGCAACAGTGAAAGGATGGATATAAAAATATGGCAAAAGGTAAACCAAAGCGTAAGCCATTCGGGATGAATTCCAGTCTGGCGGACGCAACGCAGGTAATGAGACAGCTTCCGGTGTCGGCAATGCTCTCATCCATAGAAATGCAGATAAACATCCTGCAGGAGCGTGGAGTAGAGATACGAGACTGGGAGAACAAAGACCGGGTACTCAAGCAGGTAAGGATACTCGGCGGAAAAGCATACTTCCTTGCGGAGGATAACCCCAGGGATTAGAAAGAAGGAAAACTATGACACCAGACAGCATGGCAAATGGGGTAGAAGAACAAAAACTGCTTCTCAAACAGTACCTCGGACAATATTATTATGCCAAGATGAAAAAGAAGCAGTTGGAAGCCAGACTTCGTACTTTCAGAGAAAATATGCTCGGCACAAAGGGGATGCAATACTCCCCAGTGCCACGCAGCCAGACCAACAGCGTAGGAGACGGACCGGCAACGCAGGTCATCCGTGCAATGGAGATCGAGGACAGAATCGAATCACAGAAAGCAGAGATGGCAAAGACCATGCTGAATGTGATGAAGATCATGGATTTTTTACCAACGGACTCCACGGAACGAAGCATACTGGAATACAGACACATTGACTGTTTGAGTTGGAAGCAGGTGTGCAAGGAAGCAAACATGACAAGGACCCCGTGCAACAAATACTACAACGCAGGAATTGACAAGCTGCTTACATACAAAAAAGTACAGTCAATTTTACAGGAATTCGCCTCCTCCCAAGAACCCTCAAAGCCTTGAAATTGCTTGACTTCGGAGTAGGGGGGGTAGAATTGTACTGACAAAATAGCTTATTGTCAGATGATAAATTCTACCCCTTAAAAGGAGGAGCAATATGGGATTGAAAGATTACACAGATACAAAAAACGGGCCGCAATTGGCGGTATTAAAACACGCAGTCATCGGAGACAGAATCGGAGAGGTCAAGATAGAAAAAGGCTTCCTAAAATTCAAAGGAACGATGACAGACAAACATACCAAGGAAGTGCATCATTGTACCATGGCAGGATGCGACTGCGAAGATTATAAGAAAAACAAGCTGCCATGCGTGCATATGTACAAACTGGCATTGGAGTACGGAATGTACAAAGACATTCAGAAGCGAGGATTTGCAGGAAAACTGGCAGGACTGAGCGATGAAGCCTTCGCCTATTTTGAAAGCGCAATGTATGGCGGATACTACGATAAAGAGAGAGACATCGAAGATGGATCATGGGAAAAGATAACCCAGAAGATTAAAAGCGAATTATCCAGAGAAGGACTATTGGAATTTCATCGTGGATATTTTGTATTTACGAACCATGTCCAGAATGAAATCATCGGGTATATCTTGGCGACTTTTTCAGATCCACGCAGTATAGAACGTAGAAAAAATCAGTAAAAATAATCACGGAAATATCAAGCTGGAAATTTTACCGGGAAAATTCCACAAAAGAAAAAACAGAACATCGAAAATTCAAGCCGACTTTTGGAAATCCACATTCGGAATCCAAGGGCCGGCTTTTACTGTGTGTACAGAACGGATCATAAATAGCAAGCCTTAAAAAATAGGGCACGTATATAGGGAGCGTATAAGGCCCGCATATAGAACCCCCATATATGGGGCAGGTATTATGCCCAGAAAAAAGACAGGAAAAGCACAGTGGTACAGGGGCGCACCGTAGCACACACCCACAGGGGCAGGGAGAGCAGGGGGCAGGACGCACCCACACACCACAGCTACAGCACTACGCAGACGCACCACAGGCAGGGCAGGCAAGGCACAGGGGCACGCCACAGGACAGGGGCACAGCACCACACAGAAGCACGGCACGCAGAAGAAAGCACAAGAGAGTACACAAGAGTACATCGAGGTGTGCTATAGTAGTAGCGTGGAGCACAAGGGGGCAGACCACACGGTCACACCCAACCACTCCACTTGCTCCCCTCAGAGAGGACATGGCACAAGGCATCAGAGCCTGCGCTGTGTCCTCTTTTGCGTGCAGGCGGGGCACGGCATCGCCGTAGGTACTACCCAGACCCAAAATGCAATGCGGGGCGAGGAAGGCGCGGCTTTTTTGCCGATAAAATAAAAAAATTTTTAACCATTTCGTTACGCAAAGCGGGAAGGAGGCTTGGAAATGGACCAGAAACTGAGAACTGAACGCAGGAAACTGGCTGACTTAAAGGCAGCAGAATACAATCCAAGAAAAGCACTGACCCCGGACGATGCGGAATACCAGAAAATAAGGCGGAGCATTGAAGAATTCGGATACGTTGACCCCATCATCATAAACGAGGATGGAACTATCATAGGCGGCCATCAGAGGGCAACCGTCCTCAAAGACCTCGGATACCAGGAAGTGGACGTGGTCGTGGTGGCTCTGGACAAGCAGAGAGAGAAGGCTCTGAACATCGCACTGAATAAGATTACAGGCGAATGGGATGAAGTGAAGTTGAAAGATCTCCTGCTTGACCTCGACCTCGGAGATTACGACATATCACTGACAGGCTTCGAGCAGAATGACCTCACGGAACTGGTGGACAAACTCGCTATCGAGCCGGAAGCAGTGGACGATGACTTCAATGAGGACGAAGCACTGGAGCGGGCGGAAGCCGAACCAGTGACAAAACTCGGAGATGTATGGCTACTGGGCAGACACAGGCTCATGTGCGGAGACAGTACATCACAGGACGACATGGCGGTTCTGATGAATGGAGAAATCGCAGACCTTGTCGTCACTGATCCGCCATACAATGTCAACTACGGAGACAAGGCAGAGATGCTCGATGAGTACCTCCCTGCCAAAGGACACCGCAACATCAATCACATCAAGAACGATAATATGGACAACCAGAGTTTCTATTCGTTCTTACTGGCAACCTACCAGAGTGCCTATGAATTTATGAGAGCCGGGGCAGCAATCTATGTATTTCACGCAGAGAGTACCGGGCACATATTCAGACAGGCATTCCTTGACGCAGGACTGAAACTCGCCCAGTGCTTAATCTGGGAAAAGAACGCATTCGTCCTCGGCAGACAGGACTATCAGTGGAGACACGAACCGTGTCTGTATGGATGGAAAGAGGGTGCGGCGCATTACTTCATCAATGACAGGACACAGGATACCGTCATTCTGGAAGATGATATAGATTTCAGTGCCATGAAGAAAAACGAACTTGTGGCATATCTGGAAGAACTCCGCAGGAAAAACAGAGATCAGACCTCTGTTATTTACGAAAACAAACCGACAAGGAATGACATACACCCGACCATGAAGCCAATCGCACTGGTCGGAAAATTCATAACCAATTCCAGTAAATCCGGATGGAATGTACTGGATCTGTTCGGTGGAAGCGGCAGCACCCTCATGGCCGCAGAGCAACTGGGAAGGACGGCATTCATCATGGAACTGGATGAGAGATTCTGTGATGTGATCGTGAAACGGTGGGAAGATTACACCGGGCAGCAGGCAGTCCGAATCCCGGCAGAGGATGTAAAGTAGAATGGCAGAGGAACAGCAGGGCGGCTTCTACCGTGTAGAGGTCATCGCTTCTCTGTTCGGAGTAACGGTGCGAAGGGTGCAGCAGCTTACTCAAGAGGGCATCATATCAACAACCAAGACCAAAGAGGGGAATCGGTATGAATTAGCACCTACCATTCAGAGGTATGTCAAATACCTTTCAGACAAGGCATACGGAAAAAGCAAGTCCGAAAAGGAAGCCGAACTGAGGGAACAGAAACTGCAGGCAGAGATCGCCCTCAAGGAATCCCAGGGAGAAATGCATAGATTAAAGACAGAGATCGCATCGGGTAAGTACATCGACATCGAGGAAGTGAAGATGGACTATAGCCGATTTTTTGTTTCATTCAAAAAGTTTGCATTATCCCTGCCGAGCCGACTATCCGGCAGAATCAGCGGTCACTGCGACCCGATGGAGATTCGCTCGATAGAAAAGGATCTGAACGCAGAAATCATCCGGTTATTAAACAGCTTTGTGGTGGCAGGCTGCACACCGGAAGAAATGGAAAAGAAAAAGCGTGGCAAGAAATCCGTATCGTAGATACGAGGTCACAGAATACCAGAAGGAAGCCTTAAAGTTCCTACAGCCACCAGAGGACATCACGGTATCGGAGTGGGCAGACAAGTACAGGGTACTGGATGCCAAGACCTCTGCAATGCCGGGACCATGGCGGACAGAACACACCCCATACCTTAAAGGCATCATGGATGAGTTCAACAATTATGAGACAGAGGAAATCGTCTACGTGAAGCCTACACAGGTAGGTGGAACAGAGTGCCTCCAGAACATGGTAGGATACATCGTTCAACAGGACCCTGCGCCTACCATGATCGTATACCCGACAGATACGCTCGCCAAATCCATATCGGAGAACAGACTGCAGCCGATGTTCAAGGCAGCACCGGAACTCCGAAAGAGGTTTGATGAGAACTCGCAGTTGCAGGAATTGCAGTTTGATGGAATGTATCTGACGCTGGCGGGCTCGAACTCCCCATCAAGCCTTGCGAGTAAGGCAATCCGCTTCCTGTTTCTCGATGAGGTGGATAAATATCCGGGGGCATCCAAAAAGGAAGCCGACCCGGTCAGTCTGGCAAGGGAACGAACCAAGACATTCCACAACAGGAAGATATTCATCACAAGCACACCGACACTGAAAACAGGGCATATCTGGAAAGCCAAGGAAGATGCAGACATAGAGAAGCACTATTTCGTTCCATGTCCGCACTGCGGGGAATACATCGAACTCAAGTGGAAGCAGATACACTTCCCAAAAGAGGAGGGGATGAGTTACGCAGACCGTGCAGAATTCGCAACCTATGTATGCCAGGAGTGCGGATGCGTAATCACAGACCAGGACAAGCCGGAGATGCTCCGCAAGGGAGAGTGGCGGACGGTCAAGGAAAACACCAAGTTCGTCCGCAAGGTAGCATTCTGGATGAACACCCTATATTCTCCATTTGTTCGCTTTTCAGAGATTGTAAAGGAATTTCTGGACAGCAAGGATGACCCGGAGAAGCTGCAGAACTTTGTCAACTCATGGCTTGCAGAGCCGTGGGAGGATACCAAGCTAAAGACCAACGCAGACCTCGTCATGGAAAGACAGACCGAGTACGAGGAACTGGTAGTGCCGGAGTGGGCAAAACTGCTTACGGCAGGAGTCGATGTACAGGAGAACTGCCTATACTGGAGCATCAGAGCGTGGGGCAATTACCTCACAAGCCAGAACATAGCACATGGACAGGCTTTCTCATTCCAGGAAGTCGAGAGAATCATGAACCTCGAATACCAGATGCCGGACAGCACACCACTGGTCGTAGCACTGGCACTGATTGACTCCGGTAATGACGCAGATACGGTGTACGATTTCTGCGCCAACAATTCAGAATGGGCACTGCCAAGCAAGGGTTCATCAAACCCGATGCTGTCGCACTACAAACTGTCCAAGGTAAATAAGAGCGACAGCAAGGCATACGGCATGAATCTGGTATTGGTAGACACCGGAAAATATAAGGACATGATCGCCGGACGAATGCAGAAAAAGAACGGCAGCGGATCATGGATGGTTTACCAGGGATGTGACAGAGAGTACGCAGAGCAGGTAACTGCGGAACATAAAGTGAATGTCAAAATGGGAAACGGCAAGGTCAAACAGGAATGGCAGCAGAAAACCTCCCACGCAGACAACCACTACTTGGACTGCGAGGTATACGCAACAGCAGCGGCAGACATCCTCGGAGTACGAACCCTGCATCTGAATGAGATACAGGAAAATGAGCAACCAAAGAAACAGGAAACAACCCAGTACACCCCGGAAGAACACTGGATCAGTCAGAACGAAGGGTCATGGGTATAAAGGAGGCAGAGCATGGCAGCAGTAGAATCCAATTACAATGCTTCGGAAATGCTGACCGAAGTAAATAATGCCATTTACGCAGTGCTCGTAGGCGGCCAGTCTTACAAGATTGGTACGAGACAGCTCACCCGTGCCGACCTTAGTCTGCTCTACAAGTTAAGGAACGACCTCACAGCGCAGATTGCAGCAGAGGGTTCAACCAGTTTACTGGATGATACCTATGTCGCAGTATTTGATGGGAGGTAGAACATGAACTGGTTAGATGGAATTATAGGTTTTATATCCCCAGAGTGGGGAGCACGCAGGGAAGCATGGCGGCAGAGTCTGACTGAGATGAGGAACTACGATGCAGGCAACTATGACAGGGGCAATGCAAACTGGAGGGTACTCAACCAGTCGGCAGAATTTACGGACCGGTACAGCCGTGACAATGTCAGAGCCAGAGCCAGAGACTTGGAGCGAAACTCCGACATGATGAATTCAGTCATCGGGGCATACAAGCGAAATGTCATTGGCGGCGGTTACGCACTGCAGGCAAAGACAGGCAGCGACAAGACCAACGAGATTATCCAGACCGCCTGGAAGAAATGGTGCAAGAAACAGAACTGCGATGTGACCGGAACGCAGTCCTTCACGCAGATGATGAGAATGTGCGTGAAGCGAAAGAAGGTTGATGGCGGAATCCTTATCATAAAGAGATACACCAAGGACAGATACCTCCCATTCAAGCTTCAGACATTCGAGGTGGACGAACTGGACAACTCGCAGATGCTCCCGAAGAAAAAGGGGAACAAGGTAGTCGGTGGTATTGAAATGAATGAGTATAACAAGCCGATGGGGTACTGGATCAGACAGTATTCCGTGGACGGAATGGCACTCTCAAATCCCGTATATGTGGATGCGAAAGATGTCATTTTTTTATACACAAAACACCGCCCATCGCAGGTGCGTGAGATGTCCGATATGAGTCCGACAATCACAAGAATCCGAGACGCTAACGAATTCATGATAGCCGTATCGGTCAAAGAGCGAATAGCGGCCTGTCTTTCAGTATTCATCAAAAAGCAGTTACCGACAACCGGAATCGGTCGTCAGAACGGCAGCGTACCGGGACCGCACCAGGACTACCAGGGCAAATCCATCGCACCCGGCATGATAAAGGAACTGAATGCCGGAGATGAGATACAGGTCGTAAACCCGACCGGACAGGCAACGGATGCGGCGAGTTACATCAAGCTGCAGCAGAGACTTGTCGGAGCAGGACAGGGCATCAGTTACGAAGCCACAAGCCGTGATATGTCAGAGAGCAATTACTCCTCAACCAGACAGGGCATCATCGAAGATGACATGACCTACGCAGAGGAAAAAGAGATGCTGATGGAAGTCATGGACGAAATATATGAAACTTTTATTATTTCGCTGTGGCTCGCAGGGGAACTGGACGCAAAGGACTTCTGGGATAACAAGGATAAATACTTCGAGCACGCATGGATCACAGCACCGAAGAAATGGATTGACCCTCAGAAGGAAGCAAACGCAAACAAGATTGCTCTTAACACAGGACAAAAGACCTTCAAGCAGATTGCCGCAGAACAGGGTCGTGACTGGAAAGAGCAGATAGATGAAATGGCAGAGGTACTCGAATACGCAAAGGATAAGGGTATCGATTTAGGAGGTGTGATTTTTGACCAGACAGCAGCAGAACTCTACGAGGATGAGGAAACACCTGCCGACAATCCTCAGCAGACAGACGGAAACCAAACCGGAGAAGAAACAGGGCAGGAATCAGAAGAAGGCGATGGAGCAGAGGAAGAAGGAAAAACAGACGACTAGGGAACTGACAGTTAATTCTATCAGAGCCATGGAAGGAGAGGGGAATGAGCGAAAGTTCATTCTTTCCTTTTCCTCTGAAGAACCATACGAGAGATGGTGGGGAACAGAAATCCTCGACCACTCAGATGGAGCAGTAGACCTTACACGATTAAATGAAATTGGTGTGCTGCTCTTTAACCACGACCGCAACCGTGTCATTGGAAAAGTAAACCGGGCATGGATTGAGGACTTGCGTGGAATGGCAGAGGTTGAATTCGACAGCGATGAAGATGCAGACCTCATCTATCAGAAAGTCAAAAGCGGAACGCTGAAAACAACGTCCGTAGGCTATCAGATAGACTCATGGGAGGAAGTAATGCCAAACAAACAGTCAGCAGATGGCAGGTTCACAGGACCGGCAGACATCGCAAGAAAGTGGACACCTTACGAAATTAGTATCGTGAGCGTGCCTGCGGACCCAACGGTCGGTGTAGGCAGGGAACTGGAGGAAGAAACCGAGCAGGGAACGCAGAGCCGCTCTACAGACTGGTTCGAAAGGCAACTTCAAATAAATAAAAATATCATCAACCAAGGAGGTAACAGACGATGAACAAAAAGCAGCAGAGACAGCAGAAAATGCTCCGTCAGCAGGAAATCGTAAATGCCGCCAAAGAAGCAGGCAGAGATCTTACTGCGGAGGAGCAGACAGAGTTCGACTCCCTTCAGAGAGAAATCGAGAGACTGAACGGAGAGATTGAAGCAGAGGAACAGCAGCAGAGAGGTATGAATCCGCCTGCAAACGCACCTCCGCAGAATCCGGCAAACCCGGAAGCAGACACCCAGAGAGCAATCCAGGAAGAAAGAGCCAGAATCCGCTCCATCACAGAACTCTGCGGAGAGTTCGGAATGGAAGCCAGAAGCTATATCGAGAGCGGTGCGACACTGGACTCCGTAAGAGAAGCAGCACTGGAGCACGTAAGACAGCACGGTGCACCGATTCCGGCAAACGGTAGAGTGAGTATCACAGAAAGTGCCGAGGACAAGTTCAGAGCGGCAGCAGCAGACGCTATCGTGATGAGAAGCGGGATGGAACTCCAGAACCCGGCAGACGGTGCAAGACAGATGATGGGAATGACGCTCCGTGACTTAGCCATTGAGTGTCTGACCAATGAAGGACAGTCCGGACTCAACAAAAGATCCTCTGATGAACTCTACGGTATGTTACAGAGACAGTTCTACAATCCGACAGCAGCGTTCCCTGCTATCCTCGACAATGCCATCAACAAGGCATATGTGGAAGGACACAAGACTGTAGCCGTAACATTCGACCAGTGGACAAAGAAGGGAACTCTTAAGGACTTCAAGACCCACGACAACAACTACTTAGCAGGACCGGTAGGCGAGTTCCTCGAAGTGCCGGAGGGTGGAGAGTTAAAGCATGATGTGTTCGGAGATGAGAAACTCCCGACCAGAAAGCTGAAAACATACGGCCGCCAGTTCACGCTTACAAGACAGGCATTCATCAACGATGATATCGATCTTGTAACCAGAATTCCTGCCAAGTACGCAGCGAGCGCAAGAAAGACCCAGAATAAGCAGTGTTACCAGATCCTCGTAAATAACCCGGCGATTTATGACGGTACTGCATTATTCAGCAGCGCACACTCCAACTTACTGGCAAAGGGTACAGGAATCACGAAGGAAGCCGTGCAGGGAATGATCCTCGCACTCCAGAACCAGACAGACCAGTTCGGAGAAGCAACTATCATCAGACCTGCAATCATTATCGTGCCGAGCGGATATATGTTCGATATGTACACGCTGTTCTACAGCCCGACAATCAGCACATCCGGCAACACACAGGCAGTGAACCCGCTCTACAGATACAAGGACAGCATCACGGTAGTGGAAGATCCTACAATCAACGCACTCTGCGGTGGTTTTGGAAATGTAATGCCTTGGTGGTTACTTGGAGCAAAGGACGACACAGACTTCATCGAGGTTGACTATCTGAACGGACAGGAGATCCCGACAATCAGAAGAATGGAGACTCCGGGCACATTGGGATTCGTATGGGATATCTACCTCGACTGGGGTATCAGCGTCATGGATTACCGTGGAGCAATCAAGAACCCTGGTATCGAAGTAAAGAACCCGATTGAGTTAGCATAACAGAAGGAGGATGCAGCCATGAGCAAAGCAAGTTACTGGCAGAGAGGGGAAACCCTCGATTATAAAAATACTGGATCATCCACCATCGAAGCCAATACAGTCGTAGAACTTACTGGCAGAGTGGGTATCGCAGGAACTGACATCGCACCCGGAGCAGAAGGCGACCTTCATGTGTGCGGTGTTTTTGAGTTCGATAAGACTGGAACGAACGAGATCGCATTCGGACAGCCTGTTTATTTCGACAAGACAGGCATCACAGACGCAGCGAACAACGGAGAGACTAGCGGAAGCAAGGTCGCATACACACCTGCAGGTTTCGCAGCCAAGGCAGCGGCCGCAGGAGACGCAAAGGTACTTGTAAAAATTGGATAAGGAGGTGCAGCCATGGAGCTGGTAGCAACATACCCTATCCTTTACAGATCACACCAGTATGAAGTCGGAGACAGCCTCCCGGCAGACGATGAATCAATGGTGCAGGCATGGCTTGACGCAGGAACAGCCGTGTGGAGCGAAGGCAAGCAGGAGAAAGCGAAAGCGACTCCTGCCACCGCCACAGCAGGACTGGCAGGGGAATCCAAGAACGGAGAAACCCCGGAGAATGTAGTCGGCAGAGTGCCAAAGACACCGACCCGAAGTAAAGGGGCGAAAAAGAATGGTTAGAAAATCATTCAAAGAAGTCATGAAGGACGATGTGAATAACACCTTCATGAATGTGGATGAATTCGCAGATATGCACACCGTGGACGGAAAAGAAATCCCGGTTCTCGTAGATGACAATGAAATCATCGAAAGAGAAAAGAAGATGAAATCCAACATGGACGGTGTGTATGTGAAGCAGAAACTAATCTATGTCAAGGCGGATGACTTCGGATCACTGCCTGCCATCGGTCGGCAGATTGTCTTTGATGGAAAGAGGTACATGGTAACCGATTCCACAGACGAGGGCGGAGTATACACAATAACCATGGAGGCTAACAGGACGAAGTAATGGGATTGCAGAGCGGAATGATAGAGTTTGAAGTCGACCAGACTCAACTCCAGAGGATAGAACTGAAACTGAAGGACATGAAAGCGAAAGCACCGCAGGCATTGAAGAATGCCGTGAATGCTACCGCCAGAGATGCCAAAAAGGATCTGGCTGACAAAGCCAAGGAAACCTATGCGGTAAAGAGTCCAAGGTTTAAGAAAGCTATCGCCCAGAAGAACGCAACGGCATCCAATCCGACAGCCACTCTGAAAATTACAGGGGCAGTGAATGAGTTGGCGGACTTCAAGTACAAAGACAATACTTCAACAGATGCGGCCAGAGGTAAGGTACTGAAAGCAAGTGGACTGAAAAGTCTGCAAAAGGGTAACCTCAAGGCTTTTATTACCAAATTCGGAAGTGGTCATGTTTCTGTAGTTCAGAGAAAAGGAACATCAAGGCTGCCACTTAAGAAATTACTCAGTCCGTCCATTCCTACCATGGTAGGAAACGAAGCCAAGGTATATGGCATCGTAAAGCCTAACATAGAAAAGAACCTGCAGAAGAACATCCAGAAGCAGATCGACAAAATACTGGGAGGCAAGTAAATGACGGCGCAGATTTTACAGGAAGAACTTGTAAAGGAAATAGGGGTTATTTTTAGGGATGACCTCTTCAAGGATTCCGCAGGGGAGTACATCAAGATGAATGTCTATGAGCAGAACCTCCCCATCAGACAGGACGAAGATGCACCGGACCCGATTCCGTATGTGATCGTCCGAGTGGAAACAGGGCAAGCCAAGGGCGGTGTAGAACCGCAGGAAGTGTTCGTCACACTGCTGATCGGATATTTTGACGATGACGCAGGAAACAACGGACACAAGGGTGTCCTTGGAATCATCCAGAAGATACAGGAACGGTTCATGAAAGAACCAATGCTCGCAAAGCAATTCTATTTTATGAATGATGAGCAGCACCCATTCGACTGGGCACTGCAGGACGAAGAATCATTCCCTTACTTCTTCGGAGCAGCGAGCATGACATTTGCAACAGCAGCAATAAGGAAGGAGGATAGATTCGCATGAGCGAAGCAAAGACAAAAGCAGTGCAGGCGGAAGCCAAGCAGGAAGCAAAGACGGTAGCCAAGACACAGGAAACGATGGTGTATGCCGGCCCGACAATTCTGGGAGTGGCAACACACAATCAGTTCTTCAACAACGGACTGCCGGACGGATTGAAAACCGCAATGGAGAAAGAACCTGCGATTTACAATCTGGTTGTGCCGATCAGCAATCTGGCGGCCGTGAACGCAGACATCGCATCACAGAGCGGTGCCGCTTATGTATTTTATAAAAAAGCAGCCGAGTATAAGGCTTAAGGAAGGAGAGAAAAGCAATGGCTTACAATCATGGAGTAAGGGTAAAAGAGCAGGCAACGAGCCTGGTCGCACCCGTTACAGGAACAGCCGGACTGCAGGTAATCATCGGAACAGCACCTGTGAACCTCGCATCCGACCCGTACAAGGCAACCAATGTACCGATGATCGCCTACAGTTTCAGTGAAGCCGTGGAGCAGGTTGGATACAGTGACGATTTCAAGAATTACACGCTCTGCCAGAGCATGGACGCTTGCTTCCGTGTTCTCAATGTCGCACCGATTATCTTAATCAATGTGCTCGACCCGAAGAAACACAAGAAAGCAAACGAGGAACAGACCGTGAATGTGGAGAAGATGCAGGCAACAGTAAAGGTGGCAGGCATCCTCGCAGATACCGTAGAGGTAAAGGCAAACGAAGCCACACTCACAGCCGGAACGGACTACATCACGACATTCGATGATGACGGATACCTTGTGATCACATTAACCGCAGGAGGCAAGGGTGCATCAGCCAAGACCCTCACAGTCAATAGCACAAGCATCGACCCGACTGCCGTAACAGAGAGCGACATCATCGGTGGATACAATGCAAGCACCGGAGCAGAGACTGGTATGGAGTTAATCCGCCACATCTATCCGAAATTCAGCATGACACCGGGTCTGCTCTTAGCACCAGGATGGACGCAGAAGCCGAATGTAGGTATCGCCCTTGCAGCAAAGTGCGAGGAAATCAACGGAGTATTCACTTGCGAATGCATCCTCGATATCGACACCGCAGAAGCAACCAAGTACACAGACTGCAACGACTGGAAGAATAAGAACGGATACACCAACAAGCACGCAGCACTTCTCTGGCCGCAGGTAAAGGTCGGAACGAAGCAGTATGCATATTCCGCTATCTTCGGAGCATTGACAGCGTACACAGACGCAAGCAACGATGATGTGCCGAACCTCTCCCCTTCCAATAAGCTGATCGGAATTACTGGTCTCTGTCTGGAAGATGGAACAGAGGTAACACTGGATCAGCCGCAGGCGAACCTCTTAAACGGACAGGGAATCATTACCGCAATCAATGATTCCGGATGGAAGTCATGGGGCAACAACACAGCGTGCTATCCGGCGAATACAGACCCGAAAGACAGATGGTTCTGCTGCCGTAGATTTTTCTCATGGTGGGGCAACAGCTTCATTCTGACCTACAAGCAGAAGGTCGATGAACCGGGCAACTACCGTCTCATCGAGTCCATTGTAGACAGCGAGAACATCAGAGGAAACTCCTATGTATCACAGGGCAAGTGTGCAGGGGCGAGAATTGAATTCAGCGAGGACGAAAACCCGGTAACGGACATCCTCAACGGCAAGATCCAGTTCCACCAGTACCTCGCACCGTATGTACCTGCAGAGGATATTCTCAACATTTTGGAATTTGACCCGGATATGTTATCCGCAGCATTAAACGGAGGTGAATAAGAATGGGCGCATTAGGTATTCCCGGAGTTATTAATAACTTCAACCTTTACAACAACGGAACAGCACTCGTGGGTCTGACAGGGGAAATCTCCCTGCCGGACTTCGAGGGAATGACCGAGACACTGAGCGGTCCCGGCATCCTTGGAGAAATCGAGGAAGTAATCATCGGACAGTTCGGAAGCATGGAACTGGAGATTCCGTTCCGCATCCTCGATGAGGACGCATTCAAACTCATGTCCCCGGCAACTTCGCTGAATCTGACACTCAGAGCCAGTGAGCAGTTCACAGTCAAGAGCACAGGCGGTATTGACTATAAGGGAATGAGAGTAGTTGTCCGTGGACGACAGAAGAAACTCACAGGCGGCACCGTGAAGCAGGGCGGAGCGATGGACGCAGCAGTGACAGTGGAGATCACATATATCATGATTGAGTTGGACGGAAAGCAGAGAATCGAACTTGACAAGATCAACAACGTTTACAAGGTCAATGGTGTGGATTTACTGGCAAAAATCAGAAAGCAGTGTTAATCAAGGAGGACGAGCAAGATGGAAAAAGAGACAAGGAAAACAGAGGTAGCAGTAGAGGTATTGGACAAAGACGGAGAAGTGATCGAGAACGAGTATACGGTAGTTTTTAATAAGCCGTACACATTCGAGGGCGAAACCTATGACAAAATCGATCTGAGCGGACTGGACAATCTGACAGCAGCGGACATGATCGCAGCAAATAAGATTCTGGACAGAACCGGATCATTCACATTCCTCCCGGAAATGTCCTTGGAGTATGCGTGCATCATCGCTGCCAAGGCAACCAAACTTCCGGTGGAATTTTTCAAGGGATTACACCCGAAGGAAGCAGTCAAGGTCAAGAACCGTGTGACAGCTTTTTTCTACGGAGCGGAATAAGTCCAACTGACGGTGCAAACCTCCGGAAACTCGCAATACAGTTATCAATGACATTACGGACCGGGATAGATTTCTTTCTATCTCTGTCCGTTTTTGAATTGCGGGAAATAGCCGAGGAGGTGGCAGACATTGGCAAGCAGCAGCAAAGAGCAGGAACTCGCCATTAAAATCGCAGGCAAGGTCGAAAACTCTTTCAAGCAAAGTCTCGGAGTAACCGAGGACGGATTAAACAAAATAGCGAGCGTTGCTAAGAAAGCCGCAGCAGTGGCAGCCGCAGCATTCGCAGCCGTTAAGGTCGGAGACTTCATATCCGGTGCGGTTGATGAGTATGCGGAATTTGAACAGGCAATGGCAAACACCTCTGCTATCGCAGGGGCATCTGCGGACGATTATGCGAAACTGTCTGCTGCGGCCAGAGAAGCAGGTAAAGCGACAACCTTCACGGCTTCGGAGGCGGCCGATGCCTTGGGATATATGGCACTGGCGGGATGGAATGTGGAAGAAAGTACCGCAGCCTTAACACCAGTGCTTAAACTCGCAGAAGCAACGCAGGCAGACCTTGCTACCACCAGTGACCAGGTAACAGATTCTATGAGTGCCATGGGAGTTGGAATAGATGACTTACAGGGATACCTCGATGTTATCGTAACGACCAACAACAAGGCGAATACCACGGCGGCAGACCTTATGGATGCATTCATCGGATGCGGTGGTGCAGCCAGAGCCGCAGGTATGAACTACAAGGAAACCTCCACAGCACTCGGAATCTTGGCGAACAACGGTATCAAGGGCAGTGAAGCAGGTACAGCGTTGAACTCAATGCTTGTACGAATCAGCACCAAGGATGTAGCACAAAAGGCATTCAAGGATTTAGGTGTCGCAGTTTACGACAGTTCCGGGGAAATGAGGAACATGAGGGATATCCTCGTGGACCTAAACGGTGCAATGGCAGGAATGACGCAGGAGCAGAAAAACTCCTATATGTCAGCAATTGCCGGAACGAACTACTACTCACAGTTTGGTTACTTACTGGACGGAGTAAAAGAGGGAGTAAACGGCTCTGCATCAGCATGGGATGAACTCGCCGGAGCAATCGACAATTCAACTGGCGCACTGGATGCAATGGATGCAACAGCGACCGGAACATTACAAGGCGCACTGGCACGATTCCAGTCGGCAATCAGCGACCTAAAGATAAGCATGGTAGAGGACTTCGGACCGTATGCGATGCAGATCATAGATGCGGTGGCATTGAAAATCCCGGATATTACGGCAGGGTTCAGCGAACTCATTCAGAAACTACCAATCCAAGAATTCATGAACGGAGTCGGTCAGATGGCAGGCGGTGTTCTGGATTTTGTCGGAAAGATAGTGGACGGTCAGAGTTTCTCCGAAGCATTCTCGTCAACACTGTCGGAAGATTTCGGTGTAGAACTGCCCGGAAGCGTACAGACATTCCTTGGAGTGATCCAGAACCTGTGGGATGATTTCCAGTCATTCATTGGATGGATAGGAAGCACCGCCGAAGCAACACTGGGCGGATTAAAAGATACAATCGCAGAGCATGAGCCACAGCTACAGGCAATCATGGATTTGTTATCAGATGTGCAGCAGAAATTCTCGGAAGCCTTCGGGGGCGCAAGTGATGATGCAAGCAGTCTGGTAAGCGGAGGACTTCCGGCACTGGTCGGGGCACTCTTGGATGTACTGGGCGCAGCGGCAAATGTACTCGACAAATTCGTGGAATGGAAAGGTTTTATACCTACCGTGACCACACTGGCGACAGCCATCGCAGGATTTAAACTTGCGAAAACAGCGATAGAGATCGCAAAGGTTACCAAGGCAATGACACTGCTTCGGGTAGCCAAGATAAAGGATAAAGCGGAAACATTGTATCTGAACGCACTATATGCCAAGGACGCAATCGTGAAAGCAGCATCCACAGCAGCAACATGGGCACAAACAGCAGCCACAACCGCATGGAACGTGGTCTGCACGGCGGCGACAGCGGTAACGACCGCACTGGGTGCAGCGTTTACATTCTTAACCAGTCCGATTGGCTTAGTAATTCTGGCAATCGGAGCAGTAATCGCTATCGGTGTATTACTGTATAAAAACTGGGATACGGTAAAGGAAAAGGCAGGGCAACTCGGAGAGTGGATCTCCGCAAAGTTCTCCGCATTGAAAGATGCGGTCTGCAATGCGGTGGACGGTTTCAAAGATAAATTCCCGGTAGCCTTCGAATTTATCAAGGGTGTATTTGATGGATGGTGGACAACCGTCAAGGGAGTAATTGACGGAGTGAAACAGGTATTCCAGGGAATCATTGACTTCGTAGCCGGGGTATTTACCGGAGACTGGAGCAGGGCACTGGATGGACTGAAAAACATCTTCCTCGGAGCATTTAATGCGCTGAAATCGTTGGCACTCGCTCCTTTGAACGCACTGAAGGGTGTAGTAACCGGAGCATTTAATGCCATAGACACAGCCACAGGCGGAAAGCTGACGGCAATTAAAGAAAAAGCGTCCGAATGTTGGAACAATGTGAAGCAGACGGCAGGTACAGTATTACAGGCAGCCAAGGACACTGTAAGCGAAAAGCTGAACAACATGAAAACCGCATACGAGCAACACGGTGGCGGAATCAAGGGTGTAGCAGCTGCAGCGGTCGAGGGTGTCAAAGGATATTACACAGCCGGATACACATTCATAGACAATCTGACAGGCGGAAAGTTATCAGCCATCAAGGATAAGTTCACATCCAAGATGGGCGAGGTAAAGGCGAGCGTTTCGGAAGCATTCAACAATGTCAAAGACACAGCCGGAAACCTCATGGAAACAGCCAGAGCAAATGTAGGGGCAAAACTCGATGCCATGAAATCTGCGTATGACAGCGCAGGTGGAGGCATTAAGGGAGTGGTCGCAGGAGCAATGGCAGGAGTACAAAGCACCTTCTCCAGTGTGATGAGCACCGTGGATACATTGACGGGAGGAAAATTATCCTCCATTACAAGTGCATTCACAAACAAACTGAACGCAGCCCAAACAGCCGTCACGAATGTCCTTGGGAATATCAAGCAGGCATTCAGTGACAAACTGGAAGCAGCGAAAAGCGTGGTAACCGGAGCACTGGACAAAATCAAGGGAGCATTTAACTTCAAGTGGTCACTGCCGCACCTCAACCTCCCACACATCAGTGTAAGTGGAGGACAAGCACCATACGGTATCGCAGGAAAAGGCTCACTGCCTAAGTTCTCAATCGAATGGTACAAAAATGGTGGTATTATGACGCAGCCTACCGCATTCGGAATCAATCCGGAAAGCGGAAACTTAATGGCAGGCGGAGAAGCAGGACCAGAAGCAATCGTGCCTCTTTCCCAGTTATGGGAGAAAATGACGACCATCCTAAAAGGCATTCTCGCAGAGAGCCAGAACGGTGGCGCAGGCAACGCACTGTCGGCACTGGTGGATAAGGTCGGGGCAGCAATGCAGGGAAGCACGCAGACACCAATATCCGGTCTGCTCGACAGACTGAGTGGCGGTGGAAACGAACCGCAACCTGCGACAGCAAACGGAGCACCAATAAACTACGCACCAGTATATAACTTCAACGGCGCAGCACCTACGAAGGATGATCTGGTGGAAGCAGAGCGTATGTCACAAGCAGAATTCAATGAAATGATGGAGCAGTGGCAGCGTGACAACGACAGAAAGAGGTTCTAAGGAGGCGAGAGAATGGCAGGCACATACGAAACGGTGCAGGGCGACACATGGGATAAGATAGCGTACCAGGTCTACGGAGATGAGAAGTACGCAGGATACCTCATGGAGAACAACCGCCTGTTACTGGAATACCTGGTATTCCCGGGCGGGGTCACTCTCGCCACACCGGAACTGGCAGATGAGGTAGACGAAGATCTGCCAATATGGAGGGATTAAGCATGGACCCAAGGAAAGCAACCGCCTCCGTTTCATATAACGGAAAGCGGATCGATACCAAACTCGCAGAATACCTCCAGTCATTCACTTACACAGATGTTGCATCGGGAGAGAGCGACAGCCTCTCCCTCAACATCAATGACAGAGACAGGAAGTGGATCAAGTCATGGTTTCCAAGCAAGGGAGACACCATGGCGGCCACGATTATCATGAAGAACTGGAGCAAAGAAGGGGATACGCAGAAATTAAGCTGCGGATCTTTTGTGATTGATGATTTCAGTTTTTCTGGAACACCAGTCAAGCTGAAACTGGAAGCGTTGGCACTTCCGGCAGACAGCAGCTTCAAGGAAACACAGAGAACCAAAACATATGAGAAAACAACCTTGGAGAATATCGGACAGGAAGTCGCAAAGCGGGCAGGCATCAAACTGTACTATGAAGCACCAAGGATATCAATAGAAAAGGTGGAGCAGAGCGAGAAGGATGACTGCTCATTCTATAACGAGTTGGTAAAACTCTACGGCTTCGCCATGAAGATATATAAAAACAAAATTGTAGTATTCAACGAAGCCACCTATGAGAAAAAGAAATCAGTGGCAACATTGACGGAACAGAACATAGAACCGAACTGGTCATGGAACACAAAATTGTGCAGAACCTACACCGGGGCGAAATATGAGTACACCAACAATGATAAGAACCAGACGATAAAGGTCGAGGTCGGTGGCGGAAACAGGATACTGAAGGTCACGGATGCAGCGAGCAACGCATCGGAAGCAGAGCGCATTACACTGGCAAAAATCAATGAAGCCAACAAGGGCGACACAACCATGTCGGTAACAATGACCAGAGCCAACAGGAAGATCATAGCGACCTCCTGCGTGACCATAAAAGGCTTCGGAAAATTGGACGGCAAGTACTATGTGGAAAAGGTCACATGGGATATCGGAAGCGGATGTAAGCAGAAACTCGACCTTCGGAGAGTGGCGGATCGCTTCACGGATGCCAAATCATCGACCAAGGCTGTGGCAAAGAAGTCAAAGACGGAGACAAAGTCCTCCACAGCGACTACCACGGCAACGAAGTCCACAGGAACGCAGACACCAGTAAAGGGTGGAAAGTACACACTGACCACTACGAAAAAGGGTTACTACACCGCAGCCGAAGCACTGGCAGGCAAGGTAACTGGAGGACACCCGACAGGTACAAGACGACCTGGAACATATACGATATTCAACATTTCACAGGGTATGCTGAATCTAACGACCAAGGCAGGAGTGCCGGGGTCATGGATAAACCCAAACTAAGGAGGTGGAGAGCATGGCAGCAGCGACAATCAGACTGGGGAAGATATCCTCAATCAATTACACAGCAGGGAAAGCCAGGGTGGTGTATGAGGACAGAGACGACTCCGTGACAAGCGAGCTTCCATTCCTCGCCCTGCAGTATAACATACCAAAGGTAGACGACCTCGTGGTCGTGGCTTGCTTTTCCAACGGCACGGTGTCCGGGGTAATACTCGGACCGGTGTACAATTCAGCGAACACACCGCATGATGGTGGTGCGGGCATCTTCCGACAGGAGATGAGCAACAATGTGAACGAAGCGGTCATGTCCTATTCAGAAAAGAAGCAGACGATGATCCTGCGCGCCCCGAAGATAGAATTCGAAGGGTACGGATACGAGGATAAGCCGTATGTGACACTGGAACAGATAAACGATGCGTTCTCGGACATTGATGATAACAAGACCGGGATATCCAACCTGCAGGATGACACAGCCAGGACAAAAGGAAAGCCGTCCCTGCAGTCGCAATTGGATGCACTGGAAAAAAGAGTAAAGGCACTGGGAGGTTGATGAGATGGGAAGAATAGGAAACTTTGGAAAACTGATCGTCTTTGAAACGAGCGACAGCAGAATCCTCAACTTCACGGACTACCAGAGAACCATATCAGCAAACTGGGCAAAGCATGAGCGCATCGGGAAAAAGCCGCAGTCAGAGTTCCTCAACCCGGAACTGATGACCGTACAGTTCAAGGTCGTGCTGAATGCACAGCACGGAGTGAAGCCGTGGAAAACATTCCACGAAATCACAAAGGCAGTGCAGCAGGGAAGGGTGGAGAAACTGGTCATCGGAAACCATGCCGTAGGATCGAACAGGTGGAAGATTACACAGGCGACCCAGTCAAACCTTGTTGTTATGGGAACAGGGGAAATCCAGAAGATGGATGTCAATCTTTCACTGGAAGAATATCTGTAGGGAGGGCAGCGGAATGACAATAGACCTAAAAAACATAACCGTAGCCTTTGACTACACAAGCGGAGACATCGCAGATATTAAAAGGTGTCTGGAATGCTTATACCAGACGGCAGAGGGAACGTGTCCGCTCGACCGGGAATTCGGTCTGAATACGGACTTTGTGGGAATGCCGATGGATGTGGCAAAGAGCCAGTTCGCAGTGGAGATCATCGACAAGACGGACCGGTACGAGCCAAGGGCAACGGTAAAAGATATCAACTTCTCATTCAATGAGGATGGGCAGTTGCAGGCGGAGGTGGTAATAACAAATGTCTGATACAATCCAAAGCGTAAAAGACCTCCCAGAGGTGTCGTTCATTGACAATGACACACTGGAAGCAATGAAAACAAGAATGGTGGCAAACTTTGAGAGCGAATGGAAGCGCATCACAGGACAAGAGATAACACTCTCTCCTTCAGATCCGAACCGCATCATGCTATATGCCATTGCACTGGAATTATACCAGGACGAACAGTACATAGACAGAGCCGGAAAGCAGGACTTAATCAAATACTCCTACGGAGAATTCCTTGACAACCTCGGAGCAGGCAGGGGAGTAACCAGAAAGCAGCCGGCCCCTGCGGAAACAACACTGAGGTTTACTCTTTCAGAGAAGCGACCTGCTGCCGTAGGCATACCGGAGGGAACAAAGGTCACGGATGGCAACCTCAACTACTTCGCCACGGTAGGATACGAGGAAATCCCCGCGGGGGAAACTTACGTAGATGTGAGGGCACTCTGCACCGAGAACGGAGTGGACGGAAACGAACTGCTGCCGGGGCAGGTCAATGTACTGGTTGATCTGATACCGTATGTGGAGAGCGTAAGCAACACGACCAAGACAAGCGGTGGAGCAGACCTCGAATCAGACGAGAGCCTTGCAGAGAGGATATTCCTCGCACCAAGCGGATACAGTGTCGCAGGACCGGACGATGCATATAAATACTGGACAAAGACCTACAGCCAGACCATCGGAGACGTGAAGGTAACCAGTCCAAACCCGGTAGAGGTAGAAATCCGTTTTATTATGACGGACGGAGAACTCCCGACCAATACTGTCATAGACGGAGTAGCAGCATACCTGCAGGATGAAAACATCCGCCCACTTACCGACAAGGTAACCGTGCTCGCCCCAGAGACGGTCAAATTCAACATTGCATTCACATACTATGTAAATTTGAGCGACCAATCCAAGGCAGGAACAATACAGGCAGAGGTGGCACAGGCGGTGGCTGATTACATCGAATGGCAGACCAGAACCATCGGCAGAGACATCAACCCTTCAGAACTCATGAAGCGGATCGTGGCGGCCGGAGCAAAGAGGGCGGAGATAACCTCCCCGGTATTTACGACCGTACCGGATACCAGTGTCGCAAGGATAGGAACACAGACCGTGACATACGGAGGTGTTGAAAATGATTAGTTTATATGACGGACAGATCACAGACCTCCTGCCATGGAAGATAGCACAGAGCACTGAGGTGCGCTGCATTTCCTACGCAGTGCAGCAGGAACACCAGAGGATGCTCCGACTGGCAGCACATACCAGAACCATGGCAGTCATTGATGAACTGCCGGAGCGGATACTGGATGTACTGGCGGTAGAATTAAGGACGCCATACTACCAGGAGAGCATGAATCTGGAAACCAAACGCAACATCATAAAGAGGACGCTCCTGTGGCACACCAAGGCAGGAACTCCGAGTGCGGTATCAGAACTGATAGAGATTGTATTCGGAGAGGGCAGGACAGAGGAATGGTTCGATTACACCGAGGGTCCATACACACCCGGAACATTTGACATCATAACCAATGCCAGAATGACAGAGGAAATGGCAAATTACTTCCTCTCCATCATTCAGAGAGTAAAGAACACCCGCTCCCATATCCGCAGGATACTGGTGGAGCGAGAAATGGAGATGCATGAGACGGTGGCATCCGGGGTGGTCAGCAGTCCGAAAGAACAGGTACTGAACCACCACCAGACCACGAACAATTACACCATGCAGGAGACGGTCGCATCAGCCGTAACCTCCGCACCGTCCAGAACGGTAACGAATCACCCGGAAGGACGCACCGGAGATATTGGCATGGAAGGGAACGCTGCCGCAGGTGCAGTAAGTTCCCCGCATGAGACTATCGGGAATAATGTCAACCCACGCACAGGCACGCTGTCGGGCGGTGTGAGCGGTTTTGCAGCGATAGTGGTAAGAAACACCAAGACCACAATTCTAAACGGAGCACAGCGAACACAGGCAAGCGTACACGGCACTGTGCCGAGGGTGGCAGTGGGAATGACATCACATTCCAAAATAACAACATAAAGGAGGAACAACGATGGCAGGAGTATTCAAAGAAGCAGTGCTGACAGCCAAAGGAATCGCCCTGCTCGCCAAGGCACAGGCAGGAAGATGCACAATCAAACTGACCAAGGCCGCAACCGGAGACGGATCATATTCAGATGGCGAAGCACTCACAAACAGAACTGCTCTCAAATCCAAGAAGCAGGAGTTCGCACTGATCACAGTGACGACCCAGAACCAGTCCAATGTATATGTGAAATTTATCATCACAAACAAGCAGGACACCGGAAACCTTAAGAATGGCTACTACGTGAAAGAGGTCGGCATTTATGCACAGGACCCGGACGAGGGGGAAATCCTCTACGCACTGGCAGTCGGAGTCGCAAACCAGTGGGATTATATGCCCGCTTACAACGACCTCCTCCCGTCCACGATTACCATGGACTTCTTAACAGAGGTCGCCAACGCAACAGATGTAACTATCGTAACACCAAACAGTATGTACCTTTACGACCAGACCACTGGGGATAAGTATGTGCTTGGTGTGGATAAAGGACTTTTATACTACGAGGAGGTAGAGGAATAATGGGAAAGACATACATCGCAGACAAGGAAACCCTCGACAAGTGCTATGCGATTTTATCCGCAGACGGAATCTATGGCTTTATTGAGCACATGGATGTTTTAAGTCCGACAGCACGAATCGAATACATCGGACAGAACAAAGACTTCACTCCGATTTCACTCAACAAGGACACCGGAGCAATGACACTCAACAGTTGGGCAGACTTCCCAATCATCGTGGCAAACAAGCCGTGGATGGTAAGGGCAGACGGAACACCAGACTACAGACTGGACGAGAACGACTACACCAAGAAAGAGGACGGTACTGCTTCGGATGTTTCCAACACAAGCTATAACGGCGGAGCGTTCTCATGGCTTGCCAGAATTTACAAACAGGAGTATATGCTCGGCAATGACCGTGTCGTTAAATTCTCCATGAGGGAAAGAGACGGATTCGAGCCTGTCGGATTTAAAGATCCGAGCAACAATGTACTGGAGGGTGTATGGATTCCGATGTTTTACGGTTCAATCCTCGGAGCAGACACCTCCACACCGAAGATGGTATCTCTGGCAGGACTGCAGCCTTGCTACAATAACACAACGGATAAAGAACATACTGCAATCGCAAACTTCTCAAGCCGTGCAGCATTCCTCGGTGGCGGAATTGTTCAGACAATCACTGACCTTCTGATCATGTTCGCAAAGAGCACGAACTCACAGGAAGCATACGGCTATGGAAATTCAAGCGGATACGATGCGAGCCTTGCGCCGACCAACGGAGTGAAGCAGAACGCAGTCGTAGGTGGCGGACAGTTCTACGGAACAAAGGATGCGAAGTCACTCAACAAGATCTTCCACTCCATCGTCCTTGGAACATATCAGCAGTGGATGCGTGACCCGTACACATTGCTCGTGAATGGCAGATACAAGGTCAGCAAGAACTACACCTACGATGTGACCGGAGCAAAATACCAGGATACAGGCATCAGCCTTCCGAAGATGCTTAACGATGACGGAAGCACACAGAAAACAGGTATTTTCTATCCGCATAAGTACCAGACCGTTCCCGGCTTCGGAGCAGTTCCGGTTCATCCGTGCAAGGGAAGCACATCCACTGGCGGCTGTGACGGATTATGGCAGAATGTCGAGATTGTGGCGGTCGCCCTTCGGTTCGGTCGTTGCGGCGACGGTACGCGTGCTGGTTTGCGCTCCTTGGGTGTGGACGACGCTGCCGGGTATGCCACCTGGGGCATCGGGGCCGCCGTCCTTCTTTTACCACCTGTCGGGGTCGCAGCGTAAGCAAGACACCGTGATAGGGGGTCTGGGGGTCTGCGTCAGCAGAATTCCCCCAGTGGAACAAAATCGGATTTTAATAGCGTAAGGAAGAATAACAGGGGCGCAGGACTGCGTCACCTCGGGCGGTCGCCCTTCGGTTCGGTAATTGCAACAACGGTACGAATGATGGTTTGCGCTACTTGAATGTGAACAACACTGCCGGGAATGCCAACTGGAACATCGGGGCCGCCTTATTCTATCTTAAACGGAATAACAACCCAAAGCAGTCCTGCTTCCTACACCGCTGACCTTTGAGACAAGGTTTACTCACCATTATTGGGAAGATGAGTGGAAATGAGTCCGACACAGGACGCACGGTAAAGCGGTCGCACCTGCCGTGCGTAGGAGATAGAAGAAAAAATATCTTATAGGAGTACTCAGCAGAATGCGGAAAACACACACAGAAATCCATCTGCGTAATGAACCGGAACACGGTCACAAAGAGTACAAATATCTGTATCAACAAATGCTGAAGGATGATGTCATTCGGAAAGCATATAAGAAATTACGCAAAGGAAAGACCAAGAGAAAAGAGATCCAGTACATAGACGAACACCTCGATGATGAGGTTCGGAAAATGCACGACATGATCCTAAACACAAAGCCGGAGGGAGTGGACGTCCCACACCCGGAACTGGCATACAAACCTCGCAAGAGGACACCGAAGATAATATATGAACACGGCAAGCACCGCAAAATTTATATGCCGGAGATCCACGAGCAATGGCTGCACCACATCATTGTTCTGGTATTAGAGCCGATCATCACAGCCACTGCTTATAAATTCTCCTGTGGTTCGTTCCCAAAGCGTGGAGCACACTACGGAAAGAGAGAAATAGAGCGGTGGCTTTTGCATGACCCGAAGGGAACACGGTGCTTCGCCAAAATGGATATCCGGCATTTTTATGATAGTATCCGGCTGAAAATTCTGATGAGAGAACTGGCAATCCGAATCAAGGATGACTGGTTTTTATACATCATCGAATTATGCCTGCAGGGATTTAACAAAGGAATCCCTCTCGGATTTTACATCAGCCAGTGGTTAGCGAATTACCTATTAGAACCGCTCGACCGACTGATCACACAGGTGCTCGGTCTGCCAAAGCTGCAAAGGTATATGGACGATATCGTTATATTCGCAAGTAGCAAGAAAGTCCTCCAGAGAGCCATCGTGGAGATAAAGAAGATGCTCGGTCAGCGTTTCAGATTAAAGCTGAAGCACAACTACCAGGTGTGCAAATTCTACTACGAGAAGGGCAAACGGAAGATAGGCAGGGCACTGGACTTCATGGGTTTTATATTTTACAGAAACAAGACGCTGATCAGAAAGAACATTATGCTATCCGCAACACGGTTGGCAAAGAAGATGGAGAGGTCAAAGGAAGCGAACCGTGGATACTTTCACAGACACATCGAAGCCATGCTGTCGTACATGGGATGGTTTACCTGCACGGACACATATGACTGTTACCAGAGCAGGATAAAACCATATATCCATGTGGGCCGGCTTAAGAAAATAATATCAAAAATCAAAAGGAGGCAGAACAATGAAGGAATGGACCAAGGAAAGATGCTCCGAGGAGCCGCAGGAGCTGCAGCTTGTGGCTGACGGCATCTACATCCAGAGAAAGAACATCGAGGAAGTGCAGCACGAAGCAACCGAGGGCATGGAAGCCTACACTGACTGGGAGTGCGATAGCAGGGAAATCACTGTATCGGAATACCAGATGTTGGAATCCATCAAACAGATCAACACCGACAAGGCGATTGATGATTACACCGCACAGCTTATCGAGGAGGGATTGTTATAATGAGAGCATTAATCGACAGTCTGAAAAGACTTTATGCCGCAGGCAGGCTGACAAAGGAACAGATTGCAGCCAGAGTGGAGAAGGGAACTATTGATGAAGCAGAGTACGAGGAAATCACAGGCGAGAAGTACAAGGCAGAAACCAAGGCAAAATAACTTCCAATGTACCCACGCACATGGGAGCAGGTACTGCCATAAGCACATGAAAGAATGCGACCTCGACTGCAAGGAAAGCGGCACCTGTGCCCACTGCACAAATTACCACATACCGATGACGCAGTACCCATGCAAGCGGTGTGAGAAATTAAATCAGAATTAAAGACCGTCCGGACAGGGCGGTCTTTTTAGAGAGGAGGTGCAGCGCATGGATGTGACAGCAATCATCGTGGCAGCGAGTATCCCATCAGCACTGACTGGCTTCTTTTTCTGGCTCATCGAGCAGAGCATACAGAAGCGTGCCGACAAGGAAAAAGCAGAGCGGGAAGAACGACAGAAGGAAGTAGATGCCAGAGAGCAGATTCGAGAGAAGAATGAACTCTGCATCATCAACTGCGTCAATGCTTCCCTGGCACTCGGAGAAGCGACAGCCAGAGCGGTGCAGAGAATCCCGGACGCACACTGCAATGGGGATATGCACGCAGCACTCGACTACGCTCAGAAGGTCAAGCATGAGCAGAAGGACTTTCTGAACGAACAGGCACTTAAACAAATTGTATAACAGGAGGACAAAACAATGAAGAAAATCGACTGGGTAAGAAAACTCACAAGCAGAAAACTGTGGACGGCAGTGGCATCATTCGTCTCAATGATGATCCTCGCCACAGGCGGAACAGACAACACGGCAACGCAGGTAACTGCACTTATCATGGCAGGAGCGTCCGTGGTGGCTTACATCATCGGGGAAGGCTTGACCGACTCCGCCAACATCGGTGCTTCGGATGATACCGAGGAATAGTAACAGGAAACATACGCAGCAGGGCGGCCAGTAGGCTGCCCTATTATTTTAGGAGGAATTCACTATGACAGAGAAGCAGATCAGACAGGCTATGGTAACCAGAGCGAGAAGATATCTCGGATGCAGAGAATCCAACGGAAGTCATAAGCAGATCATTGATATCTACAATAAACACAAACCTCTTGCAAGAGGGTACGCAGTGAAATACACAGACGCATGGTGCGCTACATTCGGGTCAGCGGTGGCAATCCTTGAAGGACATACAGACATCATCCCGACCGAGTGTGGATGTGATGCACAGATCGCCCTCTGGAAAGCAAAGGGAAGATGGCAGGAGAATGATGCCTATGTACCGCAGGCAGGAGATTATATCTACTACGACTGGCAGGACAACGGAGTAGGAGATAACAGAGGAAGCAGCGACCATGTGGGAATTGTAGAGTCCTGCGATGGAAAGATCATCACTGTAATCGAGGGAAATAAGAACGATGCAGTTGGAGAGAGACAGATCGCAGTAAACGGAAAGTACATCCGTGGCTTCGGACTTCCTAACTACGCAAGCAAGGCAACTAAGGAAACAACTGCCTCCGGCACAAAGGATGTGACCGAGGTAGCCAAGGAAGTCCTTGCAGGCAAATGGGGCAATGGCGATGAGCGCAAAAAGAAACTGGCTGCTGCCGGATATGATTATGCAACAGTGCAGGCAGAAGTAAACCGCCTTGCAAGTGGTGGATCAGCGTCTGCAAAGAAAAGCGTGACTGAGGTAGCCAAGGAAGTGATCGCAGGCAAGTGGGGCAACGGCGAAACCAGAAAGCAGAAGCTGAAGGCAGCAGGATACGACTACGCAGCCGTGCAGAAGAAGGTCAACGAACTTCTGTAATTGGCGATTGACTTATAAAAAGAGTGGAGGTATGATGTGCCGCAGAGGGGGTTCTAAAGGGGGTAAGCACCCGGACGATGTGACCGACATAAATGTCGGGAACACCGTAGCACAGAACCCAGAGCGTGGCACACCGTGACCGCCAGAATAAGACGAAAAGCAACCCAGTGGAACAAACACCCACTGGGTCTTTTTTATTGCCTAAATAGGGCGGATTTGGAAGCCAAAGAAAAAGCAGGGGCAATGATTACCCCTGCGGAAAAATAAAGATTTTATAGACTTGCTCCGGGGTAAGAGAATACCTTCGGGCAATGAGACGGATATACTTCAGAGCGAACTCACCACGACCATTCCAGATGGTGGAGAAGTTCGGAACGGACATACCAATGGCCGCAGCCAAGTCCTTATTTTTATCTCCGTGAGCACGCATGATCGGCTCAAGCAATTCTTTATTCATGAGAGCCACCTTCTTCGGACGCACTTGCGAATTTGAGCCACTTGGAAATTCCATCGACGCAATAAGAACCAGTATATGGGTTGGGGCAATCATTATCTTCAAAGAGACAGAAGTCACACCGCCTGCTTGATTTTCTGGCAATCAGCCTTGCCAGTTTCTCGTCTGAAAGTTCCATTAATTTTTCACGGTTAGTCATGTCATATACCACCTTTCTAATAAAAATCAAAATTAATAAAAGGAACAATGAGCCATGTCGCCCATCGGTCTCGCCCGACTGGAGAGAGCGTCCAGTGTTACGGTACACCGGATAAGACCTCGTGCTCGGCTACACACCACCTAACCCTTTCTCTGCAACGCAGGAAACAAAATCAACGAGTTGCGATAGGCAATCGGCAAAACCAATAACTCCTCCTACCTTTAAGGCTTTCACATTAAAAACCAGGCAAACTTGTCAGACATCACTCAGACATGGCATTGTCCTTCGCTCCCCTCACGCTTCCGCCTTCTGGACTTGGGACCAGACATCGGTGGGTTAGAGCCGGAGCAGATACACTGCCCCGGACGGACCGGCTACATTCTGGAAAGCAGGAGAAGCAGACCAGAAACCACGATAAGCAACTCCGCTATCCGAAAAGCCAGAACCGAAACTGAAACACGTAACCGTTTCATTGACAAGACCTCCAATCGTGTGGTATATTTTGAGAAGCAAGGGCGAGAGGAGGACCCCTCACCCAAGCGGAAATCATAAGACGATGAACTTGATCACTGCGATCAGCGTTCCGATTTCCAATGCAAGCTGAGTAAGTGCTCGTATCACTTTACTCAGCTTATTTATTTTAGAAACCAAGGAATCCAAATCCATCTCACGCACCTCCTTTCCTTTAGGTTGTCTGTATATTACCTTGGGTTGCGGAGGTATTCAAGTCTTTTATAACCCGTAAATTCAACAAAAATATAACCCTAAAAGCACCACTTCTTTGTTGGTATCTTATCCTTATTTATAAGTGTTTTGTTATTGAAATTTATAACTTTAGCACCGATAATAGTAGAAAGAGACAAGGAGGTGCTGCCATGCGCAGATTTAAACAGTTATCCAGAGCCGACAGGCTGAAATTAGAAGCACTGCTGAAAGCAGGACACGGCAAGCAGGAAATCGCTGACCAGATAGGAGTCCATGTCAGCACCATATACCGTGAGATAAAGAGAGGAACATACACACATACCAATTCGGATCTGACAGAGGAAGAACGATACTCCCCAGACATCGCAGAGGATAAGTACCAACAGAACCTGCGAGACAAGGGTCCAGACCTTAAGATAGGCAAAGACCACAGACTGGCAGAGTACATAGAAACAAAGATAGCAGAGGACGGATACTCGCCCGGAGCAGTCCTCGGAGAGATTAAAGCCAAGGGGCTGGGGTTTGAGACAGAGATCAGCAAGCCGACCCTTTACAGTTACATCGACAAGGGGATATTCCTCACAATCACAAATAAGGAACTCCCAGTAAAAGGCAGACGGAAAAAGAAGAATAAGAAAGTACGCAGGCAGGCGAGAGCCAACGCAGGCACAAGCATAGAGAAGCGGCCAGAGGACATCGACACCAGAGAGGAATTCGGACACTGGGAGATGGACACGGTAGTAGGCAAGAGAGGGGAAAGCAAACACAGCCTTCTGGTACTGACAGAGAGAAAGACTAGGAACGAACTCATATACCTTTTATACGAGCACACGACTGAGCAGGTCTGCAAGCGACTGGATCAGTTAGAAGCGGAATGGGGAGAGCGGTTCGGACAGGTGTTCAAAACCATAACCGTGGACAATGGCTCGGAGTTCGCTGACTGGGAGGGGATGCAGCAGTCGGCAGCGGACGAATCCGAAAAGAGAGTGACCGTGTTCTACTGCCACCCATACTGCTCCTTTGAGCGTGGCAGCAATGAGAACCAGAACCGACTGGTACGCAGAAAGATACCGAAGGGAGAAAACTTCGATGACCGGACAGAGGACGACATCCAGAGGGTAGAGAACTGGATCAACGACTACCCGAGGGAGATGTTCGGATGGAAAACCTCCGGCGAATTGTTCCAGGAAGAACTGGCAAGACTGGCATAAATAGAGTAGAATAAGCAGAGAGCAAAACGAAAAGAGGGGTAGTCTGTGCAAATTTACCAACAAAACGCAAACAGAGTTGTGCAAAATGATGAAATGATGTTTCGCAAGTAAAGTTTTGCATTTATTGCTTGACTTTTCATATACGATAACTTTTGTCAAACATACTTTTATTTTTGCAGAAATTGTGGTATGTTATTAAAGTTAGACGGAAAAGCTTGTCTTAAAGGATTAGAAAGGTAATTATAATTATGAAGAAAAAAGTAGTAGTATTAATGCTTTGTACGATGATGGCAGTCACTGCACTCGGATGCGGCGGGAAGAAGAATGATACCGCAGAGGGGACAGAGGCTGCAGAATCAGTAAACGGCACGGAAACAGCAGAAGGAACAGAAACAGTGGAATATGAGAGTCCTTCTTATGATCTGGATCCTTCCGATTATGTGACACTCTGTGATTACAGCAAGGTTCCGGTTACGATCACAGGCGATTATGATGTGGATGACCAGGATGCAAAAGATTATTTTGAGCAGATGTTTTCTTATTACGGACCGTTCTACGTTGCAGATGATACCAAAACAACCGTTGGAGATGGTGATATCGTAAACGTGGACTATGTTGGAAAATTAGACGGAGTGGCATTTGATAATGGAAGTGCCGAGGATCAGAATATCGATGTGGACAATAACTGTTCCGCAGGAAGCCAGTCAAGCTCCTTTATTGACGGCTTTACAGATGATCTGAAAGGTGCATCTGTCGGTGATGTTATTGACAGCGATGTGACATTCCCGGATAACTATGGCAATGCAGACCTTGCCGGAAAACAGGTTGTATTCACATTTACCGTCAACTCAATCCAGAAAGAGATGACACTCGATGATGTGGATGACGATTTTGCGCAGAAACAGTTTCAGGCTGACACAGTAGATGATATGTATGCACAGATTAAATCATTCCTTGAAAGTCAGGCCAGCAGCAATAAGGACAGTGACACTTACACAGCAGTGCAGGAGTACCTGTTAGAAAACTGTAAAGTGGATATCCCGGAAGATTATCTGACAGCCCGTGTCAATGATTATGAGAAACAGTATGTACAGAATTACTGTGATGGGGATGCATCCAAACTTGAGGATTACGTCAGCAGCCAGTACAACATGACACTTGATGAGGTGCGTCAGGAGTGGAAATCAGGCATGGAGAAAAATATTTCCATGGAGTTTATCACAGGTGCGATCGCAGCAAAAGAGGGCACCGAGCTTGACGAGGACGGATTTTCTTCTTATGTGCAGACTCTGATGAGCAATAACAGTCTGTCATCTGAAGACGATTTATATAAGAACTATGGATACGGTGATGCAGCTTATGGTGAAAAATATTTAAGACAGGTCTATGTTGATAATCTTGCATTGCAGTCTGTCAAAGATAATGCGGATGTGACTGTGGAAGCTCCGGCGGAGACAGAGAGTACTGAGGGCACAGAGAGTGCAGAACCGCAGGAAGCTGTCGACGCTGCCGAGACAGAAACAGCAAATTAATCAAATAAATATCCCAAAAGAAGACCAAAGAGATGGGGATTGGAGGATTCAATTATGGATATGGTAAATGTAAGGGATTTATTCCGGAAACAGGAAGAATATGTGGATCAGACCGTGACGATCGGTGGATGGGTGCGGAGCATCCGTAATTCCAAAAATTTTGGATTTATCGTGGTAAACGATGGAACATTTTTTGAGCCGGTTCAGGTCGTATATTCCAATGTTTTAGAGAACTTTGATGACGTTGAAAAGTTAAATGTCGGTGCAGCGATCATCGTGACAGGTAAACTTGTTGCGACACCGGGAACCAAGCAGCCGTTTGAAATCCAGGCAGAGAAAATCGAGATCGAGGGTGTTTCCACACCGGATTATCCGCTGCAGAAAAAGAAACACAGTTTTGAGTATTTAAGAACGATCTCCCATTTAAGACCAAGAACAAACACGTTTGAGGCAGTTTTCCGTGTGCGTTCCCTGATTGCATATGCAATTCATAAATTTTTCCAGGAGAGAGATTTTGTTTATGTACACACACCACTGATCACAGGAAGTGACTGTGAAGGTGCGGGAGAAATGTTCCAGGTAACGACACTGGATATGAACAATCTTCCGAAAAATCCGGATGGAACGGTAGATTATACGAAGGATTTCTTTAATAAGCCGACCAACCTTACCGTAAGCGGACAGTTAAACGGTGAGACTTATGCGATGGCATTTAAGAACATCTACACATTTGGACCGACGTTCCGTGCAGAAAATTCCAACACGACCAGACATGCAGCAGAGTTCTGGATGATCGAGCCGGAGATCGCATTTGCAGATCTGGAAGATGACATGATCTTAGCCGAGAGCATGTTAAAATACATCATCAACTATGTACTTGAGAATGCACCGGAAGAGATGGCATTTTTCAACAACTTCATTGACAAAGGACTCTTAGAGCGCTTGCAGCATGTGGCAAATTCCGATTTTGCCCGCGTGACATACACAGAGGCAGTTGAGATCTTAGAGAAACACAATGACAAGTTTGAATATAAAGTTTCCTGGGGAACTGATCTTCAGACGGAGCATGAGCGTTATCTGACCGAGGAGATCTTCAAACGTCCGGTATTCGTAACCGATTACCCGAAGGAGATCAAGGCATTCTACATGAAGATGAATGATGACGGAAAGACCGTAGCAGCCGTTGACTGTCTGGTACCTGGTATCGGTGAGATCATCGGAGGAAGCCAGAGAGAGGATGATTACGATAAACTTCTTGCAAGAATCAATGAACTCGGCTTAAAAGAAGAAGATTATCAGTTTTATCTGGATCTCCGCAAATATGGTTCTGCAAGACATGCAGGATTCGGACTCGGTTTCGAGCGCTGCGTTATGTACTTGACAGGAATGTCTAACATCCGTGATGTTATTCCGTTCCCAAGAACCGTAAATAACTGCGAATTATAAAAAAGAATAGAGTTACAGAGGACTGCCGCCCGGATGAATAAGATTCTGCGGGCGGCAGTTTTTTGATATCCGAATCTTCATAGGAAAATGCGTTCTGCAAATTTGTGTAAACCTCCCAAAAACCTGCAAAAATTGAGAAAAAATGTAGCATAAATATAATTGACATAATGCATAATAAGTAGTAGTATCAAAATACAAAAGATATAGTAACAAATACTACATGTAAAAATAATAAATACTATTTTGCTAAAAGGAGGTCATATTATGTTACAGATAGGGATTCGTGAACCGGGAAGCGCCATTACACATTTTATAGCTATGATGATGGCAATATTTGCCACATCGCCGTTGTTAGTCAAGGCTGCGCTGAATGGAAATCATACAACGATTCTGGCAATGGCCGTGTTTATGGGAAGCATGGTGCTGCTTTATGGTGCAAGTACGGTGTACCATTCGCTTGTTGTCCGGGATAAAATTTTAAAGATATTCCGCAAACTCGACCATATGATGATATTTGTCCTGATTGCCGGATCTTATACGCCGGTATGTCTGATCGTACTTGGCGGGAAGTCGGGTTATACGCTGCTTGCGGCAGTGTGGGGCATTGCGGCGGCAGGAATGCTGATAAAAGTGCTCTGGATCAACTGCCCGAAGTGGTTTTCATCCGTGATCTATATCGCAATGGGATGGGTGTGTCTGTTTGTATTCCGGGAACTGTTAGCCACTCTTTCCCAGGCAGCATTTTTGTGGCTGCTTGCAGGCGGTCTGATCTATACTGTCGGCGGTGTGATCTATGCATTAAAACTGCCGGTGTTCAACGCGAAGCACAGTCAGTTTGGCTCCCATGAAGTATTTCATCTGTTTGTCATGGCTGGAAGCATCTGCCATTTTGTATTCATGTATCAGTATGTAGCGTGAAAAATAAAACGATTGCCGGATAGATTTTATGGAAAAGTTAGGTTATAATGTAACAGCAATGAAAAATGAGCAGTGACAGGCAGATGAGAAATGAAATGTCTGTATGAAGAGGAGACAGATATGAGATATACGTTGGAAAATGAAAATTTAAAAGTGGAGATTGACTCATTTGGAGCAGAGATCAAATCTGTAAAAAGAAAATCAGATAACTTTGAATATATGTGGTGTGGTGATAAAAAGTACTGGGGCAGAACATCCCCTGTATTATTTCCGTTTGTCGGTGCGCCGAAAAACAAAGAATACCGTTATGACGGAAAAACTTATACGATGGGACAGCACGGATTTGCAAGAGATATGGAGTTTACATTAGAGGCACAGACGGAAGAGAACATCTCATTTGTACTGACCGATACTGCGGAAACCTGTGAAAAATATCCATTTCATTTTGCGCTGCACATTAGTTATGAATTGTGCAAAAACGAGGTGAAAGTAAACTGGACTGTGGAAAACACCGACACAAAAGAATTATATTTTTCCATCGGTGCACATCCGGCATTCAACTGCCCGGTTCACGGAGAGGAAAATAAAACCGGATATGGTCTCAAATTTGGCGGCCTGGCAGATACTATTCATCATCATGGAAACACACCGGACGGTATGGCGGTGATGGAGGATAAAGTCCTGGCACTGAAAGATGGCTGCGTGACATTTACGGAAGGATTCTTTGATGAGTGCACTTACATGGTCGAAGGAAAACAGACAGGAGAGGTTTCCCTGCTTGACCGTGAAGGCATCCCGTATGTAACCGTAAAATTTGACACTCCACTATTTGCAGTATGGTCACCGGAAGGAAAAAATGCACCTTTCGTCTGCATTGAACCATGGTATGGAAGATGCGATGCCACAGATTTTACCGGCACATTGCAGCAGCGCGACTACGAAAACATGCTGCAGCAGGGCGGAACATTCAAGGCAGCTTATAGTATTGCATATCTGTAAGATAGGGTCAGCAAAAGGTGGATCATAAAAATAAAAAACGCAAAAGCATGTAAAAAAAGCATAGCTTTTGCGTTTTTTTCATATAGTGAAACAGAATCGAAAACCTGTGGAGTGGTCAATGAATATACAGTCAAAAATGAAAACAAGAGATGCAAAAAACAATCCGGTCACTGCGGTATTGGTGTCCGTGCTGGTCATGTTCCTTTTAAGCTGCCTGTTCCTGTTACTGTTGGCTGCACTGTTATATAAGTTTGATCTGAGTGAATCGGCAGTAAAGGTGGGAATCGTTGTCATTTATATCGTCTCCGGAGTGATCGGTGGATTTTTCATGGGAAAGATCATGAAAACACAGAAATTTTTATGGGGATTTGCAGCGGGAGCCATTTATTTTTGCATTTTATTCCTGATATCAGTGCTGGTTAAACAGGGAGTCTCCATGGAACTGCCGAAAGTGGCGACAACATTTATTCTATGTGCGGCATCCGGGATGGCGGGCGGAATGATAAGTTAGTGGTTACTGTCAGGGTGCCAATTAGCATATAGACAGGACTTGCGCAGAATATCAGCGGCGTGCTATACTCAAAGAAAATGTGCATGAATGAAAAAAATTATCAATGTTTCATGCAGAAAAAGATACGCACGAGGAGGAAGACATGGAAAGACAGAAGAGACAGGGAGCAGAGTACGAGTTTTACGGAAAACTCCCGCTGAAAAAGGCAATCCCGCTGGGATTACAGCATGTGCTGGCAATGTTTGTGGGAAACCTGACACCGATCCTGATCATCTCAGGGGCATGTGGTATTGCAGGTGAGGAGTTCGGCAGTCTGCAGGTCGATCTGCTGCAGAATGCGATGCTGATCGCCGGGATCGTGACACTGATCCAGTTATTTGCGATCGGACCGGTTGGTGGAAAGGTACCGATCATCATGGGAACGAGTTCCGGATTTATCGGTGTGTTTAACAGTGTGGTTCAGGTAATGGGAGGAGGAATCCTTGCATATGGAGCAATTATGTGTGCATCCGTCATTGGTGGTCTGTTTGAGGGAATCCTTGGATTTTTGTTAAAGCCGCTCCGCAGATTTTTCCCTGCGGTTGTAACGGGAACCGTTGTACTGTCGATCGGATTGTCACTGATCGCGGTCGGCGTCAATTCTTTTGGCGGCGGCAATACGGCAAACGACTTTGGTTCAGTAGAAAATTTACTGCTCGGAGCAGCTGTTTTACTGATCATTGTAGCAGTGAAACACTGGATGAAAGGTATGGCGAGTGCATCATCGATCCTGATCGGTATTGTGGCAGGCTATATCATTGCTGCGATCATGGGACTGGTACTGCCGACAACAGCAGTCAATGCGGATGGTGTGGAATACACAAAAGCCTGGGTGTTAAACTGGGATAAGGTTGCAAATGCAGCCTGGTTTTCCGTTCCGAAATTAATGCCGGTCAAACTGGTATTTGACTGGAGAGCAATCATTCCGGTTCTGATCATGTTTGTTGTTACCGCGGTTGAAACAGTCGGAGATATCTCCGGTGTTATGGAAGGTGGAATGGGCAGAGAAGCTACCGACAAAGAACTTTCCGGCGGTGTCATCTGTGATGGAATCGGTTCTTCGCTTGCAGCACTTTTTGGTGTTCTGCCGAATACTTCTTTCAGTCAGAATGTAGGACTTGTCACAATGACGAAAATCGTAAACCGTATGGCGCTTGCATCCGGAGCCGTATTCCTGATTTTATGTGGTTTATTCCCGAAACTTGCAGCACTGATTTCAATCATGCCGCAGAGTGTACTTGGAGGAGCTGCCGTTATGATGTTTTCATCCATCGTGATCAGCGGAATCCAGCTTATTACCAAAGAACCGATGACGATGCGCAATATCACGATCGTCTCCGTCGCATTGGGACTTGGCTATGGAATCGGATCCAGCAGCGGCATCCTTGCACATCTGCCGCAGGGCATCCAGCTGATCTTTGGCGGTTCCGGTATTGTTCCGGCAGCCATTGTGGCGATCATCTTTAATATTATCCTGCCGAAGGATGCGGAATAAAAAAAACTTCCCATATGAAAAAAGTTATGTTATACTGTATAAGTTAACAGAACTCCGCGCGAAAGCGAATAAATACATAGTATTACGGGGAGCGGGCAAATGGCGTATCCCATGTGTGCGGAAATTACAAAAAAGGAGAGAAGCATCATGAAACATGTAAAGACATTAAATACCAAGAGATTACAGAACACAATCAAAAAAGGCGGCTGCGGCGAGTGCCAGACATCCTGCCAGTCTGCATGCAAAACATCCTGTACAGTAGGAAACCAGAGCTGCGAGCACAAATAAGATTTGAGCTGGTACGGCCGGGCATGCATAGCATGGTAAAAATTGTGCATATGAGTGCCGGATATGCCATTATGGCATCATACAAAATGACTGTGTGATACAACGATGAAAATCATACGGTCGGATATAAGTGAAATCTGCAAACGACCGTTCGCATAGCGTGCGGTCATTTGTACGTTTTATCGGCAACATTAAAATGCCGTAATACTTGAAAAAAATATATTGATTTGCAGAAAACTTTAAATGTTTTGCTGTAAAATCAGATAGAAAGAGAGGAAATATTATAGTGGTTCATCAGTATAAGAACAACGGCTATGATATTGTTTTAGATGTAAACAGCGGAGCGATTCATGTGGTGGATGACGTGACTTATGATGTCATTGAGATGATCGATCAGAGCCAGCCGGAATCGTATGCAAGGGATGAGATCGTATCTGCACTGTCCGGAAAATACGGCAAAGAGGAAGTGGAGGAAGCAATCGATGAAGTCCAGACATTGATCGATGAGGAGTCACTTTTTACAAAGGACACTTACGAAAACTATATCATGGATTTCAAAAAACGCCCGACGGTTGTCAAGGCACTCTGCCTGCATATAGCACATGACTGCAACCTGGCATGTCAGTACTGCTTTGCTGAGGAGGGAGAGTACCATGGAAGAAGGGCACTGATGTCCTTTGAAGTTGGAAAGAAAGCACTGGATTTCTTAATTGCCAATTCAGGTAACAGACGAAATCTTGAGGTGGATTTCTTTGGCGGCGAGCCGCTTATGAACTGGCAGGTCGTAAAAGACTTAGTTGCCTATGGAAGAGAGCAGGAAAAGCTGCATGACAAGAATTTCCGTTTTACACTGACCACAAATGGTGTGCTTTTAAATGACGAGATCATGGAATTCTGCAACAAAGAGATGGCAAATGTGGTCTTAAGTATCGATGGAAGAAAGGAAGTTCATGATAAGATGCGTCCGTTCCGCAAAGGGGCAGGAAGTTATGATCTGATCGTTCCAAAGTTTCAGAAATTTGCAGAGAGCAGACATCAGGACAAATATTATGTGCGTGGTACATTCACACACTACAATCCTGATTTTGCAGCAGATGTACTTCATCTTGCGGATCTTGGTTTCAAACAGATCTCCGTGGAGCCGGTAGTTGCAGAACCGAGTGAACCGTATGCGATCACAGAGGAAGATCTTCCACAGCTGTTTGAGGAATATGACAAACTTGCAGCGGAGATGGTAAGACGTCACAAAGAGGGAGATGATTTTAATTTCTTCCATTTTATGATTGATCTTGAGGGCGGTCCATGTGTGGCAAAACGTCTGTCCGGCTGTGGTTCAGGAACCGAGTACCTTGCAGTGACACCATGGGGAGATTTTTATCCATGTCACCAGTTTGTCGGCAATGAAAAGTTTTTACTTGGCAATGTGGATGAAGGTATAAAAAATACAGAGATCCGTGATGAGTTTAAGTGCTGTAATGTCTATGCAAAAGAAAAATGCAGAAAATGTTTCGCAAGATTCTACTGCAGCGGCGGATGTGCAGCAAATGCGTATAATTTCAGCGGTGACATCTGTGGGGCATATGATATCGGATGTGAATTGCAGAAAAAACGTATTGAGTGCGCGATCATGATCAAGGCTGCCGAGGCCGATTGTGAATAAATAAGAAACAGGAAGGAAAAAGAAAATGAAAAAGAGTAAAGCAGCAGTCATATTAGTTGCGATTCTCGCTGCATTTGCGGGACTTGCCTATTATGCATCTATTATTCTTTCATCGACCGGTATTGGGGAAGAAATGAGTATTCCGCTTGGACTTGATCTGTCCGGTGGTGTATCGATCACCTATCAGGTCATGGATGAAAATCCGAGTGCAGAGGATATGAGTGATACGATTTACAAACTCCAGAAGCGTGTGGAAAGTTACAGTACAGAGGCATCCGTATATCAGGTTGGAGATGATCGTATCGCCGTTGAGATCCCGGGTGTTACGGACGCAAGCAAGATTTTGGAAGAACTTGGTAATCCGGGTTCCTTAGAGTTCCAGCTTTCAGATGGTACCGTATTTATGACGGGTGACCAGGTGGCAGATGCACAGGCTGCAACAACCACAGATCAGTATGGAAACAAGCAGTATGTGGTACAGCTTACACTGACAGATGAGGGAGCAAAGACTTTCGGAGAAGTTACTTCTGAAAACGTCGGGAAAGCACTTCCAATCGTATACGATGGAGAAGTTATCAGTTATCCGACTGTTCAGGAGGCAATTACCGGAGGTACTGCACAGATTTCCGGTCAGAGCACCTTTGAAGAGGCACAGACTTTAGCAACACAGATCAGAATCGGTTCTCTTTCCCTGCAGTTATCAGAGTTAGAGTCCAGTGTGGTAGGAGCACAGCTTGGAAGCCAGGCAATCTCCTCCAGTTTAAAAGCGGCAGCAATCGGTCTTGTGATCGTGATCCTGTTTATGATCTTTGCATACAGAATCCCCGGTCTGGTGGCAGCAATCGCTTTGATCCTTTATACTGCGATCGAGCTGATCACTCTGAATGCTTTTGACATTACACTGACACTTCCCGGTATTGCCGGTATCATCCTGGGTATTGGTATGGCTGTGGATGCCAACGTTATTATCTATGCCCGTATCCGTGAGGAAATCGCATCAGGTTCTTCTGTAAGAACAGCCATCAAGTCCGGATTCAGCAAAGCGTTTTCTGCCATTATTGACGGTAATGTTACAACTCTGATCGCGGCGCTGGTACTGATGTGGATGGGCTCCGGAACAGTAAAAGGATTTGCCTATACACTGGCGCTGGGTATTGTAGTATCCATGTTCACGGCGCTGGTCGTATCAAGACTGATCGTAAATGCTCTGTATGCGGTAGGTATTCAGGATGAAAAATTCTACGGAAGAGCAAAGAAGAGAAAATGCATCAATTTTGTTGGAAAGAAAAATATTTTCTTTATTATTTCTCTGATTCTGATTCTTGTGGGACCGGTATCCATGATGATCCATCAGAAAACAGATGGAAGCATTCTGAATTACAGTCTGGAATTTTCCGGCGGAACTGCAACTACAGTTACCTTTAATGAGGATATGGATATTAAACAGATCGACTCAGAGGTAACACCTGTTGTAGAAAAGGTAACAGGAGATAAGAATGTACAGCCTACCAAGGTTGTGGGAACAAATCAGGTGATTATTAAGACACGCGCATTGTCCCAGCCGGAAAGAGAAAAGCTCAATCAGGCAATGGTTGACAACTTTGACGTAGATGAAGCTCTGATCTCTACAGAAAGTATTTCTTCTACTGTAAGTTCTGAAATGAGACAGGATGCTTTTGTAGCCGTTGTTGTTGCGACTCTGTGTATGCTGGCATATATCTGGATCCGTTTTAAGGACATCCGTTTTGCAAGCAGTGCAGTATTGGCTCTTGTACATGACGTTCTTGTTGTGTTTGCCTTTTATGCACTTGCGCGTATCTCTGTTGGAAATACCTTTATTGCATGTATGCTGACGATTGTCGGTTACAGTATCAATGCAACAATTGTTATTTTTGACCGTATCCGCGAAAACCTTAAGAA
>OMEJ01000038.1_pt1 | contig 158648 bp, 142 predicted proteins | sample 1645361 | NCBI WGS metagenome assembly OMEJ01 (sample SAMEA103958156, study PRJEB25191) | human gut metagenome
GAGTTATTTTAATTTGGTAACAAAAAATGCCGTATTTATGCGGTCTGTGGCGTTTTGCAAACGCCTAAATTATCTCATATAGAAAGAGGTGACATATATTATGAATCGAGATACTTTAAAACAAATCATGATTGATCAAAAAGATATTTATCTCAACAATCCATTAATAACAAGACAATATTTTCTAGAAGCCAATGTCAACTATTGCTTTGTTGGTATCAGAAGAACCGGAAAGTCATATATGATGTATCAACAAATAAAACAATTAGAAGCCGATGGAATTCCCCTATCCCAAATTATTTATGTAAATTTTGAAGATGAGCGTCTTTTGGAAATGACTGCTGAAGATTTAAATCTCATTTTAGAAATTGGATTAGAAATATCCGAAACTGATATCAAGCCATATTTATTTTTAGACGAGATTCAAAATATTAACGGGTGGGAGAAGTTCGTTCGCAGAATTGCAGATATGAAGTATCGAATCAATATTACCGGCAGTAATAGTAAAATGCTAAGCAGCGAAATAGCTTCCACTTTAGGCGGGCGTTTTGTTATTATGAATATTTATCCATATTCTTTCTCTGAATATCTTATTGCAAATAATATGACAAAGAATTACCTGGATGTTATTAGCACCAAAGACAGGGCAGATGTCCAAAATCAATATAACAAATATGTAACCTATGGAGCATTTCCAGAATTAGTTGAGATAAGAAATAAACGAGCTTTTTTAAACAGCATCTATCAAACTGTGTATCTCGGTGATATTATAACCAGAAATAAAATCACCAATGATTTTGCAATAAGGCTAATCCTAAAGAAAATTGCAGAATCTGTCACAAAACCTTTATCGTATAACCGACTGACTAATATATTAAAAAGTAGTGGAATGTCTATCGGTAAACAAACCGTAATAAACTATGTCAGCTATATGACAGACTCCTACCTGCTCTTTACTCTGCAAAACTATGCCGCCAAACTTGTAGAAAAAGAGACTTCTCCTAAGTATTACTTTATGGATACCGGACTTCTAGGACTTATGCTGCTAGACTGCAAATCTGCTCAGCTGGAAAATCTTGTTGCAATCGAACTGATACGACGTTATGGTACCGAAAATGTCTATTTCTTTGAGAATAATGTAGAAATTGACTTTTATATACCATTAGACAATCTTGCTATTCAGGTCAGTATGCAGGTTCTGGATAACATAGATACAAGAGAACGTGAAACCAGAGCCTTTGTGAAGCTAAATAATTTTATCCCCAACGCCAAATGTATTCTCATTACTAATAGCGAAGAGGCGGTGATTGATTGCGATGGGATCAATATTGAGGTAATTCCTATTTGGAAATGGTTGTTGGATAACTAATCGAGTAGGAGGCTGTGATTAACCATCGTCCTCTCACAGCACCGTACGTACCGTTCGGTATACGGTGCTTTCAATAGTTGACGTGCACAGACTGGTAAGCTGTGGCTAAACATCTTCATTTTAACCTTACTCCTTTACAATACTGTTTTATTTCTCAGACAGCATCCTCTCCAGCTTTTTCTTTCCGGTCTCATAGTCTGTAAACACTATTCCCTCCATGCCAAGCTTTCTGCCACCCTCGATATTCTCCAGTCTGTCATCTATGAACACACATTCTTCCGGATTCAGATTATATTTGTCAAACAGACACTGATAAATACCGGCATCAGGCTTTATCATCCCAACCATAGCTGAAATGACTTTGCCGTCAACAAGTGACACAAGACTAAGTTCACTGTGTGTATGAAGCTCGAAATATTCCTTTGGATAATTCGATAACAAATACACTTTATAGCCTCTGCTCTTTAACTCCTTAATCCAGTCTGCTGCATAGTCGAATGCCTTTACAACAAAAGCCTTTCCCTCTTTGAAAAATCTCCTGATATCCGCCTCATACTGTGGAGCCACCTTAACCATCTCATCAATTATCTTGTTCTCAGGAATTACACCACGGTCCAGCTCAACCCAGACAGGGTTTTCATATGTTGCATGGGCTAAAGCTGCTATTTTATTTTCTTCAATGCCAATCTCACGCATTGCCTCGTCCGGCTGGAACCTGACAAGCACGTTTCCTATATCAAATATTATGTTTTTAATCATTTATTTTTTCTCCTACAACCCTGCACCTCTTCCTGCAAAAAGCAATACCATATGCTAAAATATCGCATCTGCCCTCATCGCGCAGAGCCTCATCATACCTCTTCTCCTTAATCTGCGCCATAGCAGCCTCACACGCTGCATCAAGGCTTATCATCTCTTTTGCATATTTCACTTCAATAACGATACCTGCATCCGGGTCCTCCGGCTTGATTAAAATATCACTGAAACCGTCTCCCGACTCACGATTTGACTTAATAAGCCAGCCCGGATTGCTTCCGCGAAGCAGACCGAGGAGCAGACCGTGATAGAAGTTCTCCTTCCTATCATCAGAAGCCTTGGTATCAAGTATACTTATCATGCGGCTCATCACGATGTTAAGCTGTCTTGCAATCTGCTTCTCATCTTTATCAAGGATGGCTCTGGATAAAAGCTTCATGGTATCATCATCTTTTGCGACAACAACCTTGAACCACTCCTGAATCTGGAGAACAAACACTTCACGCACCTCTTTATTTGGAATCACCAGCTTGTAGGCATAGCTCCCGCTGTCAGGCAGCCTGACCTCACCAGCCTTAGTCAGGTAGCCTGTTGTAAAAAGTACGCTCCACAGATTGTCTATAGTATTGTCAATCTCATCATAGGTCAAGTCAAGGCGGAGCTGTTTCTCAACAAAACCACCAGCCACGAGCTTTTCTATCTCATCTCTCGTAGTCTGATCCGCCTTGTCCACAAAGCGCTTCACCATGTCATTGCCACTGCTGTTAATCCAGAATGCACTCGGCCTGGCTGATGGGTCCCAAACCAGCTTCTTGGCAAAATTGATTACATCCCACGGACAATAAATGTCGGTATTACCGAAATGATAGCCATCATACCACTCCTTTACATCAGGGTATCGCTCAGACCTGTCATAATCTAAAAGCAGCTTCCTGACCTCATCATCAGTAAAACCAAACTGTTCATCATGCGCGATATCTACAATGGAATTGATTTCAAAATTGTTGAGACCTGTAAAAATACTCTCCTTGGATACACGTAGACAGCCTGTAAGTACGGCAAACTGCAGAAACTCATTAGTCTTGAGTGCCTGTCCAAAAAGCCCTCTGATGAGTGAAACCATCTCTTTATAGTAACCATTCTGGAATGCCTTATCCAGAGGTACATCATATTCATCAATTAATATTACAGTCTTTTGTCCAAAATGCTTATATAATAATTGAGATAAAATCTGCAGACTCGATACAAGCACTTTTTCATCCATTGCATTCGTTCCATCCTTCAATGCAATAATCGCCTTGTAGCGCTTTTTTTCATTTTCTGACAAATATTCACTATCTTCTAAAAAGCCGAATCTTTCTGCCTCTATTCCAATGAGCTCAGTAATACGATATCTAGCATCCTCATATTTCAATCCCTCCACGCTCTTTAATGACAGAAATATAACAGGATATTTTCCCATATGTTCTTCGCAAAGTGCCTTATTTTGCGCAATATATAAGCCATCAAACAATGACTCATCCGCACCGGTTTCAAAAAAGGCTTTAAGCATACTCATGTTCAGAGTTTTACCGAAACGACGTGGCCTCGTAAAAAGAGTGACCTCTCCACCGGTTTCAACCAATTGCTCTATGAGCTTTGTCTTGTCAATATAATAAAATTTATTCCTTCTGATTTTTTCAAAACTATCAATTCCTACCGGCAGTTTTAAAGTGCATGCCATATGAACCTCCACAAAACGTATCAATCCGCTATACTTAGCTATAGTATAGCGGATTGATGGGCAAATTACAATTATTATTACCGTTGCGGCTTTCCCGTATTAATACCAAACTTGCTTGAAATCGTCGGAGAGACAGGGATTGACAATAAATCTTCCTGATATGCTTTCTCCACTGCCTGTTTATGGGAAATACGTTCATTATCTTTCAAAATATCCTGTAACAGCACGTTCCAACTGACGAATCTGTTTTTCGTCCTTTCCGTTTTATTCCAGATAGGCGGTTGTGTTGATAAATTATTATATCTCCTAAAATTATCCTTTAAAACGGGAAACACAGGCTGTGCCCACCGTTATTTTTCTTGCAATCTTTACCAAATAGGGTATAATAATCTGAATAGTTGCATCTTTTATTAAGGGGGTTTTACAATGTTAAGCATTTTTATGAAAAAACTGACCGTCAACGAGGCCAAAAATAAAGTAACCACATCCGATAACGCAGTCCTCATTGACTGCCGTCCCAAAGAAGATTATGCGCACGGACATGTAGCCGGTGCCATCAATTTTCCAATCGAAAAAATCACGGAAGAACGTGTCTGCCGCCGGCTTCCGGACAAAACAACCGGACTGTATATTATCGGAAGTTATTACCACAAACCAAACGTTGCCATGAAGAAATTTAAAAAACTCGGTTACAAAAATCTTCACTTCAGCGGATTTATGGAAGAACATCACGGCATGCTGACACGTTAAGATAAACAGGAGACATAAAATGATAAAAACAAATGGATTTCGTGTTCTGGCGATGGTAATGACAACTCTATGGATGGTTACAATAATCCCGGTTACCGTTGTGCAGGCAGCAGACTTTCGTGGACAGGGATTTGATTTATCAAGCTATAATGGAACCGTAAACTGGGAACAGGTTGCAGAAGCAGACATGGATTTTGTAATGATCCGTACCGGAGAGGGCCGGGCACCGGATGTTGATACCCAGTTTGCGGCAAATTATGATGGTGCTGTTGCTGCCGGGCTGAAAGTCGGTGTGTATCATGTGTGCTGCGTGCGGACTCCGAAAGAAGCCGTGGAAGAAGCAGAGTATTGTCTGGAGATTCTTGATGGAAGGGATCTGGATTATCCGGTTGCCTATGACATGGAGCGCAAGGGCACCTTTGCAGGTGGCAGGGAAAATACGACTGCGATTGCAAAGGCCTTTTGTGACACGATCGCCGATGCCGGTTACGTGCCGATGATTTATTCTTCCGCCTCCTTCCTGAACGAAAACTTTGACTGGAAAAAGTTGAAAAACTGTAAAGTCTGGGTTGCATCTTACAGTGATACCAGACCAAAGCTGCCGGTATCTGCAGACTTATGGCAGTATACAAAGAAAGGTTCACTGGAAGGTGCCAACACCGACAAAGGATATTGTGATCTGGTCTATTCCTATATGGAAGCAACAAGTATTAAGTTCACGAAACCCACACTTACCATGAAAAAAAATACGACCGCGCAGGCAACGGTCAAAATAAAACCGAATGGCTGCACGGATCGCAAATCTTTTACGTCTTCCAACCCAAAGGTTGTTGCGGTCAATAAAAAGACCGGTAAGCTGACCGCCAAAAAAGCAGGTAAGGCCACGATTACGGTAACAACCGGAAGTGGCAGGAAAGCGAAAATGAAAGTTGTTGTGAAGTAAATATGCCTGATTGCCCCATGTATCAAATGTGCGGATCATCCGGATCTTCTTCCCCGGATTCTGCCGGCAGTGCTTCGTTCCCCGCAGTCTCTTTTGGCAGTGCTTCGTCCACCACAGTCTCTTTCCGCAGTGCTTCGTCCACTACAGCCTCTTCCGGCAGTGTCTCATCCCCTGCAGCCGTATCCGGCGACGTCTCGTCGGATACCTCTTCATCCACAATATCCTCACTCTTTTGAAACCGCTCCAGAAACTGTTGTTTCCACGTTTCCCATTTCTGCAGTCTCTTCCCCTGTTTTTCTAAGCGCACTTCCTGTTTCTGTTGGATTTTCAACAGTTTTTCGGACTCTTTTTTCTGCAGACGATCCTGTCGCAGTTCCTCTTTTGCCTGCTGCTTCTGATTCTTTTTCACCTGTTTCTTTGCAGACCGCTCGATACTGCGAATCATGCTTTTGGCATCTCCCACCCTGCGGCGTGCACTGCGGTACGGATCGTATAAAAAGTAAGAAGCCGTTGTCAGTGCAAGCAGGAAAAGTCCGACGGCCAGACAATAGGGCAGTGCACGTTCGTAATAAGAATAGTGCAGTTCACAACCAATAAACAGGATCAGCATCCCCGGAAAAATCAACGCAGAAAACACATCACAGACAAACTGCCAGAACTTCGGGCACTGTTTTTTATGTACCAGAATGGCTGCCTGTACTCCGGTAAAAAACATAAGTACAAGGCATGTCTGGGAAGCGATGCCATGCAGATACCCGGCAAACACACACAACGCCAGCGAAAAGAAAACCATTGCCAGTGCATAGCCCCTGCGGTACGCATAGCCGTATTCCCGCATGCCCTCCCGTTTGTCTGCGCTCAGGTCATGCATTTCATACACGCGGTCGTCCACACGCGCTTTCATATCTTCCCGGTATCTCCGCCCCTCTTTTGCATGCGCCATATTCTGATCCATGTCTTCATCGAGTTCCTGCAGCATCTGCTGCTCCCGCAGGATCTGCTGCAAAAGCTGATCTTCCTGCGCCCGGCGTTTTTCCAGTTCCTCCCGGATCCATGCCGCTTTCTGTATCTGAAGACTGTTTTTCGTCAGGGATTCCTCTTCTATCTGCTGTTCTCTTTCGATCTGATCACTCATGGTATTGTCCACCTTTCTTTTTCCATCATAAATGGAATACATTTATTTGTAAAGTTTTGTTCCAGTATTTCATATATTACAGAACTTTTCTTCTCTTAATGTTATAAATATTCCATGTATTACAGAACTTTTCTTTCACTTTTTGTTTTAATTTCCCTGTTTTTTGATATGCTAATGCATTAGAAAGATACTTTATAAAATACAAATTAGCAGGGAACTCTATGCATATAAATCTAAATGCCATGGGCACACGCATGAAAAGACGCAGAAAAGAATTAAAAATGAGTCAGGCAGAACTGGCAGAAAAAGTAAATGTTTCCAACAATCATATTTCTTCGATTGAAACCGGAAAACAGATTCCAAGCCTGACAACATTTGTAAAAATCTGTGAGCAGCTAGATACCACTCCCGATTTTCTTTTACTGGGAAGCCTGCACACGGACAATCTCCCGAAAAATATTTATGATTCTCTTGCCTTGTGCAACAAAAAAGACCTTCCATTGATTCAGGATATTGTAGAAAACTTTGTTTCCAAGCGGGAATAATGGTCGCAGATACCCTCATATAAAAATCTTCACAAAAAAATCGCTATACCGTTTATTACAGTATAACGATTTTTTATAAAAATTACAATTTTTGATTTTCTATCGCTGTGTATTTCCTGCATTCTGCTCTGAATCACTTAACATTGTAGCAATCCCGGAAATCTTAACCGTATCTACATCCGTATTTTCTATAAAAACACTCCGTATAAATTCTTTGTCGGATGTTTCAAATAACTGTTCCACCTCTCCATTTGCCTCAATATAGACCCGTTTATGGGCAGATGTCAGAATCCCCACACAAATTATTTTGTCCGCGCTTCTGGTATCGACCTTGATGCTGATTTTCTGCGGTTTTGATTGTTTTTTTCTATGATCAGGATTGCAAACTTGTTTCACAATCGCCTAATTCGCCCTTTTGTTCCGGCTCATCTGTATACTCATACTTTTCCACAAAAAAACCGGCTCCCCTTGTCTCAAATAAACTCATGGATACCCCAAGCAACAGCCCTGCATATGCCGACCCTTCATTCAATGGAATGGAAAAATCCTCCTGCATCTTTCTGATGCGGTAGAGCACGGTATTGCGATGGGTATAAAGTGCATCACATGTTTTCTTTAGCGAACGCCCATACGCAAGATACCAGTACAGTGTCTCACAGTACTGTGCATCTTTTTTCCGGTCATAAAATGCGAGCTTACGGACTTCCGGAGAAATCAGATCGCTTCGGTCTTTGATACTATGAAGAAGAAGTGCCGTCCGCAATTGCGATACCATACAGACACCATTTCCCTGAAAGCGGTCATCACGCATCAGTTCCAGTGCCTCCCGTGCTGTGCGGTAAAGTTCCGGTAAAGAAAACATAGTGTTTACCGGATCCGATATTATGATCTTTAAGTGAAACTCTTCCGATAACGAGAAAAACAATTTCATATCTTTCGTACCTCCGAGAAACAGAAACACCTCTCCCTGATATACAAAAGAATGGGACGACGGAAAGCGTTTGTTTATTTCTTCTTTTAAGTGCCGTTTTCCCTGATACATACTGTGGTATGCGCTCAGGTCAATCAATGCAAATGCAGACGGGTGAAATTCTGCCAGATATGTATTGGCAATTTGAAGTTGAAAATATGCTTCGGATGAAAAGCCCCCATCCAGGAGATTTATAAGAATATCCGCAGCTGTTTCAAACGACTTGTCCTTCCGGCTTGCGCTGACAAATAATTGTTTCGCCAGAATCATTTCCACTGTGTGCCATGTTTGCGACGGAATCTGCTGCAGGTGTCCATCGGTGTCGACACAGACCAGATATCCGAGACTCACACCCGCACTGCTTAACGGAACAAAACGTCTCCGGAAAGAACTTTCTTCCAGCTTTATATAGTCTGACATCCCGGAACACAGTGCAGAACTTCTGCTGATAATGGCCCCCGCTTCATAAGTGATCTGTCCACACCGCACAGCCTCCTGAAAGATGTTATCCACAAAACCGGGTGGATAATAATACGCTACAACATGAAAGGTATCATCCAGTACCAGCAGCGGACATTCCAACATGATTCCGGCATCAACCGCAAGCTGTTTTAAATCATCCTGTGAAAAAAAATCATTCAGCAACGTATCTGAACTGTTACATTCCCATTGTGTTCCGTCCATGATGCATACTCCTTTTTCCCCTGTGCTGAGAGCACAATTTCTTTTTGATTTATTGTATCTACAGTTTCTTGTTTTTTCAAGCGCAAACGATAAAATAAAACCTGTAAACAGAAAAGAAACATACCTGTAAATCAGGAATCAGTGGAAACAGGCTAAAAATCTGATGAAGACAGACATCCGTGAGAAAGACGATCAGTATGAACTTGCTGTAGATCTTCCAGGGTTCAAAAAAGATGAAATTAACCTTGATGTCAAAGACGGGTATCTTACCATCAGTGCCCAGAAGGGTCTCGACAAAGATGAAGAAAATAAAAAAGGACGTATTCTGAGACAGGAACGGTATGCAGGTGTCTGCTCCCGTAGCTTTTATGTCGGTGATGTAAAACCGGAAGAAGTGAAGGCAAAATACGAATCCGGTGTCCTGACTATCGCCCTTCCAAAGGAAGACGCAAGAAAATGCTCTTCCTGCAATACAATTACAATTGAGTAATTGACAGATTCTGCATGGGCAGGCTGGGAAAGGAGATTTTAACCATGAAAAAGTATGTATGTGATGTATGTGGATATGTGTATGACCCGGCAGTCGGCGATCCTGATAACGGGATCGCACCGGGAACGGCTTTTGAGGATTTGCCGGACAACTGGGTATGCCCGTTGTGTGGTGTCGGAAAAGATCAGTTTTCCGTTGAAAGCTAAATAAAAACCACCATCCGGATTTCCGGATGGTGGTTTTTTTATCATATTTTCAGACAGATAACAATTGTCGTCTTGCGTTCTTTATAATCTGACCTGCTGCATAACCATTTCCGGTCATCATTGCAGAACCTGCTGCGAAATATGCCACATTATCTTCCATATATTTTTTAAAACGTGATACAAAGTCTGCTTTCTTACCTGATTTTACATGATCCATTGTTACTGCACTCTTTATTGCCATTGTACTCATATTAACATCTCCTTTTTATTCTCTATCTCTTCTTTGTTTTACATTATGTATTTTATCCTTGTTTTTGACTTTATACCAGTGCTATAATTATCTTATTTAACAACGATATTGACATGGAGAAAGGCGTTAATTATGGCAAAAGCATATCATGAAGCACTGCATCCTCTTGGCAATCTTGGCATTCAGGTTTCTATGGCAACGCTGGAAAGCCCACATATTCCGGCACATTGGCATGATGCCATGGAAATTTTATTCTGCCTGAACGGAGAAGTCCGTATTCACGCAGAACATGACACGCTTACACTTTCACATAACCAGTTAATTGTTTTTGACTCAAAAGAAGTGCATTCCATTCATTCAGATTCAAAATTATATATGTTTTTATGTATTCATGTTGATAAGAAGCTGCTTTCCGTTTACTGTCCCAATTTAGAGCTGTATCATATCAAATGCCGCCCGGTTCCCCTGGATGATCCCAAAGCGATCCAATATATTCATCTGTGCCAGCTCGCCCACGAACTTACACGTACAAATATAAAAAATGCAAGCACCCGAGCCATGCGCTCCGATGGAACAGCATTGCTGATGCTTGCTGACTTAATTCAATATTTTTCCGAATATGCGCCTCCGGAAACAGCTTCCGGACACGGCAACCGTACCATCCGCGAACTGATTTCTTATGTAAATGAACATTATACGGAAAAGCTTTCTCTGGAAGATGCCGCGGACTATGTTGGATTCAGCCGGGAATATTTTTGCCGTTTTTTCAAACAGCATATGGGACTGACCTTCCTTCGCTATCTGAACGAAGTACGAATTTCCCATGCCGGACGCCTTCTTTCAAGTACGGATCTTTCCATCTCTGAAATTATGAATACATGCGGTTTTACAAACCAGACTATTTTTAACCGTCTTTTTAAAGAAATCTATGGTATGACTCCGCGACAGGCACGTAAAACGCTCAGTGTTTCCTGAACCGTCCGACCTTTGTGAGTCTGTTTGGGAGTTTCGGTACCTTTCCCGTAGTCTTTATGATTGCCTCCTCTTCACATGCAGAAATACACTTTCCACACTTCGTGCAGTCGAATGTATCAATCATATGAATGTAGCCGTTTTTTCCCTCAATGCAATCTTTTGGACAGATATCCATACATTCCCCACACCCATTGCATACGGAGGGATCAATATAAATATTTACGAAAGCGGTGCATGCCCCGGCAGGACATATTTTTTTCCTAATATGTGCCTCATATTCCTCTTCAAATTGTTCTGTTGCGCTAAGCACAATTTTTGCGGATGTCTGTCCTACAGAACACGATGTGGAAAAGCACATTGCAGCTCCAATTTCGTCGGTCAGTTCCAAAAATTCATTTTTTCCTTTTCCCTCCATGATTTCACGCTGCATATACTCCAGCTGTATTAAACCTTCCCTGCAAAACACACACTTTCCGCAACTTGTTTTTCTGGATGCCAGTAATTTTTTTTGCGTTATCTGTACAATACAGTCTTTCGAAGTTGCTGTACACAAAACACCATTGGACAGGTCTGCTTCTCCCACTGTTTTTTCTGCAAATGCCGGATCATGCCATACATATCCGCCCAGAATACCTTTTATATCCGTGATTCCCTCGCTTTCAAACAGGCTGGCAATTTTAGTATTCTTTGCGACTTTACAGAGTTTATTTCCATTTACAGAAACATAAATACCGGGAATATAACAGTCATAAAATACATCTGCCAGTTCCTTTGCGGATACAATATGAAGATAGATACATTCCTGTTCTATTCTTACATCCACAATACCGGAAATCAGTGCAACATCATATTTCTGTGCCAATATTTTCAACGAATCCATCAGTTCTGTCTCTTCGTCCGGAATATGAAGTACCTTATCGCTGGTTCCGGATAATTCTGCCGCAATTTCAATTCCCTCAAAAATTTTGTCAGGATTTTCTCTTAAAATTTCAAGAAGAACGTGATCCGTATCTGCATTATCCAATGATGCAACAATTCTTTTCCCAGGATTTCCGGAAAAGTATTCTTTGACTGGATATCTGTGCAGTCCATAGTTTATAAGCGCAGCTTTTTCGATTTTTTCAAGCATTTCCTGTGCAGACAGTCTCCCGACCTTATTCAGAATCTCCATCTACTTTTCCTCCTTTCCCTCTGCATAGTCTCCCCAGACCCTAGGTTTTGAAATCTGAAGTCTTAAATCACATTGCAGGCATCTTCCGGCTTCTGCGCATATATCCGAATCGCATATACCATGATCAAACAGTTCAAAATTATTACAACGGCTCTCCGGAGAATCAATACATCTGTTTTTTCTTTGCATATATCCAAAGCCTTCACATATACCTATATAAGCATCCGGTTTCTGTTCCGGTGCCAGTTTTTCCGAAATATCGCCATTTCCGCCAAGATATTGATCAATCTGTGCTGCAGCCTCCCTACCGGATTCTATCGCCATAATAACAGATTTTGTTCCATAAATCGCATCCCCTGCTGCAAATATTCCATCTACAGAAGTTGCCTTGTCTGTTTCAATATCCCTTACTGCAATACTGTTTCCTCTTCCAAGTGCCAATCCTGCCTCTTCGGTAATATCAGGTCTTTGTCCTACAGCAAAAATTACGGTATCCGCTTCAATATGATGTTCGGAATTTTCCTCCCTGTGTATCACAGCCCGATGATTTTCATCAAACGTAAAAGATTTCACATTCATAAAATCAACACCCGTCACATGTCCGGTTCCGGTAATCCTCTCAAACGTCTGTGCCGGATGTATCATGATCCCCTCTTCTACCGCCTGCTGTATTTCTTCTTCATCAGCAGTCATATGTTCCCGTGCTTCCAGACATGCCACATGGATTTCTTCAGCTCCAAGTCTCTTTGCGGATCTTGCACAGTCAAATGCAACATTACCACCGCCAAGTACAATTACTTTCTTTCCCATTCCTGTTGCTTTCCCCATGCCGCAGTTTTTAAGGAAATCAACATTCAGAATTACGCCTTCCAGACTGCTGCCCTCCATTGGTAACCGTACACCTTTGTGTCCTCCGATTGCCATAAGCACTGCGTCATAATCCTTACGTAAATCTGCCGGTTTTTCGACTTTTTCATTCCTTTCTATTTTAACACCCTGATCCGTTATTACTTTTGCTTCCTCCAGTATAATAGTTCTCGGAAGCCGATATGCAGGAATACCGTAAGCCATCATCCCGCCGACTGATGGAAGCGCCTCTTTAATTGTCACATCATGTCCCTGTTTTCTGAGATAATATGCAGCTGTCATTCCTGCCGGTCCCGCGCCAACAATACAGACTTTTTTCCCTGTATCCGGCAGCTGTTTTCCTTTTCCTTTCCAGTACAGTCCGGTGTCATGTTCCGCAGCATATCTTTTGATACCGCGGATAGCCATAGAATCACTGACTTCCTTTCTTTTACAATGCAGCTCACATACATGACTGCATATATATCCCAATGCTTTCGGAAATGGAACTTTTTCCCGGATTACTGCTGCGGCAGCATCATAATTTCCACTTCTGACATATCGTATGTACCTCGGAATATCCGTATGGGCAGGGCATGCATGACGGCATGGCACAACAGCATCCTCTTTTGTTTCATCTGTATTAATAAGCTTATCGCGTATTGTACCTGTTGGACATACTTCAACGCATGCCTGACAAAAACGGCAATCGGAATCTTTTAACAACCTGTCATGTAAGGTACCCACATAAGTTTCCATTTCTTTTTTCTGATAATGAAGTACCTTTACCCCTCGCAGCTCGTTGCATGCCCGGACACATCTGCCGCAAAGTACGCATCGGTTCATATCATGTATAATAAGAGGATTCTTTTCATTTTCCGAAAATCCCTTTGTTCTCATTTTCAGGCGTCCTGTTTTCGGGCCTATATATTGAATCAGCATTTGCAGTTCACAGTTTCCATATTTCGGACATGTCGAGCAGTCTTCCGGATGTCCTGCCAGTAAAAGTTCCAATGCCAGTCTCCTGAGCTGATCCAGTTTTTGACTTTTTGTCGTTATGACCATTCCATCTTTTGCCTCAAGCGTACATGATGCCATTACTCCATCCTGTCCGTTTACTTCTACAATACACATACGGCATGATCCTAACGGATTCAGGTCTTTATGGTGGCAAAGGTGTGGAATATATATTCCTGCATCAAGTGCGCATTCCAGGACATTTTTATTATCCGGTACCTCTAATTTTTTTCCATCAATCGTAATGACCGCCATATTATGCCTCCCAGTTATTACATATTTTTACTCTTCGTTTTCTACATATTCCGCTGCACTTATACCGGCAATTCGCCCTGAGTTTACCGCAAATCCCATGGAATTTCCCGGTAAAAGAAACATATAACTGTCATCATACAGATTACATGCATCTGCACCCGCTGCGTACAATCCCGGAATCGGCTCAAAATCCTTATCACAGGCCTCACAATTTTCATTAACCCGGATTCCTCCCACGGTTCCATATCCGCCCGGACGGATTCTTGCCGCATAATACGGAGCTTTTGTCAACGGTCTCAGATACCTCTTATCCTTAAAAAATTCTTCATCAACACTGTCGCAAAAATCATTGTATTCCTCAACGGTATCTACCAGATTGTCAATATTTATTCCTGCTTTCTCCGCAAGTTCTTCTATCGAATCCGCAATAAACAGCCCGGTATTTCCCTTCTCCTGTGCCATCTTTATTGCGTCTGCAAAATCTGATACATCCGGATCCGGACGAACCATAGAAACGTTATCCACTCCATTTCTCATGTAATATCTGGCAATGGAAGAATCAATGATCGAAATTCCAACTCTGTCTTTCTGGTGGGATACAGCATTTGAAAGAAACGTTGTATTCTGCATCTGATCCTCGTTCATGATTCGTTTCCCCTGAAGATTAACCAGGAGGTTGGGCTGTGACATCACATTTCCGACACTTGCTGGAAGATCATCCACACCTTCTATTGCAGCTGCCTGTTCAATTCTCACCGGCACATGGTCTGCACCAGCCTCCCATGCCATGCGAAGTCCCTCTCCCATAATGCCTGGAATAGCAAAATTAAACATATCTTCTCCATGCTTATACCCGGTTTCATCCTCAATAAATTTTTTATTGCACCCGGCACCTCCTGTACAGACAATAGCGGCTTTGCATGTAATCTCAATATCTTTTCCATCTTTGTCTACTGCAAGTACTCCTGCAACTTTTCCATCTTTCATAATAATTTTTTTTGCAGGTGTTTCCAGCAAGACTTTTACGCCCAGTTCCTGTGCTCTTGCATATAACGCTTTATTCATAAAAGAGGCAGCTCTTGGTCCAATTCCCTGATCGGTCTTTACAATATGCCATGTAGGCTCTGATTTTGGAAAATAACGGTATGCCCCCTCAAATTCGACACCCATGTCTTCCAGCCATTCTATCGTTTCTGCAGATTGTTCAAAATACCGTTTCACAAGTCTTGCATCAACATTATAATGCGTATACTCCATAAACATATTGAATGCTTTTTCGACCGTAATATCTTCCATCTGCTGCTTTTGATATCTTGTTCCAATTCCAAGAGGTCCCATTCCCATATTTGCAGCGCCTCCTATTGCCGCTGCTTTCTCTACAACAATCACCTCTGCTCCATCTTCCGCGGCCTGCACAGCGGCAGAAAGTCCAGACGGTCCACCCGCAATAACAACAATTTGTGTTTTATAATCTGACATAATTTTTCCTCACTGTTCTTCAAACATAATGGCTTTACCTGTTCTTGCCGATTCTCTAACTGCATCCATAACACACAGTACACGCCTTACCTGTTCCGGTTTTACAATAATCTCTTCCTCATGATTAAACGCTTTAAGAAAATGTTCAAAATAGTTTCTGTGATCAACATTCACTTCTGGTAACGGTTCCTCCAGCAGTAATCCCGGTGCAGCCGGTCCAAAACTTCTTGTCGGTCCCGCCGCCGTCATGGTAATTTTACCAGGCACATTTTCAAGCAAATGTGAAGTCCGGACAATTTTTCCTTCTCCCTCAAATCCATCAATAATAGCTGACCCCCTGTTTCCGCCAATAAACCAGGCTCTTTTTGGTGTGAGATAATAGGTTCCCAGTTCTATTTCCGCCGTAATTCCGTTCCGGAATTTCATAATAATATTAAAATAGTCATCCACTTTTTCGTTAATCACATTCTGAACATCTGCGTAAAGAGAAATAATTTCCGACTTTATCATATCTAGTATCTGGTCGATCAAATGAACGCCCCAGTCATAAAGCATACCTCCACCCATTTCCGGGTATATATGCCAGTCATGCATGTTTCCGTTAAATCCGTATAACTGAGATTTGATCACATACATGTCGCCTACCATTTTTTTATCATAAACTTCTTTCATAATTCGGTAATCTTTGTCCCACCGTCTCTGCTGGTGGACGGTAAAAAGGACTCCATTTTCCTTACAGACGGATACCATTTCATCAAATAGAGCAACACTCATTGCCGCCGGTTTCTCACAAATAACATGTTTCTTTTTATTTGCTGCCTTTTTTACCATTTCCGGATGACTTGGATTTGGAGTAGAAACCATTACCGTATTTATATCTGCATGTTCCAACATTTCATCAATATCTGCATATGTCTCGACCCCTTCCGGTGCATCCTCAAGCTGTTGCGGGTTTGTATCCGCAACAGCTACAAGATCAATATTTTGAAATGTTTTCATCATATCCGCATCGCAATGTCCCATAAAGCCAAATCCAACAATCCCGAGTTTGATTTTCTGCATATCTATCCTCTCCTTCTGTGTTGAAAATTATTTTTCCATTGCTGCTCTTAATGCCTCCTGATGACGGCGAACCTGTTCAATACTGTTGACACCAATGTCGCGTAAATGCTCGCCTCCTTCATACTCTGAACTCAGAAATCCTTTGTATCCTGCTTTCTTAAATGCTTCTATAACTTCCGGAATAGCAACCGCTGTTTCCGTGTAATCATCATGCATATTGTAGAATTTGGCATGTGTATGGAAGATATAATCAATATTATCAATAATATCCTGTGGATCTGACCATGAATATGTAAATGACGCATTTGCATACCAGCGGTCTGCATCATTTCCATTTGCCTGTTCAATCGCATCCATCATTTCTTTCATACCGTTTGCCATCCGATATTCCATATTGGCCTTTCCAAGATTCAGATCATACTTTATCTTTGTAAAACCTTTCGCCAAACGTTCTGCATATGAATCATCGACAATCCTGATGCATGCTTCCGAAGCGCCCATTCTCCTTGCCTTATCTCTTACAACGTCTGGAATATTCCGGCAGAAAATACCCATATCCGGAATAAACCCGAAATATTTTGTACCTGTTCGGTGAATCATTTCCATATATCCGTCTGCCCATCCGGAATTAAGAGAAAATGGGGCATGTACCTCAAGACCAATTCTGACATCCATCTGCTGTGCATATGCAAGACTTCCCTCAATAACTTCCATCGGTGTTGAAACAAGTGTCCGCAGATTATGAAATCCAAGCAGCGAAGCCAGACGAATATCTCTTTTCATCATATTGATCTGTTCTCCAAGGCACAGCGTGCGGTTATCAAATATCCTGTTTTCCAGAAATGCGTCATAGCATGATGGTGTCAAATGATATTTTTCCAGCCATCCAAACCACTGCTCCCTGAATTCTTCCGTTTCAATCGGAAGCGGAAACTTTTTAATCATCTGCTCAGCCAGTAATTCCACTCCTGTTGCTCCTGTTTTGGCAGTCTCACGCAGACAGCCCTCAAGGTCAAGTTTTCCATCATAATATTCATCCTGGTAACTATACAGTGAAATGCTTCTCTTCATATCACAGTTCATCTCTCATCCCTCCTGTTACTCAATAACAAAATCTGTTTCGCAATCTGCTTCAATCTGGAACGGCATGTATGATGGTGCAATAATCTGTTTCGCATAAATATGATGTTTCCCTTTTTCCAGCCCACCTTCTTTTAATACGGATACCGTAGCAAATTCTCCAAATTCCCAGCGATAATCGGAATCAATAACCGTCCGCATCTCCTCCATGGTAAATGTCTCCCCATTTACCGTAAAACGGATATCTTCCTTTTTTGCAGACTCCCCATCTATGTTGATCTGGATATCACGAATAATAGACAATGTAATTCCCCGATAATATTGAGCCTTAAACCGGAACTGATATCCTGTAATCCTGCCATCAGTTTCTATATTTCTGAATCCTTCCGGATCATAAATCTGTCTTGCTGCCATAGCCCTAAAACCTCACTTTCTAATCAAAGAATACTTCTTTTCCGGTTTCAGCAGATTTGTATATTCCTTCCAGTATCTGGGTTACAACAAATGCCTGTTCCGGTTTCACAAGAGGATCGGTATCATGAATAATTGCATTTAACCATTGTTCCTGCTCACGTACAGCCTCTGCTGCCGCCCCTCCTTCAAAGAAATCCACTACGCCTGCCGGAGAAATAGTTTTTTCCATAAGCTGGTTATGTTCAACGGAATTATAGATAAGTTCATCTTTTGGATAGCTACCTCCATGATGAATCTCTGCTCCGCCTTTTGTTCCGCAAAGAGTAGTAGAAGCTTCCATTGACTTTAATACATTAAGTGCCCATGAGGCTTCCAGATAAATGGTTGCTCCATTTTTCATTTTTACAAGTCCGAAAGCCGAGTCCTCCACTTCAAAAGTTTTCGGATCCCATGGTCCAAATACATTTCCCTCCGGTCCGTCTTCCTGACGTCCCAGTTTATAAAATACCTGTCCCGAAACAGAAAGAGGTTCATAATTATTCATCATCCAGAGGGTAATATCAAGTGCATGCGTTCCAATATCAATAAGAGGTCCTCCTCCCTGAAGGGCTTTGTTTGGAAATACTCCCCATGTCGGAACCGCTCTTCTTCTTAAGGCATGTGCTTTAGCAAAATAAATTTCTCCGAGTTCTCTATTTTCACAGGATGCGTGAAGTGTCTGTGTATCATCACGCAGGCGATTTTGATAGCCAATAGTAAATTTCTTCCCTGATTTTTTCCACGCCTCAATCATCTTACGTGCATCTGCAGTGTTGTGTGCCATTGGTTTCTCACACATGACATGCTTTCCTGCTTCAAATGCTGCCACGGTAATCGGACAGTGTGCAACATTTGGAGTACAAACATGTACAACATCAATTTCAATTTCGTGATCTGCAAGCATTGCTTTGTAATCCGTATAAACTTTTGCGTCTGGCGTCCCGTATTCTTCTGCTGCCTTTTGTGCCCTCTCCGGTATGATATCACAGAAAGCGACCATCTCCGCTTTTTCAGCATTTGCCCTGATGGATGGCATATGTTTCTGATTTGCGATTCCTCCGCATCCGACAATAGCAATTTTTAATTTTTCCATTTCTTTTTTCTCCTTTTTGCCTGATTTCTGTTCTTAAATAACAAATTGTTTTAAATAGTTCCGGCTGATCAACAGTGACTTTTCTATCTTTTCGCGGCTTCCCTCAAATGACCGGTCCTCAACCTCTATGCATGTGTACCCATCATATCCGATATCTGTAAGCGCAGATACATACTGATCCCATCTGACATCTCCAAGTCCCGGAAGCTTCGGGGCCATATAATCCAGTGGATATGCCATAATTCCGCAAGCAGCCAGTTTATCTTTAAAAATCTTGATATCCTTATAATGTACATGAAATATTTTATCTTTAAACTCATAAATTGGTCTGATATAATCCATCATCTGCCACACAAAATGTGAAGGATCATAATTGATTCCCAGATAGTCGCTGTCAAGAATTTCAAATACTTTTTTCCAGATCACCGGCGTCGTCATAAGATTCTGTCCCCCCGGCCACTGATCCGTGCCAAACAGCATCGGACAGTTTTCAATCGCTATTTTTACCTTCTTTTCTTCTGCAAGCCGGATAATCGGTGGCCAGACTTCCCTTACTATTTCAAGATTTTCCTCAACCGTTTTCGTCTGATCTCTTCCTATAAAAGTTGTTACCATTCCAATTCCAAGTTTATCGCTTGCCTGGATGACCCGCTTTAAATGTTCCACCGCAGATGTACGTTTTTCAGGATTTCCATCCATTGTGTTTGGATAAAACGCAAGGGCTGAAATTTCTACATGTTTCTCTTTACTGTATTCTGTAATATGATCTGCATATGCATCATCAGTAAGAACTTTTTCTGCATCAATATGGCAGACCCCGGCATATCTTCGTTCGGCTTTTCCCTGTGGCCAGCAGGCTGCTTCCACACACTCAAATCCATGTTCCGATGCAAAATCCATCATTTCTTCATACGTCCACGAGTCAAGAATTGCACTGACAAAACCTAATTTCATACACTGTCTCCTTTTCTTATTTTTCTTTCTTTGATTTAGGTTTATTATATGAAATACATCATTTATGCGCTTTTCAATTATTAACCTAAATATGTATTGGATTTAAACACTTATCCGGGCACAAAAAAAGCAGGACAAAAAAGATATCTCTTTTTTTGTCCTGCTTTCATTATGCGGATTTATAAATCACACATACTGATAATGTATGTCCAGCATCCTTATTTCATGTGCTTTCAAAGTCGTTTCTATCCGCAATATATGATCATCTACATGAACTCTTTGCATCTTTATCCCTGGTGTTGCACTTTTTCGGATATATGTAAGTTCTTCTCTCGACAGACTGTCGAAATATCCCATATCCTTCCATACATCCTGTATGCTTCCGCTTTCATCATTTACATAAAGAATACGCATACTGTAATCTCCATTTTGCACATGATTGATCTGGAATTTTAAATGTATTGCATCTGTATCCTCGTAAAATTCACTAATATTTTCGTATTTTATATCCTTTTCATCCACCATGGTATATCTGTAATTAAGTTTTTTGCAATTATGGCAGACAATGGTATATACACCTTTATGATCTGTAGTAAGAATCGCATTTCCGGTTTTACCCAACAGTTCCGGCTTCAGCTGTCCTAAAAATTGCATGGAATAAAAAGAAGGTTTCTTTATTCCATCTTTTGTCAATAGTCCATTATCTCCATAAAGCACTCTGTCTGCATCATAAGATTCTGTGTGCAGATCCGATCCATGCCAGTATCCCATCATATCCGCTTCACTCTCACATTCAATACAGTTCTTTACAATATATGCTGCCAGACCACAACTGTCATTGATACGGTTACGATTGGAAATGGTAAGATTCCATTCGCTGATAATAAGTTCCGGAATTGAAAAATCCAGTTTTTCAAGTTCTTTTTTAAAGAGCTCCAGCTGATTTTTGATAAAACTGTTATCTATGGATCTCCTTCCGAAGTATACACCATTCTGCTGCTGCAGCAGATACGAATATGCATATACACTGATAAAATCCGGTTGAATATTTCGTTTTTTCCAATTGCCCAGAAGCTGTCCATAATGGAAATTATCATATCCAAGTGCAAATCCTGCTCCCCCGACTTTTATTTTTGGGGAAATGTTTTTCAAAGCATTATAACTGCATTCAAAATATGAAAAATATGGGCCATCCTCCTCCAGCATATTCCAGCGATCATCTTTCCAGAGTTCAAAATACCATTTTTCAATTTCCTCCATCCCATATCGATTGGCAATGTGAGCAGCAAATTTTTCTATAATCCTCTGATAGCTTTCGCTGTTTTTAAAAATAATCTCATTGTACATGTCTCTGGCTGAAAGATTAATTGTGTAATTCACACTGATTGGTTTAAAAGCAAGTTCCACAAATGGTTTCAAATGGTTTTCTATCAGGAAATCCAATCCCCTGTCTATTCTGCTGAAATTATAGTTTTCTGTTCCATCTTCCATTTCCTCATACATATCCTGTTTAAACAGATTATAAATCCGGACATATTCAAACCCGATTTCTTTTTTCATTAATAAAATCTGTTGCTGGATATCATAATTAATAAGTTCATCCACATCGCACATATTTATAATTTTACTCCATGGATGTTTCAATATTGTCACCTTTTCCGTATCCACAACACAAAGATTCATATTACGGGTTATCATTTCATCCACCGGCATCGGTTTTCCTTCCAGATACTTTCGAACCCGCAGATCAACTTCCTGTTTTTCCTTCCCCTGTTTTTTTTCATCAATATTCTCCGAATTATGCATCTTCTGTCGATATGCCGATGGTGTGAGATGATAAATTTCCTTAAACGCCTTATTGAACGCCGCTGCTGTAGGAAATCCATTATCCATTGCTATTCTTGTAATCTTTTTGTCACTGTAAATCAGTTCATCCACCGCATGAAACAATCTGACATTATTTACATATTCCAGAAAACTAAGTCCAAAATGTTTTTTTATATACTTCGATAAATATGCATTTGATAAATATAGTTTTCTCGTCAGGTCATTCAGACTCAATGGTTTGGTGTAGTTGGCCTGAACATAGTTCTGAATTTCAAAAATCCGGGAATTTTCGGGCGAAAATTGTTCTTTTATTCTTGCATCATCTCCACGTATCATGAAGTTTGACATCAAAAGATATACCACTTCATAGTAAATGCTGTTAAGATAAATTTCCCCTTCCTTTTCCCTGTCATAAAATCTATTTAATATTCTGTCAAGGGCATGTCTTAACTGATCATATGCTTCACTTCTGTCTGTTACGGTATTACACCAGAAAAGAAGCTGATTGGTGCCCATATACTCCGCAATAAGTGAAAAATTAATGTAAAAAACAGCAAGCAAAAGTTCTCCCCCTGCTTCCTGATAGGAGTGCCGTTTATTTGCATTGATCAAAATAAAGTCTCCTTTATGGAGTTTATATGAATCTGAATCGAGTTCTACTCTTGCCGTTCCCTCCAGAACATAAATAATTTCAGGATTCTGGTGAAAATGTGTTTCCTTTCTTTTTTCTGTCACAAAATCAAAACTCATAATTCTATGCCTTGTATCCATGTCAATTCATCTCCCGTTTTTTCAATTGTAATATTCCATAACATTTTGTCAAGAAAAAAGACAACAGAATTTCTTCCGTTGTCTTTTTCCGCATATAATTACTCACTTTGATGTTCCCGTTTCTTTTTGTCCCGTTCCGCAAGCCTTTCTCTTACACCATCCATATAACCCGGTTTATCAAGATCATAAATCAGAAGCGGAATGATTCCGATAAAAAATACGATTCCTGGAAGCAGGTTTGCTGCCAGATTAATTCCTTCTTTAATATGTGGTGTCATCTCCACGCCTCCTGCATAACCAAATGCCCCCATAACCACAAGGAACAATGAGTTAGCAATTGCAGTCGCAACCTTTGTCGCAGTACCCTGAATGGAAAATGCCATACCATCATTTCTTACGCCATATTTGTCATCAAAATCATCAATTGCATCAATCATCATACAGGAACCACATGGTCCTGCAATATATCCAAGACCATAAATTGCAAGTATGACAAAATCAAAAGCAATATTCTCATATGGTCCTACAAATAAAACGATAAGTGATATTCCCTGAATAAGCATCGAAAGAATAGCCGTCTTCCGGTTGCCGATTTTTTCTATTATTTTCGGTGTAACTGGCATGATAATTGTTCCGACAATCATCTGCATCATCATGAAAATAGTAATGTATGTAAAATTCTGTACACAGTGCATGTAAAAATAAACCGCAACAGAAATACGTCCCAACATTCCGAACATATTAAAAAAAGCATACAACATGGTACATAGCAGATTTTTGTTACGTAAAATCAGTTTTAAACCTTCTTTAATTTCTCCCTGTTCCTCTTTCTTTACAGTGATTTTCTCTTTGGAAAGATAAGCTACTGCCCAGAACATCGGGAGTGCAAGCAATGCAAATAAAATAGCCGTTGACTGGTAACCTGCTGCCTGATTACCTTTTCCAAACCATAACACAAGCTTTAATACAAATAGATTTAAAACGATCTGTCCGATTGTCATTCCCATCATCTGTGCCGCATTTAACCGGTTGATTTCTTTCGGGTCCCGTGTCATTACACACGGTAATGCCAGGTATGGAACATTTGTCATGGTATATGACATTCCAAGACCAATGTATGTAATATACGCGTATACAAGTTTTCCTGTACTGCTGAATCCTGGAACCGTAAATGTAAGTATTGTAAAAATCACAAGGAATACTGCTCCAACAACAATATATGGACGGAATCTTCCCCATTTTGTATGTGTACGTTCCATAAGTGTTCCCATCATCGGGTCGTTAATTCCATCCCAGACCTTTGCAATTAACATCAAAAGTGCTACAGCTCCTGTTCCCAGCCCAAATACATCTGTATAAAAAATGGAAAGATATGTACTTACCATTGTCCAGGAAAGCTGTGAAGCGAAATTACCCAGTCCATATACAAAATAGTTCTTTTTGGTTAGTGGCTTCATGCCATATTTATTTAAATTTTCTCCCATTCTTTTTTCTCCTAACGCAATCACTGATTACATATTTTCAATTACCTGTTCAAAATTTTTATACTTCTCCATCTTTTTTTCAAGATCCTCTTTATGTGCTGTCAGTTTTGGCACACACACTTTGATCATATTCTGAATTTCATTGTAATGTTCATAAATGCCAATGGTCGTATTCCGGGCTCTGTTTTTTTCCTCTTCACTGAAAGCAACACTTACTTTTTCTCCATTCACAGAAAGAGTTCCCCAGATGCCGCAGATCGGACACTCTACCCTTGTTGTTCCGGTAACACTTAAAAGACTGTTATGGCAGACCGGACACACTCCTTCTTCACCTTCCCAGGTATTTACTTCTTCATATGGCTTTCCAAGAGACTGTGCAACAGCAGTTCCGAGTTTTGAACATTTTTCCATCAGCTCCTGGTCAAGTAATGGGTGGCCGGTACGCCCCTGGTCATAAGCATCCACATGACCCACGCATTTCATGCAAAGGGAGAAGCTGAACAGATCAAGCATCGGAAGCCCCAGAGCAACCCAGTTATGGGTCTGTGCACCTCCGACAGAAATATATCCCACATATCTGTCTTTGAAATATCTCGGATCCAGTTCCGGCTTTCCTTCTTCTTTACGTTTTCTGTTCTCTTCAAGCAATGCCGCCCTGTCATGGGAAGGTCCGAATCTGTCTACAAAATTTTTAAACTGTCCAACGATTCCGACCGCATAGACCGGAGCTGCAATAATAATGCCGTCTGCTTCCAGGCATGCTTCCTCAAGAATGTGATAATCGTCTTTCATACAACAGTGAATTTCAACTTCACCCTTGTCCCTCATACGACTGCAATAATCACAGGCTCTGCAGTGTCCTATGTTTAATGTAAGCGTGTTAATAAACTGCACATCCGCTCCCGCCGCTTTTGCTGCAAATAATGCTTCTTTTACCAAAACATCACTCCGCTGATTTTTTCTTCCAAAAGAAATTCCTAATACCTTCATATTTTTCCTCCATCTCTTTTTCTCGGTTGATAGGTACAGTTTATTATTAATCGCCTTTATTCGCTTTCCGTGTTTTTCTCTGTCATGATACATTATTTTGCTGTATTTTTTGTTCCGTAATTTATCACAGCAAAAAATATATATATTTTTTTGTTCCCTTATTCCGGATAACTATATCGATACAGAATTTCTATCATCCGTATTTCCTGTGGCATAATTATATTCTCCAGCGTTAAAATTCCATTTTTCACCTGAACGGTTTCCATTTTCATTCCCGGCATCGACACACTCTTAAGATAATCAATTTCACTGTTTTCCAGTTCCCTCGAATATCCCAGCTGTCTCCACAAATCCTGCACACTACCATTCTTCCTGTTTACATAATATTGTTTAATCTGATATTTTCCATTCTTTATATTATGAAAACAGAATTTGAGATTCAGAGAGTCTTCATCATCGGTATATTGATTGATATTTTCAATCTCAATCTCATTTTCTTCCGAAAACACATATCTTGATGTCAGCTTTTTATAATTGTGGCATACTATCGTATAATTGTTACGTCCGTTTCCTGTAACCATGGCATGTGCTGTTTTTTTTAATAAATTTGACTGTATTCTATTTAAAAACCAGAATGCAAAAAACGATGGTTTACATATTCCATCTCCTGTAATCAGACCGGAATCACCATTTAAAACACAATCCGTGTCATAGTAATAAGAATAAGTATCCAGTGCGTGCCAGTATGCCATAAGATTAACCCTGTCGGAGACATCCATACAGTTTTTTATAATATAGGCTGCCTGTTCACAACTGTCATTGATAACATTTCTGTTGGAAACGGTAAAATTCCATTCGTCAATATGTAATTCCGGTACATTCAAACCGCTTTCTTTTATAACTTCTTTCATAATTTCTATCTGATTACTCATATAATTTTCGTCAATGGATTTTCTTCCATATCTCTGCCCGTTCTCAATAACTGCAATATACTGATACGAACAAAACGACAGAAAATCCGGATGGATGTCCCTGTTTTTCCAAATACCAAAAATTTTATTGCAGATACATGTTTCATATCCCAATATAATTCCTGCACCTCCAACCTTAATATTATTGGAGATCGCTTTCAGATTTGTGTAAATGACATCAAAATATTGATAATAAGCACCATCTTCTTCGCATATGTTTAAGAAAGGATCATTCCAGAACTCAAAATACCATTTCTCTATTTCCTCTTCTCCGTATCTGTTTACCAGATGAATACATAATTCACGTATAATTTTACAAAAAATCTCATATTTATATTGTTCTGCTTTCTCCGTTTTTTCCTGCTTGACCGAACGTTCCGGTGTATACATAAAAAGGGACGGTTTATTTCCTAACTCCATATATGGCCGCATATCATTTTCCAGTAAAAAATCCAATACCTGATCCAGTTTTCTGAAATTATATCTGTCATTTTCATCAAAGCAATATTCTTTAGACAGAATATTCCATATACGTATATATTGCATTCCCGTTCGCTTTTTGATTAACTTAATCTGCTCCTGCACATCCGACTGGAGTATTGAATATACATCTCCTATATTACACGCTCTGTAAGTACATGAAGTATGTTTTTCCGATTTATCTGCGTACACATCACACAGTTCTTCTGACGAAACCTCCGGTATTTCGCCCTTTTCTCTTATGCGCAGATAGGAAATGATCCGGTCTCTGTTTTTTTCGTTTAATTCTTTTTCATCATGTTCTTCCTGCTCTATCTTTTGCATTTTTCGCCGGTATTCGCTTGGTGCTTCATGATAGCTCTCCCGAAATGCTTTTGTAAATGCCGCTGATGTAGGAAATCCGTTATCAAGCGCAATATGTGTTATATTTTTTTCCGTATAAAGTATTTCATCCACTGCATGGAATAACCGGACATTATTCAGATATTCGATAAATGTCATTCCAAGATTCTTCTTTATATATTTTGACAAATAAGCATTTGACAGATATAAGCGTTGTGCCAGATCATTCAGACTGATCTGGCTCTGGTAATTTGCCTGTATGTAGTTTTGTATATTTTTGATACGGATACGGTTTTGTGAATCCCAGTTTTCAAATCTGGAATCATCCATATTAATCAAAAAATTGCTTGTCAGAATATGGGCAGCCTGAAAGTACAGTGCATTCAGATCAAATGCACCTTTTTCATCCCGTTCAAAATATCTGGCAAGAATCTGATCCAATACCTTTCGCAGTTCATCATATGCGGCATTTTTATCCACTATAGTATTGCACCAGAACAGAAGCTGCATTGTTCCCATATATTCGGCAAGTAAGTGGAAATCAATTTCGAATCTTGCTGCAAGAATTCCCTCTTTTCCGGTCATTGTATGACGTTTATTGGCATTAATCAAAACAATATCTTCCTGCCGGAGTTCATACACCTTATCGTCAATTTTTACTTCCAGTGTTCCCTTTAAAATATAAAACAATTCCGGATTCTGATGATAATGATCCGATGTTCCTGATTCTGTTAAAAAATAAAACTGCATTAATTTTCTTATGTTTTCCATAGCTGTCCCTTTCGTGTATCCCATACCATCATTCTTAATTATATTTCTTTTCTTTCAATCTTCTATTTTGATATGTATGATTTCATACACAAATTTTGCTATTTTTTGTTCCGCATAAAAAAAGAGAGCAAAAATAAGCCTGCTTTTTTTGCTCTCCCCTATATTTTCAGTATTATCTTTATGCTTCCAAAAATTTCTTTTTCTTTCGGATGACTCCCAGAAACGCAATTACTCCAATTATCAACATTCCCCAAAAAGCAATTGTAAACTGATTCTCCGGCGTATTTTCATGCCAGACCGCAGATGCAATTTTTCCCATAAATACAGGCGCAATCAATCCTCCTACTCCACCAACAATAGAAAATATACCACTGGCTCTGGCCACCGCATCTTTTTTGACTGATATTGACAACAGATAGCTTGCAATTGCCATAAAACAGCTTAGAGAAACTCCACACAGGGCACTTACAATATACACTCCGGCAATTCCAGGAACCAAAAATAAAATACCATATCCCACTGCCGCAATCAAAATGGAAACCGGAAGTGTATATTCTTTTAACAAGCCGGATATTTTGGAAAATGTCATCCCACAAATCAATGCAAAAGCAGAATTCACCGCTGTCACAATACCTGTTGTGCCTGTATCTGATGTAATATTATCTGCCAGATAAATCCCAATATTGGTGCTATACGCATTAATAAACAATGTATGTGCAAAAGAAGTCAGTGAAAGTAACCAGACAATTCCTGTCATTTTCATGTCAGATACTTTCTCTCCTTTTAACGGTGCCGTTTCCTTCAGGTTAACCGCCACACCGAAAGCCGAGAAAAATGCAATAAGGTAAACCAGATAAAAATATTTATAACCAATTCCTGCAAACATTCCTCCAATTAAATTGCCAAGCATGGCTCCTACGCCCATTCCAACCACATGCAGTCCCATAAATCCGGCTCTGTGTTCAGGTTCAATAAAATCCGCAACAACCGCTGTGTTCAATGGTCCTGTCACTCCAAAGCCAAATCCTATCAGCAGTCTTGATATAAATAAAATGGTAAAACTTTCAGTAAAAAACGGAACTATGCCACACACACCTATGATAAGCAATCCTGCCATAATAATCTTTTTTTTGCTGATCTTTGTCGTTAGCCATCCAATTGAAAAAGATCCCACCATGATAAACAGATATGGCAGTGTCTGAAGCATCTGAACCATACTGGTCCCATATGCATGATATTTTGTATTCAGGACTCCCAAAACCGGTGATATTCCTGTAATATTTAACCCAAATGCAAATGCTGTAAGAAAAACACTGAGTGCAATTTTAATGTTTTTATGTTTCATAGCAATACGCCTCCCTACATATTCCGAATTTTATATTTATTGACATCCGTTTCATGTTTATTTTATCCGAAGATTTTTGACATCAATATGCCATGTTTTTTGAATTGTTCTTTTTATTTTTGTCTTAAATTTTCGATACAGCAAAAAGAGAGCAAAAAATATATCTGTCTTTTTGCTCTCTTACTTGCATGATATAACTCCATACTTACCTCATACAAAAAATTACAATTTTTGATTTTCTATCGCTGTGTATTTCCTGCATTCTGCTCTGAATCACTTAACATTGTAGCAATCCCGGAAATCTTAACCGTATCTACATCCGTATTTTCTATAAAAACACTCCGTATAAATTCTTTGCCGGATGTTTCAAATAACTGTCCCACCTCTCCATTTGCCTCAATATAGACCCGTTTATGGGCGGATGTCAGAATACCCACACAAATTGTTTTGTCTGCGCGGATGGTATCGACCGTGATGCTGATTTTCTGTGGTTTTCCTTTAACCGCCCATTTGCATAACGTCTGTTTTGGAATCTCTGCGGAAAGTTTTATGCTATCCTCTGTAATATCCTCAGGAAATGCATCCATAACTGCCTGTTTATAAACATCATACGGTTCTTCCTTTACCATATAACTGTGTCCGGCATCCGGATTTGTCTCTATTTGCGTCGCATAGCAGACCTGATTGTCCATAACCTCCATCTGTACATTCACTTTTTTCTGCTGTACAGTCTTTGCATAGATTTTTTGTACAGCTTTTTGTGTACCGACGCCGGCTCCACAGGTAAAGCAGATACTGCCAAGAAAAACCAGAATAAAACTTGCCAAAACAGCCAGTGGTTTCATCTCTTTTTGTTTTCGGTACTGCTTCATCCGGCGGATACGCTCCTGTAAATGATTCTGCGCCCCAAACATGGAAAACGGAAATTCGAGAGGACGGGTCTCTTCCGTAAGCAGTTCAAGTGCTGCACGAAAATACTGTCCGACAGAAAAAACATTTTCGGAATCACGGCAGCATTCCATGTCGCATGCCATTTCCGACCAGAAATCCAGCCTGCGATTGAAAATATAGATCAGCGGATTATACCAGAATAAATCTTCCAGCACTCTGCCCACACATTTCAACGTCAGGATGTGCTGCCGCACATGTACAAACTCATGCGTAAGCACAATCTGCAGACTCTCCGGAGAAAAATCCCTCACCGGCAATACAATCCATTTATGAAATAGCCCCAGCACCATCGGGGAAGAAATACCATAGCAGCAATACACTTCTACATTTCCCCGGATCTTTAAACGCTCCTTTGTCCCTGCCGCAACGAGCTGCAGCCGTTTTTCCGCCGGCATCCGGTGCTTTTTTATGTAATGTTCCACCCGGTAATAACGAACCAGATGAAGCACAAGAACCGTTGCTGCACCAAGCAGCCAGACCACTGCCGCCACACACTCTATGTGCGCAATCACAGGTGTCAGTTCAAACAGGTGCCCCTTGATAAACAGTGCCTCCCCCATTTTGCGGTAATGCGTAACATACAACAGGAGAAACAGCCCCGGAAACAGCCAGAACGGTAACACCACAAGCAACAGCCCATATATATAGCGGTATTTTTTTAACCCATCCAAAACGCCTGCAACAACTGCATATACCGCAAATGCAATACTGCCTGTAAGTGCAGTAAACAGCCCCATGTAAAACAAATTATTGATCCAGTTCATCAATGCTTTTTCTCAACTCCTCTATTTCCTCTTTGGTAAGTTTATGATCTTTATAAAAAGCAGTTAAAAACTGTGCAACCGATCCACGGTTCCAGAATTTTACAAATTTGCGACTCTGCTCCTGCTGATAGGAAAGTTCCGGTATTATGATCTCATATGTGGCATTGCGCCCGCTCTGGTTCATCCTTAGAAAGCCCTTTTTCACCAGCTTTGCAATATAAGTTGATACGGTCTGGGATTTCCAGTCTTTCCCGTATGTTTCGTTTGTCAGTTTCATAATTTCCTGTAGTGCCATTTCATGGGGATGATCCCAGATTGTTTTCATCACCATGGATTCCGCTGTAGTCAGTTCCTCCATATTTTCCCCTTTCATCGTTAACATTGATAATATTTTTTGAGTATAAACTAAGATTATAGTTTTAGGTTATAGTGGGATAATAACATAAAGATATACAAATTACAACTATTTTACGCAAGTTTCAAGATTTTACGACCAAAACAACATTTTTCTATCAATTTTGATAATTTTATTCTCTTGAAAACTTTCTGATTTTTTTATACTATATAGATAATGAATGTTACGAAAAAGAGTAATTTAATCACAATGATAACGGAATAAGATGAAAAAAGTAACCGTTTTACTTATCCTTTCTTTGGCGATATGCCTTGCTGCTTGCGGAAAAAAGTGAGTACACCTGATGAAATGTTAGATGTTGTGAAAGAAAAAGAAAATATATCTGCTGAAGTTGATATGATAGAGTGTGGCCGTATTGTAGATAATGATACTACCATAGTTGTCGGAATGACAGGGGAAAACGACAAAACATATCATTATTATGCAGCACAGTTTTCCAAAAATCAGGATGGAAAATATAAATATAAAAATGCCATTTCCTTGAATGATATAGGATGGCAATTAAGGTTAGGTAAACTGAATACCGGATATATCATAGTCTGCAATAATGAAAATGTTAGTACCATACAGGCTGTCATATCGCCACGAAATGGAGCTGATATAACCAAAAATATAGAAATTAATAATATTCCATTTGTATATTATTTGGACATGTCAAATATTCCATCTGATTATGATATACAATACAAGTTTTTAAATGAAAATGGAGAAGAAATTCAGTAAAATAGAAGGGCATTTTAGTCAGTGTTATTATATAATCAAAATCTCAGTCTTAGGAATAATCCTGAGATCTTTTTATTTTGTAATAAATACTTGCTGTATTTGTCAACCGAAAATTCGGTCAACCGCTCATTGAAAACTAGGTCACTATAGACCAAGTTTGGCACCTGCAGCATTACTGCCACAGGTGCAGTTACTATTTTACTACTGTTTCGAAGTCGGTTCCGTTGTTCCGCAGAGTTTCACGGAGCCTGTAGGAATCGCCTTCCATATCAATCAGATAAGCTTTGTATGTAAGCCTATCAACGATTGCACTTGTAATGGCGGCATCTTCGAAGATTTCGTCCCATCTCTCAAATGTAGGGTTTGAAGTAATAATGGTTGATTTCTGGGATGCCCTTAATGAAAGGACTGTGAATAACAAATCAGTAGCTTCCCGATCAAAAGATATGTAACCAAACTCATCAGCTATGATCAGATCGTATTTTTCAAAGCGTTTCTGATATGTGCGGAGTTTTTGCTTGCTATTACTTTCTTTTAGTTCTGTTACCAGATAAGGAATTGTTGTATACAGGACACGATAGCCCTGTTCACAGGCCTTTATTCCAAGTCCGATAGCCGTGTGCGTTTTCCCGGTTCCCGGATTGCCGGTCATAATGATGTTTTTTCCTTCTCTGATAAAATCCAGCGTACACAGCTCCGGTAGGCATTTTCGCATTCCTTCCGGAAGAAGATTCATTTCCAGATCTTCGATGTATTTTCGGTATGGAAATTTAGCCGCTTTGATTTTTCACTTAGGCGGTCTGTTTTTATATTTGCTTGTTTTAGTGGCTCCTCCTTATTCTTTCTGAAAATCATGTTAAAAGTTATTGCCATAGTTAAAAACGGGTTCAGCTCTTGAATTCCATTTTATTTTCATCCGATAAACATGACGATTGTGATCATACAACGGATCACCTATAATTTCATCATACTGTCTGGCATGATAAATCATTACATCATTACCTGTTTCATCTTTTACAAACGAATTATGTCCTGGTCCATATATTTGCTTATCAACATCAGTTTTCAAAACAGGATTACATTCCTTCTTCCAAGCACGAGGATTCAAAATCTCTTCATTTTCGCCAATGCTCAGCATTCCCATACAATAGCATTCTCCCGTTTCACTTGCTGAATATGTCAAGAAAATCTTTCCATTATGTTTGATTACTGCCGGTCCTTCATTTACCCAAAAACCAACCCTTTCCCATTCATAATCAGGAGAGGATAAAAGTACTTGCGCTGTAGCAAGTTCTGTAGGAGACTTCATCTCTGCAATATACAAGTTAGATATTTTCTTACCGATATTTACTTTCTCAGCCCATACACAATATCTCTTACCTTTGTTTTCAAACACCGTCATATCCAATGAAAAATCATTGAAAGAAAAAGCATCAGTTGCCTTTACCATTCCAAGTTCTTTCCACGGATCATTTAACGGATTCTGTCCTTCACACACTAACACATATGGTCTTATAGCCCATATATCATCAATATCTCCTCCTGCATAATAAATAAACCATTTATTGTCTAGATAATGAATCTCTGGTGCCCAAATATGCACGCTCATGATTCCCTTATCATGCTTTTTCCATATAGTTACTTCATCTGACTCTCTTAACCCGTTTAAAGTATTACTCCGTCGCAATACTATTCTGTCATACTCCGGCACGGAAGCTGTAAAATAATAGCTTCCATCCGAATGCCTATACACATATGGATCTGCACGCTGTCTAATAAATGGTTTATTGTACTCAGTTTCTATATAATTGTTCTTATTCATATTCATATCTCCTTTATTCGCACAGGAAATATGAATACGGTAATTATAATGTATCTCTATCTAATATTTTGTGATTCAAATATATAGACTTAGGCGAATATACTTCTGATTCTATCTGTTGGATAAGTTCCACTACCGCAGTAGATGCAACTCCCTCAACATTTGTCGAAACCGTTGTAAGTTTTGGAGAAATATATTGTAAAACACTGATATCATCAAATCCCATTAATCCAAAATCTTTTGGAATTTCATAGCCTTCCTTAGCAGCCCATTGCATTATCATCAATGCATAGCTGTCTCCTGAACAAAGAAAAGCGGTTCTTTTATCCAGATTATTTTTGCAAACTGTTTGCACTTCTTGTAAAAATTCATTTTTTCCAATTACATGCATATTTACATCTGGATACATCCCCATAGCATTTCTAAATCCCAATTCTCTCTGCTCATGCGTATAAGTATTTTTCACTTCTTTCATCTCAAGCGGAGGACAGATAAACAGAATCTTCTCATAGCCCTTTGATACAATATGTTTTACCGCATCCATGGTCGCAACCATTTCATTTACCTGCACAGTTGTAATCTTTTCTGATACCTGATTGCCAATACATACTACCGGAACATGCAGTGATAAGAGAAAATCTTCAAATTCTTTTCCTTTGTTTATTGGGTTAATCAATATCCCTTCCATTTGACGTTCAGCCAAACCCTGAATAAGTTTTTTCTCCCATTCAAGGCTATCATCACAAACTACTATATTAGTAAAATATCCTCTTTTATCAGCCTCTTTATTAATAGTATTTAATGATTGTACAAAGTACATGTTTTCGATATTAATTGTTACAACCCCAAGTGACATTGTTCTTCCATGATTTAAGCTCCTAGCCAGAAGATTCGGGCGATAATTATTATCTTTAGCAACCTGCAATATTCGTTCCTTAGTGTCCTTTGACACACTTCCACCATTTAAAGCTCTAAGAACTGTCGTTCTGGAAACACCACACTGCTCTGCTATCTGATTTACTGTAATTGCCATATCCGTACCCCCGTATATTTCTAGTCAGAGTATACCATAATCGCCTGTTATCATCAATGAACTCACGATTTTCTCAGGATTCACTATATATTCCTGTTACTGATTTATTCTTAATCTAACCATATTAAATGATAATGGTTTTAATACTACTTTCGCCTCCCCATTGCCCAGTTTCACATTGTCAACTGTTTCCGGTTTAACAGCATCATGCTGAAATTGATTTGTCATTTTTTTATCTGCTGCTGTCATACCGATACTTTCGATTACACTATCTACTTCAAAATCCGACAATTGAAGTGACACTTTCTGTTTATTATCTTCATCACGATTTACTGCAAAAAAGACTAACTCTCCATCCTCATCATTCCATACAACAATAGAATCTACATAAGGCACATTGTTAAATTCTTTACAGTCATATACTGGCCCAGTACTCGAGACATTTAAAACTATCCCCTTAGCGTAATTTGCGAAATAATAAAATGGATAATATATAGTCTGTAACCAATGCCCCCCACCCTTTTCTGTCATAATACATGCACTTATATTAGTAAGAAGTGACTGGCATGCGATTTTAATTGCATCTGCATTTCTAATTATTACCATCTGCATCTCTGCAAACAATAACGCATCTTCAAGGGTGTAAATCTGTTCACTGATTGCGGGTGCTATCTGCCATGGTTTCTCATCAATTTCATTATTTACAGTATTGCTTGGCACAGCCCATACGCCCCACTCATCAACGCTAAACTTCATATCTTTTTTAGAACGTTTTTTTTGCTTGATAACCTGTGCAACAGATCTAATAGTATGAATATACTCTTCCATATCAACCGATTGTGCCAGAAAAGTTTTTGTTCCCTTTTCCTGTCCTGCATAATACTGATGCAGTGCCAGATAATCTGCAACATCATAAGTTTTATCCAATACTTCCATATCCCACTCAGGATATGTATCCATACTTGACAGAGAACTTCCGCATACAATCAGTTCTATATCAGGATCTATCAACTTCATAACCTTTCCGGTCTCAGCCGCAATCTTTCCATACTCTTCCGCTGATTTGTGTCCTATCTGCCAGCTTCCGTCCATCTCATTCCCCAAACACCACATTTTTATTCCGTATGGCTCATCTACACCGTGAGATTTACGCATGTCACTATACTGTGTTCCGCTAGAAAAATTACAATATTCAAGATAATGTGCAGCATCTTCAACACCCCGTGTTCCTAAATTTACCGTAAAAATAGGATTAACATTTGTTTTTTTGGCCCATTTCATAAACTCATTTGTACCGAATTCATTTGTTTCAATTGACCTCCATGCAAGATCAAGTTTATGCGGTCTCTTTTCTTTAGCCCCAACACCATCCTCCCAATGGTATGCAGAAACAAAATTACCACCTGGATAACGTACTGTTGTTACATTCATTTCTTTTACGCGATCAATCACATCCTGCCTAAAGCCGTCTTCATCAGCATTCTTGTTGTCAGGTTCATATATTCCAGAATATATGACTCTTCCCATATGCTCAAGAAAAGAGCCAAACAATCTAGAATCTACTCTGTCAATTTGAAATTCTTTATTACATACTACTTTTGTAGTTTCCATCTTCCTCAACTCCTATCCTTTTAATCCACCACTGCTCATGCCTTCAACAAAGTACTTCTGTCCAAACATATAAAGTACAAACATCGGCAGTAATGAAACAAGTGCTCCTGCAAAAGCAGCACCATATTCAATAGTATTTTGTCCTATAAATAATGCTAATCCATTTGCAAGTGTTCTCATTTCTGTACTGCTTGTAACAATCATCGGCCATAACAGATCATTCCAAGAGCCATTAACACTTAAAATAACCAATGTTATTACCGCTGGTTTTACCTGCGGAAGCATAATTTTCCAGAATATTCCAAATTCCGACAGGCCATCAATTCTGGCTGCCTCTGCCATTTCTTTCGGTATCCCCGTAAACGCAGCTCTCATCATAAATATTGAACCAGCAACTGCCACTCTCGGAATTATAAGTCCCCAATAAGTGTCATACATTCCCATCTTGTATACAACAAGGAATAACGGAACCATAATTACCTGAAAAGGAACCATCATTGTTGCCAATGTCATCAAAAATGTTCCTGTTTTACCTTTAAATTCGTAAAATGCATATGCATATCCAGCCATACTATTTACGACAACAGCTAAAGCAGTTGTTACACCTGCATATATTACAGAGTTTGCAATATAACGAATAATGTTAATTCGCCCCTGCACGTCCACAAAGTTTTCAAGTGTAAATGTTTTAGGAATAAATGTAGGTGGCCATGAAATGATCTCTCTTTCTGTCTTGAAAGCACTAAATGTCATCCAAATGACCGGCACTAAAACCAGCAAAGCAATTATGATCAATATCAAAGCAACCGGTACATTAAAGAATACTTTCCCAATACTTATCGTCTTTTTCTTTTTCATACCGTTAGTCCTCCTTTACCATTCTTCTATACATCAAGACAGTAATGAACATAATAATAATGAAAAGTACTACCGACATTGCCGATGCATATCCCATGCTTGAATTTGATGAAAACGCTCTTGAATATATATAACTAACAGTTGACTCTGTAGTATAATTTGGTCCACCGTTTGTCGTTACATATATGATATCAAAAATCTGAAGAGCACCTGCAAATCTGGTCATCATGATATACCAGAATGTAGGCCGTATGGAAGGAACTGTTATATGTAAAAACTGAAGAATTTTTCCCGCCCCATCCATTTGAGCTGCTTCGAATAATGAAGGTGATACCTGCTGGATTGCAGTAACATATATTATTGTCGAAATACCAAAGCTTCTCCATATTGATATAAACGAGATTACAAATATTGTAAGTCCCGGAGTATTCATAAAATTAATTTTTCCTAATCCCATTGACTGTAAAGCAGCCGTTATAAAGCCTATATTTGAATGTAAAATCATTCTCCACATAATACCTATTACAGTTGCAGAACAAATAACAGGGAGAAAGTACACTGCACGTAAAAACTTATTTCTCTTATTATTTTTGCTAATAAATGCTGCTATTACCAAGGCCCCTAATACTTGCACAGGTACCTCAATGCCTGTAAAAATCGCAGTAACCTTTAAACTGTTTATAAAGCGTGGATCATGAAATGCTTCTACAAAATTATCCCATCCTACGAATGTAGCATGATTCATCGTAATAGGGACATCAAAAAAGCTTAAACCAAATGCCATAATTAAGGGAATTATATTGAATAATATCAATAAAATTATTGAAGGAGCGATAAAAACATATGCACTTCGGGATGGTCTATTCCAATACTTTCTTATTTTTTCCATCTATTACTTCAACCTTTCTATTGAAAGGGCGACCTTTTATTAAAGCCGCCCCTTCTTTTGCTATTTATGTTTCCTGCTATTTGTTGTATTTATCAACTATCTTCTGGGTCGATTTCTGAGCTTTTGCTAACGCATCTTCAACCGATGAATTACCAAATGCCACTGAGTTGATCATCTCTGGAATAACATCTGATAATACAGAATTAATGCCAGGGAAGTTTGAATCAACTATAAAATCTGTAGGAGCTTCCGGATTAGCTGCCGACATGGCGCTCAGTTTCTTATTAGCTTTATATTCTTTGTTATTTTGAACTGAATATGTATATGCCGGGAATCCATTCTGAAGAGACCACTCTAAAGCAGGACTGCTTCCATCTTTATCCTGGGTATTCCACCAGTCGATGAATTTATAAGCAGCTTCTTTTTCGGCATCACTTGCTGCTGTTGTAATACCAAATCCAATAACCTCAACAGAATTCATATCTCCTGCATCGCCCTGTGGAATAAGCCCGATACCATAATCCACCCCGGCAGTGTCAAGTCCTGCTGTTACCCAAGGACCTCCAACAGTAATTCCAACCTGTCCAGCACTCATCATTGAATCCGTATCTGCTTCAAGAGGATTATCGCCATCGTCCACCATATCTTTGTACATGTTAAGGAAATTCTCATATCCCGCATTATTTTCAAAATTAGCCTTCCACGTTCCATTATCATCAGTAACAGCCAATCCCCCAAATCTCTGCATAATGTGTGCAATTTGGTAGGCATAATCATAAGAAATTCCTGAGCCGTAAATATTTTTGGTTGAATCAGAAATCTTTGCTGCATCCTGCTGCCACTCATCCCATGATGTAGGAGGTGTCTCAGGGTCAAGACCAGCCTTTTTAAACAGATCTTTGTTCCAGTACATATAGTATCCAACTACCTGGAATGGGACGAAATATGTTTTATCACCATCAGAACAATAATCCAAATATGACTGAATAAAATCATCCTTATTCAAATCTGTCTTATCAAACACATCACTAACATCCTGCAAATAGTCCCCATATGTAAATCTGTAAGCACTTGAGCTAAGAATCATTGTTGGCCCTTCGCCAGCTGCAAATGCTGTTGATAACTGGCTGTCAAAATCTGATGAAATATCCATCTTTACTTTGATTCCATCAGTATTTTCCTTATTAAATTTATCAACCATCTTTACCAGCATATCTCCATCAGCTCCGGTAAAGCTATTCCAGAAAGTAACTGTTGTCCCTTTTGATGAATCTGATTTCTTATTTTTTGCATTACCTGTTGATCCACCACAGGCTACAAGTGATGTAACCATCATTGCCGCCAATCCCAATGCCATAAACTTTTTAAACTTATTCATATATCCTCCATTCTGAAATATGTCCAATTATTCTACTTCGTCAAGCAAATAACCTTCAACTATTCTTGCTGCGTCGTGTTGTACACGTGTACATTTATCTTGTAAATTAAATATATTACCTGTTCTTGTTAATGTCAATATTCTTTTGCATTTTTGTCTGTAGTGTCATATTTCCCATTAGTTTTTTGTGCATTTTTACTATTTGCAATATTTGTACTCGTGTTCATTTCAGAAAATTAAAATCTCTGTGTAAAGTATTATATTATTCTTCGCAATATTCTAGGAAAATGCATCCATATTTGCCTACTTATAAACATCATACGATTTTTGCTTCGACATCCACAGGTGTCAGTTTAAACAGCACACAATCAAAAACTATATATATATAACAACTGACTGACCAAAAAAGATAGTACAAGATGGGTATCAGATGTTTCTGATTCAATAGTATAGTCTTATTTTCATCACCACCACGCTTGAAATATGCCCTGACTTGAGCTCACGAAAACTGAAATGAAATTGATTAAATAATTATTCTCCTGAGAATTTCCTGATTATTTTATACTATATAGAAAACGAATATTTTTAGAATTGATTATGTAGATTGCGGTTTGAAATTTTCCAGATGGTTTACTGCATACCTACAACAGGGAACGCTCCCCGTTTGCAGTAATTCCACTGGAAAAGTAACCGCCTGTTTACTCCTCGATTCCGGCAAGTGCCGTCAGTTTTTCCTTTGTAAAATGATTAAAGACCGCAATCGTACGTCCTACAAGGATCACGGCAAGCACCGTTCCGATCCCGATACCATGCAGCCGCCCGGTGCAGACCAGACTGATCACAATCGTAATTGTCACGTTGAGCACATCAAAACAGTTCTTCGTAAATCCGACACTTCTGTGAATACAATCCGAAATCGCCTGTACGATTCCATCGCCAGGATTAATAATCCCGCAATATAGATCAATACACGATAGATCATTGATTTTTTCATAGAATAATTTCCCTTTCTTCTATAACCTATTATGCACTTTTTTATTTATTTTTCAATGCCTGAGATTCCTTCTTGTTTTACTTGACATTTTGTATTGTTTGTATTATTATAACTAATACAAAATATTGTATGATATTTACGGAAGGAGAAAACATGGTAATTTCCATCAATGATGCCTCCGAGATTCCGATCTACCAGCAGATCCGCAATCAGATCGTGCTCGGCATTTCGGACGGGCGGCTTGCTCTGGGCGAACAACTTCCCACCGTGCGGGCACTGGCAGAGGAGATCGGTATCAACTCCATGACCGTCAGCAAAGCCTACACCCTCTTAAAGCAGGAGGGCTACATCCACACCGACCGCAGAAGCGGTGCCCGCGTGCGGCAGGAATTTGAAACGAATAAAGAATTGTCGGAAAAATCCCAGGAACTGCTGCGCCAGATCATTTCCGAAGCGAAAGTAAGCGGCATGACGCAGACAGAATTTTTCGACTTATGCAAACGCATCTATAAGGGGTGATTGTTATGATTATGAATATTATCTTTTTTGCAACCATGTATCCGATCGTCTTTATCATGCTGTTTTTATTTTCCACACAAAACAAGTATGAGAACGGACGCCTGTTTGCCGTAAACATGAAAAAAGAATGGATAAAAGATGCCACCGTCGCAGACATCCGGCAAAAATTTAAAAAGGAAATGCGTTACTACGCCATTCTCCTTGCGATTGTTCCATTTGTAAGTCTGCTGACCTCCCATATGTCCATTCAGCTTACCATCTGGATGTTCTGGCTTCTGGCAGCGATTTTTCTGCTTTCCCTGCCGATCATGCGTGCGAATCACCGGTTGAAAACATGGAAAACGCAAAACCATCTGTACGAAGACCGGCAGCCAGAACATTATGTGGAATTAAAACAGGCTGGCTCCGTAAGAAAAGTCCGGTTTCTCCCGTTTTTCCTGCCAAATATCATCAGTATCGCAAGTGCCCTGTTGCTGCTTCCAAAGTCCAGCGGGCTTGGGATTTCCTGTCTGATCGGTGCCTCCTGTGGGCTGGTCTTCTGGCTTGTAGCTGTATGGATGGACCGCCAGCCGGTTTCCGTCATCAGTACGGACAGTGACGTGAATATCAATTATGCACGCGCAAAGAAAAACCTCTGGAAGAACTTCTGGCTGATCTTCTGCTGGCTGAACACGGCACTGATCCTGTTTCTGGAGATCCTTACCCTGTCTGCCAGACACATGGGAATATGTTCCATCGCCGGCATGATTGTTTATACACTGCTTTTACTCCTGCTGTGCATTTTCTGCATGATAAAGCTGAAAAAAATTGACCGAAGCTATGCACAAAAACGGAATCTGACCAGCGATGAAAATGATGACAGAAACTGGATCGGCGGCATCCTCTACTACAATCCGTCCGATCCCCATACGATGGTAGAACAGCGCGTCGGCATCGGGACAACGGTAAATATGGCCACATCCCTCGGAAAAGGACTTACTATTTTCAGTGCCATTATGATGCTTTCCTTCCCTCTGTTATGCATATGGCTGATTCAGGAGGAATTTACTCCCATTGATCTGGTGATCCAAAACCACACACTATGCGCACAGCATCTGAAAACAGATTATCAGATTCCGCTTAGTGAAATCAAAGATCCCACACTTCTTACCGCAAGTGATCTGCCAGACTGGACCAGAACATACGGCACCAGCATGGATACATTGGAAAAAGGCACATTTACCATCTCCGGAGGGGAGGATGTCAATGTTTTCTTAAATCCAAAAAATGATGCGTTTCTCCAATTTTCCGCAAATGGGAAAACTTACTATATGGGCGGTGTAGACGATACCCAGACAAAGGGGATTTATGAAGAACTGCTGACCCATTAGGTCCGCAGTCTTTATTGGAAGGTCGCAAGACTTTTTATATCATACGTCCCCTGTATGACTGGATTTACTGATAAAAGAAGACATCTCTGTTCCGAAAAATTGAATGAACCGGTATATTCACAAAACGTCTGTTTCAGAATCTGCAGATGAAGAACTTGAGTTTGATTAAACCTTGTAAAAATGGTGGCTGATTTATTGACCATCGCAAAAAATTGAAAAACTTACACCATCACTTCACAAACTTTATTCAAATTTTATTTCCGGTAAACTTAAATAGGATGTGGGACATATGGAGCTTTTTCTTTCAACTATGTCCCACATTTTCCTTTTGTTGGGACATATGCAGATTTTCTTTCGACTATGTCCCACATTTTCCTTTTGTTGGGACATATGCAGCTTTTCTTTCTGATTATGTCCCGTTTCTGGATTTCTGTGGGAGGTTTCCTCGCCTTTTTTTGCATATGTCCTGCTTTCGGATTTCTGTGGGAGGTTTCCTTGCCTTTTTTGGCATATGTCCTACTTTGGGATTTCTGTGGGAGGTTTCCTCGCCTTTTTTTGCATATGTCCCACCTTTTAATACCGCCACAAAATCTTTATCAGATGATACTTATTTGTTTATCAACATACCCTGTATATAAATTTCCAGAGCAAAATACTCTCATTTTCCTGCCTTTCAGAATTATTTAAAATGATAAGTAATTAACTTTTGCACAATTGCAGTATCCAGCGGCTGCTCCATAGTCTCATATGTTGTAATCAGCCGATCTCCCGGATATATGCCATTTCTCGCATACATATGTAACTTATCCGCGGCATTCTTTGCATATTCAGGCAAGTCCATCTTCCCAAAATGTTCCCAGTAAATTTCTTTTCCTGTCAGCGGATGAAGAATTGTAAAATCCGGATAAAACACTGCCTTCCCGATTTTTAATTCGCACTCATAACGGTATGCAATTTTTTCCATATACAAATTCATTGCAATCAATGCTTCTGACTTGGATCGTACATATTCATTTTTACAGCTTTTATACTTCAATTGTTCGGGATAATTGGGATTTTTAGGATAGGAAGTATCACTCCATATAAGTTCTTCCTGCGTAACCATCTGATAGAATGGACAGAGCAATTCCTGATACGCCGGATCTTCTGAAAGAAACCTGTCCGACTTTTTATTTTCACCAACTGCATGTCGTTGATAAAGTTCTAATGCATACAGTTCTTTTTTACACTCTGTCTGTTTTTCCAATAAGAATCTTTTGTATGCCAACTGCTGTGCATATTCTCTGTGTTTCTTTGGAATATACGTCTGTGTGTGACCGTCACTGTGAAACCATTTCACCCGGTTTCCATTGTGAACACAAATAATTTTTCCATCAGGAAGATGCAATAGTTCTTCACTGATTTGTTGTAATTCTTTCGTAAGCCTTCTCTTCTCCGAAAGAATCTGATGATAAATTGTTATAAAAACCTCTCCTTTCTGTGCATTAATATGACGTTATTAAAACACAACTTCATTCTCATGTAAAGTAAATTTTTATATTTTTTTAACAATGGGATATATCGGAAAAAAGTAAATTCATATATCCCGCACCTCCCTTCTGTTGGGACATATAAAATTTTTCTTTACATAGATATCCCGGCAATTTATCTCTTCAGGATATATAGCAACTTTCTTTGCAATTATGTCCCATTTAGAAATCACTACGGGACTTTTTGTCTTATTTTTGGTGTATACATCCCGTTTTCAGTCTCCCAAGGGACTTTTTCATCAAATTTTTTACATATGTCCACTCCCCTGTTTCTCGCAGGATCTTTTCATAACTTTTTCCCACATATGTCCCATATTTTAATTTTTTCGTGCAGATTTATATATTCGCATGCCGTACTTCTCTGCCGGAATCCGGTAATCCTTCAGCTGTTTGTTGGTCTCTGCCTGTAAAACTGCCTTCGCCAGTTCCAGATTTTTCGTTTTTTCTTCTGTGGAAAGTTTTAAAAAATGCATTGCTCATACAACTTCCTACACCCTATATAAGTTTATATAATTTTTCACAACAAGGTGATGAACTTTCTCTCTATTCTGTAAATAATCAACATGTATCCTTTTGAGTTTCTGATACCATTCTTTTTTCCACATCTTCCATACAAATTCTGATCCCCGTTATTATATATTTACAACTGCAATTCTTACAAATCCCACCATTGTTTTCGCATTTTGATACAAACGCATAATAGTTTACAAAAATTTTACTGTAAATTCGTATATCCTCACAAATGCGTTATTATGTAGATGATGTTATAATACGTAGAATAAATACAGGAGAAATTTAAACATATGTCAAAAGTGGTTCACAGGAAGAAAAGACTTTCCTCCTTTAAATTAATTGTACTGGGCTTTGCCGCTGTCATTTTTGTCGGCGCACTGCTGCTGATGCTTCCGGTCTCTTCGGTTTCCGGTACACAGACTCCTTTTCATGAGGCACTATTCACCTCTGTTTCAGCGGTATGTGTCACAGGGCTTGTTGTACAGGACACCGGCAGTTACTGGTCTTCTTTTGGTCAGACAGTTATTTTGCTGCTGATCCAGACCGGCGGGCTGGGTGTCATCACCGTTGCTGTTTCCTTTGCCATTTTATCCGGACGGAAAATTTCGCTCATGCAGCGCAGTACGATGCAGGATGCAATTTCTGCACCGAAAATCGGCGGTATTGTCCGCCTGACCAAATTCAGCGTACAGGGTACATTGTTTATTGAATTGCTCGGCATGACTGCCATGCTTCCGGTTTTCTTCCGTGATTATGGCATCAAAGGCATCTGGATGGCAGCCTTTCACTCTGTATCTGCATTTTGCAATGCCGGTTTTGACCTTCTGGGAACTTCCAGCCAGCCGTTTGTATCTCTGAGCAGATACATCGCCAACCCACTGATCAACCTCGTAATTATGCTTTTGATCATAATTGGTGGCATCGGCTTTCTGACGTGGGACGATATCTGCACCCATAAATGGCATATCAGACGTTATCGCGTACAGAGCAAAGTCATTCTCTGGACATCGGCTTTACTTATTATAATTCCGGCCGTATTCTTTTTTGTTGTGGATTTTACGGGTTCATCAACCGGCACCAGACTGCTGGCCTCCACGTTTCAGTCTGTAACAACAAGAACTGCCGGTTTTAATACCGCAGATCTTACAGCAATGACACCGACATCAAAATCTGTTATGATTATGCTGATGCTGATCGGAGGATCTCCCGGCTCTACTGCCGGCGGCATGAAAACAACAACTTTTGCAGTCCTTATTTTAAATATGGTTGCCACGTTCCGCCAGAAAGAGGACATTGAAATTTTCGGTCGGCGGCTTGACAGTCATGCCATTAAAAATGCGGCCACCATCGTTGCTTTATATATCATTTTTTTCTTTATTGGAGGGATTGCCATCAGTTCCATCGAACACCTTCCGCTTCTGGACTGCCTGTTTGAAACGGCATCCGCTGTCGGAACCGTCGGACTTACACTTGGAATTACACCAACTCTCGGCATCCCGTCCCAGCTGATTCTGATCCTTCTGATGTTTTTCGGCAGAGTCGGTGGACTTACCTTAATTTATGCGGCAATTTCCGTAAAACAAAACGGAGTAAAACTGCCGCTCGAAAAGATAACAGTTGGTTAAAAAGGAGTTGAAAATACCATGAAAAATATATTATTAATTGGATTAGGAAGATTTGGAAGACATGTTGCCATACAGCTGAACGATCTTGGTCACGAAGTGATGGCAGTCGACAACAACGAAGAACGTGTCAATGAGGTTCTTCCGTTTGTCACCAATGCTCAGATCGGTGACAGTACCAATGCCGATTTTTTAAAATCCCTTGGCATTGGTAATTTTGATGTGTGTATGGTAACGATAGGTGGAAATTTCCAGAATTCCCTTGAAACTACTTCCCTGCTCAAAGAACTCGGTGCAAAAACGGTTGTATCGCGTGCAGAACGGGATGTACAGAAAAAATTTCTTCTGCGAAACGGTGCAGACGAAGTTGTTTATCCGGAAAAACAGATTGCAGAGTGGGCTGCTATCCGGTATACTGCCGATCACATACGCGATTATATTCAGGTGGATGAGGCACATGCAATTTTTGAAGTGGAAGTTCCGGAAAACTGGATTTCCAAAACAATCGGTCAATTGGATATCCGGAAAAAATTCGGAATCAATATTGTTGCCATCCGGGAAGACGGCAAAATTAATATGGCAATTTCTCCAAATACCGTATTCCGGTCTGGTACCACATTGCTTGTTCTCGGTGAATATAAAGAACTTCAAAAATGTTTCCGTATGTAGTTTCTATTTCCATAACAGATTCCACAGGTTCTGATAAGCAGCTGTTTCATACAGATTTATATAATTACATGCCGTACTTCTCTGCCGGAATGCCGGATATAAAAATCCTGCTTCCGGCAGTCCCGGCTCATATTCCCCCTCAAGCGGTCCCACGGCACACAGAAGATAATTGTATACTTCCTCGGAACCTTCCTGCCATTCCTTATCGGTTCCTTTCACTGGAACATCATACATTCCATGAAACAAAAAACAATAACTTTCTTTTCCCGGTGCAACACGTTCCCCGATCATTTCATAAAGTAGATCCAAAAACGCATCGTTCTGCAGCCCGGACTCTTTGATTCCATCCAGAAGCTGCCAGATACTTCCCGGCTTTCTCCCGGTTTCCGGAATCCGGTAATCCTTCAGCTGTTTGTTGGTCTCTGCCTGTAAAACTGCCTTCGCCAGTTCCAGATTTTTCGTTTTTTCTGCTGTGAAAAGTTTTAAAAAATGCGTGTTGAATGTACCATCTATATATCCTTCTGCATCATAATATGCACCGGCGATCCGGTCAATGTGTGACCGCGCCGGAGTCATGCGCCGTGTCAGTTCGAGCATGTCTTCCCGATTAATCATGATTTCCTTCTCCGATCTTCATTTAAGAAAATTATACTGGTATTTTCCAGATTTTCCAAGAGAATATCAGATTATAATTTACATAATCCTGTTATTTTGTATATTTAATCGCATAATAGTATGTAAGTGTGCTGTTTCTGCGGAAATAGTTGAGTCTGCAGGCATTCCTGTGATATGATACATTTACACGGGCAAACGTGTAATTAGAGGAGGGTACTGCATGGGAAATTATTTAAACCAGGATGGAAAAAAATTTTACGAAATTACACATTCTGATATCTACGTGGATAAGACAGAATTATTGACCTATACAAATTCTGTCTTACAGACTCTGCAGAAATATATATGTATCAGCCGTCCCCGCCGTTTTGGGAAATCAATAACCGCCAGCATGATTGCTGCCTACTACAGCCGTGGCTGTGATGCAAAAGAACTCTTTTCCCCATATAAAATTGCCCGGAATCTGGATTTTGACACCTATCGTAATAAATACAACACCCTGTTTTTAAATATGCAGGAATTTTTAAGCCGGACGAAAAACATCTATGAACTGCTTGATCGCATGAAACGGCTGGTACTGCGGGATTTAAAACGGGAATACCCGAATGTTGATTATTTTGATGATACAGATCTTATTGAATCCATGCAGGATGTATATCAGGAAACTAACTGTCCTTTTGTCGTAATCATTGATGAATGGGACTGTATTTTCCGGGAATACAAACAGGATAAAGAAGCCCAGGAAATCTATCTGGATTTTTTGAGGGATATGCTAAAAGATAAGTCCTGTATTGCACTCGCTTATATGACAGGAATTCTTCCGATCAAAAAATACGGAACCCATTCCGCTTTAAATATGTTTGATGAATTTTCCATGATAAATCCGGGACCTCTTGCATCCTATGTCGGCTTTACCGAACTGGAAGTCGCTGCCCTTTGTACAGATTATCATATGGATCTGGATGAAATAAAAGCATGGTATAATGGATACTCTTTTGAAAAAATACCATCCATCTATAATCCGAGGTCTGTTGTAAGCTGCATGCGTTTTGGGAAAATTGGAAATTACTGGAACCAGACAGAAACATTTGAAGCCCTGCAGATTTATATCGATATGAATTTTGAAGGATTAAAAGATGATGTTCTCAGTATGATAGCCGGGGAATCCGTTCCTGTCAATACCGGAAGTTTTACCAATGATATGACAACCTTTCGCACCGAAGATGATGTGTTGACTCTTTTAATCCATCTGGGCTATCTTAGCTATGACTACGAAAACAAAACCGTAAAAATACCAAACAATGAAGTGCGTGAAGAATACGTTAACAGTGTTTCCGTATCCGACTGGGGCGAAATCTCTAAAGCCCTGAAAAATTCAGCAGACACCCTGCAGGCAATCTGGCAGGGAAGGCCAGAACAGGTAGCACTTGGGATTCAGCAGGCGCATTTTGAGACATCACATATCCAGTATAATGATGAAAATGCGTTAAGTTATACGGTTTCACTGGCACTCTATGCCGCACGCAATTTCTATACGATACACAGGGAATTTGCCGGCGGTAAGGGATTTGCGGATATGGTATTTCTTCCACGGAAGAAGTTTCCGGATAAACCAGCACTTGTTATCGAATTAAAATGGGATCATAGTGCACAGGGCGCAATCACGCAGATTAAACAAAAACAATATTGTGAAAGCCTGAAAGAGTATCATGGAAACCTTTTACTGGTCGGAATCAATTACGATACCAAAAGCAGGATTCATACATGTAAGATAGAACCATTTTCTTTGTAAGAAACGGGAGGGCACTGCCCTCCCATCCCATTTCTTATAGCATTTTTTCAATTTCTTCTTTCTCCGGCATCACGCGGAGCGCGCCTTTGCGCGTCGTGATCAGAGAAGCCGCCGCATTGGCAAAACGAAGCATCTCTTTCAAATCTTTCTCTTCAAGCCCCTCCAGTCCATGCTCCAGCACATAATGCAGAACACACGCACAGAACGTATCTCCCGCACCGGTCGTCTCAATCGTATTTGGCTGAAGAAACGGCTTTGCCTCCACAATTCTGTCTTTATAATACGCCCGGCTTCCCTCTTTTCCCATGGAAACCAGTATGAGCGGAACCGGATAGCGTTCCCGTATCCAGTGGACTCCATCCGTATAATCTTCTTTACCCGTCAGCCACTGGATTTCATTATCCGATATTTTTAAAATATCACACTGTCCCAGACCATATAACACCTGTTCCCTGGCATCTTCCATGGAGTCCCAGAGCGGTTTGCGAATATTCGGATCAAAGGAAATGAGCGCGCCTGCTTCTTTTGCGACCGCGATCGCTTTTTTCGTTGCTGCGCGGACACCTGGATGCGTCATGGACAGCGTTCCAAAATGAAAGATTTTTGCTCCACGGATTATTTCCTCCGGCAGTTCTTCTTCCGTCAGCATCATGTCCGCACCAGGATTGCGGTAAAAGGAAAAATCCCGGTCTCCATCCGGATATGTATGCACCAGTGCCAGCGTTGTGTGCACCTTGTCATCCTTTAAAAGTCCGGCTGCATCAATCCCGACTTCCGTGATCGCATCTTCCAGCTGCTTTCCGAAAAAATCGTTTCCTACTTTTCCGATAAAAGCCGTCCTGTGTCCTAAGCGCGACAGCATTGCCAGCACATTGCACGGTGCGCCTCCCGGATTTGCCTCAAACAGCGGATTGCCCTGCCCGCTGACTCCGTTTTCGGTAAAATCAATGAGCAGTTCCCCCAAAGCCACTACGTCCATGTTCTCTTCCTCCTGTTACTTTTTATAATACAATATCATACTTTTCGACCGTAATATACATCTTTTTATCGCTGAAAAACCGGATTCCCTCTGCCTCCAAAGGGGTACAGACCGCCGTTGTTGCCACCTGCTGCCCGTCATTGATAAAAAGCTCAATGGACTGACGGTCCAGAATAAACCGCATTTTTTTAAGTCCTTTTGGATCTGCAATTTTAATTTTGCGCACGCAGACCACATCTTTTGTCACACCACAGTATGTGCGGTCAATCTCCAATATTCTTGTTCCCTTATGATAAGTAAAAGCGGTCTCGTATTCCTCATCTGCGGCAAGCTGTATGGAAAAAACGTTAAAATCCTGTTCATCCATTGTAACAGTCAGATCCATCGTCCGTCCACAAATGCCGGAAAGTGCTGTCTCACCATCAATCTCTGCATGTTCATAATGACATGGATTCTTATGATACTGCGCAATCTCCCGCACCGGCTGCTGCCAGATCTGTCCGTCTTTTACTTCCAGCTCCCGCGGAAGAGTCATCATGCCCTGCCAGTCCTGCGTATCCGGCACCACACAGGCATCCCATGACTTCATCCATGCGATCATCACACGCCGCCCATCCGGGAGAAGTGTGGTCTGAGGTGCATAAAAGTCCAGTCCGTAGTCAATCGTATGCGGTTCTTCTTTTTCAAATATATGCGAATTTTTATCATAATTTCCAAGAAAATAAACAGAATTATTTCCATTGTGGAATTCGTACTTTTCCGCTTTCATATTCTGTGGGGAACAGATCAGTACATGTTTATCTCCCAGTGGGAAAAAGTCCGGACATTCCCACATCGTTCCGACTTTTCCGGTACTGTTTGCCGCAAGAACGGTCTCAAATTTCCATTCTTTTAAATCTTTGCTGGAACAGAGCACGACCTGTCCGATCTGCCTGTTATCCTTGCTTCCGACAATCAGATAATAGGTGTCCTCTTCCTTCCAGATTTTCGGGTCACGGAAATCAATCCGGCTGCAGTTTTCCGGCAGCATCTCCCCGGTCACAACCGGGTTGTTTTCATACTTTACATAATCCCTGCCATCCCCGAATGCGATGCACTGGTTCTGTCGTTCCTCTTCCCTGCCGTCCGGCAGTGTAATCTTTGTGACACCGGTATAGACCAGCACATGTTTGTTATCCGCTTCAATAGCACTTCCGGAAAAACATCCGATCCGGTCATAGTCCTGATCCGGTGCAAGTGCTGCCGGAAGCTGTTCCCAGCTTATCATATCCGTTGTCACACTGTGCCCCCAGTGCATCGGTCCCCACTCCCTTGCATATGGATAATACTGGTAGAACAGATGGATTTTTCCATCGTAAACGGAAAAACCGTTCGGATCATTGATCCATCCGGCAGGTGCCGAGATATGAAACAACGGTCTGGTATTTTTATCGGTCTGTGCTGCTTTTTCTGCCTCATATGCTCTCGCTTTTTTTAACATCTCACTCATACAAATTCTCCTGTTTATTTTTCTTCTTTCAATGACTCCTGATACTGATCGAAATATTTCTGTTTGATTGCCAGATAATCGGAAAGCCCGTATTTCTCCATTTTCTTTAAATAGGAATCCCACTCTTTGTCGATTCCGCCATTTAAAATCCAGTCTGCTTTTTTCTGCTCCGCATATTTTTTAATATCGGTATCATACTGGGATACTTTATTGGTATCGTCAATACTCATAAACACATTCGGATATACATACTTGCTTTTCATATCCTTCAGATATGTTTCATGCATATTGTCCAGACGCCATTTAGCATCCGCCGGCTGTGTGACATACACATCATAATACTCATTGAGAACTGCAAGCGGACCGTTGACAGACTGCGCCTCACGTACCTCTACCGGTGACTGGTCGCCCAGATCCAGATGCTTCAACATTTCATCGCCATCTTTATTTGTGGACAGTTCAAAAATATTAAACGAATCCTTTTCCCCATAACTTCCCCAGTTATTCTGCGGGGACTGAAGCGGCGCATACATCTGATCAATCCAGGCTGCCGCCAGTGCCGTGTTCCGGCAACTGGATGTAAGCACGCAGCGGCCTCTGTCAAAACCACTTGTTTCACTGTTATTCTGTCTTGTGATATTTCTGACTCCCTCCGGACCGGTCAGTGCCGGAAGCATCACATAATCGGTATTGTTGTCAATATTTGCAATATCCCAGGTAAAGCAGAGACCGTAACGGTGATTTTTACCTTTTGCCACATAGGTTGACCACTCCTGCGTAAATGCCTCTGGGTCTACAAGATCCTCTGTTACCAGCTTATGCAGCCATTCGATGCCTTCTTTATAACCTTCCTGCACGGTCGTATAAATCACGGTTCCGTCATCTTTTACGGCAAAATGATCGCCCGTATCTCCATATCCTTCGCCAAATCCGTTGATGAGAATCGCCGGATCCTGATCGCCATTGTTGATGATAAATGACATCGGAATCACATCTCCCTCGATATCAAACTGTTTTTTCAGATCATCCGCATGATCCCGGAACGCAATCAGCACCTGTTCCAATTCATCGGTTGTCGTTGGAATATCCAGTCCCAGATAATCCAGCCACTTTTTATTGATATAAGGAATATCCCCGATTGCCTGAATGGCTTCTTTCCCTGCGCCAAGCTGCTCAATCCACGGAAATGAATAAATATGTCCGTCCGGTGCGGTACACATCGTCCGGTATTCCGGATATTTCTCAAAGACCGCCTGAAGGTTTGGCATATATTTGTCAATCAGATTTTCCAGCGGAATAATAATTCCCTGTTTTGCATAACGAAGCAGATCATAATCGTTCATTCCTGCATTAAACAAACCATCCGGAAGGTTTCCAAACTGCGCCAGTGCCAGATTCTTTTTATCGGAAAACTGGTCTGCCACAAAACAGGTCCAGTCAATATGTACATTCGTCTGTTTTTCGAGTCTCTTAAAAATAATCCGCTCGTTCGGATTCTGCGTAGAGGTTGCCGGAGCACTTGTGATAAATGATAATTCTGCCTGTTCTTTCAGTGGAAACTGTACTTCTGAAACCGGTATATCCGGATTGATCTCTGCCTCCAGATGCTGCTCTTTTCCGCATCCTGCCACACCGGTCATCATAGCAAATGCCAGTCCGAGTGCCAGACATTTTTTAATTTTTCTCTTCCACATATCTGTACCTGTCCTTTCTGCTTAACCTTTTACCGATCCAACCATAACACCTTTGTCAAAGTATTTCTGGAAAAATGGATACATAATAAGCAATGGTAAACTTGATACTACAATTGTTGCGTATTTTAACTGTTCGGCAACTTTTGCCATCTCCGCGGTACTCTGAATGTCCGCGATCATGCCCGGCTGCGGTGTATTCTGTACCAGAATGGAACGCAGAACCAGCTGCAGTGGCTGTAAGTTTGCATCATTTAAGTAAATCATCGCATCAAAATAACTGTTCCACATACCGACAAAAGACCACAGTGCCAGCACCGCGATAATCGGTTTGCACACCGGCATCATAATCTGGAAGAAATGCTGGATCTCATTTGCCCCGTCAATTGCGGATGCCTCCCGCAGTTCTTTTGGAATGGACTGATAGTACGTTCTTGCCAGAATCATATTCCAGACATTAAATGCTCCCGGAATGAGAATTGCCCACACGGTATTTACCATATGAAGCTGATTGATCAAAATAAACGTCGGGATCATTCCACCGCCGAAAAACATGGTGATCAGAAAAATCACGTTAAAAAATTTTCTTCCGACAAATTCTTTTTTCGACATCGGATACGCTGCTAACAGTGTGACAAATACGGAAATTGCCGCAAATGCCAGTGAATACAAAAACGAATTTAAAAATCCGCGCCAGATCATTCCGTTTTCCAGCACACGCCGGTATGCATCCAGTGTCCAGTCTTTGATGTGAAAACTCAGTCCCTGATTATTCAATACCGTCGGGTCCATAAAAGATGCCAGAACAACATAGACCAGCGGAACAACAATTGAAAGAACAAACAGTCCAAGAATGGCATAACCGATTCCAAGCACCAGCCGGTCTGTCCGTGAATATTTCATTTTACTAACTGTTTCCATTTCACGTTCCTCCTATAATCCTTCTCCATCGTTTAATTTCTTTACCACCCAGTTCACAAATATAAGCAGGATCACATTGATCACCGAATTAAACAGTCCCACTGCCGTAGAATAACCGTAATCGCCATTCAAAAGACCTATCCGGTATACATAGGTTGATAAAATTTCAGAAGCCGGTAAATTCATATCTGTCTGCAGGGCATATGCCTTTTCAAAGCCGATGCTCATAATGTTTCCGGCCTGTAAAATAAACTGGATCACGATAATATCCTTAATTGCCGGAAGTTCCACATACCAGATCTGCTGCAAAAGATTTGCACCATCCACAATGGCTGCCTCTTCCAGTTCCTTGCTTGCATTGGATAATGCTGCAGTATACATGATGGATGCCCATCCTGCTCCCTGCCAGATTCCGCTTGCAATATAAATGGTACGGAATGCGGACGGCATGGTCATCCAGTTTGTATTCGTTCCCAGCAGACGGTTTAACGGTCCTACCGGAGATAAAAACATACGCACCATACCACAGAGCACGATGACGGAAATAAAATTCGGTGCATAGATCAGCAGCTGGATTTTTTTCTTAATCCCCGCCTTGCGGATACGGTTCAGTAAAAGTGCCAGAATAATTGGTATCGGAAAACTCCAGAGAAGTCCAAAGATACTCAGCTTTAATGTGTTCAGCAGGTAGTTCATAAAATCCGGTGATGATAAAAACCTCTGGAAATATTCCAGCCCCACCCACGGGCTTCCCAAAACTCCTTTAATGACATTGTAATCCTCAAATGCAATCAGAAGTCCTCCCATCGGAAGATACTTGAAAATGATTGTGAGTAACAGTGCCGGCATCAGAAAAAAAACATACAGCTGCCAGTTTTTCTTTATATAAGACAGCTTACTCCCCATGGTTTGTTTTTTCGCAGAGCCGACTTGTTTTGCCAGTTTTTTCATGCGATTGCTCCTCCCTTTTCATCGTATTACTCGTTCTGCTTTGATGTAACCGGTAAAGTAACCGGTTACTTTATATTCTGATAGTACTACAAAGTTTCCGATATGTCAACACTTTTATTCATTAAAGTAACCGATTACGTAACCAGTTTTTTTCATTGCTATTTTTCTTTCCGGTTGTTATACTATGGATAAAACAGATAAAGGAGACAGCTTTCAGATGGGAAAGAAACAGGTAACATTTGCAGATATTGCAGCATATACGAATTTTTCAAAGACAACCATTTCCAGATATTTTAATCATCCGGACTCCCTGACGCTTGAAAATCAGGAGAAAATTTCACAGGCTCTTGATACTCTGGGTTACAAAAAGAATAAGCTTGCAAAGGTTCTTGCCAATGGAAAGAGTGAATTTATCGGAATCATTATTCCGAACCTTTATCTGCACTATTATTCGGAAATGCTTACACAGATTCTTTCCAGCTACCGCGATTTTCATTATAAATTTCTCGTATTCGTCAGCGACAACGGACCGTCCGAGGAGGAACAGTACATTGATGAACTGATGGCATACCAGATTGAGGGTCTGATCGTGTTAAGTCACACTCTTTCTTCTGAAAAACTGGCTTCTTACCAGATCCCGGTCATTGCCATTGAGCGCGAAGCCGAACATATCTGTGGCGTAACCAGCGACAATTATATGGGTGCGCTCCAGGCGGCAACGCTTCTGATCCGGGACAAATGCGATGTACTGATTCACGTTAATGCGGATGTTCCAAAGTCCATCCCTGCCTATGACCGTATCCGTGCCTTTGAAGATACCTGTCAGGAATATCACGTTCCTTATGAACTGAATTTAAATGTAATAGGGGATTCTTATCAGGACATTTTTGCACAAATGAAGCACATTTTCTCTGATATTGATGAGAAGTATCCATGCAAAAAAAAGGGGATTTTCCTCGCCAATGATACCTATGCAAATATGTTTTTAAACCTGATTTTCCAAAAATACGGATGCTTTCCTGACAGTTATGAACTGGTCGGATTTGACAATTCCCCGATTGCAAGCGAGGCAATTCTGCCTATCACAACGGTCGGACAGCAGATCGACCTGATCGCCAAAACCGCAATAGAACTTCTGGTACAGCAGATGGAAGAACGCAAAAAAAGAAGACCGGTTCCTCTTTCGGAACCGATCCATAAACAGATTACACCGGTACTGATCCGCAGGGATACGACCAGCTGATGTTTTATAAATTTATGATTTTTCTTTCTGCTCCATCCCCGTATGCGTCAGATCCTTCACCCACTTATATTTCCGAAAATGATAGAGTGTCCACGGAATTTTTCCAACCTCATCAATACAGGTACACGCGTATACGACAATCACCGGCCAGTGGAACCGGTAAGTTCCAAGCGCGGCAAGTGGAATCGCGATTCCCCACATTGTTACGGCAAGGCTGTACACATCAAACATTGTATCACCGCCGGAACCAAACACGCCATTGATGGTAATTTCGTTGACGGAGCGGCCAATCATATAGACGCAGAGCACAACAAACATTCCCTTTAAATATACGGCTGCCTGCGGTGTCAGTTTGACAAAATGCAAAATAAACGGTGCCGAAATTCCCATGAGAACCATCATGGCAACTCCGCACACAAAGGAAATCTTCATCATCCGCGTACCATATAATTTCCCCCGTTTTAGGTTGCCGGCACCAAGCTCATTTCCGACCATAATCCCCGCCGCACCGGAAATTCCGGCACTCAGGCAGCAGATGATATCACGGACAACCGCCGCCACAGAATTGGCAGCGGCCGCGTCTACTCCCAGATGTCCCATAAAAGAAGAATACGAAGTAAATCCGACTCCCCAGAACAGGGACGCACCGAGAATCGGCATTGCGCATTTCCGGAAATCCCGTGCCAGTTCCCGGTTTCTTTGAAACAGACGGGTCAGATACGGACGGATGTAGCCCGGACGGCTGGAAATCAGGATACAACAGACCAGTTCTATCATCCTTGCGCTTAATGTCGCTGTTGCTGCACCCCGGACACCCATCGGGGTAATGCCCAGTTTTCCGTAGATCAAAATGGCATTCAGTGCAATATTGATCCCTACCGTAGCAGAACTGATCAATGCCGTTGTCAATGCGTGCTCGCTGATTTTCATAACCACCAGATAGCATTGGGAAATTCCTGTAAGCAGATAAGAAAATCCGGCAATCCGCAGATACTGCACGCCATAACCGATCAATACCGGTTCATCCGTAAAAAACAGCATCAGATACTGTGGAAAACAGATACAGGCAATGAAAAATGCAATCGACACCAGACCACAAAGCCGCAGTGCCATACAGAAAATATCATCCAGTGTTTTGATATTTCCCCTGCCCCAGTACTGTGCCCCGAGAATCGCCAGTCCTCCGGTTGCAGCAGAAAGAAGCATATTCTGGATAAACTGAATCTGCGTGGCAAGCGAAACTGCCGACATGTAATTCTGGTCCATCCCTCCGAGCATAAACGCATCTGCCACGGCAACCAGTGCCAGCATCAGGTTCTGCAGCATCATCGGAAGCATAAGACTCCAGAGTTTTTTATAAAAAATCGTATCGTTTGTAAACATAAAATTCTCTCTTTTTTCCTGTGTCATTTCATCTCAATCCATTTATTATATTGCCTTTTTCATCATTAAGCAACATCAATCATTGCCACTTGCCTCTATACCTGTATATAAAGTTTTGTTTCTTCGGAAAAAAGAATTGTGACGCGAAAAAAGCCGCCACAGGAAAAATACCTGCAACGGCTCAAAAATCAGGGGATATTTATAAAGGATTACACAATGGTAATATATTTCTTTTCTTCTGTCTTTGTCTTATCTTCCTTTGGAACAAACAGGGTAAGAATACCGTTCTGGAAACTTGCCCGGATATCTTCCTGACGGAGATACTCGCCCACATAGAATGATCTCTGGCAGCTTCCGGTATAACGCTCGCGGCGCAGATACTTACCTTCCACGGTCTCTTCTGCACTCTTGGCTGCACTGATCGTCAGATAGCCTTTGTGCAATGCTGCCTGCACTTCTTCTTTCTTATAACCAGGCAGTTCCATCTGCAGCTCATATCCGTCTGCCAGTTCTCTGATATCTGTCTTCATCAGATTCTGTGTGTTTTGCGATGCCTGCTGCTTCGGGGCTTTCTTGTTATATTCACTATCGTCATACCATGGGTTAAAAAATGTATCAAATAAATCGTACATAAGTCATTTCCTCCTGTAAACGTTTTGTTCTTTGTTTATGCCCCTATTATAGCACGTTATTAGCACTCGTCAAGTATGAGTGCTAATAAAATTTCTAAAAATTTTATTAAGTCCCGGTTTCAAAGAATTTCCGGATTCTTTCCACATCCGTTTTTCGCAGATCCCCATGAATATTGGATTCAAACGTTACATACTCATAATCTTTCTGATATTTCTTTAACTGTTTTACCAGCTTATCCGCCTGTTTTTCATATGCCTGCAGATCTATTTTTTCATATTCTGAAACCCCTGATTCCGCTTCGAAAACGGTCTGCCTACTGCGGATCGGAGGAAGCATTAAAACAGATCATACAGATTTTTTACAACACCATCGACAGCAAATCCAAAAAGATTGAACAATGTCTAAAGGAACAATTAATAAAGGATTATACGATTGAAGTCCACGCATTAAAAAGTTCCGCATTGCTGATCGGTGCCCCCGGTCTGTCCGAAGCTGCAAAGGAACTGGAAATGTATGGAAATGCACAAAATCTTGCTGCACTTGAAGAAAAAACAGGACCGATGCTTGCCATGTACCGAAGTCTTAAGTCCCTCCTGCGTCCTTATGTGGAAGATAACGAAAGCAGCAAAAAGGAAGTTTCTTCTGATGACTGGATTACCGTTCTTGAGCAGATGCATCAGTGTGTAGAACAGTTTGACATGGATGGCGTGGATCATGCCATGGAAACCATGGATACGTTTCAGACACCTGATAAGCTCAAAGACCTGATGGAACAGCTGCGGGTCTGCGTTGCAGATGTGGAAATGGAAGAAATTATGAAATTAACTGATACAATGGTCAATTTATTACAATAGAAGGAGAGACATTATGCACGAAATAAAAAGCCCATTTCTCATCCTGATGGAGGAACAAAGTTATCTCGCACAATCATTAGAAAGTGCTTTTGAAAAACAAAATGTCAAAGTAAAAATTGTAACGATAGCAGAAGCCAGCAGCATTGTCATCTCGGAAAAACCAAGTGGTTACCTGATCTGCACAAGCCCGGAGCTTTTAAAAAAAGCGGTCAGCGTAAAAGTAATGGTTGACCAGGCGATAAAAAACAAGACTCCGGTATTTATCATGGGAAACATAGATGAACTGGAACTGCTGTGGGAGACCCTCCCACAGCAGATGGTCATGGATGTGTTCACCCGCCCGATTACGGTGGGCGATATGGTCGATAATGTCTGCACACAGATGAACGATTTCTATCAGCTGAAAAAACGCACGATTCTGGCTGTGGATGATTCCGGTATTATCCTGCGCAAAATCAAGGCACTGCTTGAAGACACCTATCAGGTTGTACTGGCAAACTCCGGTGCAATGGCGATCAAATACCTGACCTTAAACACCCCGGATCTGATTCTGTTGGATTATGCCATGCCAATCGTTGACGGCAGTCAGATCATGCAGATGCTCCGGGAAGATCCGGAATTTCACCATATTCCGATCATATTTCTGACTGGAAAAAATGATGCAGAAACCGTAAAAAATGTCATGTCTTTAAAACCAGATGGTTATTTATTAAAGAGCATGAATCCTCAGAAACTGCACGCGGCAATTGATGACTTTTTTGCATCACGGGGCAAATAAACCGGTTACGATACCCATCGCTTTTTGCGGTGGGTATATTGATATCCCACAAAAATGCTCCCTGCAGGCGAACGTTTTCCCTGCTGAAAGAACCGCATCATTTTCTCTAACGCTTTTATCGCACGGATAAATTTCTAAAATACTATTCTGCTTTGTTACAGCAGGCAATTCCCAGCCCGTCCGGTCCAATATGACAGGACAGCCCCAGCGACAGATTATCGCACATGACATCCATACCCGGAAAGCTTTCTTTGATCTGCCGTATCCACTCTTCCGTTACTTCTGCGGTAGAACTTGATGCAGCCATAAGATATAATTTTCCTGCTTCATAAGCCTCCTTAAAATTCGTCTCAAATTCTTTTTTCATTGCGTCTATCATTGCTTTTCTTGCATTTTTCATTCCACGGCACTTCTGATAGACATCTAACTTTCCCACACCAAATTTCATAACCGGCTTAATCTTCAGCACATCTGCTGCCACCGCAGCAACAGAACTGATCCGTCCACCCTTTTTCAGATATGTCAGCGTGCTGAGCCCCACATAAATGACCATATGCTCTCTGTTTTTTTCGAGAATATCTTTAATTTTCTGTGCACGGTATCCTTTCTCTGCAAGCTCCACGGCATCGAGGACCGAACGGTGCATCGGCGTAGACACGCGTCCATTATCTACAACAAATACTCTTCCGGCATACGGCTCCTCCTGTGCCATTGCCTGTGCCGTCATGCAGGAACCGCTCAGACCGCTGCTGATCGGAATATAGACAAGTTCTTCATATTCCTGCAGCATGGCTGACCACATATGCATCACACTCTCCGGTGACGGCTGGGATGTTGCCACATCCGCACCTTTACGAAGCATTTCATAAAATTCCTCTCTGGAAATATCCACCCCTTCACGATATAATTTTTCATCAATATAAAAAGGCATTGGCAGTACGGCAATCCCCAGCTTAGATGCTTCATTTTCTAAGATGCCACTGTGGCTGTCTGTCATGATTCCTGTTTTTTTCATAGAATAGTCCTGTCCTTTATCGTTTTGTTTTAGTATAACACAAAGCAGGGGACAATTATACTGCTGGCGTAAACTGTAACAAATATTTCCCCAGTTCCTCCAAAATCATCTGCTGGCTCTCCCGAGTGTGAATCAGTGCATAATAATTTCTTCCGTATTTTGCCTGTCTCTCCTCTTCCCGGATTCCTACGGCTCTTCCCTTTTCCGTCACACGCTTTATCTTTTCTTCTCCCTGCACGGTTTCCTCAAGATATCCTTTTTCCACAAGCAGCTGATTGATAAATGAAGCGGTCAGTTTCTTTCGATCGTTCTCTTCGCAGAGCGCATTGATCCGGTTTGTCAGTTCTGAAAGCATACAGGTGTCGGTCAGTTCCACCTCATCAAGTTTTTCCGGAGCGATATAAAATGGCAGCTTCTTTTTTCTTGCCGGAGCTGCTGTCGTGGTATCTACTGTCATGCCGGAAAATGCCTCCGCTGTGGCGGTATCTCCACCATGCTCGTTCAAAAATGTTGTGATAACCTGCATAAAACGCGCACCGTAACTTTCGATTTTCTGTGCACCCATTCCGTACACGACTGCCATCGCGGTGGAATCCACAGGACATTTGGCACACATATCTTTTAATGTCTTATCGGAACAGATAATATACGGTGGCACACCTTTTTCCACGGCAAGTTCCGTCCGGCATTTGCGAAGCTGCTCAAACAGTTCCTGCCCTTCCGGTGTCAGATCAGCAAGCTGCAATGCCTTTTTCTTTTCTTTTCCGGTCTGGATATAAGTTTCCTCCGCCTCATCTTCCACAACCACACAGTTGCTGCATTTTTCACAGGTACACGGACTGTTGTCCCCGAAATAGGACAGAATAAACTGGCGCAGACACTCATCGGTCTCGCAGTAACGGATCATCTCATTGAGTTTCCGCTGCTCATTTGCCCGCAGCGCGGGATCATCGGATGCCTGCCCGGATGTGGATTTGTACTGCAACAGGCGTTTGTTTATCATGATATCCTGTTTTGAGAAAAATAACACGCACTCCGCTTCTTCCCCATCGCGCCCGGCACGGCCAGCTTCCTGATAATAATATTCCAGACTCTGCGGCATATTGTAATGAAGCACATAGCGCACATTGGATTTGTCGATTCCCATGCCAAATGCATTGGTTGCAACCATCACACGGATTCTGTCATAAGTAAAATCATCCTGATTCTTTTTCCGTTCCTCTAAAGAAAGACCTGCATGATAGCGCCCCGCCGCAATGCCATATTGCAACAAAAAGGCATACACACTGTCCACATTCTTTTTCGTGGCACAATAGATGATTCCACTCTCATCCTCATGCCTTTTCACATAATTTAAGATACTGTTGTCCGTCTCTTTTCCGCCCTTGCGGTTGACCACACGGAAGAACAGATTTGGACGGTCAAATCCTGTCACGACTGTCACCGGATTCTGCAAATGCAAACTTGCGGTGATATCCTGCTTGACGCGCTCTGTGGCGGTCGCGGTAAATGCACTGACAATTGGACGGTCTGGCAGTTTTGCTAAAAAATCCGCAATTTCAAGATAGCTCGGCCGAAAATCCTGTCCCCACTGTGAAATACAGTGTGCCTCATCCACTGTCACCATGGAAATGTCGGCATAATATGCAAAGTCGAGAAAGCGCGCAGTGTTGAGCCGCTCCGGTGCCACATAGATAATTTTGTATTTTCCCTGCGCTGCATAGGCAAGTGCCGCGTGTATCTGGTTTTCTGTCAGGGAACTGTTGATGTAGGCTGCATGCACACCTGCCTGATTCAATGCCTTGACCTGATCTGACATGAGCGAAATCAGTGGGGAAACCACAAGCGTAATTCCCTCAAGCATCAGCGCCGGAACTTGATAACACAGGGATTTCCCCGCGCCTGTCGGCATAATGCCAAGGACATCCTTTCCCTGCAGGATTCCGTCCATCAGTTCCTTCTGTCCCGGCCGCAGGCTGTCGTATCCAAAATAATGTTTTAATGTTTCGAGTAAATTCAATTGGTTCTCCTTGTTGTGTTTTCTTTGCTGCTGTCCAGATGATCTTTCCTGTTTAGATGCTAAGTGAACAGGAACAAATGATCATCTGTATACAGTAAAATTTAAAAATTACTTGACTGTAAAATGAAATGGGGGTATTCTTTTTATATTAAGAAATGGGTTTTCACCGGGTAGGGTTTATGCCTGACAGGACTTGCTCGTTTCTTTTTTTATATCTATTATTTTTCTGCAGCTCATCGTAATAAGCTTTATACCGGTACGCTGTCCTACGGCTGATTTCCCCCTGTGCAACAATTTCCATAATTGTCATCCCACCCTCGTATTTTACAGCAAAATCCCGGTAAGAAGTCATCCATGCTTCGTCATGCTTTTTCCTCCCACCGGTATTGCGACTTTTATATACTTCGAGTTCCGCCCGAAGCTGTTCGTTTTCCCGTTCCAGTTGCGCAATTCGTGGAGGTGAAACAGGAAAATGGCATTGGTTAGGCTGCTCTAACTAATGCCATTTTTGAATGGAATATCCCCGTTTTGAAATTTTCCTCATGCCCCTCTTTCCACATGGACTTTGCAAATTTCTTTTCATCAAATTCTGTTAACAGCATATGGCGCACCTCGCTTCGATTCTTGAGCAAAACATCCTTTAAAATGTCATGCCGGATACAATACGATATGGATTCATTCATTCGGCATTGTGTCCACTGTTTACATTAAGTATCCGGGTCTTGCATTCTAATGCTGGACATATACCAAAAAAAGTCACTTGTTATGTCCCTCTTTCCTCTAGCACTGGGACATATAGACAAAAAGTTATTTGTTATGTCCCTCTTTCCTCTAACACCGGGACATATAGTGGAAAAGTCTCTTGTTATGTCCCCCTCTCCATCAGCACCGGGACATATAGACAAAAAATCATTTACGATGTCCCATTAGTACTGTCTTGTGGGACATACAAAACAATTTTTTCTATATATGTCCCAACTATATAAAAAAGAAGGACATAATCAAGAACTTTTTCTGTATATGTCCTTCAACCACTCCCCATTGCCCCTCATTTTACCTGACCGTCAGTTGTCTTACCACTTCCTCAAACCGTTTCGTACGCTGCCTGATATCCTCCTGCGAAACTCCATAATACCGGTACACCTTCCGGAAATCCGCCCCATATCTGCGCATCACCCGCGTCGAGCCGGATGCGGAGCCACTGAAACTTTCATATGTTTTTTCTATTGATATACTCATCTCAAAATCCCAGCCTGTTTTCCGGTACAGATGAAAATCAATATCAAACTCTGTCTTTGGAACTGCCCGCGCAGCCTCGGTTCTCTGTTCGATCTGCTTCATAAACTCCATCACGCTTTTTTCATCCCACTGTTGTGGTCTTTGGGGCTCCGTGAGATCTCCAAGCAGTTCCGGACGATATTGCAACAGAAACGATGCGCGCATATTGGAATATTCTGTCTGGTATGTTTCATCCGATGAACTTACTTCGGTATACCCCAGTTCCCTGACCACATAATCTGCCACCTCATCCACGGAGTGCGAATCTGCCCTCAGAAATTTAATTACACGCTTTCGCCGGAAGTCATACATGCTCTTTTCTATCTTCTGTCTTAACGTTTTCTTTTTGTCTTTTCCGGCAATAAAAACGGATGTCGGGCCATCGGATTTTCCTATTATACGAATGTTATCTGCTGTTTTTTTCATATCAATTAATCTTTGAACCTTTTCTTATCCGGATACCAGATCACTTATTATAATGTCCGTTTAAAAAATGCAATGATCTGCTGCCATACTTCATCCTGGAAAAACATCAGGTCCGCATGCTCTGCACCATCAAGCGCAAGCAATGTCACATCACAGCCGGCTGCTTCTAACGCATCATACAATTCCTCACTCTGCGAAAAAGGCACGGTACTGTCTTTGGTTCCATGAATCAGCAGGAATGGCGGCGCATCCGGTGTCACTTTGGAAACCGGGGAATTCTCATAAGCTTCCTGCGGATGTGTCATAACATTAAATCCCATCAGCAGCGACTCTGAAGACATGGCTGCCTTTTCCACATCATTATATGGAAAATGGGACGCATCGGTCGGCGGATACCACGGACAGGCCGCCTGTACCTGACTGGAATACTCCAGATACTCACCTGTATCCAGTTTTTTATCCCGATCCAGTGCTGCCATACATGTCAGATATCCTCCTGCAGATTCTCCCATCACACCAAATTTTTCACTGTTAATCCGATATCTTTTTGCATATGCACGAAGATATCGGATTGCTGCCTTGATATCACACAGCTGCATCGGATGTGTTCCCTCGTTGGATGTCCGGTACTCTACGCTGGCAACAACAAACCCTTCCTGTGCCAGTGTGCCCAGATATGCCAGATGCGCTGCTTTATCCATGCGCTGCCATGCGCCACCGCAAATCCATACAATACATGGATATGTCTTTCCTTCCCCGTCCTCCGGATAGATGAGATCCAGTTTGAGATCTCTCCGGCAATGACCGAACCAGGAATCAACCTGCGCATAAGTAATGTCTGTTGTCACAACATATTGTGGTTTTGTGGTTTCCGGTTTTAATGTTTTCTTCATTATAATTTTCCTCGTTTCCGATGTAAAATTCCCTTTTCCTATATTTAAAGGGTTTCATGTTAGTCTATGCTAACCACGTCTTAACTTATCTTCGGACAATTATCAATCCAAATGAAACTGCGCGACAAAATCCCGGATCACATTGACGGACTGTGTGCACTCCTGCAGCTTGTCGTAACCCTCGGTTACAAGGTTCTGCGTACTGCCGGATTTCTCGGCAATACCGCTGATTCCATCTGTGGACTGTTCCACCATGGAGTTGATCTCTGATACGGTAGAAGAGATCTCTCCAATGTGCTGCTCTAATGCATCCACTGCTTCTTTTGTCTGCTGCATGATCTGCTGGAATGTGTCCGCATCGGCATGATACTGCTCCCCCACCTGTGCGAAATGCTCATAATCCCCAAGAACGGTCTGTTCCAGAAATTCCATAATCGTTGTGAGGCATTCGGTCATATTGGAAACCGAACTGTTGACCTCTCCTACAATCTCGTCAATTGTGGAAACGGTATCCAGTGTCTGCGTTGCCAGATCTCCGATTTCGGAAGCAACAACCGCAAATCCCCTGCCCGCTTCGCCAGCCCTGGCTGCCTCAATATTGGCATTTAATGCCAGAAGGTTTGTCTGGGAAGAAATCTGTTTGATGTTGTCTGTCAGCGCATTGATCTTCTGTACGGATTTCGCCTGCTCCACAGCGGCATCCGTCTTCTGTTTCATGACTGCATACATCTGGTCTGTCTTGTGGCGGGACTCCGTACTGATCCGCTCCATCTCTCCGGCACGCTCCTGAATCTGTCCGGAATTTTTCTCGCCGTCCTCTGCCAGCTTTTGGATATTGTCAGAGCTTTCCTTCATAATGCCCACATTTTCAACAATATGTGCTGCATTCGCACTCGTTTCTTCCATGCCTGCCGCCAGTTCCTGCGTAGCCGCCGAATTGTCCTCCGCATAAGCGCTGTTCTGTTTCATAAGCTGGTTTAAATTTCCGGTATTTGTTTCCAAAACCTGCTGCGTCTGCTGCAGGTTTTCCATCATCGCCCGGAGCTTCTTTCGCATATCGTGGATCTTTGTTGCCATATCCCCGATTTCATCCTTCTGCTTCCGCAGCTTTGCTCCAGCCTCTGTCGGGCGGAAATCCAATGCAGCGGTCTGCTCAATCACAGAAGTCAGCTGACGGATTGGCTTTGTTAAGCCGGTACCCATAACAATACCAATCACTGCCGAGAGAATAAATGCAACAATCATTGCAAGAATAATCATCTTTGCAAGTCCGTATGCCTCGGAATAAATCTCCGACACCGGTGCCGTAAGCACCAGCTTCATGCCATTGTCCAAATTGTAAAATGCAAATTTCTTGTTTACATTTTTATAGGAATAATCCATCGTCTTTCCCTGATTACCGTCATCTCCGATAAAATCTGCACTCTTAGAAAGCGAGGAATCCAGATCTGAAAGCTTTGTGCCCTCATCCGCATTTTTGTGGTACATGACTGCTGCCGATGCATCCGTCAAAAATGCATATCCACTCTGGTATACTTTTGTCTCGTCAACCAGATCGGTAATCTGTGAAAAATCAATATCCATACCAACAATACCGATCGATGTTCCATCTTCTGCAAACAATGGCACAACGTATGAGATCATGTAAATATTGATATTTTCATTCATGTACGGTGACATCCAGATGGCTTTCTTTGCCTGTACCGGAAGGTAATACCAGCCGACATGCTCCACATCGCTTTCGTCATACATGGAAAAATCCGTCGGTGTCAGGCACTGCAGTTCACTGTCAACTGACTGGCGCTGCGCAAAGACACCGGATGTCGGATTGGAGTAATCCGGGTTATACCGCAGATATGCCGTCACTGCCCCATTCGTATGGTTTGCAAAATCAAGCACCGCCTGCTGTACCGTCTCGGTATATGTATCCGCATAATCCTTGCTCTGCCGGAACGAATCATAATCAAAATTACTCATTGCGACTTCACTGAGCGTATCCACCGACTGCTCAATCTTCTGAATCGTGGAATTGATCTCTTCGGTCTTCTTCTGCCCGGTAAGCTGCATCATGGTCATTGCATCTTTTCCGGCTGTCCGCACAGAATTTGAAATTGCAATCACCCCGATCAGAACCGATGTAAAAAGAGAACAGATCAAAATAGATGCTATAAGCTTTGTCCGTACTGATTTCATAATCCTTTGCCTCCCAAACTCATTTTTTCTGTTGTTTTTATAAGTAGTCCCCTTATGTATTCCGAAAATCATCCAGTACCGGTATCTGCACAACGGTGTCCCGGTAATTTCCACTTTCCATTATAACATACCATGCTGAATTTTTTAGATGTAATCGGAAATATATGGAATTTTATGAAACAGTACATCATCCAGACGGTCTACCGCTTCCTGCTTCCCTTCAATGCGTTCAAGGGCATACAGACGCTCAGCCGTCTTGTATCCCAGTAAAAGGGTAGTCAGCGTACCTATCTCCATTTTTAACTTATACTCTGCCGGTTCATCGGTCAGCATACATTTTCCATCGGAAAAACAGAGCCGAAAACTGCGATTGTTCCACAAAAGCAGGTGATCCTCAATTTCAAGTTCGATATACAGTGTTCCGCCATCCGGATCACATGGATAATCCTGTAAAAAGCTCTCGATATCAATAATCCGTCCCATGGCATACGGCCGGATCGTTTCCTTGATATCTCCATCATCCATCTCAAACGCAATCGGTTCGCTGAAATAGGTATAGCCATGCACCGCATCGATCATGGAATCATGCGCGTGGATATACTCCCACAGCCCCTTTTTTGCCTCGCGGTTTAAGTAGATCATTTCCTTGATATGCATGATATCGTTTTTGATCAGATAGACCATAAATCCGCATGGCTTGTCCTTGGTGTTATAGTAAACTGCCACGTTCGTATCGTCCTCATCCCAGCGCCAGTATTCCTCCCACGCCAGTGCATTCCGGAACAGGCAGCCGTGTGTGATTGATGCAAAATGCGAATGCAGCTCATGAAAATCGGTATTGTCCCAGTCCACACGCCGTACATACCCGGGTGCTTTTACTTTCGTCGGAATCTGCCGGTCCTTGATATTGAAAGAAATTTTATTGGATATGATCTCCCAGCCCAGATGATGATACAGCGGTATGGAATAAGGATACAGGAGGGCAAACGGTCTTCCCTGCTGTTTCATATGTTCCAGACTCTGATACATCAGTTTTTTCATAATGCCCTGCCCGGTATATTCCGGATATGTACAAACACTCGTAACAAATCCAACGGGAAATACCTCCCCATATATATTCATTTTCAATGGATATACGGCAAACTGGGAAATCAGGGTATCCCCATCAAAACATCCCAGCACATCCGCACGCTCCAGTACCGGGAACTTCGACTGTTTGATCTCTTCATCTTTCCATCCGGTTGCCGTCAGTTCATCCTCCGTTACCTGAAAGGTATAGCGCAGCAGCGCGTTGTACTGATCCAGATCCTTCACATCCTTTGGTTCTAAGTAGCGTATGGCATAATTTTCTACCGAATTCATTTTTCCTCCTTCATACAAAGATATAACCATGGCAGCTTTTGGGAAAGCTTTTCCATAAGATCTACAATACCATATGTTGTAAGGCTATTCTTCGAAGTATAGACAGAATATTGTCTATGTTCAATTATATCATTGTATATATGCATCATCAATATCTTTCGCTGATTGTCCCTTTGGTTATGATCCGCAGATTGTCTGTCATACAAACCATAATTCGGTTCTGCTTCCTGTAGTATTATTTTTCTTTGACAGTTACTGTCATGCGTACCTTCGTGCCATCTTCTTTCGCATAAATATATGCACGTCCCCTGCCGATGGCGGTGATCACACCGGTCTCATTTACCGTGGCAACATTTGTGTTTGAACTGTAGTACTCCGGTTTGTTGCCGGAGGATACCGTTACCTTCGGCTGACATGTTTCGCCGGCCGTTAACGAAATCTGTTCCTGTCCGACGGTAATCTTTGGCTTCTTTACCGTGACCTCACAGGTTTTGCTGACACCGTCGACTGTGACCGTGATGATGGCTGTTCCGTTTTTTACAGCGGTAACTCTGCCCTCATTGTCCACCGTGGCTACGCTTTTTTTATTTGTTTTCCACCTGGGAATACTTTTGGATGTGGAAGAAACGGATAACCGGAGCGTCCCCTTCCGGTAAAGGGATGCGGATGTCCGGTCCAGCCGGACCGTTGGCTGCTTTACCGTCACTTTACAGGTCTGGGCGGTTTTATCCGCCGTGACCGTGATGGTAGTTTCACCCGGTTTTTTTGCTGTGATCACGCCGTTTTCATCCACCGAGGCGATGCTCGAGCGGGCGGATTTGTACGTGACCGGATGCCCGGTTGATGTCTCGGCTTTCAGCCGGGCCGTATATCCGTTCTCCAAGGATATGGATTTCTGACTTAATGTAATGACCGTTTTTTCAACTGTAACCCTGCAGCTTGCCTCCCCATTGACAATTTTTGCAGTAATCGTAGCATTACCGGCCTTTTTCGCCGTGATCTTTCCATAAGTGTTCACGGACGCGACTGTGGAATCACTCGAAGAAAACTTTGGTTTCTTTCCGGTAGAAGTAATCGCAGTCAGATAATACTCGTCTCCAATTTTCATGGTCTTACTGTATTTTGTCAGCAGAACGTATTCGTATCCGCTGGCAGCATATACTGTTGTGATTCCGTTGTAACTGGAGAATAAAAGCATGGAAACCATGCAGAAGACAGCCAGTGCTGACTTTAAGAAGTTCTTTTTTGTGTGTAACATATGCCCCCATTTCCGGTTGCAGAAACAAACGGGACAATCAGCTTGTATAAAAATCTAGCATATCTTCTGCGGTTTGTAAAGAGATTTTTGTCATTCTCCAATCACAACCTTACAATCCTTCTTAAAACACGCAATTCCGTACTTGATAAAGTTTCTCATTCCATCCTGTCTCAGCCTATCCACATAGTCTTTTTCCTCTATCTGCTCCAGTGCTTTGGCACATGCAGCATCCATATCTCCATTTTCTGCATATTTGAGTTCGATTACAATTCCGGTCCGGTTGTCCGGCACCTCAACCAGAATATCACTGTAGCCGGTTCCGGACTCGGCATTTGACTTTGTAAGCCAGGTTGCTTTATAGCCCAGCAGACCAAGCAGAATGCCATGATAGAAATTTTCTTTCTTTTCTTTTGCAGCTGCCGTGTCTCTTATGCTGATCGTGTTCCACAGATAATCCCCGAAGATCTGCTCAATTTTTTCCGGATCTTTTTCCAAAAATGCATTGCTGAATTCTTCCAGTTTTTTACCGTCATTCCTGGACACATCGCTGAACCATTCCCTGATTTTCTTTATAAAAAGGTTTTTAATTTCCCTGTTTGGAATAGTCAGGCGGTATTTTCCGCTTTCTGTACGTCCCTGATGCGTCAGATATCCGGTAGTAAAAAGTACGCTCCACAGATTTTCAATGTTTTTATCAAGCTCATCATATGTGAGTTCCAGCGAGATTTCTTTTTCAATGCATTCTCCTGCAATCAAACGCTCGATTTCGTTTTTTGTCTGGACATCCGCTTTGTCTATAAATCTACGCACAATGGCATTGCCGCTTGAATTCGACCAGAAATCTTCTGGCATTGCGTTCGGATCTGCACACAGGCTTTTACAATACCGGATAACATCCCACGGACAGTAAATATCGGTGTTTCCGAAATGATAACCATCGTACCACTCCTTAACTTCCGGATAGTGGTCTGAAAACGTGTAATCATCCAGAAGTTTTTCAACCTCATTGTCCGTAAATCCAAAACTCTCATCATACGGAACATTTAAAACCGACAAAACCTCGAAATTGTTAAATCCTGTAAAAATACTTTCTTTGGAAATACGCAAGCATCCTGTTAAAACGGCAAACTGCAGACTATCATTGGTCTTTAAAGCCATTCCGAAAAGTCCCCTAATGAGTGAAACCATCTCCCGATAATAGCCATTCTGAAACGCTTTATCCAGTGGAACATCATATTCATCTATGAGGATTACGGTTTTTTGTCCATAATGCCTATGCAATAAATGTGACAGTATATATATGCTTGATGTCAGTATATTCTCATCCATAGAATATTTGCCATTATGCAATGCGACAATTGCCTGATACTGCTCCTTTTCATTATCAGATAGTTTGTCACTCTCTGACAAAAATGAAAAACGTTGTGCCTCTCTTCCTGCCAGCTCTGTGATACGATACCTTGCATACTCATATTTAATGTCTTTCCAAAGCGGCGGGGACGGGTAAAAAGAGTCACTTTGCTCCAATCTTTTCATTGTAATTCTCGACTTACATTGATGATTTAAGAGGCTTGTTCGGAAAGAGAAATTTTAATGTTCGGATATCTCCGGATTTACACAGATAAGTCTTTGTATATGCAATCACACACTAGATGTCCATGAATCGACATATCTGGGGACCCCTTAAAAAATCGCCTGCTGCCCAGGAACCATGCTAAGAAATTTATACCTAAGTTTATAAGTTGTTTCGAATTTTCATAAACTCTTTAGCATGTTGTCACAACCTGTTCATAATGCACTGGTAATATAAAACCATCAAAACAAAGGGGGCTGTTGTATTTTAACAAACGGTGTTGGGGTGCTGTCAGTTCCGACTAAAAACAATTCGTGAAAGCGATTTCTCTTATAGATCCGCCACAGAAAAATTTCTCCTCCCGCTGTGGCGGGATTTTTTATGCACATTGCCTTCTGGATATTGGCATATGTGTGAAAATCTGCTGACTGAATTTTTTTCTTCTCTCTTTCGGGACATATGCATGGAAACTTATTGGTTATGCCCCTCTTCTTTTGCTCACTGGGACATATGCACGGAAACTTATCGGCTATGTCCCTCTTCTTTTGCTCACTGGGACATATACATGAAAACTTATCGGCTATGTCCCTTTTCTTTTGCTCATTGGGACATATACATGAAAACTTACTCACTATGTCCCTTTTCTTTTGTTTCCCGGGACATATATGCCAGAAAAAACGCTATATGTCCCATTGCCGCAAACATAAGGGACATAATGCAAAGGAATGATTCTATATGTCCCACCGTGCCAAAAGAGTGGGACATAACCGAGCAAAAATTTTCTATATGTCCCCAAACAAAAAAATCACCCTTTTTCATCAGTCGCAATACAAAATCACGGAAATTAAGTCCTACTTTTGTTCTTCAACAGACTTTCGTTCATTATAAAACATTACAAAAAGGAGCCAGTTGCCCGACTCCTTTTCTTTAGCAATTATAAATTTTACAAAAATTACTGTAACAGAGAAAGTACACCCTGATTAGACTGATTTGCCTGTGCAAGCATAGACTGTCCAGCCTGTGCAAGAATGTTGTTCTTGCTGTAGTTAACCATCTCTTTTGGACTGTGCGCTTGTTGTAACTCCTAACATTCTGTTGGCATTGGCTGCCTGCATGTTGTGTTGTACTACCATACTTATAAAATTTTACCTCCATGTGTGTGTTCCGCGGAATCCGTTCCGACGGAATGTGATGTGGTAAGGCGATGGCTTTTTGTCTTTGCCCGCACTGTTTCTGGCAACATTTATTTCGCGCGTTGCATCCACCAGCAGATGTATGTTGTTGGCAGAGCCTCCGGAAAAAACGATTTTAATGTTATCTCCCAATGTAATGTATTCGCCCGGTTTCAAGCTCAGTTTCAGCATAAGAACCTCCATGTTTATTCTCCTTCATCCAGAGGATGCAACTCTCATTATAAGATTGTTACATCTTGACGTGGGGATATATACGGATTACCATGCATTTCTGTACTATCACTCAAGAATCCAACTTCTATGAAAGGAGTAACAAAATGGGAACCACACAACCGATTCGAAATCGCAAGGAATTGCAAAAATTCAGCACGTACTACCAGACGGTCAAACCACACCCCCGCAACTATGCCCTGATTATCCTCGGTCTTAATACGGCATTGCGCATCAGTGACCTTTTACAGCTGCAATGGTCCGATGTCTATGATTTTTACACGCAGCGTTTCCGTGAACATCTGCTTATACTGGAACAGAAAACCGGAAAACAAAATTACATTGCACTCAACAAAAATGCCAAGAATGCCCTACGATGGTATATGGATGCCTGTTTTCCACAGGAATGTGATTATCTGTTTTGCAAAAACACCGACCGGCAGCATCCCATCAACCGTTCGCAGGCATACCGCATTGTAAAAGAAGCCGCAGCCCAAACTACAAACAGCCGCATGGTCAGCTGTCACTCCATGCGGAAAACGTTTGGCTACCACGCATGGAAACAGGGGGCACAGCCTGCACTGCTTATGGGTTTGTTCAATCACTCTTCCTATGATGTCACCAAACGCTATCTTGGAATTGAGCAGGATGAAAAGGATTCTGTCTATTTGAAAATAGATCTGTAATCAAAAATTTGAATTTTTTTATTTTTGGGGTTAAGTTCCAGAAATGCCATCCGATATAAAAGATGTAAATAAAAATGCAACAATTCTTATAAGAATTGTTGCATTTTTACGCTGTAATTTTATTATGTTCATTATCTGTAAAACTATGTGTTCTTTTTTCTTTTCCAACCAGATCTTTGGACTCCATTTTTCTTAAAAGAACTGCTACCCGCGCCGTGCTGATTCCAAGCGTATCGCTGATTTTTCCTGCTATAACCTGAATCTATGGAGAAATGCATCATTTATGTATTATACAGTTTTATTTTTTCCTGCTATAATCAAAGTAATTACAATAATTTTGAACGAAAGACGGTATTAAAATGAAAATTTCTGACGCATGTAATCATAAAAAAAGCTTATCTTTTGAGATATTTCCTCCGAAAAAGGACAGTGAACTGAAAAATATTGATGCGACACTTGATGTGCTGTGCGAACTGCAGCCGGATTTTATCAGCGTGACGTTTGGTGCGGGCGGCAGCTTAAACTGTAACCGCACGATTGAACTTGCCAAAAAGATTAAGCAGAACTACCATGTGGAGCCGGTTGTGCACCTGACCTGCCTGCATTACAACCGGGCGGAAATTGACGAATTTGCCAGAATCCTTACCGCAGAAGGCATCCAGAATGTGCTGGCACTGCGCGGAGACCGAAATCCGGATCTTACCGAAAAAGATGATTTTAAGCATGCATCCGACCTCATTTCCTATCTGAAACCGAAGGGGGATTTCTGCTTTTTAGGTGCCTGCTATCCGGAATGTCATCCGGAATCTGCCAATAAGATTGAAGAGATCCGCCACTTGAAGGAAAAGGTAAATGCCGGAGCAGAAGTGCTGCTTTCCCAGTTATTTTTTGACAACACACAGTTTTACCGTTTTGTGGAGGACTGCCGGATTGCGGATATCAATGTGCCAATTGTTCCTGGCATCATGCCGGTCATCAATGCCGCGCAGATCAAGCGAATGATTACGATGTGCGGAGCTTCTTTCCCGGAGCGTTTCCAGAAGATCATTCATAAATTTGAAGATAACAAGGCAGCTTTATTTGATGCGGGTATGTCGTATGCGTTAAGCCAGATCATTGATCTTCTGGCAAACGATACCGATGGAATTCACCTGTATACCATGAACAATCCGGTGGTTGCCCGCAGGATCTGTGAGGGAATTCAGCATATTATATGATGTTTATTGTGTCAGGCACTTTGTTCTTTTAGGCATTATCTGCAAAAAAGTGATTCCTTCAACTCAATATACCCAATGAGCATCGGTCCGGCCAAAAATAAAAGAACACCTTCCATCACCCTCACAAGAGAAATTTTTTGCGTAAAGCTCATGCTTCCGATCACGATCAGCATGGCAAATGCGCCAAATTTCCACACAAACTTCCAAAGATACTGCATCCTCACACGGAAGTAGTTTTTTCCCGAAACCGGAACAAACCGAAGTATTTTTGAAACCGCATCCGATTTTTGCATCCTCCGGCTGAAGGCTTCATTGCTCCATTGATACGGTGCCAATACATAGTTATCCATAAAAACGACCATCCACACATAGCACAGTATCATCCACGCATCCCGATAAAATATTCCATCAAAAATCAGCGTCATCCCTAACACTAGCACAACAGCTGCAAACATCCAGTATAAAAACCATGCCAGCTGATCCGTGCTCTCCTTTAAATTCCGGTCAAAATTCTTCAAATTTTCCTGTTGCTTCTTATCCTCTATCGTCATCCTCGACACTCCTGTCTTTTACACATAATACCCATGTGTTTCGATTCAAGCACATTTTTCTGCACTTCACTCAACCATTGCCGTCTCACCGCATAACCTTCACTGCCACGACGCCTTATGCATTCTCATAAAACGAAGTAAATTCCCCATGCTCAAACTGTCCGATATAATCAAATTCTTTCCGGATGTCATCCTCTAAGTGCGACGACATGATCACGGAACAGTCCAGCACTTCCAACTGCTGCCGGAGCAACCTGTAAAATTCCTTGCGGAAGATCGGATCCATCCCCGCAGTCGGCTCATCTAAAAGAAGAAGCCTCGGTTTGTGTGCGAGTGCAAATGCAAGCTGAAACTTCATATTCTCACCGCGCGACATCTTCTCCACGGTCCGTGCCGTGGTAAGATCCATCTGCTCCATCAGCGCAGCAAACTGATCCATATCAAAGGTATCATAGAAGCTGCCCAGCATCCTTGCATTCTCTCTTGCACTCTTCTGCCGCAAAAACAACCGCTCCTCAGAGACAAATCCGATCCGATTCATCGACCACGCATGATCTTCCGCGATATCGGTTCCGTCCAGATAAAAGCTGCCGCGATAATGCTTCTTTTCCTCCATAATATAGCGGAAGAATGTCGTCTTTCCGGCACCGTTTTCCCCGATGATTCCCATAATATATCCACTTGGAAGTTCAAAATCCACATTTTGCAAAGCGAACCTGCCTTTGCCGAATAACGCTTTCTTCCCCTGTACCTGCTTCGCAGAAAAAATAATATCTTCCATCTTACAGCAATCCCTCCAGCATCTCACGAATATCCTCAGTTCCAAGTCCCGCCTGTTTTGCAAGCGTAATCCACTCCTGCAGGCGTTTTTCCAATTCCATCAGCTGCTTTTCGTGCAGATAATCCGTGTTGTATTTGCACACATAAAATCCTTTATTGGAAACGGAACGGATCAGTCCCTCCCGCTCCAGTTCCTCATACGCGTGCTTCGTTGTGATCACGCTGACGCCGATATCCGCTGCCAGTCCCCGAATGGACGGCAGCGCCTCGTCCGGCTGCAGTTCACCGGATATGATCTGATTCTTGATCTGATTGACAATCTGCTCGTAGATGGCATACGTTCCATGCGGTTCAATGACGATTACCAGTCCCATGTCTCCTCCTTCGTTGCAAGTTCATAGACGGCGAGTTTCTCTCTGATTCCACCCCAACGCTTGTGAAGCGCATAAGAAAGAGGTGCGTAAATGATGAGATAAATAACAAGCGCAACCCCAAATTCCACATTCGAAATCTCCGAAGAACAGATGCCAATCATCACGCAGCTTGCGATCACACTGAATACCGTGATCGGTCCGTTAAAATAACTTACCTGCCCATAAGCTGCCCGCGACGCATTATTCCGCCAGACCAGTCCGTCGTTTGTAATTCCCACACAATAGGACATAAAGAACACCGTTACCAGCTGCAGGATCACGCCTTTTATCATCATCGGCTGCACGATCAGCAGGATGATATCGATTACCGCACACAACGCAAGCGGCAGGCCAATCTTAACCTTTAACATTCTCCGGATATATTCCTCGCGCAGCTTTTTCGATCCGGGAACCAGATACAGCATCGTCGGCAGGGCACTCGTATGTGTGATTGCTGCAAACAGCGCAAGAGCCATCGGAAATGTGAGCCATATATACCCAAGCCCTTCCTTTGCACTGCCAAATACCAAAGGCGAAAACGATGCGCCAAACAGGATCACATAAAAGATACTTTTCAATACCTGATCACGGTTCTTATATTCCAGAAAATATTCTCTGATCACATTCTTATATTTGATTGCCTCTTCCATGCTCCGCTCCTTTCGCCAGATAATACATCAGTTCCTCCGTGTCCGGCTCCCACACCTTAAGTGCCCGGTCATACTCCGCGTGATCATGTTTGACCAGAGCACTGCAGCCCACCGGTGTCTCCTCCATATAGACCAGCCGCCCGCCAAAAGCCCTCAACGCATGACGCTCGCCTGCCACCATCCGGTATGCATCACGGACCGACTCGATATCTCCATACAACAGTTGTCTGCCTTTCTTAAGCAACAGCAGATAGTCCGCAAACCGGTCCACATCCGAAGTAATATGTGTCGAGAGGATCACACTCTTCGTTCCGTCCGCGGTAAATTCTCTTAAAATATGATGGAATTCTTCACGGAAGGTCTGATCAAAATTCGCCCCCGGCTCATCGAGCAGCAACAGTTTCGGATGATGCGCCAGCGCAAAAGCAAATGCAAACTTCAGCTTTTCTCCCTTGGACAGTTTCTTATATTTTTTCTTTCCATCCAACCGGAATCTCTTAAGATATTCCTTTAACAGTGTCTCATCATAATTTTTATAATATTTTCCATAATGTCTGCTGTTTGCGATCAGAGAATCCCAGTCATCGAACCATTTCTCATGAAACACAAATCCAATATCCTGCTGTAATTCCATCTGATTTGTACGGTACTCCTTCTCCTGTATAGAAATCGTTCCATCGTACTCATAAAGTCCCGCCAGAATGTTTAACAGTGTGGTTTTCCCCACACCATTCTCCCCGATCAGTCCGCAGATATAACCTGCCGGAAGTTCAAAATGGATGTCCTGTAATGCAAATGAACCGAATCTCTTGGATACGTTCTCGGTTTTGATCATTGTCTGTTCCATGCCTTTACCTCGTATTTTCATTCGTGCAAAGTTTTGTTCCGTCTGTGTATGTGTATATACACATATATACACCATGTTGTTTTAGTTGTCAACGCAAACTTACACCCATTCGACTTTTTTCTATCTCTCCATCCGGTTTCAGGCGATTGTACGCCTAAACACGCTGGTAACCATTTTAATTTTTTCCGGATCCGCTCCAACAAAATTTGTTTTTAAAAATAAAGGCTTTGGGACATTCTTTCAATGCTTACCTGATCTTCCATTATGTCTAGTTGCTTTCATTCATATCTTTCTTTTCTACCAAAAAAGACCAAGTAAATTTCTCTACTCAGTCTGTTAATAACAACAATATTTAATTATTTTCCCGAGGGGAACAGCAACGAAGTTGCCAAAACTTGTGAAGCTCTGCTACAAGTAATACCTAGTACTTAGTGGCGAAACGCCACTAACTGGGCAATGGTTGCACCCTTGACCTGCTAAGGCGCTTCGCCCTTAACCCGAGCGGAGTCTTTCTCCTGCACCTTGCGTAAGGCTCTGCCTTTACAATCCGACAACCTGAAAGTTATCGCTTTACTTTTATTGTATCTTAGCCAAAATACTTTCTATTACAAGTGTTACTGTTATAAAGGCTCCTACAAGGGTATAGTAGTTTAAGCCATACATCAATGGCAAAAGAGAAATAACTACCGTAATAATGGAAAGGACAAACAATGCTTTGAGAACACCTTTCTTCTTCAATGAAAACAATGAAAGTAAGAAGATGGCAACAGTAAGTGTGGCTGTAATAAGTGGAGCAAAATTTGCATAGCCAAACGGTGTAAGGCTAAAGTATGAGAATGTTTCTTTTACTCTTTCTGTTGGAGATGTTGCAAAAATACAAACTGCTCCCAAGGGTAATAATTCTAACACTATTGTTAAAGCTGGCAAAACCGCTAAGCAGACTTTCTTCATGTTGTATATCTCCTTTACAAATTCTGATCTTCTGTTGCTTTCAATCTCTCCACAAGACTGAAGGTTAGTTATCCAATTCTTTATTTCTCATATCAACAATGAACTGTTCCAAATTGGTTCTATGATTGTATTTCACAGAAGCGGCTTTATCCTTTTCGATAATGATTTGATTCATATCTAGATCATTCAAAGCAGCAATAGCAATAGCGTAATGTATCACATCCGCCAGTTCATTACCCAGTTGAGCTTGCAAATCCTCACTACCAGATTTTTTTCTTCCCGCTTTTTTATTTAGGACTTCGGCTACTTCACCGATTTCTTCTACGAGTTTCATAAATAAACTTTGGTCGATTCCACCATTACTGTAATGGTCAAGCAAATATGCTTCCAGTTCTTCAATAGTCACTTTCATAATATCAGTTCCTTCACAAATTCAAATAAACGCGTGCTTTTATAGCTCGCCTCTCAAACGTGCTTCTATATCAGATGCCGTGTATAACACATCCGTTACAATTATCCTTTCGTCACGGATTGTGTAAAACACTGAATAATTATCGACGAGCATTCTACGCAACTCCATTCTCTTTTCCGGCTCAGAATCCATAATCCTAAATCGTTCCGGGAAAGTGTCTAATGTAAGTATTTCATCAGCAATGCGATTATATTGCTTCATTAATGCCTCTCTCTAAATGCCACAAACGCACTAGCTGCATCCTCAACATTTCCTTTCTCTATATCGGCATATCCTTTTTCTAACTTTTGATGAATCTGTGTAGCAGACATCATATCTGCATTCACTGAATTAGCTGCTTTTGGTAATACAATAGAAAAGGGAATTCCTCCTACTAATGATATTTGTTTTAAATACATATCTATAGCAGTAGCCATTGGTATCCCTAATTGTGCCAATACACTTTCTGCATTTTCTTTTACATCTGGATTTACTCTTATATTTAATGTTGCTGTTTTTCCCATAGAATACACCTCCATCTTTCTTTTATTGTAACGTCTTTTGCGTTACAAGTCAATCTATGAAATATATTTTCGATGCGATAGTTTCACATTGTTTTGATTAACCATTGCATATCTGAGCGTTGTATCTATTTGCTCATGTCCCAGAATTTTCTGTACCTGTTCAATCGGCATACCTTTCTCAATTGCTCTGGTGGCCATAGTCCTTCTGAACTTATGTGGGTGTACCTTTTCTACACCTAACTTCTTCCCCATTTCTCGTAATCGTAACTCCACACCGCTTTCAGTAAGTCTACTGTGTGGTTTGTTTAACGACACAAATAACGCTATATTATTAGCTGTCCTTGATTCAATATAATTCAACAAATGAATTTTGGTCTTAGCATCAAAATATGCTTTCCTCTCTTTGTCTCCTTTGCCATAAACCACGCATTCCCGCTCAGAGGAATCTATATCATCAATGTTCAGCCTTACCAATTCGCCTACTCTAATTCCTGTTGAAAGCAGAAAATCAATCATTGCCCTATCACGCAGATTATTACAATTATCTCTAAGAATTTCTATTTTCTCATCCGGAATGGTATCTTTTACAATAACGGCAGTCTTTACCTTATGAATTCTTTTCATTGGGCTTTTTATAATATAATCCTCTTCCTCTAGCCACGAAAAAAATGTGGAAAGACTTCTACGAATATTATCAATAGTTACCTTTCCACAATTATTTATCGTTTGATACTCTACAAGATATTTTCGTAGCATCTCGGTCGTTATCTTTATGACCGGGATATTTATTGTATCCAACATCTTTTCAATATTACACCTATAATAGCGTATTGTTTTGTCAGAACACCCTTCTAAATGCTTTGCAGTTAAAAACATATCTAGAAAGTCCATATTCGTTGTCTGCAAATAATCATATACGGCATTTTCAGATAACCGTTTTACCAACACCTCTTGTAGTTTCTGCATCTGCGATGCATTTAATACTTCTGCCATGTCATTGATGATATCATAAATTTCTCTACCCATAAGAGCACACTCCTTTTTGAAGGAGTATATCGTAGAAAAATCAGCACATCAACAGAGCGTATTACTGAAAATTTCTTTATAACGGCCTTTGCAGATACACCATATCCACCAACTGTACTCCATCCTCATATATTGGATGGTCGTAATTATCTGTAAAGAAATTTGGTATGATATGCGAACGGACAAACCCACACTTTTCATAAAATGGTATTGTCAATGGGCTATCACCTGTTCCTACTTGTAGAATAGCATATTGCTCTCTATATTTCTCTACAATAAAATCAATTAAGGATTTTGCATAACCTTTGCCTTGATAGTCTGGAACAGTTGCAATGTTCTTGATTTCAAGCACATCACTTCCTTCATCGGTAACGATGCACTCGCATTTAATCCCATTATCATCAAGCACATACATTTTACCTTTATCAAGGTATCGGTCTATCATATTTTCCTGCTCATCTGCTAATAGGAGCAAATCAAGATATTGTTTTTTATTTTCTTTAACTTCAATAATCTTCATCAATCGCACCTACAAATTCAAAGTTTCTGTTCCTTACAAACTTGAATTTGTTATTCTCCTATGGAGGCACCGCTATCGTCTTTAAGGCCACAAATCGCAACTATACCATTATTTTTATAACTTACAACGAGAGTAGTGTCATTCCCAAGTTTCCAACATGCAGTGCTGTTTTCACTGGTATCAGGCTTCCCCCATACCTCTCTAAGCTGGTCAATATGGTACCCTGGCAAAAGGCTATTAACATCGGCTTCACTCATTTCTGCGATTGCCGTCAGAGTGGGAAGATTGTCGTTGCTTTTGCGATTGTAGTATCCATAAAACCATGCCGATACACATATTGCGAGAACCAAAATGATTACAGCCATAACAGATAGCTTCTTTTTCATACAATCACACTCCTTTGTCAAATGCCGATTTGGTAAACCATCTATACAATACTTATTTGTCTTAAATGTCGCATTAAACAGATTACGCAAAAAGGAAGTCATTTCTTCCCAATAACCGTAAACATTCGCTTCCTGCATCGGCGTATCGTATTCATCCAGTAAGATAATTACTTTTTTTCCATATGCATGCTCCAAATATCTGCACAAATAATTAAGACTGTCACACGCGGTAATATCATCCATTTCCGCCATCTCTGTCAGAATGTGCCGGTATGCCATTTTTTCGGATTCCATAAGTTTTTCATTTTCGAGCAGATATTCAAAATCCTGATACAGACTTACAATCCGGGATTTGACCTGTTTTTTTGCATCAGATACATTATCCGCTTTTACCGATGCAAAACTGAGATATAAAACAGGATATGTGCCCTGAATCTGCCGGTACCCGGAATCTTTCCAGATATCAAGTCCTTTAAACAAATCTCCCCTGTCTGCATATTTATTGGGAAAAAAGCAGTTGAGCATACTCATATTAAGGGTTTTGCCAAAACGTCTTGGACGTGTGATCAGCGTAACATCATCCCTGTAGTTCCACCACTGCCGTATGAAATCTGTCTTATCAATGTAGAAGCACTGACTTTCTCTTAATGCTGCAAAATCCTGTTTGCCAATTCCAACCTGTTTTTGCATAGTTCTACCCATTTTCCACGGTTTTGTGCGTTTCATTATTTTTATTTATCATAGCAGATAACGTTTTAAAATGCCACCTTCTCCAGATGTTTTCATTTCTAAATGCGTCTGTAAGTATGGAGGACAAAACTTAACAGATCCCAAAGCAATTCTAAAAAAATATAAAAAATTTTCCTTTACAGTTATTCAATTTTAATACTATAATACAAGGGATTATAAAATAGTAAAGAGGCCTGCCATCATGCAGAACATAAAAACGATTGCCGGAACTTTCACGATAGGCACTTATGAAATTCCAAAACAATATGTATGTGCAAAAACACCCACAATTACACAAAAAAATGATATCTGTGAGATCGTAACCTACGATCAGCAGATTACCGTAAATGGACATAACTATGCTCCGGTACTGCATCAAAACTGTATGCAGCCGGAGCAGATTACATTATATCCACTTGTAATCCGGCAGGAGCACGCGACACTGACCGTGTCCGACCGTTATCATACCGGACATTGGAAATCCGGGGATGACACACAGATTTCCGACTGGCGTCCAAAGCTTATGCACCGGGGATGTGTGCCATGTACCAATTGCGGAAGGTGTTAGCACTTTTTATATTTTATTCCAGCCAAAGTGTAACCGCAGATTTATTTTCACTTGGTCTGTAATATATTTTACGGTCTTTTATGCTGACTTCCATTTCCTGATGTGCGTAAATTTGTCTGATATGATCTGGAATGCCTTCCGGAAGTTCTATTTCAATTACCTCCGGCAACTCTCCACCAAATACATGAATAACCACATACGCCTGCTTATTTTTTCCTACCCGTAAAAGAGCCTGCCAGCCTTCTGGATGCCGTGCACTTTTAATTTTCGGCCCGTAGCGGTAAGACTGTCCTTCTTTTATAATGTCTTTAATCTTTCCGTAAAAAGAAATTCCCTGCTCGATCAGATTCCATTTTTCCGGTGCAAGCTGTGTCACATCCCCTGATATACACATACGTCCAAGAAATGTATTGGAAATAGAATATGCAATTCTCTTCAGAGAATCATCCTGTCGAATTACCGCCCAGATCTGACTTTGTGCCGGATGAATAACTCTGTGCAGATTTGCTGCTATAATCGGAATTTCTTCGCACTCATGTGCATCAGAAAAGGAAGCCATACTCATAACAGACATCAGTTTCGGCTCCAGCCGGTGTCCTCCGGACGCACAGTTTTCCAATACAATTCCCGGAACCTCTTCTTTTATTTTTTCAATAAATGAAACTGAGGCTTCCATATTTTTGCGAAGACCTTCTCCTGGTGATTCTGCTCCATCGCAACCGATTCCGATCGTTTCATTGTAATCAATTTTCATATAGCCAAAGCCATATTTTTTTAAAGTTCCAATCACTTTATCTGTAAGATACTCATCTACCCACGTGTCCTGCATATCCCAGAAACGTCGGAAATATGTGGTTAATACCGCATGATCTTTATGCAATAAATGTTCTGTAAGATGATATGCACGGGAAGCACTTCCCACATTCTCAATCTCAAACCAGATTCCCGGTACCATTCCCGCATCCTTTATTACCTGAACCGTCTTCTCCATTCCGCCGGGAAATAATTCCTTTGAAACTTCATAGTCGCCCATTCCGATATCCCACGGAATTCCATTTTCTTTATACCAGCCACAATCTATGACAAAATATTTAAACCCTTTGCCTTTGATTGCATCTACGATCTCGCATATATTTTCATGGGATGGATTTCCCCACGTTGTACAATACTCGTTAAACACAATCGGAAGATCCTGTTCGCTTTCCGGTGCTTTTAAAAAGCCTTCCACCAGTCCGGCTGTTGTAAGCCTTCCGGTAAAAATGTCAAAAGAATCTGTCTGTGCTGTACTTACAATGGCTTCCGGGGTTGTAAAATTTTTTCCCGGTTCCACATGTTTCATCCAATGTCCCAATTCCCGGTCTGCCAGTCCTCCGCTCAATGCCAGTCCGTTATCTTTCCTGTAAACTTCCATCTGCCACGATGCCGGGTGAGCAATTTGTGCGCCCCAAAATATGTGGTTTTTGCGATCTTCAATCGCTGCGAATGGAAAAAAACGGTTTACCGGCATAGAACCTGCCTGACCAAAACGTTCACAGCGTACTGCATGTGGATCCCAGGCCGGTTCCAACTGTAAGTCTTCTACAGGGATAGTTTCATGCCTGCCTTCCTGACTCCATACACTGCGCACACGGTGCAGCCATAGCGTTCCATTTCCATCTCCCTGCATATAAGGGGATAACCCTCCAAGAGAAAAACTCTCAAACATTTCCAGACAACAATCTCTTTTACTTTGGTTTTCAAATGTACAGGATATCCGAACATATGGCATATTTTTCAGCCATACAAGATGGTGTATCAATCTATGCCCATCTTCATCCATCATTATGGTATTTACTTGAAGCTGCTCTCCAATGGATTCATCTGTCTGCTCAGAAAATTTTAATTTTCTCACACTTTCGCTGTTACGCATGGAACAGCCTCCTGCATACGCTTCATTATAAATATCCCCTGTCAGTTTATATTGAATCAGTGATTCCATAAAACAATTATCTGTTATAATATTCTCCTGTGATACTTTTTCCGGTAACAGTTGAAATCCAACCTGCATACTGTCACGGTCAATCAGATATTTTGCCACCATATCGCCTAATTTGTATTCCTGCAAAACTTCCGGATGCATGATTTTCCTCCTTAGAAAACTCTAAAATTATCTTTTATCCTTTTACAGCACCAACCGTCATTCCTTTAATAAAGTATTTCTGTAAACTCAGAAACAGAATTGCTATCGGAAGAACCGAAATTACAATTGCCGCCATTGCTGTTGTATAATCACTACTCTGAGCAGAGAACAACGACTGAATCGCCACGGTAAGCGTCTTTAATTCTTTTTTGCTGACATATAAACTTGCAAGTAAGTAATCATTCCAGATCTGGAATGCCTGCATAATAATAAGTGTTGCCATCGCCGGTTTTAAAAGCGGAAGTACTACCGAAAAATATGTCCGAAATACAGAACATCCGTCAATTCTTGCTGCTTCTTCCAGTTCCAAAGGTACCGTTGACATAAAACTGGTCATCAGAAATACTCCAAAGGAAACTCCGGTTGCCACATACATAAATATAATTCCAAATCTTGTATTTGTAAGATGTAATTTATAACCAATGGTATAAATCGGAAGGAATAACGCCTGATATGGAATTAAAATACCAATGACAAAATAAATATAGGCAAACTTAAAAAACTTCTTCTTACATCTCGCTATTGCCCATGCAGTCGTGCCACATAACAAAGCAAGAATCACAACACTGATTGCCGTATACAAAAATGTATTTGAAAAAGTTGTTGCCAGATCAAGCTTCTTAAATGCATTCACATAATTCTCAAAATTTAATTTCTCCGGTAATGAAAGCGGGCTGTTCAAATATAATTCTTTTTTTGTTTTGAAAGAATAATTTATAATGATCAGAATTGGTGCCAGAAATACAACCAGAGCAATAGTCATAATAACCTGTATGATTGCTGTGGTCTTAGTATATGGCTGATGATCTCTGTTTTCTTCTTTGTTTTTTCTTCTTTTCATCATGCCTGCACCTCCTTACTCCTCAGTCCCTTCACCTGAACAAACGCAACAAGCAATAACACAATAACAAGCGTTACTGACATCGCACAGCCATATCCGTACTGTCTGCCATTAATTGCCGTTGTATATGTCTGATAGATCATAGATGTCGAAGCTCTTCCCGGGCCTCCTTTGGTAGAAGATACCAACAGATCATATACTTTTAAGGAACCGGTGGTAATTCCGACAACACAAATAGTAATTGATGGTGCCAGCATTGGTATTGTCACATTGAAAAATCTTTTTACAGGACCGGCACCATCTACTTTTGCAGCCTCATATAATTCTGCCGGCACAGACTGTAAACCTGCAAGATAGATAAGCATCCAATATCCAATCCACTGCCAGTTATTTGCAATTAACAATCCACTTAAAACTGTTTCCTTTTTACCGAAAAGTAAAAAGTTAATGTTTGTTCCTAAAAGATCATTAAACGCCGGCAATACATTGGAAAACATTTTAAGCCACACAAATCCGACAATTACGGCACTGATTAAACACGGAATAAAAAATACGGTTCGATAAATTTTCTGTGCCTTAATTCCACTATCCAGTGCAACTGCAAATAATAAAGCGACTACATTCTGGATAATTGTATTGCCAATGGTAAATTTAATTGTAAACCACCATGCATTCCAGAAGTCAGAATCTTTCATTAAATCTATATAATTCTGAAAACCGACAAATGTTTTTTCTGCCGACATTCCATCCCAGTTTGTCAGTGAATACCGAATTGCCAGAATAAGCGGTATAATCAATCCAATTGTAAATATAATAATCCCGGGAAGTACCAGACACATATATTGTCTTGCCATTTTGGATTCCATAGAATACTTTTTCTTTTTCATTGATACACACATCCTTTCCAAAAATAAGAGGGAAGAGGTTCACCTCTTCCCTCCTTCATTTCTAGTTTGCAGAACTTGCTTTTACTCTTTCATCCGATGCTTTTAAGCACTCTTCAAAAGTTTCATCACCCTGCAACCAGGCTGCAATATCTTTAGCATTTTCTTCCTGAAAACCGCCCCATACCAACTGGTTGTTTCCTAATGTTACATCTACAATTCTTCCTTCATTGGCATACTTGTCAATGTCTTCCTGACTTGGATTATCAAATGTCGGTGTAACATCTTTGAGCATAGAAGCTGTTTTCGTGTAATCCAGAATCTGTACTGCCAGATCCTTATCGCTTGTCAGCACATCCAGCACTTTATTGATCGCATCCTGATGTTCTGACTGGGCACTCGTCATAATTGTAATATTTGGCTCAAAAATTAATTTGGAGTCTCCGGTCTGATTTGGGAATGGGAAAATTCCAAAATCAAAATTCTCATCAATATCCAGGAAATTCTGAATTGACCATGAACCTGATACCTTCATTGCAGCCTCACCCTGCACCATTTTTGCATCACAATCAGTCTGCTCTGTTGAAAATGTCTCTGGAAACGTATTATCATAAATTAATTTATTATACTGATAAGCTGTCTGAGCCTCTTTACTGTCAGAAAAAGAAGTCTCTCCATTACGGAATTTATCACCCCAGTTTTCATCTTTATTAAACACATCATTCATCATAAACTGCATAGTCACATTTCCAATTGACCACGTATCTACCATATGACTTGCAAATGGTGTAATTCCCTTTGCTTTACAATCATCAATAATTTTCTGGAGATCTTCCTGTGTTTCGGGAACACTCCATCCATTGTCTTTGAACATTTGTTTGTTGTAATATACTCCCTGATACATTGCATTGTATACGAGTCCATATGTTTTTCCGTCCACTGTCACATTTTCCCGTGCTGCATCAAGTCCGCGATCCAGATATTTCTCGTCTATTTCCCCGAGAACTCCTTTCGGTGCATATGTAGAAACATCCTGTGCTTTTCCAATCATAATGTCTGGAAGTCCGGACTGCATATACTGTTGCATCTTTGGCTGGAAATCATTCCCCCAGTCAACACATTCCCACTCCAGCTTTATTTCCGGATATTTCTTTTCAAGTGCTGCATCAATAAATTCCTCAATTCCGGCATCTGTTGTTGATTGACCGGCCAACACAGACAATGTAACCTTCTTACCTGAAGATCCTTTGCTGCTTCCCTGACTGTCCTGCGTATTTTCTCCGGAACCACAGCCTGTTACCAGTCCCATAGCTAATGCCCCAACCATCAAAATACTGATTACCCTCTTCTTCATTTTGTTTCCTCCTTTTATTTATCACGTTTTTGATAGGTACATTATAAAAAATAAAAAGAAGGTATGATTAGGACTTTTTTGTATTTTTCACTTGTACATCTTTGCAATTTTATTCACAGCTCTGTTCTCTGTGATCATCAGCGTACTTTAACACATCTTTCAGTGAAATTTTTTTATCTAACCACAACAACTGCTGTTCTGCCACCTTTTTCTGAAAAGTCCAGGTTAATTGTTCATTCCCAGTGGTTACATCAATTACTTCATTTTTTGCTTCATACGATTGAATATCGGATTGAATTTTATTCTGACTGTTGTCTGTAACCCCTTCTATCAAAGAAGATGTTTGCGTAAAATCAGCAATTTCCTGTGCCAGTTTCTGGTCACTTAACAGCCGGTTAAAAATCTGATCAATTGTATCCTCCTGTTCTGTTTTTGCACTTTTCATAAATGTCATATTAGTTTCTTTAATTAATTTTGCATCTCCCGTCTGATTTGGAAATGGAAAAATTCCAAAATCAATATCTTTTCCATATTGACTCGAAAACTGCATAGACCATGAGCCGGTAAGATACATTGCAGCTTCTCCCCTGACAAATCTGCTATCACATTCAAACTGATCGATTTGAAATGCGTCCTCCCATGTATGGTTCAAAATAAACTGGTTATTTTTAAAACAATTTCGTACCTCTGCGTTGCCCTCATAATTTTGATTTCCCTTACGAAACTGATCTCCCCAATCCGGAATTTTACCAAAAATTTCATTCATCATATACTGCATGGTCATATTCGCTGCCTCCCATGATTCCTGAAAATGAGAAGCAAACGGCACAATACCTTTTTTCTCCAGACTCGCAACAATATCTTCTAACTCTTCTCTTGTCGTGGGCGGTGTCAGTTTGTTTTTTTCAAAAATATCTTTATTATAGATTACCCCCTGATACCATGCATTGTAAGGAATTCCATATACTGCCCCATTAACTGTTACTTCCTTCAGCGCATCCTTTTTGATTTTTCCCAGATAAGCATCTGAAATCTTCGCAAGATTTCCCGTCCTTGCATATATCTGTACATCCTGTGCTTTTCCAATCATAATATCCGGAATTTCGCCTGCTGCAATCCGGCTTTTCATCTGTGTATTAAACTGATCTCCCCAGTCAACGCACTCCCACTCCAGATAAACCTGCGGAAAATTTTTCTCCATCCACTCGTCAACCATATCTTCCACTCCGGCATCTGACGTTGATTGTCCAGCTAATACAGATATTACTATCGTATCCCTTTCCGTTTCCTTATTATTTTCTTTATAGGAAATACATCCTGTCAGTGACAACAGCAATATCACAATAAACAGATTTGCCAGCCATCTTTTCATGCTTCTTCTTCCCCCTGTAGTTCTATACGGTAATTTCTTGGATTCATTCCTGTGCTCTTTTTAAACACTCTGCTGAAATAAGTGTAATCATCATATCCAACCATAAAAGCAACATCTGCCAAACTGATTTCCGAATTTTTCATATATTCCTTTGCCTTTTCTATCCGCTTATTGGTAATATATAGAATAAGGCTTTCTCCCATTTCCTGACTAAACATTTTTGACAGATAAGAACTGTCCACATGATATTTATTTGCCAGTACAGATAACGACATTTCCTCTGCATAATGCTCCTGTATCCATTCCACAACCAATTGAACAATTGATTTCATGGATTTTGTTTCTGTCTCTGCTTTTGGAGGAAGCAAATAAATAATCGCATCTTCTATATTTCTTTGCAATTCATCATAATTTAAGGTTTCTATTATTTTATCTACTGCCTCCACCACATTTTCTGCATCTGCAACCAATACTTTCCCATGTTCCTGAAATATGTAATTCAGAATAATATCAAAAATCTGTTTTACCGTCTGCTTTACTTCCAGATAACTCCACTGTTGTTCCTGACAGTGACACAAACCTGTCATTTCCAATACAATCTTTTTAATTTTCTGCTGATTTCCACATCCCAATGCATTTTTTAATTGTTTATCAATTTCAACAGAAATATGTTGATTCCATTTTTCTGCCTGTTCATCAAAGGAAGTTACAATTTCATCTTTATAAACATAACTTCTCGTCATAAGCATACTAATTGCCTCTACATATGCCATAGAAAGACTTTCCATGGCATAAAAATGAGATCCAACACAAATGGTCATACAGGTATGGTATTTTGCAGAAGCCTTTACCCGTAACTTTTCTGAAAGCTGTAGAAGTTCTGGCTCACTTTTTTGGGTTAAAATTATATATTCATTCATACGATAGATGTTATTAAAAATAATATCATCCTCCTGAAAAATCTGACGAATCATATTTTTAATGTCATATGATAACCATTCACAATTTCTCTCGTAAGTGCTTATAATATCTGACAAATTATGAATTTTGACCAGTATTAACCGTACCCCCTGCATTTTTACAGAACCTCTTTCACCTGCAAAAGTATTATTCCATTTTTCTGTTTTATGAATCAACTGGCTATATTCCCTGTCCTGCATGATAGAGGATGCTTTTAATAATTCTGTCTGCTGATTTTCATTTGCACTGATTTTTTCCAAGGCTTTTACAATCGCACGAATTAAATCAATTTTTGAAATCGGCTTAATCAGATAATTCATTGTGCCTGACAGAAAGGAATTTTTAACATAATCAAAATCATCATATCCGCTAATTACAAAAGTAATAATTTCTGGATATTTGTCTTTCACCCTCTGCAACAGCTCCACCCCGCTTAGAAATGGCATATTAATATCTGTAATAAAAATATCCGGTTGATAATTATTTATCTTTTCCCACGCATCCTCCCCATCTGCCGCTGGTTCTAAAAAATCTAAATCATATGTTTCCCATGGAATCATACTGCGCATTTTTTCTCTCGTCCAATACTCATCATCTGCAAATAAAACCTTATATGTCTTTTTCTTCATTGTTGCTATCCTCCCCACTATCTGGTAAAATCATAAACACTTTTGTTCCTTCTCCAAGCGTACTTTCCAGATGCATTCCATATTGATTGCCATATAACATTTTTAATCTGGCATTAATATTATGTAAACCTATGGAATTTCCTTTTTCCACAAAATCAAGTTCATTCTTACGCAAACTTTCATTTATTGCAGATGTGTCCAATCCGATTCCATTATCTTCGATACAAATAACCAGATCCATCTGCTCTCGTTTTATCTGTATCCCAATTTTCTTTTTTCCTCTTTTATTACGCAGACCATGATTAATTGCATTCTCCACAATCGGCTGCAGTGAAAGTCGTGGCAGTTTACTTTTTAATGTCATTTCATCCACATCGAATGTATACTGAATGTTATCATGCATCCGCATGTCCATAACATAAATATAATTTTTCAGATGAGCAATCTCATTTTCAACAGTAGAAAATGGATCTTTCATATTTAAGCTATAACGAAATATAAGTGCCAGTGACTGACTCATATGACTGACTTCCGGGCAATTTCGAATTTCTGCAATACTTGCCATTGTGTCCAGTGTATTATATAAAAAATGTGGATTAACCTGTGCCTGTAATGCTTTGTACTCTGCCCGATTTAAAAGTTGCTTGGCCTGGTATTCTTTTTGTTTTAATTCCTCCATCTGATCCAGCATTTCATTAAATTTTTGGGCTAACTCTCCTATCTCATCTTCTTTTACAATTTTTGCCCGAAGCTGAACATTACCATTTCCAATTTTCTGAATCGTATTCATTAATAATTCCAAAGGTCTTGTTAATCCGCTCGATATGAAGCCAGTTATAATCATTGAAACACAGATCATTAATAAAGCGATCGCCAATAAGTTAATTGTAAGATTTCTCTGGTTTTGTCTTAATACTTTTTGCGGCATCATGGAATATGCAGTTAAATTATAATGTTGCTGATCAATACGGAAAAATTCCTGTTTTGAATTGGTTTCATTTTCAGCTTTTTCCCCACAGGCAATCGATTTTTCCAAAGCATTATATTCTTTTGTCTGTTCTGCATCCAGATCTCCCAATGTATCAATCGGCCGATCCCCGGTTGGCTGCAGCCACATGAATGCCGTGCGGTCTATTCTGTATTTATCCATAATTTTTTCAAGATTCTTTGTATCTACATCACACACCACGTATCCGATTTTATCCTGAAGATTACTTTCATTGTACAGTTTCATAACAAAACGTAATATATTTTTCTTCCTGTATTTATTATAATAGCTGGATATCAGCATTACGGGATTATCCGACTCCACATATTTTTTCACAATTTCAGCATTTGTATATTCTGGATCTGAATATATATCCGAAACATAATTATGTTTTGGTGTAACAGCTCTTCGATAAGTGCTGATGACCCGATGATCCATTGTATACAAATAAAAAGAGACCACATCATCTCCTGTCTCAAATTCATCGGTTGCTATGTCATATGCTTTTCTGTAAAATTTTGATTGCAATTCCTTAACGGTTTCTTTTTTTCTCAGGCTTTGCAATAGTTCATCATCCATATAAATTTCTATTAGATTATTTTCTATTCCCTTAATCAGTCCATAAATTTCATTTTGCATACTCTGCATAGATTGTTCACTTTCTTCTTTTGCTTGCTCATATATTAATTTTGAAGAAAGATTTTGAAATAAACATGTTTGTATAATAAGTGCTGCCAAAACACACCCCAACACCATAATAAAAATTTTTGTGCGTAATTTCATGTTCTTCCCCCCGTTATTCCGCTGATTATTTTATTATATCATGTTGTAGATTGCTGTACTTGGATTTATTTGTAATGTGAGTTGGACAAATTTGTGTAACTTAATGCCATTTTACAAAAAATAGCGGAAGAATATTGTTTTAAGTATTCTTCCGCCAGTTATAATTATTCTACAACAACTTCTTATTTTTTCTTTCCTGCTCCATTTTCCTGGTAAAAATCAAATAGAATATCACATTCAATACGATTCCAAAACTGGTGGCCACCGGAGCTGCCAGTCCGATTTTTGTAAGGCTTGCATGCGGCTGTATACTCATAACATAGGCAAGCGGCAATCTTACCAGCAAGGTCTGGACCAGTCCCTGTTTATTGACAAACGCACACAATGCCAGAAAGGACATCTGCGTTAAAAACTCCTGAAGCGCAAGTGGCAGTCCGACTTTCAGGAACCGCTTACACTGCCCGTTGATTCGGAAATCCTTCTTTTGAATGCCAAATTTTAAATCTTTCTTTTTTAACAGTACAATCGCAAGAACCACGCTCACTGCCTGCGCTGCAACAGTTGCAATTGCAGCTCCCGCCGCATCGAGATGAAATCCTGCGGTGCCTGCATCAAAACTGCGAGTTGTTTTGCAAAGAAAACCATCACAACAAACAACGCTGCAGAAACAATTGCAAATACCGTAACCGCTCCTCCGAGTAATTGCCCGATCTGACCGGTACTCTTTTCTCCGATATATCTTGCGATCAACACAGTGATTCCCATTGCAAGCTGTGTGATTACAAATGTGACAAGATTTAAGATCTGGCTTCCCGTGGATACCGCTGATAAGCCTGCCGTTGAACCAAATCTTCCTACCACAAGCAGATCCACGGCTCCATATGCTGCCTGTAATACAAGTGCACCGAGAATTGGTATCATAAACGGAATCAGTTTCTTTAAAATACTGCCCTGTGTAAAATCTGATTTTTCTTTATTCATTGTAACGTCTCCTGCTCATAACCTCATATAATTTTTCGATTGTTTCAATCATGTGATCCGCATCCTCATCGGAAATATCCGCAAGTTCCAGACTCAGTTCGCTAAAACACTGGTCTACATATTTGTCCACCAGGTCTTTGCCCGCTGCGGTAATGCTGATAAACACGACTCTGCCATCTTCCTGCGTGGTTTTCTTTTCGATAAATCCGAGCTTCTCCATATCTTTGATGGTTTTTGTCACGCTTGGTCTTGGAAGACCCAGTTCATCACTGATGTCACTGACCCTCACACTGTTTTTGCTGCATTCCAACGCCCGTATTGTATCAAGATAGTGTATATGGGAGGACGTTACTCCGTTGGGTAACTTCGGAAGCATATCTCTTACACGCTTTGCGAGGTAGCATGCATCCATGACTTCCTTGATTTTGTCTCCTGTCATTTTGAATACCTCTTTTCAGTTGTTTACTTTGTATAATTACATAAAGTAATTACTTGTAAAAACTATTGTATGTACATTTTTTCATTTTGTCAATAACAGGATTTATGGTACGTGTATAGGGCAGAGGTTAAAATTTTTAACTGGTTCTAAAGTTCATTACGGAGAACTACCCCGTCAGGCTAGTGCTGTCATTTATCTCTGTCTAACCGCAACTTGATTTTTCTTTTATATGATTGTAATATATATTTAGCTAAGAAAAGTGATTATGATTCCAAGTGGGTCAATAAAAACCTGAAGTGCCAGCTTCAGGTTTTTATTTTACAACAATTTCTTATTTTTTTTGCCTTCTTTGATTTTGTTTCCTGTCATTAACAGAAAACCGGTTACCATCCACAGGTTTCCCTGTGAACAGTAACCGGTAAAAAAATTTCTCACCTATTTTTTTCGGTTTTATTTCCACACTTCTTCCGCGATTTCCTTCACAAGTGCAAGTTTTGCCCACTGCTGATCTTCGGTCAGCTTATTTCCGATCTCACAGGATGCAAATCCACACTGCGGACTCAGGCACAGACGATCCAGCGGAATATACTTTGCTGCTTCATGAATTCTTGCGATCACCTTATCCTTATCTTCCAGTTCCGGCTTTTTGGTTGTGATCAGACCAAGTACAACTTTCTTGTCCGGAGACACTTTTGCAAGCGGTGCAAAACCACCGGATCTTTCATCGTCATACTCCAAAAGCAGTGCATCCACATGCTCCTGCGCAAACACGTAATCTGCCACGGAGTCGTATGGACCGCTGGTAAAGAATGTAGAATGATAATTTCCACGGCAGATGTGGGAAGTGATCACCATATCCTCCGGTCTGTTTTCGAGTGCAAGGTTATTCACCTTTAACAGCTGGGACTTTACCTCTTCAATATCAACACCAAGTGACTGGTATCTCTGCTTTGCGGCATCTCCGACAATTGCGCCCCAGGTACAGTCATCCAGCTGCAGATTGCGACATCCGGCTGCATAAAACTGCTTGATTACATCCTGATATGCCTTTCCGATATCCTCGATCAGTTCCTCATCAGTTGCATAAAATTTTCTTGTCTGCTCGATGTTCTGCGGAACGATCATCTGCTGATACATCTGTGCCGGTGCCGGAATCGTATATTTTGCAACGGTCTGCTCATCTTCGAACTGCTTTAAAAACTTAAAGTATTCTACAAACGGATGTACTTTTGCTTTTACCTTTCCTACGAGATAAGTTGCTTCAAGATCTGCCATCTCTCCGTTAAACTGTACACCGCCGCCATCTTTCTCGTGGGCAACGCCTTCAAATCCCCACATAAAATCCAGGTGCCAGAATTTTCTGCGGAATTCTCCATCGGTGATCGCATGGAAGCCTGCTGCTTTCTGCTTTGCAACAATTTCTGTCACGCACTCATCGGTGATGCGGTCGAGTTCTTCCTTTGTGATGGTTCCTTCCTCAAAAGCTTTCTTTGCAGCTTTTAATTTTTCCGGTCTTAAAAAACTTCCTACAAAATCATAACGAAATGGTGTCTTTAATGTGCTCATGTATTTGATAACCTCCTGTTTCTTTTCTGGTTTTTGTCTGTTTGTTTTGCTGAGGTTATCCTACCATCTCAGAGTTTATTTGTATAATACCTTTCTTTGGCGGTTTGTCATAGTTTAAAGCTATACCTGTGTTTATTGTGTCAGGCACCAATTATCCGTCCATTTTCGCACAAGAGCGGATATATCCGGCATAATGGGATAGAACGGCGGCAACAGCTTCCGGGTCGCCCTCGCTTGCCTTAACGATTGTTTCATAGGGAAGTAGCTGGCTCATAGGACAAGCCCTCCAACTTTGCCCGTAGCTGCCGCAAAATCATCTGAATCCGCCGCCCGGTTGTGTTGCCTGCCCGTCCATATCTCTGCCCAATCTCTCTATGCGTCCATCGTTGGAAGTAGTATAGGAAAATGATTTCCTGTTCCATCTGTGATAGTGCGGACAGAGCTGTGGCAAGCTCTGGACTTTCCAAAAGCACCATCTGACCGCAGACGAAAAAAGGATAGCTGTTCATGGCAGCTTGCTCCGCAAAATACTTATCTATGGTACTGAATGGATAGTGCTTTTCTTCTATCAGATATTCAAGTGAGAGTTCCCGCTTGCGGCGGCTGCGTATGCTTCGGGCTGCGTCTATGGCAGCATGCCGAATGACGGTCTTGCAAAAAACATCGTGTGTATGCCGGATATGCTCTTGATACTTTTCGTGTTCGGTCATGGAAAATCCCCCTTCTAAATAATGGCAGAGAGCGTCAGCATTTTGTGCTGTCGCCCTCTTGATTACCGAACAGCAAAGACGGGCGGGGCTGTCAACGGCGGCGCTTTTGCGCCGTTCATCTTGACCGTTGACAGGCTCGGCTGGGTTTGCTACAAATTCTATCTCTTTATGATTTGTCGGAAAAACTCCTTACCCAAACAAAAACTACAATCGCGGTTGCAATGAGTAATTCCGCAAGAATTACAGAAGCATTCCATATTTCAAAATAGAAATGCCCAATGAAATAGACCGCAAAAAAAATCAAATAAATTCCAATCGAATACATAATATTTTTGGAAATTTGAGTGCGTTTCTGTTCCCTAACTAACATCTGTTTCTGTTGTTGTTCCAGAATTTCTGTTTTAACCGATAATTCATCTATCTCTGATGGTTTTAACAGATAATCCACGGTAACATCGAATACTTTGCTTAGTTCAACAATCTTTTCTACTTCGGGTATGACCTGCCCACTTTCCCATTTTGAAATAGATTGTCTTGAAACATTAAGCTGCTCAGCCAGTTGTTCCTGTGTTAATTCTCTACTTTTGCGTAGTGTTATAAGTTTTTCTGCGAACTCCATATGTGTTCCTCCTTTTGATTTTGTGTATAAATCTTATCAAAATACTCATTTGCACTCTAGCAAGTAAGCTATACAATTACATGACAAACGGTAGAGTTTAAGTGCTTTCTTGTATATCTTGATTGTCATTCTACTTTATATGCCTATTTTAGCATAGAAAAAACGTTTTCTCTATTACTCCATTATTTTACGGAATAGTGGGCTGTCTTTCTTTATTTTAGTTGTGTTACTTTATCACACATGAGCATTATTTTAAGAGATTATACAGAGAAGGATTTTGAGGCATACAGCAGATTGAAAATGGATGCCGAGACCATGTACTATCTGCAGGACATACAGTTGTATTCCGTTGAGGAAGCCAGACGGGATTTCGCGGAAGTCCTGTCTGACATGAAATCCCCGGAGCGGAAATTCTATTTCTGTCACATGGAGCTGAAAGACACGCACGAACAGGTTGGCAGCATCGGGTATACGGTTGAAGCCGACACTCCGGTAGGAAAGCTTGTCCATCTGGGCTATTTTACATATCCGAGGCATTGGGGGAATGGCTACACCTCGGAGGCATTGAAGAAGGTTCTGGAATATGCCTTCACACAAGACAATGTGTACAGAGTTACAACCGGGTGTCTGGCAGAGAATAAGGGCTCCGAGAGGGTTATGCAGAAAAACGGGTTAATAAAAGAAGCCGAGCATATTGATTATGAATGGCACGATGGTAAAATGAAAACCCGCTTAGAATATCAATTATTAAAACATGAATGGGAGCAATTACAAAAAACACTTTAATTTCCCCTTGCAAACCACACGTATTATGTTATAATACATTTAACAATTAAGTTAAATGTTAAGCGTAGGAGGGATAAGTTTGGGAATGCAGGATACGCTTCGCGCGCTTGCCGATCCAACAAGGCGCGAAATCCTTAATCTGCTCAAGAAATCACGGCTGTCTGCGGGCGAGATCGGCGACCATTTTTCGATTTCCGGTGCGGCGGTTTCCCGGCACCTGTCCGTTTTGAAGGAGGCAGACCTGATCCGCGACGAACGGGAAGGAAAATTCATCTATTATGAGCTCAACACCACCGTGCTTGAGGAGATCATGCTATGGATCACTGAATTAAAAGGAGGAAATGACCATGATCAGACAACATAAAAAAATGATATTACTCACATCGATTGCGACGCTGCTCCCGATCCTTATCGGATTGCTTTTGTGGAAGCAGCTTCCGGATTCCGTTGCAACCCATTGGAGCACAGGCAACGAACCGGACGGCTACTCATCCAAGGCTTTTGCAGTGTTCGGGCTTCCGGTGATCATGCTGATCCTGCATCTGGTATGCGTGATCGCAACGAACATTGATCCCAAGGCAAATAGCATCAACAAAAAAATATTCTTTATTGTCCTGTGGATCTGCCCGGTATTTTCCATCATTGTATGCAGCACGGTTTATGGGTATAATTTAGGGTATCAGTTTGATATTGGTTTTCTTTGTGGGCTGCTCATCGGAGTTTTATACTTGATATTAGGCAACTTCCTGCCGACGGTAAAGCCGAATTACACCATTGGCTTCCGCATTTCGTGGGCGCTGAATGATGCCGATAACTGGTATCACACGCACCGGTTCGGTGGAAAATGCATGGTGATCGGAGGGCTCCTTCTGATCGTCACCACGCCGTTCCAGAATATCTGGGTGCTTATGGCGCTCGCCATCCTCCCGTGCATTTTTCCGGTGATCTACTCCTACATGTACTACCGCAAGGGGCAGTCACGGTAATACTCTTTATTGTGTCAGACACCAATGGTTCAAATACATTTTAGGAGAATTGCTCGTTTATCACAAGATATTAGTAAATTTATAAGTTGCTATTAAATTTCATAGTATGAAAAGCCACGACCTGTACTCTGATTTGAGTACAAGCCGTGGCTCCTGTTCTTGCTGTCTTTTTTCATAACCAGCCGATTTTCCCTCAGACATCTTTGCCTGAATATCAATGAGAAGGTGAAAGTCTCTTTATGAATTTTCTGATTTTTCTAATGGAAAATACAGGCAGATCCGATAAGACTCCTCCCCACATTCTTCTTCGCATCTGCCCTGCATTTGCTCCATCATGATTTCAATATTATGAACCCCAATTCCCGTTCCTCTATGATCCTGTTCTTTATTTGCCGCTGCATTCATAATGGAAAAGAAAAACTCGTCCTGACAAATTCCCATATCCAACAGGATTTCTTTTGTCTTGTCTGCATACTTCAAAAGATTGGATAACAAATTATTCATAATGCGTCCGATATAATCATAACAAACACTTATCTTTACTTCCTCCCACTGTTTCCATCCCAGTGTAACCGTATAGCCATTTGTCTGCAATACATTGCACAATTCCGAACAGTAATCCTCCATTACAAAAGCTATGGATTCCGACTTTTCCATCTGTGGCTGCTGCCCTGAATTGATAAGAAAAAACTCAAATAGCTGATCTGAAAGATTTTTAATCTGAATCGCTTTTCCCACTGTTTTCTTTACATAAAGTTTCACCTTATCGTGTTCGGGTTCTCTTTTTATAATTTCAAGATATGCCATTAATGCAGTCAATGGTGTCCGCAAATCATGTGCCATCCCCAGAACCAGTTTATTCTGTGCCTTTTTCATATTTCGTTCTTTTTCTTCCTTCTCCAAAAGAACTGTTTTCATATGCTCCAGACCGCGTGCCAGATCTGTCAGCTCATCCTCTCCTTTTATAGTAAAATCCACCGACCATAATCCATCTTCCAGTTTCGCTACTTCCCCACTCAATTGCCTGATGTACCGTACATATCCGCTTACACCAAACGCAAACACTCCAATCCAGACCAGCACACCACAAAGTGCCGCAGCCACATCTACCAGGATATAATACTTTCGCTCACGATTCACATATATAAATACATCTGCATTCCCATCTGTAAACGATACTTCTTGAAAATATTGCCATGTATAGTGTAATTGCTCTGATTTTGTACGATCCAAGGCAACTGGAAGTGCGTAATAATTATCGTAAAGCAGCATGCGCTTTCTTGAAATCGTAAAATACCCAATATGGTTTTCTTTTGCCCACTCCCGGATACGCTCCGTGTCGGAAGCCGCCAGATGATGTCTGGATACATATTCCTGAAACATTGCTATGGTTTCCTTAGAAACATTTCTTCGATACATAGAACTTTCAAAATACCGGTTTAATGCTCCATTTCCCATAAAAAATATAAGCAAAAACAACAGCAGTGCAAGAAAAAATCCCAACAGCAGAATTCCGATCATTTTTTCCATCAGATGTTTTCTTTTTCGTTTATTCAATGCGGTATCCTTTCCCCCACACCGTTTGTATAATTTGCGGTTTCTGCGGATTCTTTTCAATTTTCAGTCTCAATTTCCGAATATGAACCATAACGGTATTTGCAGAATTATTGAAAAACGGCTCCTGCCAGACGCTCTCATATATGTTTTGTACGGAAAAAATTTTTCCCCTGTATTTCAGCATTAATGATAAAATTTCATATTCTGTTTCCGTCAGGTAAATCTCCTCATCCCCTGAAAATACTTTATTTCCTGTAGTATTGATCTTCAGATCTCCTTTTTTTATCCACACATTTTGTCCATTTTCTTTCATGTTTCCACAAGTATAAACCTGTTTTCGACGCAACAATGCCTTTATCCTTGCCAGCAATTCTGCATAAGAAAATGGTTTCACCAGATAATCATCTGCCCCGGCTGTAAATCCGATAATTTTATCATTCTCACTGCTTTTTGCGGTCAAAAATAAAATCGGCACATAGGAAATCTTGCGTATTTGTTCACAGGTTTTGATGCCAGAAATCCCAGGCATCATAATGTCCAAAATAACAAGATCCGTATCCTCTGAAATCTGGTGCAGCCCATCCATTCCATTATCCGCTTCAATTACATGAAAACCCTCGTTTTCCAGCAATATCTTTACGCTTTCCCGGATATCTTCATCATCTTCAATAATCAAAATTGTTATTTCATCCATATTTTCTCCCATTTATCAAGCATTATTTAATTTATATAGTATTGTACCATATTTTTATAACATAATTTCACTCTGTAAAAATGTTAAGATTTGTTAAGAAATATTAAGACTTATTTTAAAACATATATGCTATGCTTAAACTATCCGTTTAAGAAAACAAAAGAAAAGAGACCGTATAATGAAACAGAAAAAAAAGAAACGCAAAAGAAAAATTTTTCTACCATTATTTTTAATATTTTTCATCATCATCGGATTTTATTCCCATCAATCCTACGAAACAGCCATGCACGAACAACTCCCGGATTCTCTTATCGAGTTTGAGCAAAAATATCCGGAAGCAACCGATTTTGTAGAAAATTATCACAAATACAAAAACAAATCCTTTGACCTTGATGTGTCACACGAAGTAAGAAAAGACAACATTCCTCTATTCATCCAGTGGGATAAGCGATGGGGGTACAAAACATATGGCAGCAATTTCCTTGGTGTCAATGGTTGTGGTCCAACTTCACTTTCTATGGTTATCTGCGGATTAACTGGAAAAGCAACGTGGAATCCTTATAAAGTGGCACAATTTTCGCAAAAACAGGGTTATTATATCAGTGGACAGGGCACTTCGTGGGATCTGATGACTGCAGGTGCAAAAAAGCTGGGCCTTACATCCACAGAGGGAACCATAAATAACGATTATATCCGGCAAAATCTTACCTCATCCACCCCGATGATCTGCTCCATGCTGCCCGGAGATTTTACTTATAGTGGACATTTCATTGTTCTCACCGGCATCGATTCCGAAGGACGCGTTGTCGTCAATGATCCCAACAGCCCCAAAAACAGCGAAAAACACTGGGATATGGATCGACTTTTGCCACAAATCCGGCATATCTGGAAATTTGAGGTGGAAAAAGCTGCATAATTCTTTGTTCTATGCCTGTCTCGCCCGTTGTTTATTGTGTCAGGCACCAATTGTTTCTCTTTTTCAGCTTTACACATTAATATATTTTCCATAGCTTCCTCCTTCGAAATTATAAGTTGTAAAGTGGTGTAAACCATACACACTTACTTTTTTCTACTCGCTTGTACTCTAGTCGCAATATGCCAATTCACCCCATTATCCTTTGACCAAATGGATTCCCATACAAACGAATTTTGTTGAATATCTATAAAATTCCATTGCCAAATAGTCGTATCTGTTTTATCCTTATTTATTCCAGTCTGAATAATTTGACCATTTACCTCTTCACCAATCAAATGATCTACTGCCCACTTCGATGCATACACAATATCCCATTTCCCCGATTTATCATATTGAGGCATACGAATCGTCGTTCCACATTCCCCCTGCTCATAATAATCCATACTTCCATTACTTCTAGGCCATATAAAAATATCCTGTATACCTGTTCCATCCAAAATATATGAAAAGATCCATTCTCCATTAGATTCATCTTCTATATTTCCATGCTCATTGAAACATTTCATTTCAAAATTCCATGCTCCAATTAATTTATTGTATGGAAACAGATTTACATTTTTATTAGCCTTTTCTGCTACTAATCTATTTGCAAAATATTCCATGCTTTTACTCCTTAAACTTGTCATCTTCAAATAATATATATTAGCTCTCTATTTTCATGTCCATACATCAGTATAAAAACATATGATATATTATTCATTAAAACTTCCCACACCCCAAAGGTGTGTTGTACCTTGAAAATTCAATAATGTAAGCAATTAAAAAGGCACAGAACCCTGTTCCTTGGTATAATTGAATTGACAAAAAACAAAAAATCCAGGAGGTTTTCTATGCCAAGTTCAATTTTACCACAAAATCATGATGAACAGGAACTATATAATGCGATTTCTTCATTTTTTTATAAATTTCATCTCGGAAATCTTCTTCGTAAGTGCAATGCGCAGAAAGAAAAAGGCGTTCCTGTTATACAGATATTCAAATATAAGCTGTGCAATGTATTCACCGACCGAAGCATGTATATGCAGCAGAAAACAGGCTCTTACAAAGAAACATTTTCAAAAAATACTTTTTATCGCTTTATGAACAGCATGAAAACCAACTGGCTTCGCTTTACAACTCTACTCTCTAAAGCTGTTATTGATACCATTGAGCCACTTACTGATACCAATCGGATAAATGCTTTTGTTGTTGATGATAGTTTATTTGAAAGAACCAGCTGCAAGAAAACTGAACTCGGATCAAAAGTTTTTGATCATGTTTCTATGCGATATACAAGAGTTTATTGTGTCAGGCACCAATTATTTCTCCCACGGGCGGATGAAATCCGCTCGTGAGAGAGTGATATACAAAGGCTCAAACTGAAATTTTCACTTCTTTACTCTTAGCAATAAGAAATCTGGCTTATGAAACAAATCCTTGTAATCTGGATATTGTTCAAGTATTTCATCTGTTGGTAATGGTTCAATCATTCTTTCTATCGAAAATCCTGCACTTATTAATGTGTTTATGATTGTCGAGAAAGTTCTATGGTATTTTTTGACATTATTAACAAACCATACGGACTCTCTTTCACCCTCGATACCATAATCCGCAAGATTAAGATGTATCTTATTGCCTAGCTCGTCTCTTGTCCATCTGTTTCCTCCAGAATGGCAGGTGCATAACGGATGCTCTTGTGAAAAAATAAATATCCCTTCTGTATCAAGCATATTGTAGATGTCTCTAACAACTCCTTCAAAATCTTCAATATAATGGAACGCTAATGAACTAACTACTATATCAAATTGTTCATTTAATTCTGCAATTTTTTCCATAGGCATATTGATGTAAATTATATTAGGGTCACTATTTTCGTTTCTGGCAACCTCTAACATTTTTTCGGATATATCAATCCCAACCACCTTTTTTGCTCCGCAATCAATAAAGCGTTTACAATGTTCTCCAAATCCACATCCCAAATCTAATACTCTTTTATTTTTTATATCTGGCAACATAGAAAACAATGCAGGTATTTCAAATAAGTTATTAGCATTTATTTTGTTATCTCTAATCTTTTTGTACCCCTCAAAGAACACTTCGTTATCATATATATTCTGCTGTGCCATCTTATCCTCCATCAACTTTAATTGTACCACGCACACCTCTTATATTCCATTTACATTTTTCTAAAATATTGTGAAAAGCGGATGGCCAATATGCAGGTAATTTTTGGTGTGGGAAGTTTGCGTATTTTATTTAGGAAAATTTGCCTCGATATATGAAATATATGGTTTTTTATTTATTTCTTTTTCATGTTCATCATACCACCTGGCAGCTTCTTTAAGGCCAATATCTAAAGGAATGGTTTCCGGATATATACATTTTTGTCGACTCACATCTAATTTGTATTCATAATTATAAAAACTAAAATAATTCCTCTGCTCTATGTCATCATACACATATATAAATTCCGGTTTTTTCCCATAACAAGCATAGCATTTAGTTACCCAATCTTTGATCGATATCGTCTCCGGATTACCAACATTTAATATATGTTCCTCTGGTTTATTACTAATAATTACTTCCATTAGTTTGCACAAGTCTCTAACATGAAAAAATTGCAACTTCATTCTTCCATTTTCAGGTAAATAAAATTTCCGATTTGTTTTTGCGCAGTCAAATACAAAAGCCTCTCGATAAACATTATTCATTGGACCATATAAATATGGTGGACGTAAAATATACGCATCGTGAACTCGGTCTAACAATGCCCTTTCCGCTTCTATTTTATCAGTACCATATTTTCCCCAAAACTTATTCAACGCTTTTTCTGTATCTTCTCTAAATGGCTGTGCTTCATATTCCGGATACACGGCACTTGAACTAATCATGATATACTGCCCGAATGGGCCAAGTGCCTCATATAAATCTATAACATCTGATGCATTGTATGCCGTAATATCGACTACTACGTCAAAATATTTGTCCTTTAACACACTTCCTAAATGGTGCCTATCTGCCTCTATTAATTGAACCCCTTCCACTTGTGACTTTGAATTCCTGTTAAGTACATATACTTCATAATCAGCCTCTACAAAATATTTTGCAGCATATTTACTTACAAAAGTTGTTCCCCCGGTTATCAGTATTTTCTTCATCACCGTCTCCTTTCTATTCCCCCTTGCACTTCTCAAACGCAAAAATCGCTGCCCCCAGCGCCCCACAAAGCTGCGATTCCTCACAGATATACAGCTTCGCACCAAGTTTTTCTTCCAGCGCATGCACAATGCCCGGATTTTTTGCAACGCCGCCGGTCATCATATATTCTCCCGGATTGTTCTGTCCCAGACGCGCGGCAAGTGCGCCCACCTTGGAAGCCACGGACACATTCAGTCCATGAATGATATCTGCCACATCTTTATTCTGTGCGACAAGGGACACCACCTCGGACTCCGCAAATACGGTACACATACTCGAAATCACAATATTTTCTTTCCAGTCAAGTCCTTTTACGCTCATCTCCTCTAAGGATAATCCGAGCGTCCGCGCCATCATTTCCAGGAATCGTCCGGTTCCGGCAGCACATTTGTCGTTCATCAGGAAATTTTTGACAGCACCATTTTCGTCAATGCTGATTGCCTTGATATCCTGTCCGCCGATATCGATAACTGTGCGCACATTCGGATTCAGATAATTGGCGCCCTTCGCGTGACACGTAATCTCGGTGATGCTGTCGTCGCCGTTGTCGATATAGGCACGTCCGTATCCGGTTGTGACAATCCGCACAATTTCGTCTTTACGGATTCCGGCTTTTTCCACTGCCTGCTCCAGACTCTTTTCTGCACTCATCATCGCACCGCCGCCGGTCGGAATGATCATGGTGGATTTTATTTTTCCATCCTGATCTAAAATTACCACATCGGTACTTGTCGAACCACTGTCAATTCCTGCCACATAATATACGCCTGATGCCATTTTCTCCCTGGCCTCCTTACTGATTTCTTTGTCTGGATTTCCATCACCGGAACCCTCGATCGTCTCTGCAAATGCCTGAATACGTGTCAACAACTGTCCTGCACTCTGGCTGGTAAAATCGGTTTCGATCTTTAAAAGCGGAACTTTGATCCCCTTTTTGATGCTGGCATATTCAAATCCATAATAATCACAAAACTTGATGGTATGATAGATAATGCCTTTCAGGTTCGGGTCCAGATACAACTGATTTCTTCTTGTGTTGTTGTTCATGCGAAAACACGGAAGCTGCCCTAAAAGTGCCTCTGCGTAGGCAAGAAACATCACATCTTCTTCCATATCGCTTAATTCTTCCGGAAGCAATATCAGCTTTCTTCCGCCGGTGCAGGTCAGGTTGTCCACCCGCATCCGGATATTGTCCTGAATCATCTGCTCCAAAACGCCGCTCACTCTGACGCCCATTACTCCGATGTATGGCTGTGGCTCTGTCGTCCGTTCTTCAAATGCCTGCAAGAAAAGCGTTTTGTCAAAGGTTTTCCCGGAAAAACGTTCATATGCCTGCTTCAATCGTCCGATTGCCTGTGCAAACTTAACCTTTTCACATTCATTATCTTCATGCGGCAGATCCAGCAGATAGAGAAATTTGCATTTTCCGGTACTCTCCACAATATCGTATACCCGCCGCATGGAATCGCAGCAATTCACCAATACGAGATTCTCAACTTTTCCTTCAAGAACCGCCTGAATGACCGATTTTCCAAACCCACACAGATTGGCATGTGCGATTTTGTCAGACAGTTCAAAATTCTCCGGCATTTCTTCTAACACCGCACAGTCTTCCCCGAATCCTTTGAATAATTCTACCGGTGTATATTTACAGACATAATGTATCATGGGATTTTGCCTCCTTTAACATTTCCATATAGGCCTGAAGCCGGGTAGACACCTGGCCATCGCTTGTATTGGCCGGATTGCAGCCGTCCCCATCTAAAATAATGGTCGGAAGTCCCGATGCTTCCAGCGAATTTTTTATAAGGCCGGATGCTCCGATCGTTCCCTTACAGCCCCAGTGCGCAAAAAGGATGCCTCCATCCGCTTCTGTCAACTGTGCCAGTTCCTTTGCTTTTTCTATCCTCTGTCCGACACTTCCATTGTAAATGCAGTTTACCATCTTCTCTGCCATCGCTTCATAGGGATCTTCGTGATGCACTTTCTGAAATCCATCTGCGACAAAATCGCACGTACTGATATGCATCTGATCACTATAATTAAACACCTCTTTGACCGGCTGCTGCAAAAATGGCATCATGTGCATCCATAAAATACGAAGCCCCTCTCCTTTTGGTGCTTTTTTTACATCCTCCAAAAGCAGTTTCGTATATGTTACAGACTCCTTTGAACCGGCTAACAAATGGCACATAAAGATCGCGTACAGCTCATTGGTGAGTGTGGAAACCGGGTCATGGTCTTTTCTTAATGCAAGCTGCCTGCTGTAATACTCCGCGGCCTGTTTGCTGTTGGCAACGGCCTGCTGCACCGCAGACTCTGCAATCTTTTTTCCGGTCATATCCTCCAGATACTTCTTTAATTCCCGAAGCTGTCCTGCCACGTATTGAATGGAATCCTCATTCTTTTCATACGGCACATCAATATAAAAGCCTGAAAGCTCCTGCTTTTGCTTCAAATATGGAAACGTCATCATATTTCCATCACAGGCAAGATTTGTATAAACCATGCATTTCGGCGCCGGAACCAGCCCTGTCAAAGATGCGCCCAAAAATACACGGTGGTACGAACACATCGTCTCCGGAAAACCTTCCTCCTCGGTTTTCCTTAAAAATGGCTGCTCGCACTGCGTTCCCGCAATAAAACAGGACATTGCTTCTACGGAGTAAGGCGTCAGTCCTGCCGCTGTCAGAAGTTCTCCCGGCACAAAGATGCTGACCATCGCAGTATCCTCCGGTTTCGAAAGTGCTTTGATGATATTTTGCATAACAATTCGTGCCACATACTGACCGGAGTACGGCAGCTTTTTATCCGGAAAAAGGAGCAGCCGTTTCTCCTGAAGCTGATATCCAAGAAGCAGCAGCTTACGTGCTTTCTTTGCATCTTTCAGGGACGTACTGCCCACCATTTCACCAAATTTTTTTATAATATCCATCGTTTCTTCTTCCTTGTATTCAATATTCACAGATAATATTATACCCATTATCTTTTATTCGTCAAAGAAGAAAATTGCCGGGTGCCGAAACATTTCTATTTCGATTCCTTTCTTTGGGCTGCCCGGTTGAGCCACAGATAATAAATCACATTTAATATAATACCAAATATAGTAGCTGCCGGAGCCGCAAATCCGATTTTTGTAAGGCTCGCATCCGGCTGGATACCCATATAATAAGCCAGCGGCAAACGCAATCACTTTACATCCAGTATCAGGTCTATGCCCGGCACCAGTCTGGCACCAAGATAACTGACAAATGCAAATCCAAGTCCACCTGCCGCACCAGCGCCTTCCATTTGTGCATAGTCTGTTCCCATGCATTCTGCCGTTTTTTTCGCATTTCCAGCTTCCATGAACTCATGCTCCCTTTAAAGGAGTCGATCAAAACCATTACTTTCTTTCTTATATTGCACGAAATCATCTGTCAATAAACGTTTTTCATGAAAAAAGTAGTAGGTTCACATACTTAGGACTAGCCATCGCACCAGCGGCTTGGTACAATAATTAAAAAGGTCCATCAGAAGGAGTCTGCAAAATCTTATGGAAAATTCCAAGAAAGAAAACTTTATTCACCAATATAAAAGTCAGATCGCTCATGCCACACTGCCCCGGAGACTTGCTGAAGACTATTCCATCAGCAGTATTATCAAAGATACCGCTGATAAAAAAGTTTATCTCCTGAAAGATCAGCACAACCAGTCTTTTATTCTGAAATGCTGTTCTGCCATGTATGCAAATGCCCTTCAACAGGAATATGATTTTCTGACGCATCATACAAACATGGACTGTTTTCCTGGCGCTATAACTTTTTTCGAAGAATCGGATGTGTGCTTTTTGCTGCGTGATTATATCAAAGGTCCGTTACTCGGAGAACATTCCGAACATTTATACGCAAGGTACACGCACTTCCGGGATTTTGAGAATGCACTGCTGCCTTATATGATGGAATGTTGTCAGATTATCTCCATCCTGCATCATGAGAAACCACCCATTATCCATCGGGATATCAAACCGGAAAACTTTGTCTGGGAAGAATCTTCCCAGACACTTGTGCTCATTGACATTGATGCCGGCCGGCAATTTACCCCTTCCAAAACAAGAGATACTGTTTTTACCGGAACATATGGTAATGCTGCTCCAGAGCAATTCGGTTTCGGACAAAGCGATATCCGTACCGATGTATATGGGTTAGGCAAAACATTCCTGTCTCTCCTATCTGGCAATGAATCTTCTCCAGAATCGGATACGGACATTCCCGGTCTTTCCGCGGATCTTGCCACGATCCTGCAAAAAGCAACCTCCTTCAAGCCAGAGGATCGTTATACGACCGTTTTACAATTTCAAAAAGCACTCTTAAAGCTGCAAATACAACGCAATCAAAAAAACGACAAACCACGCTCCGGTTTCGGACGCTCACTGACACTTCTTTTTGCCGGAATTGTCTTAGGTTTCGGAATCGGATCAGGAATCGGTGTCATGGTAGCACAAAAATCATTTCAGACAGCGTCAACGACATCAGTTAACACACAGCAGGACGAATCGGCTCTGCCTGTATCGGAAACGGACACAATAAAATTCTCGGAGCCGGATACTTGCGTCTCTCAAAAAGATGACAAACCCTCACTGGCCGAGAAGGCGGGTGTCGAAACATTTGATGCATACAAGTATCAGGATCAGATTGATACGATCATCGTTGCTGCTTACCAGAATGATGCAAAATCCGTCACATCCAACTTAGAATCGCTGATCTCACAACTATATGAGGAACCAGAGCTTACACGCAATCCCCCGGAAGATTATTCCACCTATGATGTGCTCCCAAAAGGGTATTGGATTCTATCTGGAATGGACGCTGTCCGTCTTCGCCTTGTTTACCGCGACAGTATCCTCAAAAAAAATATCGGCTCCTATAAAGACTATGATGCACAGCTTCTGCATATGATCCGCCACTGTCTCTACGGAACAAACGGCTCTGATACCAGCAACCTTTACCAATACGCACACAGCACTCCCGATAAACGAAACAATTACTATGAATTTTGTCTCAGCGATCTGTTAGACAATGTGCAATGTGTACTTGACCAACGCGATAATTTCACCTGTCCACAGGAAGCAGATTCCCAATGAGTGAGCATTTTTGCCCACCATCGCATATTTTCAATATGGTAAAATATAGAATATACCAAAAATAGCCAATATCGAATTTGATTGAGTTGATGTTATGGAATAGGGGAACCATATGAAAGCGACAGATGAATTACTAAAACAGATCAAAGAATTGAATATTGAAGATTTTAAAAAACAAGAAAGTTTTGACTGCATTTCTATCGATGAATATCTGTGCTCGCTTCTTACAAGTCATAATCTACAGCCAAAAGATATTATCCTTAATCTGAACATGGAACGTTCTTATACTTATCAGATACTTAATGGACGCCGAAAACCTACGCGCAATTTTCTTTTGCGTATCGCAATCTTTATCAGCTTGTCTCTGGATGAAACCCAGAAAATGCTCACCATTGCCCAGCGTCCGCAGCTCTATCCAAGAAATCGCTTTGATGCAGCTATCATTTTTTCTTTGGAGCATAAAATGTCTTTGGATGAAACCTACGAACTTTTAGAAGAAATCGGTGAAGAGCCGTTAAATTAATTTGACCTGTTCAAAATACAGCGAAAAAGCCCGGAGGCTTTCCTTTTTGGAAAACTTCCGGGACTTTTTTGTGTGTTCTATACTCTGCCTGTTATTTTACTTTCACCTTGACCTTGACTGTTTTGGTTGTTCCGTCCTTCAAGGTAACTTTCACTTTTACCGTGACATTGCCTTTCTTCTTCGCAATAATATTTCCATTTTTATCAACCTTTACTGTCGATTTATCGGAAGATGTATAGGTAATCTTTGCAACATTATCCATATCCAGCTTACTGCTCAGTTTTACGGTTGTCTTTTTTCCTTTGTCAACCGACACATTCCCCGTCTTTGGTGTTACGGTTTTTAAAATTTCTTTCTGTAAAGCCTTTGTCTCTTTTTCATTGAGCAGCTGGTACTCACCTTCTTCTGCTTTGACGCTTACATTACCGTTCTTGTTAACGGTAACCGGCTTAGACACAAGAACTTTCTTACCATTTTCAATTTTTACAAGTGTCAGTTTCTTTCCTGCAGCCAGATCCTCCGCCTTTGTCTCTACAGTATACAGTACATTTCCCTTAGTATCCTTTACCGTCTGCTTAATGGACAGATCTGTGGTTCCTGCTGCATCGGTCATCTGCTTTACAACACTTGCAGAGATTGTAGTCTTAACGGTATCACTTTTTCCCGGTTTTACAGTATTCTCTACAGTTGCCTCTGCCGCAGAAATTTTACCTTCTGCATCCTTGGTTACACTAACGCTTGCAGAAGTATTCTTTGCAATGTTTTCGATCTCGGATTTGGTTGTTGTAGAAGCTACGGAGCCATCTGGATTTTTTGTTATTGTAGTCTCCTGTTTTACTGTATTTCCCTTACTGTTTGTGGTAGTCTCTGTCTTTGTTTCCGTGGTTGTCTCACCCGGATTCGGTGTCGGTGTTGGTGTAACTGTAGATCCACCGCCTGTGGAACCACCAGAAGATCCACCACCTGTGTTTCCACTGTCGCTGCTGTCTTTATCGGTATAAATCCATACATATCCATCTGTATCGTAAGTGCCATACGCATCCTGAATCTGCGCCTTTACTTCGATAAAGAATTCTTCCGGAAAATCTGCCTTTGCCCCTAATGTAATCTTATAAACATATGGTTCACTGGCATTTACCACTTCATAAGTAAAATACTTTGTACTGTCTGTAAAGTATGTAGGTTCTTCTTTTCCATCCTCATAGATTCCAGCATGTAGCTCAACATTCTTTATGATGTAATCTTCTCCCTGATTCTCTACCATGTAAAATACCTGGTTGTCAGAGTCTGTTTTAACCGAAGACAGATAAGAATCTTTCGAAACTGTTGTGTTCTTATAAAATGCAACCTCTCGATAATACACCTTCAGATTAACAACAGCTTTTGGATCTGTCTTCTTTACTACTTTATAATTTCCGGTCTCCGGGAATTCCAGATCACAGAAATTAGGATTCTTTGCATTCGCCTTAATGCTTCCAACCGATTTTCCATTCTCATCGATGAGCGATAACTGATCTGCTGTCACATAAGTTATCTTTCCTTCGTCATCGATATCTGCAAATACAATGCATACATCATCCGTATAATATGCACCAACGCCGGAATACCAGTTGACATCTGTCGGAACTTGTGGGTTTTCTCTGTCAACATCCGCTTTAGCTACGAATCCTGTTTCATCAGCTTCCTGACCTCTGTTCTCTGACCAAACAGAAGCTTCTGCAATCTCTGTATTTCCATTCTCCGTCCACTCCATCGTAACTAAAACCGTGAAGTTTTCATTCTTATCCTTGTTAATTACAATCTTGTGATTTCCATTCTGTAAATCTTCTACGGTATAATAACCATCATATGCAATCGGCTGATCCGAATCTGCCGGAATTACAGAGAAATTGTATGTTGGTGTCACACCATCATCCAAACCATGCGGAATCACATACAATTCATTACATTCATCTCTCCACAAAGTGGATTCGGAATCACATGCTGTATCTACGCTCACCGTCTGTGAGGTATACAATCCAACCTTATTAAAATCTGCCGAAATCATTACATAATCAGCCGGATCGTCTTTTGCATATACTTTATAGGTACCAACGCCATTAAATTTAATTCTGATAACCTTCTTGTCCTGCAGAAGATATGCATCTCCGGTTCCATCGGCCATCGGTTCAATCGTAAGCTGATCCTTGGTATATGTTTTTTCTACCTCTCCGTTCTCATTAACTTCTGCAAACTGATAAGGTGCCGAATGACTGAAATCTGCCCAGCATTCTTTTCTGTACGTCGCATCAGGTCTGACAACCGGACAGCCTGCAGCATCATTCCAGTCAAATTCCTGCGTTGCGCTGAATCCTACCACATTACCGTCATAATGGATCGTTATTCCTTCTTCCGGAGTCCACGGTTCAGAACCGTTCTCACCAATGGTTCCGGTTGCTTTCACACGAATATCCATCCAGTCAAACGTACCCTTTTTTAATGTGATTTTATAAGTCTTATCTTTGCTGCTTTCCGTTCCTGTTATTAGAGTTTTCTCAAAATATCGTCCCTGCTGACTCTCATCAATATTTTTTCCATTCGCATTTACTTCCCACTTCAGGCTGCCATCCCACGTAACGTCATCCGGCACGTTGGTAATCAAATAAATACTATTGGAGTCCTGTGGTGTAAATGTATACAAAGCGGCGGATTCCATTGCGCTCTCCGGTGTCTTTGTCTCTGTTGTATAAAAACCAAGTTCTTTATAGCCAACATTGATCACAATTGCATCCGATGCATCCGCTGTCTGATAAAGCTTATACCATCCGGTCTTTGTGAATTTCAGTTGCACATAATCATTATTATAATCCACAGGTGAAACTGATCCCACATTCCCTGTCTGTAAATTATTATCCGGCTTATCTTCGTCTCCGCAATACGCCAGTGTAAGTGCATCTGCGTTGATTGCACTTCCCGTTGTTACCCCATTTTCAAGTTTTTGCACCAACAGTATCAATCCATCTACTGCAGACCACAGTTCTTTCGACCACTCTGCCTGATCCTTCGGCTTTGTGACCTGTCCTTCGTCATCATAATCAAACCAGTCCTTCGCCGCCAGACCAGTAATGACATTGTCTGTGCCCCCACCCTCATTATCATCTGCCCATACCGTATTTACACCAAGCCCGGAAAATAGGCTCAGTACCATTGCAAATACCATAAAAAGCGCACTCAGTTTTTTCTTCATAAGCAAATATCCTCCTTTTATTTTATAGTACAATTGTACCAAAAGGAGGATATCGCTTGGTGTGCACGGATGCCCACATTTTAAATTATTACTTTATCGTCTGATTTTATCCAAACAGCCCGCGCAGCACATTGACGCACCCGTCAATCCCAAACCTTCCACTGTCAAGCACCAATAGTACAAAATTTTCCGGTCGCTTGACATCCTCGTCAAAAACGTTGGCTCTCAAAACAGAACTTCTATTTTGCTTTGACCGTCTCTGCAGCCTTTCCCACAACCACACAAAGAATCACCGTAATCACCATATCCGGCAGTGTATTTCCAACCGGTGTATCCACATGCATCAGCACACGATAAATAACAAAACCGATCAGCCACACGATCAGGTTCCGCCACTGAAATGCCGATTTTTCGGCATCGGCCTTTTTTAATAAAAAGTAATCTGCGACCTGAACGGCAATCATTGGAGCAAAAACAGATCCGATCAGATACAGGAAATTGGTAATGTTATCCATCGGATAAACAATCGCTGCAACCGTTCCGATCACCGTAACCACAATCGCTGCCCATTTCTCCTTGATTCTGGAAGAAATGGAAACGCTCGAAACACCTGCTGAATAGGCATCTAGAAACGTTGTCGTAACGGTGGAAAATACAATAATCAAAAGTCCCACAACACCAAATCCTGTTTTTAACATAATCTGCGCAATGTCATACTCGCCGGTAAAGATGGCAGCCCCCATACCGATCATATACATAAAAATGCTGACAAGACTGTAAACCACAACGCTGACAAGCGTTGCTGTAAACGGCTTTTCGGCTTCTCTGGTATAATCGCTGATCAGCGGCAGCCACGAAAGTGGCATGGCTACGGCAAGCTCTACGGCTGCGCCAAACGTCAGGCTTCCATCATCTACAATTGCAGCCATGCTTCCGGAACCAAAAAAGATCACCTTAAAAAGCACTAAGGACAAAATAAAAAGCGCGGTCATGGCTACGGTATTGAGCTTTCCCAGATTCGTAAGTCCGATAAAAATCCATACCACAATCAAAACACCTATGATAATCGCCCAAACCCAGATGCCGGTATGTAAAACACCATCCGCTGCAAGCGCGCCATCGTAAATCATGATTGCGGTCCATCCTACAAGCTGCAATACATTTAATACCGCAAACAGCAGGCTTCCCCGCTCACCAAAACTCATTTTTACGGTTTCCATAGCACTCTTACGCTCTTTTGCGCCAATCATTCCAGCGGCAAACATCATCAGCCCACCGATCAGATGACCCAGCAAAATTGCTGCCATTGCTTTTCCAAAACCAAGCGGTGCAAAATAAGTACCAGTCAGAATTTCTGCCAGAGATACTCCTGCACCAAACCAAATCAATCCGTTTGAAAAAACGGAAGTTTTTTTTTCATTCATCGCACGTACTCTCCCTCTATTGCAAATGCATGGTTCATAGGTCCGCTTCCTTTTCCAAGATCAAGCATGGCGGCAAGTGCGTCGGAAATATAATTTTTCGCATATCTTACGGAAGTTTCCAGATCTCTCCCTTTCGCAAGGTTTGATGCAATCGCAGAGGAAAGCGTACAGCCGGTTCCGTGTGTATTTGGATTGTCAATCCGCTTTCCGTGGAACCATACCGGCTCTTTTCCTTTTTGGAGCAAAAGATCATTGGCATCATTTAACTGATGTCCGCCTTTTAATAAAACAGAACAGCCTAACGTATCACAGATGGTTTCTGCGGCTTTTTCCATATCCTGCTCGCTCTTTATTTCCATGCCGGAAAGCACTTCTGCCTCCGGGATATTTGGCGTAATTACCGTTGCAAGAGGCAATAATTTACTCTTTAAGGTACTGATGGCATCCTCACTGATGAGTCTGGCTCCACTGGTGGCTACCATCACCGGATCTACGACAATATTTTTGGCGTGATACTCGGTCAGCTTCTGCGCGATCGTTTCGATCAGTTCACTCGAAGCGACCATTCCGGTTTTAATCGCATCCGGATGGATATCCGTAAAAATACTGTCCAACTGCTCTGCCAGGAATTTTGGAGTTACCTCCATAATATCGGTTACGCCGGTCGTATTCTGGGCGGTCAATGCCGTAATTGCGCTCATCGCATACACGCGGTTTGCGGTCATGGTCTTGATATCTGCCTGGATGCCGGCGCCTCCGCTGGAATCACTTCCAGCAATTGTTAATGCTGTATACATATACATCCTCCTTATCGTATTATGCATTAATTTTCTATAGCGGCCGAAGGTGGTGCCCCCGATCTGCCGCTTGTGGTGCAGCGTAAGCTGCATCACCTACGTACATCGCTTCCGCGTAAGCGGAACTCTCATGCGATGTGCTCCTTGTAGTGCAGCGTAAGCTGCATCACCTACGCAGTTTTCTGCAAAATAAAACAGGAATCCCGTTTTGGATTCCTGCGCGCAAACGATTTTTCACCGTTTCTGTTTCCCTACGTTGGCATTATCCAAATCAGGTTCTGGGTTAAAGCATTTGCTTACTCTCAGCCCGCTTGTGCGAGCACCCCGTTTTATGTTTTATAACATTTCTATTATACACACCGTTTCCGGAAATGCAAGGTTTTTCCAATTTACTTATCCAATCACCACTTTACAATCTTTCTTATAGCAGGCAATCCCATATTTGATGAAATTGCGCATTCCATCCTGCTTCAGTTTTGCGACATAATCTTTCGCTTCGATCTGCTTTAATGCCTCCGTGCATGCCGCATCCATATCACCATCCTCGGCATACTTTAACTCGATTACAATACCGGTTCGATTCTCCGGTGCTTCCACAAGGATGTCGCTGTAGCCGATTCCGGATTCCGCATTGGATTTCGTAAGCCAGCTTGCTTTATAACCGAGAAGTCCCAGCAGAATTCCATGATAGAAATTCTCTTTTTTTTCTTTTGCAACTGCGGTATCCCTTATGCTGATCGTATTCCACAGATAGTCGCCAAAAAGCTGCTCGATTTTTTCCGGATTTTTCTCTAAAAATGCATTGCAGAATTCTTCAAGTGTTTTTCCATCCTTTCTGGATACATCACGAAACCACTCCCGGATTTTCTTGATAAAAAGGTTCCTTATCTCTTTATTTGGAATCGACAAACGATATCTGCCGCTTTCGGTGCGCCCCTGCTGTGTCAGATAACCGGTAGTAAAAAGCACACTCCAGAGGTTTTCAATTTTGTTATCCAGCTCGTCATAGGTGAGTTCCTGGGAGACTTCTTTCTCAATGCATTCTCCTGCGATCAACCGCTCAATTTCATTCTTTGTGCGAGTATCTGCTTTGTCAATAAATCTACGTACAATCGCATTTCCGCTGGAATTTGACCAGAAATCCTCTGGCTCAGCGGTCAGATCGTATTTCAGCTGTTCAACATAATTGATCACATCCCACGGGCAATATACATCTGCCTTTCCAAAGTGATAGCCATCATACCATTCCTTCGTTTCCATAAAATGTGACGAAAGTCCATAATCTTCCAGAAGCATTTTTACTTCATCATCCGTAAATCCAAACTGCTCATCAAACCTGGCATCCAGAAGGGAAAGCACCTTAAAATTATTAAGTCCTGTAAAAATACTTTCCTTTGAAATCCGCAGACACCCCGTTAAAACCGCGAACCGTAAAAAATCATTCGTCTTTAATGCCTGCCCGAAAAGTCCCCGGATCAGCGCAACCATTTCCCGGTAATAGCCATTCTGAAATGCCTTATCCAACGGAACATCATATTCATCTATGATAATAATCACTTTCTGGTCAAAATGCCGGTACAAAAGCTCCGACAACAATCGAATACTATCCGTCAGATCATCCGGCTTTCCTGCCAGAAGCTGCGCAAACTGCGCAATCTCCTCGTCAACCAGCCTATCACTGTTCTTTAACTCATAGTGCCTCCGGGCCTCTGTTCTTATAATTGTAGTAACACGGGTCTGTGCTTCCTCAAAAGTCAGTCCATCCACGCCCTTAAAAGAAAGAAAAATCACCGGATATTTTCCCATATATTCCGCACACATTTCTTTATTTTTTGAAATATATAGTCCCTCAAATAAAGACGGATCTGCACCTGTCTCAAAAAAAGCGCGCAGCATACTCATATTCAGTGTTTTTCCAAAACGGCGCGGACGGGTAAAAAGATTTACTTTCCCCCAATTTTGTAAAAGCTGCTCTATGAGCTTCGTCTTATCCACATAGTAAAATCCTGATTTCCGAATTTCTTCAAAGTTTTCAATTCCGACCGGCAATTTTAAGGTACTGTTCATCAAAGCCTCCACAAATACTTTGTTATATAACTAACCATAGTATAACGGTTTGGCTTATAAAATACAATCATATCTAAAATGACACTGGAGGGATTCGAACCCTTAACTTCGGTTTTGCAAACCTATGCCTTACCAGCGGCCACAGAATCGTCGGATTGTTTGCCAGCCCTCTGGCAATTGCGGCACGCTGTGACATACCGCCGGACAACTGGCTTGGATAACTGTTTTCGAGTCCTGCCAATCCTACAAGTTCCAGATGTTTTTTTACTTTCTCCGCATCCACTGTGCCCCACGATGGTAATGAATTCTCCTTTTTTTACCTGCAGATTAATGTCATGCAGCACCTCCATCGGCTGTTTGTTCACCAGAAACTGTTTGTTCAGGTGTGTGACCTTAATAATGTCTTCTCTTGCTGTTTCCATTCCTGCACCTCCTTGTTTGAACATCCTTTGAAGTATCACAATGTCTCGTTGATGTTGACTGCATTATATATGTGTGTGTATGCCAATAGCAAAGGCTATTCGTGAAATCGTTTGCACGATTTCCATTTTATCTCCCTGTATTCATATTAAATTAATATGTTTTAAATTTTATGTGAAATATACCGAAAAAATAACGATTCCAGCAAGTTTTTCACTTGCATGGAATCGTTTTGGTTTGTATTTAAGATATGAATTTTTAGATAGAAACGTACAATTTGTGAAATCGTTTACACCTTGAAAATGGGGCTATTTCTGTAATTTCTGCAGTTTTTGCAACGCAATTACAGGCTTTCCTGCATCATCCATCAGTTCCATAAAGGTTCCCCAGCCATTTTCGTCATTATTCTCACAGCGCATAAAGGGCTCCCAGTAGAAAAATCCGCTACATGCCGGCACGCTTTGGATAAGCTGTGTCAAATGCTGCAGGCTCTCCTGCTGCCCCACAGGGCTTGCCGGATATCCAGCACACTGCTCCTCTTTTTCCCCGAAAAAGCTTCCTTTGCTTCTGCGGAATGGATGCGCAAACTCTGCAACATTTAACTCTTTGCCATACTTTTGTGACAAGCGCTGCAGACAATCCTCAAAATCAGAAAAACTGCCGTGAATATAAGGATAGTACGATAATCCGATCACATCAAAATCTGTCATTCCCTGGGCCATCATATGGTCAAACCATTCTTCATAATATGCATATGTAGCACCTTCATCCAAGTGGATCATAAGTTTTGTATCTGCATTCACCTTGCGCGCTGCTGCTATTCCGCTATTGACAAGTTTTGCAAGATTTTCCCATTTCGGGACTTTCGCCACCGGAAAAAGCATTCCATTTCGGATCTCATTGCCAATCTGGATCATATCCGGATACACATCCGCTTCTTTTAAGGCAAGAAGTGCCTGCTCCGTAAATGCAAAAAGCTCCTGTGCCATCGCATCCACGGACAAATCTTTCCACGCCTTCGGAATATTCTGGTGCTCCGGATCTGCCCACCAGTCAGAATAATGGAAATCCAGCAAATAGGGAATGTCCAGCTTTTTTAACCGTTTTGCCATTGCAATCGTTTGCAACAAATCACAATATCCGCCAGATTCCGGTATATTTTGCGGCGCATTCCACAACCGCAGCCGCCCATAATTAAATCCTTTCTTTTTCCCATATTCCAGCACATCAATTTCTGTGCCATTTTCATCGTAATACCGATACCCCTTATCTTTCATTTCCGGATATGAAGATACATCCATCCCTATAATCATTTCCTGCCTCCTCATCTATACACACTCCTCAAACGCACAAATACTAGAAAGCACTTTCCCATGTTCATCAAACAATGCCTGATTTTCCCACTCATTTCCCTGGCCTTTTTCTACACCGACGCCTTTTTTGCAATACCACACCGGTTCCCAGTAAAAGACTCCACTTCCATTTTGCGCAGCTTTCACCTCACAAAGCACACGCGCAAGCACGGCTTTTTGGTTTTCCACGGAAGGAGGAAGTCCCATCTTTTCCATCGTAAGCTGCCCTGTCACAATGTTTGGCATTTCATCGTGGGAGGCGTCTGTATAGGGAAACGCTGTTTCCATAACAATAACTGGCTTGTGAAATTTATGCTCAATGTTTTCCATGTTGATGCGCAATTGTTCATAAGATCCCGCCCAAAACGGATAATACGACAATCCAATCTCGTCAAACGTATGCAATCCATTGGCAAATAATTCGGTAAAAAACTGCTCTGTGCGCGGCATATCCGCACCACACTCCACATGCAGCACCGTGCGCATCTGTAACCTGTTCTTTTCACACACAGCCCTCACTGCGGAAAGTCCTGCGTTTAAAAATATGGCAAGCTGCCGGGGATGTTTCAGGCTTCCGTATTCCCATAACATTCCCTTTCCAATTTCATTTCCGATCTGCACCATATCCGGGGCAGCACCGGCATCTGTCAGCGTCTGCAATACTTCGCAGGTGTATGCATAAACCTGGTGCTCCAGCTCGTCTGCTGACATTCCCTGCCACTGCACCGGAATGGTCTGTGCCTTCCAGTCCGCCCAAAAGTCACTGTAATGGAAATCCAAAAGGAAGCACAGCCCGCGCGCTTTGGTCCGTTTCGCCATAAGAACTGTATGTGGCAGATCGCAGTAATCTCCACCATCGAACGACCGTGTTGGCTGATGAAACAGCCGTAACCGTATATAGTTTACGCCATGCCCCTGCAATATGGCAAGTGCATCCGCCTCGTTCCCGTTGAGATCATAAAATTTTGCACCGTAATCCTCCATCGCCTGCAGCGATGAGACATCGGCTCCCTTGATGAATTCCATAGTATACTCCGTCTCTTACTTTTTAATAACTACCTTTTTGCCGCAATTGGCTTTTGTAAAATATTTCACGTATTTTGCATACTGCTTCTTTGCATTTCCCTTTAATTGAATCGTTGTAACTGCTGATCCTTTCAGACAGTTTTTCACAGATTTTTTTGTCAGCTTTCCGCTCTTAAGCGTAATCGTTTTTAACTTTTTCGCACCGGAAAATACACCCTTTTCGATGCTTGTAATATTGCTTCCAATGACAACAGTTGTCACGGTTTTGTTATTGGCAAATGCCTTTGCATCAATAGATGTTACCTTATAGGTGACACCGTCAATTTTTACCGTCGCAGGAATTATTACCGTTTTTTCCTTTGTCTTTCCAACTTTGTATACAACCGTTTTCTTTTCTGTATTTGTTACGATATAGGCTGCCTTGCTGTTGGAAATAGTAGTGCCTTTTTTAACGGTATTTTCTGTATTTCCAGTGTTGTCTGTTTTATCCGTATTATCCTTTTTCTGGGAATCGTCCTTTTTATCTGTCGGTACGACAGTGGTTTCTGCATTTCCGCCACTTGTACCTCCGTTGCTGCTGTCATCCTTCTTTGCAAGCTCTCCAGATTTAATCAAGGTGATATTATCACAGACTACCCATGCGCCGAGTTCATTTGCGGTACATGCAATTCTGGTTCCCACTTTAACCGAAACTACATTTGCATCCAGTTCCACATTGACTGTTGCCTGATAGAAGTCTTTCCAGACATTGTGGATTTCGATCCCTGTACTGCATGTTTTTGTAGTTCCATCCTTATAAGTAATCACCGCATACAAAGCTGCATCCTTAGACACCTCTGCAATACCAGTTCCCTGATAATATGCAGACAGCGCATATACACCATCCGGAATCTGCTCCTTTGTGATTTCCTGCTCGATAGCAAAATCCATAGATTCCTTACTCCATCCGGTATAATAATATATTCCCTTCTGTGCATTGGAAGAATTTTTATCCACCTTTGGATAGCCGACATCCTCTCCCAGATAATTAATCAGGTTCCATCCCTGTGCATTTCCAGTCTCAAAATCCCCATTTGTAATATAGCTTTTTCCTTCAATCGTTACATTGCAGCTGGTTGTCCACGTTCCTGCCGGAACTAAAACCGTTTTTCCACTTAATTTATCTGTATAGGTAAAGGCATCCACTGAACCGCTTACCTGATAATCTCCATAGGTTGCGGTCTTTAATGCATCGACCTCCTCCTGCTTCCAGGTCACTGGAGCCTCCATGGTACTATCATCATTTAAAGTAACCGTAACGGTTTCCGGAAGCTGTGGGGTTTCCTTATAGTTCATAACCACGCTTGTCTTTGCAACACGCTTTACCTTTGTCGATCCGACTGCGCCTGTGTATACCCACTTGTATACATTCAGCGAAGGAAGCACCTTTCCATTAAAATCGAAAAATGCCTGATTATCCCATGTGCCTCCACCACGCTCATTTTCTGCAATTTCCGGGTCATAATCTTTAGAATAAACGGTTCCCCAGCCACTGCCGTTTAATTTCCATGCCAGTTCATTTTTTGTGGCTGTACCGTCCTTGTCAGCCGCATCGGCATAGTTATTTACCGGAATCCAGGCTGGCTCCCAATAAAATGTACCAAGTCCGTTTTCTCCTATTGCAGAGATTGCAGCAATCGCGTCTCTTATAGCTGTTGCCTGTCCCTCAACGTCAATCGTATAATCATAGTTTTGATCTCCAGCACCAGAATATACGACGTTTCCATAGCTGTCACCATCCTCCATGGTCCATGCATAGGAGATTTCGGCAACCATTACCTTTTTATTAAATTTATCAGCAATTCGCTGTAAATTTTCCTTCAGTGTCGTTGCAGAGCCATGCCAGAACGGATAAAAAGAGGTTGCAAAAACATCATAATCTACACCTGCGGCTTCCAGCCCTTCAGCTCTTTTATACTGATAATCCTCACTCTGCGGATCTGTAAAATGCAGTGCTACTAAAATTTCATGATTTTTTTCTTGGGAAACCTTACGAACTGCTGCACTTCCAGCCTTTAACAACTGATATACATTTGCCTCGTCCGTCTCTCCCGCCATACCATTGTTGATCTCATTTCCTACCTGTACCATACCAACATCCACACCAGCATCCAGCAGGGTATTAAGACTCTCCTCGGTAAATTCTGATAGAGCACTGGTCTTTTCCTCTAAGCTCATACCCTCCCACTGCTTTGGTACACGCTGTTTCTTTGGGTCTGCCCAGAAATCGCTGTAATGGAAATCGATCAGCACTTTCATATTGTGATCCGTTGCTTTCTTTCCGATGATAGCTGCGGTTGCTACATCGCAGACACCGGCACCATATACCTCCCGGTATACCTGTGTGTCTGGATCATCCACAAGACAATACTGCTGCACACCATTGACGCTGATGCCTGCCTGCGTTACCGCTGCTGCCTTGTATTCAGTGGTTCCGTCTGCTCCAACATATTTGTAATTGCCATCCTCATCCCATGGAAATGGATCGTTCCAGACACGAAGCCGCACATAATTGACTCCTGCATTTTCTAACAAGTCAAATAAATCTGCCTCGTCTCCTTTTTCATCGTAATACTTTGCGCCACTCTCTACCAGACTTAAGTAGGAGGACACATCCACACCATTTACAAAATCCTTAGAAAGTCCATTCACCTTCTGTACCGTAATCGGTGCATTCTGCACTGCTTCCTGCTCCTGCTCGAAAGTAATATTTTGTAAGGTGCCATTTTCCTGTGCATAAACCACCGATGTATTCTGTGGCACATTGGTGAGCACCAGTCCCAGTGCCAGTCCAGCACTGATTAGTTTTTTCCAATTTTTCATATCATTTCCTCATTTTATCTCGATTTGTCGAATCCTTTATGAGTACCTCGTACCCCTGCAGAATCCGTTTCTTTGCTTCTTTTCCCTGTAATAAATCATACAGCACCCCGGAGGCGGTCCGCGCCAGTGCCTGAATATCGAGGTTCACGCAGCTGATCGGCGGGTAGTATTCCTCCAGCACGCTACTGTTGTAAAAGGATGCCACCAGGATATCCTCCGGAATACGCACCTCAAATTTGCGCAATGCGTTGAGCACATTCAGACAGATATTATCATCCATACAGACAATACATTCTGCTCCTGCCTTGAGCATCTGCTCCGTGCAGCGCTCTGCCACATCTGCGTAACCGGTTTCTTCAAATAAAAAACTTTTATCAAAGTCCAGCCCCAGCACTTCATATGCCTGTAAAAATCCACGCCAGCGGCTCTGGGTGACGACATGTGTGCGGTTTGCGCAAAACAGCGCAATATTGCGCACTCCCTGCTGCAGGAGCCGCATCGTCAGCTCCTTACAGCCTCCGCGCTGATCCACGTCAATCTGGTAGAGCGTATTGTCATCGTAGCTGCCAATCGTCACAAACGGCACGCCCTTTTCCTGCAAAAAGCGGATATCCAGCGCATTGTCCAGCGTCCGCGACAAAATCACACCATCGCATTTGTGCTGCTTAATCACTTTTTTCAGTGGCTCGATATCATCCTCGCTGGTTTTTGCAACCAGTACCTGATACCCCAGAGGCTGAAAGAAATCGTAAGCTCCCATAATCACCTGTGAAAAATAAGGCAGCAGACCATAATTGCGCTCGCCCGCTACCGTAACAAGAATATTTCTCGTTTTCCGTGCGGTATAAGGACGCCTGCGTACCGCGGGTGCGGCATTATTTGCCTTTATATACTCCTGTACCCTCTGCCGGGTCGCATCTGACACTCTGCCTTTTCCGGAAAGTGCTCGGGACACCGTTGTCGAAGAAAGTGCTAATTCCTCTGCAATTTGTTTAATTTCCAGCTTCTTCGACATCGGCTTTCCTCCCCGTATCAGATCTGTTTATAAATCCTTCTGTTCCATGTATACTTTATACTGTGTGTTAAATTCATCACAAACCTTCTGGATGCCCGCATCCTCTAACTGCTTTTTGAAATCCTCAAAGGTTTTTTCGGTATCATCTCCGTAGATTCCAAGGGCAAATGCCATCTTGTACTCATCCACCAGAGACTGTACCACGGTAAACTCTGTCTGTACTTCACTCGGATCGAAGGTAAATCCAGTCTGCTGTGGTACATATTCCATTTCCTCATTGTGCTTGTCAATGGCAATCTGACGCTCGTCTAAGCCCGACTCGTCCGGCTCATCCTGACGGTTGATTGCCCATGCCCAGTTGTTCCAGGTATAACCATCTGCATCGTCCAGTGTCGTGCGGGTTCCATCCTCATTAAGCTGATAATGCTTGCCTTCGATTCCACCAAGCAGCAGACGGTTTAAGTTCACATCGCCCTTCATATAATCCAGAACCAGTGCAGCACGTTCCGGATCTTCTGATTTTTCTGTAATCGCGATCGCATCTACCGCATAGCTTCCGCGGTTTCTCTTGACATCCGGTGTCACATCATAAGCTGCATAGGTTCCATTTCCGGAATCCTCCAGATTCTTGCCAGCGGTAAAAATGGAAGAATTCCATACAAACGAACCGCTTGTTCCATTTTCAAAGTATGCCTGTGCATCACTGGTGTCGTTGATTGCATCGGTAGACCATACCCCGGATTTTGCGAGATCTGCCATGGTCAGGCAGTAATCTTTATAAAAATCTGAAGTATACAGATACCAGATATCATCCGTGGACGGTGCTGCATCACTATTGTTTGCATAATATTCAAAATCATATCCTTCTGTCACACCCTGCACCCCTTTGGACTGTCCATAGGTGGTCAGAAGCTGCTCCCTGTTTGCATTCGTATTGAGTGCAGTCACACCGGTTTCTGACTGCTTTTGTGCAAGTTCTTTTAAATATTTGACATAATTATCCCAGCTATCCGGCACGGTCAGATTGTATTTATCAATCAGATCCTGACGCACAGCCACCTGATTATATGCTGTAAAGGTTGCCTTGGATTTTGGCACTGCATAGATTGTATTGTTAATCGAAATCTCATCCCAGCTTTCATCTGGCTGCTGGTCATAAGAAAGCGGCATATACTGCTTTAACCAGTCACGGTCTAAAATTTTAAATGCACCGTTGGCTGCTTCTTCATTATAGTAGCACCAGGACGCGGTGTAAATCAAATCCACCGGATCTCCTCCTGCCAGAAGCAGACTGTACTTTGTGCTGTAGTCGCTCCAGTTTAAAAACTCCAGATCCAGCGTCGTATTTAAGTTTGGTTCAAAATACTCGGAATTTGCCTTCTCCAGCACTTCATCCATATCCTCCGGTGTATCCCCAAGCACATACATGACAACTGTTTTCTTTTCGGACAGGTCATACCCCTTTCCCGCATACGGGCTGTCACTGGCAATTCCTTCATCCCCTGTGCTGCTACTGCTGCCCGACTGTGTCACATCCTTTGTTCCACTGCTGCCACAACCTGCCAGCCCCATCAGCATGGTTGTTACCAGTACAGCACTTACCATTTTTGCTACGTGTTTTCTTTTCATTGTATTTCCTCCCTATAAAAATCTATCTGAAAAGGTTATCCCTTTACAGCTCCAAGTGTAAGTCCTTTTACAAAATACTTCTGTAAAAATGGGTACAACAGCACGATTGGTCCGGTCGCAATAACTGTCATTGCAAGTTTTAATCCTTCGGATGGCATCTGTCCTACCTGTACCCCGGTCTGATTGGCAATGCGCTTTAATGCCTCTGAACTGTTTAGAATGTTCTGCAGTGTATATTGTAAATTCCAGTTGTCACTGTTGCTCATAAACAGCATGCAATTATACCAGTCATTCCAGTATGCCAGTGCAATAAAGAGGGTCAGCGTAGCCACAAGCGGCTTTGCCATCGGCAGGATAATCCGCAGATAAATATAGAAATCTCCTGCTCCGTCGATTTTTGCTGCCTCCGTAATTTCAAAAGGAATCCCTTTCATAAAACTTTTGGCAATAATCATGTTCCACACCGAAAACAGCCCTGGTATAATCAGCGAATAAATATGATTATTAAAATTCAGATACTGCGTACAAAGCAAATACCATGGCACAAGACCACCATTAAATAATGTCGTGAAGAAAAAGAAAAAAGAAATGCCATTTCTCCACGGAAAATCCGGACGTGACAACACATAACCGGTCATCGTTGTCATAAAGATCGAAAGCAGTGTTCCCACAACCGTTACAAAAATGGTCACACCATATGCGTGCAGAATACTTTGTGGATTTTTCAGTGCCAGATGATACGCTTCTGTTGAAAAATTCTTTACTGTTAAAAAGAAACTGTATCCTTCTTTTACAATTGTACTTTCTGATGTAAAAGAACCCACTACAATCAGGTAAAACGGCACCAGACATAAGATTGCAAACAACCCAACCAGCACATAAGCTAAAATATTAAATACGACTTGATCTTTTCCTTTTTTCATATGCCCCTCCTAAAACAGTGTATATTCAGGATCGATCTTCTTTACGATCCAGTTCGCCGTAAGAATCGTCACGAAACACAAAATTGACTGATACAATCCTGCAGCCGCAGTCAGTCCGACATTTGGAGATGTTGTCAGCATACGGTAAATATAGGTATCCAGAATATCTGAACTGTTGAGTAAAAGCTGATTAGAGCCGACCAACTGATAGAACATTCCAAAATCTCCACGGAATACGTTTCCAAGTGCGAGCAATACCATAATCATAATGGTTGGTTTTAAACTCGGAAGCGTGATATAACGGATTTTCTGCCATACACTTGCACCGTCTATCGATGCCGCCTCATATAAATCTTTTCCGATTCCGGCAATCGCCGCCAGATATACAACGGTTCCGTATCCGGTCTGTTTCCATAACCGCACCAGTACCAGCACGATCGGCCACTGCTTCACCTGCTTATAAATGCTAAAATCCGTCACGCCAAAATGCGCCAGAATAGAATTTAATACCCCGTTACTACCAAAAATATTTAACATTACGGTTGCTACTACAACCCATGAAATAAAATATGGCAGAAACATAAATCCCTGTGCAATTTTCTTAAATAATTTGTTGTTGATTTCACTCAGTAGAATTGCAAAACCGACTTCGAAAAGAAGCCCCAAAAAGATAAATGCAATATTGTACAAAAGTGTATTTCTTGTCAGGCTCCAGATTTTTCCGGTTACAAACAGATAACGGAAATTATCCCAGCCACACCATGGACTCTTAAATATTCCAAGTGCGTACTTAAAGTTCTTGAAAGCCAGCGAAACCCCGGTCATCGGTATGTAACAAAATAAGATAACATACGCCAATGCCGGGATCAGCATACACAAAAGCACTTTGCTTCGTTTGATCTGACTTGTGAATTGTTTCATAGCGTCTCTCCCCCACTTCGTTTTGATAGGTAAATTTTATATTTTTTGCGAAGAAATAACTACGCGAGAAACAACCCAAGTTTTTTTATTTTTTTGTTTTTATTGCCAAAAAGAAATGTAATTTACTTGCGCAATTTATTTATTGCGCTTTTTGGAATAATTCCTGCGCTTTTGCGTAGGAAAAATTATAGCTGCGAACGCCATGATTGCTTTCCATGTCATATTCGATACCGCTAATGTATTCCTTTACCCACGGTCCTTTGTGTCCTGCAATCACGGGTGCCGCATCTGTAGACAGATACGGAAGCAGGCTTTCATTTTCCCGCTGCGGCATATGCGCGATATCATATTTTGCAATCCAATAATCCGGACGCACAATGCCAAATGCAAATACCGCAATTGTCATAACTACAATCATATAGCGAAACAGTGGAAACGTCTGCCGATAAATCTGTGCCACAATTCCTCCAAGCAGCACACCTATAAGCACCAGCATCCACAATACAAATACGCGGAGAAATGTAAGCCTGTAATTTTGGATATAAAGACACATCCGAAATGCCGAAGAAGCAATCATAACATAAGTACATCCGGAAATAATGGCCAGTAATATCTTTTTCAAACCATTTTCACGAAAACATCCCATGAAAAACAACACCAGGCAGATGTTAATCATGCACACAAATAACAACTGGAAAAATCCCTCTCTTGCATATCTGGCATACGTGTAGCCAGCCGGAAGCTGCATTTTTCCGAGAAACAGGGAAAAAATCTGGATTATACAAAACAGCACATATACCACGGAAATAAGCACAAGAATCGTATTGGCAATCATTGGTTCCAGTTTGCGCAGATCCTTACTTTGGGCAGAAATCGTTCCTTTTCCAAGATAACGAATGCCACAGTACGCCGCAAGCAACGCATACGCAAAGGTAAATACAATGCCAGCCACACGTGATACCGGAACATCAAAGGAAAACATACCGGAAAGTGCATGAGCAAACACTGCATCCGCCTGATACAACAGCGCGATAACGATTCCCAGAATTGGCACCGCACAGATGACACCAATAAGTACATAGACCGTTTTTGTCATCTAATGTTTGGTGCGCAGTTTCCGGAAACAGGAAAAATCCGAAAACGGTTCTGCAAGACATCCTATAGCACCAAAAACGGCTGTTACAACTGCCGAAACGCCTTCTCTACACCACTTTCCGTATTTACCAGAATCGGGAAGAATGCCGCCAGTACAATAATAATTACTTTGGATCCCTCTCCAATGCCTGCCCACATGATTATTAACGGAATCCATGCAATAATCGGAATTTACCTGATAACTGTTATCGTCGGTGTCAGAAGTTCCCGTACTGTCCGGAACATTCCAACAAGTGATCCAAGAAAAACCCCAAACACTGCCGATCCAATAAAACCTTTTAACACGCGCAACAAGCTGATCAACAGATCCGTCTGTAATTCTTTGCTATGTATCATATCTACAAATGCCTGCCCAACCATTGGTATTGTCGGGAGAATTCCGGTCGGTATATCGTTATATGTTGTTGCCAAGTACCATGCCAATATAATTAAAACCGGTATCACGAAAGCCAGTGTTGTTTTTCGTGCCGTGTTTTCTTTTTTCATCTTCCACACCTCCTAGATCACATACTCCACTTCATATTTCTCATCACTGTCTTCAAAGAAATAATCATAAATTTTCTTTTTATATGCAGCAAACTCTGCTCCGCTGCGCTTTCCCGCCGCTGCCCGGTCAACTTCTATGATATCTTTGATCTCCCCCGGTCTTGCGGACATTACCACGATTCGGTCTCCCAGGTAGATTGCCTCGTCAATGTCATGTGTTACCATGACCATCGTCGTGCCCTCTTTTTCCTGAATCCTGAGAATCTCTTTTTGCATCTGGATTCTTGTCAAGGCATCCAGCGCACCAAACGGTTCATCCAGAAGCAGGATCGTCGGATTGTTCGCCAGTCCTCTGGCAATTGCGGCACGCTGTGACATACCGCCGGACAACTGACTCGGATAACTGTTTTCAAATCCCGCCAGCCCTACAAGCTCGAGATGTTTTCTTACTTTTTCATCCCGTTCCTGCTTTGGCAGATCTCCAAGCCCGAATCCTACATTATCTTTTATCTTCAACCACGGAAGCAGCCGGTGATCCTGAAACACCATGCCGCATTTTGGTCCGGGACCGGTGACCGGGTGTCCGTTGCGCTCCACCTGTCCGTCCTCATAGCTGACAAGCCCGCAGATAATTTTTAGCAATGTGCTTTTTCCACATCCGCTGTGCCCCACGATGGTAATGAATTCTCCCTGTTTCACCTGCAGGCTGATGTCGTGCAGCACCTCCATCGGCTGTTTATCCACCAGAAACTGTTTGTTTAAATGTGTGACTTCTATAATGTTTGATGTTTCCATTTCCACACCTCCCTGTGTTGTTGTTGCCTGCATTATATACGTGGCAGTATGGAAATGACAAAGGCAAAACGTGAAATCGTTTTCACTCTTTGCGGTTTATTTCCCTATATTCATACATAATTTGTATGAATATAATTTTTCTAAAAATGCCGTATTTTACAGGATTTAAGGACAAATAAATCCGGGGATTTTATTCTGAATTGTCGTTATGCTTTCATGAAATGTACAGATAGATATGCCTAATATATGAAAACGTTTACAGTTGTTTTTTATTGCCAAATAATCCTTTTTTTCCTATAATAAAGGATACTAAGACCATATTCCTTTCCATGGTCTGACCGCATGAGAGACGGCAGTACCGGGAAAGTGTTCAAAACCGCTTCCTTATAGGAAGCAAAAAAGGGGGAAATCATGGGATTTAAAGAAATCATCAACGCAATCCGCCAGTATCCATGGCAGGTAACTGTAGCCGTTATATCGCTGATACCACTGTACATCATTGATCTGAAGTTTTTAGCCAAAAGAAAAGTTGGGCTGAGCAGAAAAATTGAAATTGCAAAAGAACGCGGACATGTCACAAAGGGAATGATTATAAAAAAAGATGCAAAAAGAATCACGGTCAACCGGTCAAATTCCGACTACAATTACTGGGCGGCAAGGTATACTTACACAGTAGCCGGAAAGGAGTACTGCAGAAAATTCTCCTGTTCTCCGCTAAGCAGTACCAGATCCCATCTGCGGACAATCATAAATGTCTACTGGATCCATGATCCTGCCAGACCTTTCTGGGATTACAACGAGGATCCACTGGGAGACCTGTATAACATTTTTACCACACTGTTCCCATGGATCGTCGCTATTCTCCTTATTCTCTTCCTGCCTGGTGGTGCTGATGCGGTCAGACAGTATCAAATACCAACTATTTCCGGATAGTATCCACAAGTTTTCTGGTCTCTGCGGACAATTCCCTGATATTGCCGAAATCTCCGGCTTTTACAAGATCCCCTTTCACCATCCAGCTTCCACCGCAGCAGAGGATCTTGTCACAAGAAAGATACTCCGTTAAATTTCCTGCGTTAATTCCGCTGGTCGGCATAAACTTAAGCCCCACATACGGTGCTGCCATCGCTTTGATCATGGCAATTCCGCCAGCCTGCTCTGCCGGGAAGAATTTCACAATGGTAAGACCTCTTTTGACCGCCTGTGCGACTTCTGAAGGAGAAATGCAGCCCGGCAGAACCGGAATCTTCTTTTCCAGACAGTAATCTACGATCTCCGGATCAAATCCCGGACTTACGATAAACTTTGCACCGGCTGCTGCAGCCGCATCGACCTGCTCCTTCGTAAGCACCGTGCCGGCTCCCACCAGCATCTGTGGAAAAGCCTCCGTCATCCGGCGGATGGACTCCTCTGCTGCTGCGGTGCGGAAGGTCACTTCCGCACTCAAAAGTCCTCCTTCGACCAGTGCCTGTGCAAGCGGCACTGCATCCTCTGCATCTTCCAATACAACGACCGGAACCACTCCGGTTTCATAAAATTTTTCTTCTAATTCATTCATGTTATTACCTCACCGTTTTATCGTTTGATATCAAAATTCATTTCCATCACATGCCGGATCAAAGAAACATCATCCGTAATATTTCCGTCCCCATGAATCGTATGCTTTACAGCACTTGCCGCAACACCGAAATTCACCGTATCCTCCGGTGTATAATCATTCATCAGGCCATAAATAATGCCGCTTACAAATGCATCTCCGCCTCCGACCCGGTCGAGGATATGAAAGGTCAGACGTCTGCTTTCATAAATCTGTCCATCTTTCCACAGATATGCCAGAAGGCTGTTTTCGCTGCAGCTGTGTGCAAAACGGACATGTCTGGCAATACATTTCAGATTCGGATACTCTTTGACAAATGCGCAAAATACCTGTTCCTGCTGGTCACGATCCGGCTGGAACGGAATATCATCCTTTACATCGCCTGCGGCATGATCCTCATCCTTTTTCCAGATATGGTAAGGCTCGATGCCAAAGAGGACATCCACATACAGAACCGGTGATGATATGGATTTTGTTGCTGTAAAACCCGGAACTGCAAAGATCCGGTGCTATGTATATGGGAAAAACAAGGATCGTTACGGGGACACAATCAAGGTATCTGTAACAGAGGCAAAGAAAGATTACTCTCTCCGGAAGTCCGGTGCTTCTGTCAAGTATGAGAAGGTCTAGGACGATTTTGACTTAGAGGAACAACAAAGATCACCTGCAGCTATACTAATTCCAAGGATGAAAAAAAATCGGTTGTGTATACGGTAAAAGTAGTTGCTGATGATGATTGATTCCATCGAAGCACTATGGATCCATGTTTATATTAAATAATATGTAAGCCACGCAGTCAAAATATTTTACTGCGTGGCTTTTTGTGTGGAATTCTTATATAAAGAATCTTGATTTCTTAGGAAATGCATTCGATGGTGTTCTGTTCAATATTCTGAAATTATTTGTGTGAATCCCCCATGAATCATTACCTATTTCACTTTTATTTTTGTAACATCCGAACAGGTACCCACATACGTTTTCCCATTATAAGATTTATATGCACGGACTTTATACTGGCTGGCAGTCCCCTTTTTCAATTTGGAATCCTTATAGGAAAATGTTTTGTTATTGTTAATAGTGGCAATTTTATCATACTTTTTCGTTTTACTGTTATAACGGTAAATCTGGTATCCGGTTACATTGCTGGTTTTATCCCATTTTAATGTGACTGCACAAGATTTTGTCTGCAGCCGGAGATTTTTTACCTTCAGCGGATTTGTGCACTCTTCATGTGCGTCAGAAGCTTCTCCCCAGACGGTTTCCCCTTCTGCTTTTTTATAAGATTTCACTTTAAATTTGTACGTTGTAGCTCCGCTCAATCCTGTAACTTTATAAGAAACTTCTGCTCCGCCTGCAATCGTTGCCACACTTTCGTATTTCTTTTCTGCTGTGTTATATTTATAAACCCGGTATCCGCTGGAACCTGATATTTTGCTCCATCCAAGTGTCACATATGTACTGCTGCGCTTTTGTGTTTTTACATCGGACACTTTTGCCGGCGGAACGGTGGCCGATACCACCGAAGAATAATTTCCATAATAATTTGTCCCACCGATGGTCCAAAAGCAGCGCACCCTGTACTGATAAGTCTTTCCGCTTGTCACATCGGTATCCGTAAAGCTTTTTCCACTCGTCTGCTTCATATAAACATATTTTTTCTGTTTTTCGTCATACCGGTACACGCGGTATCCGGTTACATCATCGGCAGCTTTGCCCCAGCTTAGTTTTACCGGGTCAAATGCATTCCCCACAGTTGCTTTCAATCCTCCGGTTTTTGCACTGGTGTCCTTGTACCAGAAATTTACGTCCAGATTTCCCGTATATCCACTCACTTTTGCAACGGATGAATACTGCCAGAATTCATAGTCATATGCTGTGTCTGCATAAGGTTCCCCTCTTTTTGCATTGCTCGTTGTCGTATTATTGTACCGCGCAATCCAGATGCCGCAATCCTCCAGGGAATCTGTATCAATATAGGATTTGATCCATGCATATGAAGCATAAACAACCGGCTGATATCCCGCATCGGAAATCGTATCTGCAAATGACTGGCAGACCGCTGTCTCTTTTGCTTTGGAGAGTTTCCCCCCTGTCAGGCGGTTGTGACTTCCTTTTTCCCTGTCTATAACAATCGGAAGGGTCACATCCCAGCCGTATTTATCTGCCAGATCCAGCACATATTCTGCTTCCTGTTTTGCCTCTTTTTCTGTCAGTGCCTGTGAAAATATGTACAGACCGACATTGATGTCGTTTTCAAGTGCCGCCTGAATATGGGAATCCGCAGCCGTATCTTCATAAATACTTCCATCGGAAGTGTCCCTTGACGCTACACGGACAAATGCAAAATCTATCCCTGCATCATGTATTTTTTCCCAGTTAAGTGCTGTTGTTTTTTTATTTTTTGCCTGCCACCAGGAGACATCTATTCCGTTCAAAAGCTGCGCATCTTCATAGTCCGATTTGTGATAATAGGTAACACTTGTATAATCCACTTTCGAAGTAAAAGAACCATCCAGAAAATCCTGTGTATATCCGGAAGATGCTTTAGATGCCCCCAGCAGCCGTGGCATGGCATATGTGGACAACAATCCGTCCCTCTGCGTATCCACGTCTGAAATCTGTGTATCATCCATCTCTTCTTTGATGCTTTGTCCCATCACACCATCCATCTGTTCCTGAAGTACCTCTGCCCTCAGCTGCTGTGGTGCAATCATACAGATTCCTGCCAGTATCATTCCTGCTGCTACAATTTTTGCTTTTGTAAATCTCAATTTCCATATCTCCTGTTTGTGCATTTATTTCATAAAAGTCATCACCATACCTATATTCTGCAAGCAAAGCATCACCATGATTTTCATTAACAGACCACCGATGATTGGTCTGATCCATTTTCGAATAATACGAAATACCTGTAATGTGATCAGATAATCATACAGATGATATGCAAGCATAAAAATACTGCATGACGCGGCAATACTGCATCCAAAACCTGCTATAGAAAATAATAATCCAACTCCTATGTTCTGTGTCAGGTTCCATCCTGTATAATATCCGGCTGCCGCCAGGGTTTTACACAAAATAGATCCGGGCAATACATTTACCGCCGGAACAATATGATTGTAATATTGCTGGGAAGTGATCATTCCTCCTCCCACAAAAATTCCATCCGCTATGGTCATATATGCATCACCACCGCCAAAGGACATCCATGCAGACAAAATTCCCCTGCCGGAAAAACACATGATCTTATGGTTTACAAACCAGACGGGAACGACGAAAACTGCCGCAAATACAACCCATGTTCCAACATCCTTTGCAATTATACCCCAATTCTTCTCTCTTTTCCATCCGGTATCTGCTATATTACAGAAAATGCCATAACATCCAAGTATTCCCATCACAATATCAACCACAGGATGCCATCCGGACAGATCAAACGAAAACACTTGTACATGTGTCAACAGATAACTGCCAATAATGCCGGTAAGAATTATCAGATTCCTTTTGCTATAATTGCCTCTGGTGAAAAAAATGCTGAAAAATGCCAGTATCAGTACCTGCACCGAAGAAATAAAAAAAGACAGTACAAAAACCCCAAGCATTAAAAAAATCGCTTTCATCTTTCTGTGTTTTCCGTCTTCCCCGCAGTCTTTTAACATTTTTCTGATATAAGAAAACAACAGATACAAAATAAAAACAGAGACTCCTATGGAAATCATATTTACAACAGAAAGGATTTTTTCCTGAAATACAGACAACACCGCTACCAGAGCCACCGTCATCAACGCTCCCGGCAATGCCATCATGACAGCACCTGCGATCATTCCCCTGATTCCAAATTTGCGGCGCCCGATAGACGCTGCAATCTCTACCGGAAGTGCTCCCGGTGTAATACTTGCAACCACCACATCTTTGTCAATATTCTGTTTTTCGTCTATTCCCTGTCGATCTGCAATCTCTTTTTCAATAACTGGAATAAGTGCGCTTCCTCCGCCAAATCCAATACATCCGATCCAAAACATTGACCGGATAAACTGTCCTGCCTGACTCACACGGATTCTCGCAACAGACTTTTCAGTTGCTCCAATATATGATTCACACATGTTTCCACATCCATCTCCGCGGTATCTACGACAACATCTGCATGTTCCGGAATTTCATAAGGGCTGGTAATTCCTGTAAACTGCGCAATTTTTCCTTCCCGCGCTGCCTTATACAATCCTTTTACATCCCTCTTTTCACACTCTTCAATGGAAGTGCTGACATAAACTTCCCGAAAACCGTCTCCGATAATCTGTTTTGCATTCTCGCGATCATGCCGGTACGGAGAAATAAATGCGGTAATCACGATCAGGCCTGCATCATTCATCAGCTTTGCAACCTCTGCAATCCGCCGGATATTTTCTACCCGGTCCTCATCGGAAAAACCAAGATTGCTGTTTAAGCCCATCCGCACATTATCTCCATCCAAAAGCATCGTTTTTTTTCCCATTGCATACAGACGCTTCTCCAGTGCATTTGCTATCGTAGACTTTCCTGCACCGGACAATCCGCTCATCCAGATGGTAAAAGCCTTCTGCTGCATCTGCTTTTCGCGCTTCTGCCTGTTAATATCCATCATATGCCATGTGAGATTGTGTCTGCTGTCTGTTTTTTCATCTCTTTGTGTATTGAAACCCTCTGTCATCTGCCCAGTCCCTTTTATCGAAATAATTTTTTCCAGATCGTCCGAAACGGATGCTTTGCTTTGTCCCGGAACATCACAAATTCATTTGCCCTCTTTTCCAGCTGTCTGATTCTTTTTTCCTGCTGGTTTATTTTCTGACGCTGAATTTCATTCGTTCTTCTGAGATCCATAGTAACTGCTGCAAAGAACTGAATAATTTCTTCCTGCATTTTTTCATTTTGCGGATTCCATTTCGGTAAATCTTTAACTTCATTCGAAAACAAAGGCTGTCCATCCCCGATATATTCCTCGGCTACCCGTTCATTTTCCTTCGCATACAATTCCAGAAACTGCTGCAATTCCTCTTTTGCAAGCATTTCTGTATTTTCTTCTTTTATGTAATCTTTTGAGATTTCCTTCAAAAATCTACGAAAATAAGAGATTTCTTTTTCTGTGAGAAATTCACTCTTATTGAGTATTCTCTTAATTTCCGTGGTATTTTTATCTAACCGGAGATTTTCACTTTCTTCCAATTCCTGAAATTCCTCTGTGACGTCCAATCCGATCTCATGCATAAAATCATGAATGATTGATCCGTCTTTCCAGCTCTTCGGAGAAAATCTCCTGACTATTAAATTATTTTTTCCTATGACAGCTGCAATCTCATCCAGTTTCTGTGCATATTGATAAATCTTTTTTTCTTTTTTCTCTGATGCAGCAAGATACTCTTCACATGTCATAACAGCGGCACTGGTAAATTTTTGTTTTACCTCCTGGTTCCATCGGGAAATCAGCAGTCCATCCTGTCTGCGCAGATATACAATCACCTTAATCTGATACTTCTGTTTATCCGCCTCCTTTTTTAATTCCTGAAGAAGTGATTTTTTTGAATAGCTTAACGCATGCCAGATGGATTCATCTGTCAGTATCACATGATCGTATGCCCCAAATGCGGTTCTGATCTGCTGTAACCCCTCTTCAAAATATTCCTTTTCCTTCGATTGGTTTCTGTTGCCGTCTGCATCCCACACTTTTGCAACCAGAAAGTGTGCATTTCTCCTTTTATTTGCTCTTGGATACACATGCAGTGAATCAGGAAAGCAATACCCATGTTTTTGCAGTACGTCTTTGTTTTCTTCTAAAAATCTCTGAATAGACGTTGTTGCTGTCTTTGTTGTTCCAATATGCAAATATAAGGTTTTCATGGCTTTATTCCTTTCCAATGTTTTATAATTGTTATAATATAAAATGTTCCTTGAATGAACCTTGAAAACATATCAATTTTCTTTTTAACTTTTTTATTCATCCAAAAATAAAAATTATGATTGCAAGATTTCCAAGATTCGTTATAATAAATTCCAAATACAACAATAATTATTTTGATTTAGCAAAGGGGATTCCAATTGAAAATATTGATAATTGAAGACTCCGTCCGGCTTGCGGATACCATTGCAGAAGCTTTACAAAACGAAAACTATGCGGTAGATATCGCAAACGATGGACAGATCGGCTATGAGCATGCCTCCACCGGCATTTATGATATGATTATTTTAGATCTCATGCTTCCGAAAATGAACGGTTATGAAGTTCTTTCTGCTCTGCGCAGGGATGGAGACAATGTTCCGGTACTTATTCTCTCCGCAAAAACAGAACTTGATGATAAAATTCAGGGATTTACTACCGGTGCGGACGATTATATGACCAAACCATTTGAAATTCGTGAACTGCTCATGCGCATACAGGCGATCAGCAGACGCAGCAATCATCAGGATACTTCACACCCGGTCGTTGGAAATCTCTCCTACGATCCTGCTACCTGCGAAATCTGCAACACACAGACCGGAAAATCCGTTCAGATTTCCGGAAAAGAGATGCAGTTACTGGAATTTTTTATGAATAACTGTAACCATGTCCTAGAAAAAAACCAGATTACCACAAAAATCTGGGGATTCGATTCCAATGCAGAATACAATAATGTGGAAGTATATGTTTCTTTCCTGCGGCGGAAATTTCACCACCTGCAGGTCAATGTGACACTCCGCGCCATTCGCGGAGTCGGTTATATTATGGAGGTTTCCGATGATTAAATCTTTACAAAAGAGAATCAGTACACTTTTTATGTTCCTGCTTACCATCATCTGGCTTGTTATTTTACTGCTTTTTGTCAACAACTCCTACCGGAACAATCTGAGTGATCTCCAGCAAACCGTTCGTGCCGCTCTCCACTATACTACATGGGATGCATTTGTCATCTCTAATGGACAGACGTCTCCGTCCGAACTTGATCATATTTCCTATTGTCTTTTTTCTATTGATGAATCCAATGAAATGGATATCATGTTTGACACTTTTTCTGATGTCTCCGACAGTTATCTTTTAAAACAAGGAAAAGCTCTCATATCCAATAGTAAGAAATATGTATTTATCAGGCGTTATGTCTCTGTAAATCATCTTCGCGCCAAAAAAGGACAATATTATGTTTTAATGCTCAGCGGAACACCTGCTTTAAAAGCAACACTTCCGACTGTCTCTCTCTGTTTTATTCTGGCAATTCTCGGTATTATTGTATTTACCATTTCCTCCAAAGCACTTTCCCGCTGGATGGTAAAACCGATTGAAAATACCATTTTATCCGAGAAAAAATTTATTTCCAATGCCAGTCATGAACTGAAAACCCCTCTCTCCGTCATCAGCGCCAATGCCGAACTGTTATCTTTTGAAGTAGGCAGGGACAATAAACATCTGTTGTATATTCAGCAGGAAACTTCCCGGATGATCTCTCTTGTCCAGAAAATGCTTACGCTCACACGGCTGGATGCTCCACAGATCCAGAATACCCATGCAGTTTTCCCTGTAGATGACGCACTGCTTGACATTATCTATCCAATGGAAAGTGTTGCTTTTGAAAAACACATTGCGCTTTCCATTGATGTTCAGGAACAAATGAAAATGGATGGAAACGAGAGTCAGATTCAAAATCTCGCTTCCATCCTGTTAAATAACGCATTAAGCTATACCCCGGAAAACGGAAGTATAGAAATTCACGCCCATATCCACAACCGTAAGTTTTATTTATCCGTGGAAAATACCGGCAATCCGATTCCGGAAGAAATCCGTGACCGCCTGTTTGAACGTTTTTTCCGTGCAGACGAAGCACGCGCGGATAACGGTCATTTTGGACTCGGTCTGTCCATTGCGCACTCTATTGTCACGAACCATTCCGGCAAAATTACCGTAGAACGGCAGGGGGACAAAAATGTATTTTCCGTCACACTTCCGGTCGTTTACCACAAATAATTCAGCGCACCTGATTTTCCACAATTTTTTCTTTCACGTAAGACACTCTCACTACATCCTTCTCCGACTTGCACCGTCTGCCCTTTCATGCTAAAATGAGCGCGTAAAAAGGAGTATAAATACAAATAAGGAGAAATTTATCTATGAAACCATTGAACTGGGCAACCCTTGGCTGTGGTGTCATTGCAAACGAACTTGCCACTGCACTTGCCAGGCAAAACCGTCATCTGTATTCCGTTGCCAACCGCACACATGAAAAAGCAGTAGCATTTGCGGAAAAATACCAGATTGCCAAGGTATATGATCACCTTGAAGATGTCTTTACCGATCCGGATGTGGATATCATCTACATCTCTACCCCACATAATACGCATATTCAATATCTGCGTCAAGCACTGGCAAACGGAAAGCATGTCCTTTGCGAAAAATCCATCACCTTAAATTCAAACGAACTGGATGAGGCCATTGCCCTTGCGGAAAAAAATCATGTCATTCTGGCGGAAGCCATGACCATTTTCCACATGCCGATCTACCGCAAACTTGCAGAGATCATAAGCTTCGGCACCCTTGGACCACTTCGTCTGATTCAGGTAAACTTCGGCAGCTATAAAGAATATGATATGAATAATCGCTTTTTTAACCGCAATCTGGCCGGAGGCGCTATGTTAGATATTGGCGTTTACGCCTTATCCCTGATCCGCTGGTTCTTTGTCGAAACTGCCGATCAGGTACTTTCACAGGTAAAATACGCACCAACCGGCGTGGATGAACAGGCAGGCATCCTTCTTATGAACCCAGCCGGCGAGATGGCAACCGTCACCTTATCGCTTCACGCAAAGCAGCCAAAGCGCGCAACCATCGCATTCGATAAGGGTTACATCGAGATCTTTGAATACCCAAGAGCTATGGAAGCAACCATTACTTACACCGGGGACGGACATAAAGAAACTATTTCCGCAGGAGAAACTGCAGATGCCTTAAGCTATGAAGTTGCTGACATGGAAGCCGCTGTATGCTCCGGCGATTTATCCACAATTGAATCACTTATGCATCTTAATTATTCACAGGATGTTATGCATATCATGACTGAAATTCGAAACAACTGGGGTATGAAATACCCGGAAGAAGAGTAATCTTACTTTAAACCAAAATTCGACTACACATTTAGTATAAATGTATGATTTTTCCTGTCAATCTGGTTTTTAAAACCACATCTATCCAACATGATAGTCCTTGATCCTCTCCCAGATGTGCGTATCGTACTGCGCTTCCGTGCTGCGCCGATCTTCTTTTAAAAGCTGGGCATAGATCAGATCAAGGATCAGCAGGATCGGAAATTGCGGGGAAATGACATTTCCGTATTCGAGGTTCTTTTTTACCGGTGCGAGCACGATCTCCTCATACGTCCGTTTTTCCCGCTCTGCGTTGGAGGAAGTCAGATATATGACCGCTGCCCCACGCGCTTTCGCCCGGTCAAGTGCATCAATGAGCTCGCGCGTCGCGCCGCTTAGGCTGATGCCGATCACGAGGCACGCGTTTGTGATACGCGCTTCATTCAATACCATCTGGTGCAGTTCCGTGATTGCCTCCGCATCCATGCCAAGCCGCAGCAACCGAAGTTGAAACTCCTGTGCCGCCAGCCCAGAACTGCCAAATCCATACAAAAAAATGCGCGTATGTTCCCCGATTAGCTGGGACACATGTTTGATCTGTGGTTCGCGGATTAAGCTGTATGTTTTTTGCAGCAATTCCTCATACGAATACAGGACGTGGATGGTCTGTTCCTCCACATTCGGTCGCTCCGCGATCGAGGGCTGGTAGTTGTAAATAAACTCCCGGTATCCGCTGTAACCCATTTTCTTGGCAAAGCGTGACAGAGATGCTTCTGAAACATGTAGCATCTTTGCCATGCGTCCCGATGAAAAATCCATCTCTTTTTCATTCGAAATAAAAAAATCGGCGATTGTTTTCTCCACCACCGTAAACATCTCATAATTTGCCTCGATCATCGGCACAACACTGCTTCCATAAGTCTGCATACGCGTTTTCTCCTTTTCCTGCTTCCTCAGTTACTTGCGGAACATCAGAGTTTATGGTGCCCACGTCCAACGGGATATATAACTCTATGTCCATAACCCGATCTGTAATTTTATTTCATTATATCATATATTTTTGAAAGTTCTTTCAAAAGCACACACGATTTTTCTTTTTTTCCGTTTTTGGGGATTGTTCTTTCCATTTGCCCAAACCCTATGGATTTTTCCAATTTTGCATCCTATAATCAACTTAACAAATGCAGGAAACGCAATTTTAAGGAGGAGAACTACTATGCGTATTTATAAAACAAAAAACTATGACGAAATGAGCCGCAAGGCGGCCAACATTATCTCCGCACAGATAATCTTAAAACCGGAATCTGTGCTCGGACTTGCCACCGGTTCTTCACCGATCGGCACCTACAAGCAGCTGATCGAGTGGTACAACAAGGGCGATCTTGATTTTTCACAGATCCGCAGCATCAACCTTGACGAATACAAAGGCCTTCCTGCCGACAACGATCAGAGTTACGCTTACTTTATGCGCCACAACCTGTTTGACCACGTAAACATCAAATCCGTAAACACCTTTATTCCAAACGGCATGGAAGCTGATGTGGAAAAGGAATGCTCCCGCTACAATGCCATCATCCGCAGCATGGGCGGCATCGACTTACAGCTCCTTGGCATCGGCAACAACGGACATATCGGTTTTAACGAGCCATCGGATTCCTTTGCAAAGGAAACCCACTGCGTCGACCTGACCGAAAACACCATTCAAGCCAATGCACGTTTCTTTTCCTTCATTGAGGAAGTCCCGACACAGGCATATACGACCGGCATCAAAAACATTATGCAGGCACGGCACATCCTACTGATCGCAAGCGGTGAAGCCAAAGCCGATGCACTCTATGAGGCAGTTTACGGACCGATCACCCCGCATGTACCGGCATCAATCCTGCAGTTACACGACGAGGTTTCCGTCGTTGCCGATGAAGCTGCATTATCCCGCATCATCAAAGAAGGACTGATCTAGGAAAAGGAGTACGCCATGATCATAAAAAACGGACTGGTCTGGGAGGAGTCTGGCTCCTTTCGGAAAAAAGAACTGGTTGTTGATACAACGACACACCGCATCGCAGAAACCGCAGAAGACGATACGGTATTTGATGCCGAGGGGCTTTATGTGATCCCCGGTCTGGTGGATGTCCACATCCACGGGGCAAGAGGTCACGATTTCAGTGACGGAAATTCCAAAGGACTTGCCGAAATCGCACAATATCTGCATTCCTGCGGTGTGACTTCATTCTGCCCGACTTCCATGACCCTGCCGGAAGAACAGCTTACAGCTGCCTTTGCGACGATTAACGATGTGCCGGATGCTGCCGGATATGCCCACATCGCGGGCATCCACATGGAAGGTCCATACCTCTCCCCGGAAAAGAAAGGGGCGCAGAAAGCAAGCTATCTGCACGCGCCGGATGCCGCCATGTTCCGACGGCTCTCTGCTGCAAGCGGAAACAAGATCCGCATCATCACGATCGCCCCGGAACTGCCGGGTTCCGATGCGTTTATCCGGGAGTTCAAAGACACCGTTGCGATCTCACTCGGACACTCCACAGCATCGTATGAAATCGCAGAAAATGCCTTTGCCGCCGGTGCCAACCATGTCACCCATCTGTTCAACGCCATGCCGCCACTACACCACCGCGATCCTGGCATTATCGGCGCGGCAGCGGACTGTCCGCATGCGATGGCAGAGATCATCTGTGACGGCATCCACATCCACCCGTCGGTCATCCGCAATGCCTTCCGCATGTTTGGCAACGACCGCATGATTTTAATCAGCGATGCGATGCGTGCAACCGGTATGGAGGACGGCGAGTACGAACTCGGCGGACAGCCGGTAATCAAAAAAGGCCGCCTTGCGACCTTAAAAGACGGAACCATCGCAGGTTCCGCCACCAATTTGTTTGACTGTATGAAAAATGCGGTGCAGTTTGGCATTCCGCTCGGCGTGGCCGTCAAAGCCGCCACCTGCAATCCTGCAAAGAGCATCGAATGTTCACAGGAAATCGGCACCCTTGCCGTCGGGGCAAGAGCCGACATCCTGCTTTTAGATCAGGATCTGAATATTGTAAAGATCCTGTAATTATGCTTCTGTGCTCACCACGCCTTTCCATACAAAGGAAAACTGCATGGTTTTGTCCGTCTGCAACAGATATTCCGGATGCGTCTGCGCGCCCCAGCTGTCGTCGCCGCCGACACCCATCTGGGCTTTTGCCACACGGACAACCGTGTAGTGTACCGGTGGCAGCTCATACGGATGCATCGCATTTTCTATCTCATGCGGCGTATACGGCAGTGCGGAAAATACCATCGGACCTGTTTCTTCTGTCATTTCAAACAACATGCCATCTCCGGCACGGTTAGTCACACGCGCCCAGCGCACGCCACATTTTGCCCCACATTCCTGCGGAACCATATACCGCGCCACATTGTCTTTTACCTTATTGCTGTAGATGCCAAGTTTGGCTCCCTTACAACGGTCAGCATAGGTTTCCTGTTCGCCCAGTCCATACCACTGCAGTCGGTCGTAATCGGCATTAAATTTAAACAGTACGCCAAATTCCGGCATGTCGCCCAATTCTTTGACCGGATCATAACAGAGCGTGGTCTTTACCCTGCCATCCCCAAATACTTCATAGGACAACCGACATTCCGAAACCGGTGTGGTCGGCATAAAATAGCGGAACGAAACGGTAATGCTGTGTTCGTGTTCCGTGACTTCCGGCGTACTCGTCTCCTGCGGGCTTTTATGGCTGACATACAGACTGGCCGTTTTCCACTGTGCATAGCGCGCCGGCATGAGATTTCCACAGTCATTGTCCGTCGGTGCCCGCCAGAAGTTTGGTTTCGGGATCGCCTCGATCATCTCTTTTCCCGCATATTTGTAGGAAACCAGCCCACCGTTTAATACGGAAAACAGGACGGAAAAATGCGCACCCTCTACACCGATGTTGTGTGTGCTGTGGATCACTTTGATCTTGTCTGTGCATGTTTCTGCCTCACCCGCAACCGGATAGACATACTGCCCGAAAGCCACCTCATGCCCTGCCTTTGCCCAGACAGTGTCCGCTTTCAGATGGAAGGAGACGGTCACGGTGTATTCGCCTGCCTTTGTCTCTTTTGCAAACGGCAGTGGATAGGTCTGTTCCGAGAGCGGCTCCACAGCCGTCGGTAAGTCTGCCCGGCGGATCTCCTTTCCGTCTTTTGCAACGGTCACAACACACGCAAAGCGGTCGGTGTTGACAAACAGGTTTTTATTTTTGACCGTTACGGACTCCGCAGTCACTTCCGCCGTGATGTTCTGGTAATTGAATTTGACTTCCTGCATTTTTGGTGACACATCGCGGTTTCCACCGTAGACAATACCGTTTCCACTAAAGTTATAGTCGGTTGGACGTTCGCCAAAATCCCCGCCGTATGCTTGAAACTCCTCGCCGTAGCGGTCTTTTTTGTAGATCGACTGATCGATGTAATCCCAAATAAAGCCGCCCTGATACTTCGGTTCCGTGTCGGTCAGATCCGTATATTTGTGCATCGCACCACAGGAATTGCCCATTGCATGCGTGTACTCGCAGCAGATAAACGGCTTGCTCGAATCCTTTGCCAAAAATTCTTTGATGCTCTCCACCGATGGGTACATCTGACTTTCCATATCACTCGTATCGTTGTAACTTCTGTCGTGGAACAGCCCCTCGTAATGAACGAGACGGGTATCATCCAGACGGTGGAACAGACAGGACATTTCATAGATGTCCTTGCCGCCGTAAGACTCATTGCCACACGACCAGATCAGGATCGCCGGATGGTTTTTGTCACGCTGGTACATCGAATTGGCACGGTCAAGCATCATCGCAAGCCACTCCGGTTTGTTGTGCGGCACGATATAGGTATCGTCCTTCGTAAACTCTGCCACATCCCAGGAACCGTGCGATTCCAGATTTGTCTCATCAATCATGTAAATGCCATACTCATCACAGAGTTCATAAATCTTAGACGCATCCGGGTAATGGCAGGTACGGATCGCGTTGATGTTATTCTGCTTCATCGTGCGAAGATCCTTGCGCAGCTCTTCCTCCGACACATGCCGTCCGCTGACGGAACTGAACTCGTGGCGGTTCACGCCCTTAAAGACGATCCGCCTTCCGTTTAATGTCATAATACCGTCCTTCATCTCAAACCGGCGGAACCCGACGCGCTGCGGGATCACTTCCTGTAAAGTTCCCGCGCCATCGCAGACTTCAACCGTAAGGTCATAAAGCTGCGGGTCTTCCGCGCTCCACAAAACAGGCCGCTCCACGTTCCAGGTCAGGATCTGTTCCCCTTCGGTAACAGCCGATTCGTCTTCCAGCACAGTCTGTCCGTCTTTTTTGAGGACGACTTTCACCTTGCCGCTTCCCCACATCTGTAAAGTCAGTGCCAGTTCGGCAGCGGTAAGTGCTGCATCCGGCAGTGCCCGCACCTTTACATCATAGGCATGTACTTCCGGCACAGTATACAGGTATACATCGCGGTAGATTCCGGAAAACCGGAAGAAATCCTGATCCTCGCACCAGCTGCTCGCTGTCCACTTAAACACCTGTACCGCCAGTTTGTTTTCCCCGTCTTTTACCGCATCGGTCAGTTCAAACTCAGACGGAGTAAACGAATCCTCGCTGTAACCGATGAATGTGCCGTTTAACCAGACTGCAAGTCCGCTCTCCGCGCCCTGAAACGAGACAAAGAGCCGCTTCCCCTGCATCTGCTTCGGCACGGTAAAATATTTGACATAGCTTGCCACCGGGTTAAACTGCTCCGGGATCTCGCCCGGATGGATGTCCTCATGGCCTTCCCACGGATACTGCACGTTAGCGTACTGCGGCACATCGTAACCCTCCATCTGGATATGAGCCGGAACCTTGATGTCATCCCAACCTACACAGCAGTAGTCTTCCTTCTCAAATCCGGCAACTACGTCGGCATAGTTTTTTGCATAGTGGAACTTCCACAGCCCGTTTAAACTGACGCGGTAGGAACTCTGTTTCTCTTCTGCCTCCTCTTTCGTCCGGTAATATATGTGGTCAGAATGCGCATCCATGCGCGCATCACGAAAATACTGAGGATCTTTTACTTTCTTATAATCAAATGTATTCATAGGCATATACCCCTTTCCTGTTATGGTAAAAAATGCCCTCCAAAAAGGAAGGCATTTTTTACCATTTTTATTTAACCGCTCCGGTGATACCTTCTGCAAACTGCTTCTGTAATACGAAGAATACGATCATCGTCGGGATTGAGCAGAACAATACACCACACATGAGCATACCGTAATCCGTCTTGTATCCGGTAATCAGGTTGGCAATGAGCATTGGCATAGTCATCGCACGGTTATCGGACATGATTACCTTTGGCCATAAGTATGCATTCCATGCATTCATGAATGTGATAACAGCGGCTGCCGCATAGGTCGATTTCATCGTCGGGATAAACATCCGGAAGAAAATCTGTACCTCGCTTAATCCATCAATACGCGCAGCTTCGATGATGTCAACCGGAAATGCACGGGCATTCTGGCGGAACATCATGATCATAAACGGTGTGGATATGATCGGAAGCATAAATCCAACCGCTGTATTTAACAGCTTTGCCTTGGAAAACATCTGAAACAACGGAACCATTGTTGCAACCTGTGGTATCATCATGGCAAGAAGCAGGATGGAAAACAGGCGGTCTTTCCATTTGTCATGGTAGATCTCAAAACCATAACCGGCGATGGAGCAGACCAAGAGACACAGCACCGTCGTAAGGATCGCATACAGGAACGAATTCCCGAGGGCTCTCCACAGTGGCTGCTGGGACATTAAGTTCTTAAAGTTCTCCATAAAGTGCGTACCCGGAAGCAGGCGACCACGGGATACGTCCGTGGATGTATTCGTGGCTGCGGAAATCATCCAATACAGCGGGAATACGGAAATAAAGGACACGATCCCCAGAAAGATATACGTCGGGATCAATCTTCTCTGGATCATTGATTTGCTTTTCTGCTTAGTCACGCGTATCACCTACTTTCAAGTTGATAAATGCAAGGATCGCTACCATGATAAAGATCAAAAATGACATGGCTGCCGCATATCCAAAGTTTGGCACATTGATAAAACATGTGTTGTATACATAGTGTGACATGGTAATAGTCGTATTGGCAGGTCCACCCTTTGTCAGGTTGACGGACTCATCGAACAACTGCAACGTACCATTGATTGACATGATAAAGGTCATGATGATCGTCGGTTTTAACAGCGGTACGGTGATCCTCCAGAATGTTTTCCAGCCGTTTGCACCGTCGATCTTGGCGGCTTCGTATACGGAATACTCGATATTCTGTAAACCAGCCAGATAAAAAACCATGTTATAACCAGTCCATCTCCAAATCAAAGCAAGGATAATGACCGCTTTGGCACTTCCGGAATGACCCAGGAAATTATAGCCGGAATGTAAGATACCAAGTTTCATGAGGATACTGTTAATCAGTCCGTCTGTTGCAAACATCGAACGGAAGATCAACGAATAGGAAACCAGTGAAGTCGCACATGGGAGGAAGACACAGGTTCGGAACAATCCCCGCAATTTTAAATGTTTGTTGTTTAATAACTGTGCCAGCAGAATTGCAAGTATAAGCATGATTGGCACCTGGATAATCAGGTAGAAAAATGTGTTGCCGATGGACTGCTGGAACACCTTATCAACAAGGATTCTCTGATAATTGGAAAATCCAGTAAAGCGCATATTGGCACCCGTTCCCTTTTGCAGGGAAATGATAAATGCCCGCACCATCGGATAAAAACTCATGATCGCAATCAGAATCGATGCCGGTGCTAGAAATGTCCATCCTGCCGCTCTTTGTTTTGCAATAAGTGACATCCCTTTTTTCTTGGAATTCACAACAAATTCCCCCTTTCGCATTTCTGGTCATTTTCACATATAGCGGAGGTCGCCCCCCGCTATACAAACTTGTCATTCTTTTTTATGTACCGGATTACTCCGTCATCTTAAACTGTAAGGTATCTTGTGCTTCCTGTAATGCATCAGCCTTAGCTGTTCCATTTACGATATTGACAACTGCTGTGTTGATGCACTCTCTTGCCTCATAGTGATACGGAGTCTTTGTAAACTCCGGAATATGGGAAGAGTATTCTACGATCGTGGAGTAAATCGGCTGATCGTTGAAGAACTCGTTTGGCTCGTTGTATACATCCGATTCTCCGGCTGGTAAGTAGCAGGCAATCGCACCGGTCTGTGGAAGGATTGCATCATAGAAATCTGTACTAGAACCAAAAGTGCTCTTTAAGAAATCTTCTGCAAGATCTTTGTTCTGGCAGTTTGCGGTAACATACCAGGAAGATCCACCGTTGTTTGCATAATGAGTAGCGGAATCCACACCATCTACACTTGGCATTGTGGTGATTGCCCACTGGCCTTTCTGGTCTTCGGTAGAAGCGATCGTTGCAGTGATCCAGTTACCATTGACAACGCCTGCTGCCTCACCATTTGTGATGGTGGATACATACTCATCCCAGTTGTTTACTAATTTTACAACATCATTCTGTACGAGTTCGGTGTAGATGTCGACACACTTCTCAGCGATGTCATTTCCTACAATGTAAGCATCTCCGTTTTCATTGACAAAGTTTGCACCGCAGGACTGGATCATCATCATCATAGTGTCTCCGCCAGTTCCCTCACTGGTCAGTAAGTATTTGCCGGTCTTATCATGAACATCTTTTCCGATCTTTGCAAATTCGCTCCAGGTAATATCGGTCAGGTCGTCGATGGTGTATCCGGCTTCTTTTAAGATGTCGGTACGGTAACATGCGATAACAGCACCGTTATCAAACGGAACACCGTAGTGCTTGTCGTCTACCATAGAGTAAGACTGTTTTAATTTTCCGAAATCATCCCAGTTGATTCCCATATCCGTCAGGTCGGTAAAGGCATCCGGATAACTTTTTAAGAATTTCTGGTAGCTGTTGTCCTGCATGAGTACGATATCCGGCAGTGTGCTGTAATCACCGGCATTTGCTGCGGTTGTCAGCTTGGTCTGGCAGTCATCAGAAGAGGTCTCAACCACTTCGAGTTCAAAATCCGGATGGTCTTTCTTGTACTGCTCGGCTGCGGTCTCTATTGCCTTGATGTTAAAGTTCTGGTCCCATGCCCATACGGTCAGCTTATTACTGTCGGATGAGGAAGAAGTACCGCTTCCGCTGGAGGATGTATCCCCGCCACCGTTGCTGTCTGTTCCTCCTCCACCGCAAGCAACCAGTGACAATACCATTGCACTTGCAAGTAATGCTGTAATCATTTTCTTTTTCATATAAATTTCCTCCTTCTCCCTAAGAGTATTTGTTACTTTTGCTGATGAACGTATTATAGCATTGCTTGAATATATCTAGTTTGCATAATTGTCCGTATAATGTGCAATTTCAATTATTTTGTGTGCTTTGCACTATTTTTTCGCATATTTTCGGTTATTTCCATTCATATTGCCATTATGCGTGCCATGTGATGCAACAAATCCACCATTACAACCGCTTGCATTCCTGCAATTCTTCGTTGAAATGATGGATTCTCTGATTTTGCGCACATTTGTTGTTCATGATTTGTTTGCAACTGTTCATATTTTATTCACCACTTTATGCAAAAACCTTAGAAGGATACTGTTTTTTGAGTGCAAACAGCAGTTCCTGATTGAGATCAAGCAACAATTTTTTCTTTTCCCGGTCCTCAATGACGATCATCGTGTAGTATGGAATGTCATCCTCATAGGAGGTATAATCAAACTTCGGCAGTCGGACCCCGCCCCCGTCTTTGCGGTACTTTGCCACAGCCTCGTGGCGGTTTGGCGCGGTCACTTCCATCTCGGTCATGTCAATGATGTGTGCCGTTTTACGGTACCGCTTCCCATAGATCACATCAATTGTGAGTGTTTTCCCGTCGAGGATGTACTCGTACTCTTTCCGGCTTAACACATCAAATACAAAATACAGTGCCACCAGAAGAAAGCCCGCTAACATAAATGCCTGTGAGATCATGATCCCAAGCAGCACAAAAAATACCCCGAATACGACCATGAGCTTCCGCAGAACCCCCGTCATCTTCTTTTGTTTCCTCTTTACCTGTTGTATCAGTTTTGCCCCCTGCATCGGTTGTTACCATCCTTTCTCTGTGTGGATCTCATAATTGAGCAGCCGCTGTTCGTAATTTTCCGGACGCTTCCTCCACTCCACGGGTGTGACCCCCATCATCTGCTTGAAATTGCGGTTGAACGTGGAGTTGGTCGTAAATCCGCATTTGTGGGCGATGTCCGCCACCGGTTCCTCGGTCTTTTTTAAGTGCTCGCACGCCGTGCGGATGCGCACCGTGTTGATATATTCAAGCGGCCCCATATGCATATATTCGGTAAACACACGCCGGAAATGTGTCTCGCTCAGATGGCTGTACTTCGCCAGTTGTTCTACCCTTATTGGTTCCATGTAGTGATCGGAGATATAGTCCATGGCGCGGGAGACGATGCAGGTGATCCTGCCCTGCTCGGCATCCGCGCGCGTCTCTTTGTTCGTGTAGTTTAACCGTGTGATCTCCAAAAGAAGACAGCCCAGCAGTGCCTTTGCCTCCTCAAGATAAAATTCATCGCCTTTTCGCATGATGTTTAAGATTTCTTTAATTTTTGCCGCTTCCTTCGGATACTCTGCTTCCTCCAAAAACCACGGCTTTTCATAGAGCCGCTGCAGTGCGCGCTCTTTGCGGAGTGCATTGTCCGGGAAAATACCGTCAAGTACCACCTCCACATCGACAAACAGATATTCCCAGCGACTGATGTTGCCCGGATCGCTGTTTGTCGTGTGCGGAAAATTCGACGGGATGACGGTAAACTGCTGCCCCGAAAAACGGTAGGTGTCATCCCCCAGTACCACGTCGCCTGCCCCGTAATAACAATAGCCAAGTTCCATGTAATTGTGGAAATGAAGCCTGTCTGCCGTGCGGTCACCATAATTCTGCACCCACTTTTCTCCCAGAAGTGCAAGAATCGGACTTCCGGGCGGTAACTGGTAGTACCTAAACTCCATCTTCTTCTTTTTCTTTTCTGCCATTACCCTGCTGCCTTTCTTACAATGTCCTGCATCTGCTGCATCTTGCGCTCCATGTCTGCCACAAGCGTAAGCTGCGTGCGGGCACGGTCGAGATTCTGTCCGTCCCGGTGGATCTTGAAATAACGATCGCCCTGTAAATAATCCATAAGAAACCGCATGCCGCACTCATACGTCATGACCTTTGCCCCCATCGGAAGCAGCGCGGTCTCCTCCGGAGTCAGGCTGCCGCCGCAGCCCTCCAGAAATCCTTTGGTAAAGAGGGAAAACAGCTCCATGCTGCACGAGACTTCGGAGAGATCCCGCTCATCCTCCGCCGCAGTGCTCGCCCCGTAGCGGATCGCATCGCCAAAATCATTCATGGCAAGCCCCGGCATGACCGTATCAAGATCAATGACACAGACCCCCTTTCCGGTCTTATCGTCGAGCATGACATTGTTTAATTTCGTGTCGTTGTGCGTCACGCGGATCGGAAGCTCCCCGCGGTCAAGCCGCCCGGCAAAATAGCAGGCCGTCTCCTTCCGCTCTAAGAAAAAAGCGATCTCCTTTTGAACCTCCGCGGCACGCCCCACAACATCCTCCCGGACGGCTTTTTCAAATGCCGCAAACCGCGCCCGCGTGTCGTGGAACCCCGGAATTGTCTCATGGAGTGTCTCTGCCGGATAATCCGCCAAAAGCCGCTGGAAGCTGCCGAATGCGACCGCGCTCTCATAAAACTGCTGCGGCGTTTCCACCTGATCAAAGCTGCTCGCCCCGGTGATAAACCGGTACGACCGCCAGTAGTCCCCGTTTGTGTCACGGTAGTACGGTTTGTTGTCCACGGTCGGGATGATATTTAACGTCTCCCTCTCCGGGTCGCCGCCCCGCGCAATAATCTTCTTTTTTAAGAACCCCGTCACACCCGCAATGTTTTCCATGAGTTGTTCCGGATGTGGAAAGGCATCGGCATTCATCCGCTGTAAGATCACATCCAGATCCCCCATATTGCCGACTGCAAACGTCAGGCGGAACGTGTCGTTGATATGTCCGCTCCCGTACACCGTATCTGCAATCAGTGTTCCCTCGTATGCAAATGCTGCAATGGCTTCCTGTTTCTGCTGTTCTGTAATCGCTCTCATATTGTTTTCCCCCTTATGTGTTGTGTCTGTTACCACTTCATGATAAGGCGCGTGCTGCCGCTCCGCTATCGGGATCTTGTTTACATTGTTATAAATCTTGCGCTATAATTACTATAACAGATTTCAGGTGCAAATGCACATGCTATTTTCAGGAGGGGATGCCTATGCCATACCAGCAGTACAACTTCAAACCACAAACCTTTGACGCGCAAAAGAAACGGCCGGATCTGCGCCTGCTTTATATCAGCCATTCCAGCTACGACAAGACCTGGCCGAGCGTGCTGCACTCCCACCCGTTTACCGAGCTGTTTTATGTCTTAAACGGAACCGGCACATTCCAGACCGAGACACAAACCTTCTGCATTGCGGCAGATGACCTGATCCTCATCAATCCCCATGTCATGCACACAGAATTCAGCAACGGCGATGCGGCTTTGGAATATGTTGTTCTCGGATTTGAGGGCATAGCGTTTGAAACCGACGGACACGCGCCCATAACCTGCCTCTGCAAAAATGTAAAGACAATCCGCCCTGCCTGTCTGTTTTATACCAGATCGCTCATACAGGAACTGCATGACCGCAAAGAAAATTATGTAGAAATGTCACAGAATCTGCTCGAAAATCTGCTCTATCTGATCCGGCGGGAGATCCGCGTCACGCCGGAGGCCGTCTCCGTCGGCAAAACCTCACAGGAATGCCGCATGATCGAGCAGTACATCAATGCGCACTACGCGGAAACAATCACGTTAGATACACTAAGTGCCTTAACATTCCACAGCAAATATTACATTGCCCACGCCTTCACCAAATACAAAGGAATCTCGCCCATCAATTATCTGATTACCAGACGCATTGAAGAGGCGAAATCCCTGTTAGAACACACCGACTTTCCGGTCGCAAAAATTGCCCAGGCGGTCGGCTTTTCTTCCCAGTCGTATTTTTCGCAGGCATTCCGTCGGGAAACCACGCTCTCCCCCGATGCCTACCGCAGACAGTTTCTTTCCTAGATCTCGTACCAGAGGATCGCATTGGCCGCAAGGTCGACCGCAAAACTGCTGCCGTCCCCCCGGTAAACGGTCGTCTGCTGCGGTTCATACGTGTTGTTGACGACACAGTATTTGCCGTTTTTTACATAAGCATGCACTTCGACATTGTAATTTGTGGAAAACCAGCGGTGAATTTTCCCCTCCGCCGAAGCCGCCCACAGAATCGCCCGGTACAGCAGGCGGCTGTTTGCAAAGCTGTACGGCAGGCCACTGATATACACACCCCTGCCCTGCCCGAACGTATTCACGGCAAGCTGTACACCTTTGTCGATCTGGCGTAGCACGGTCGCGGATTCGAGCGCGAATATGTTTTTCTTGCCCTCGCCAAAATCAATCGCATCGCCGCTGTCCTCCGTGATAAAATGCGCATGATCTTGCCAGTTATACTTGTCCACATTCAACGTGTAGCCGGTTTCTTCTTCCACGCCAAGGATGTCCGCAAGCTGGAAGAAGTGCCCCTGCCATTGGCAGGATGCCGGTTCGCCCACGCCGATGAAACCGCCACCCCGGTAGACAAACCGGCGGACTGCGGTCAGAATCGCCTCATCCTTCCAATTGTCCCCGCCGGTATAAGCGGTGTAGGCATCGCCCACATTTAAGACAACATCAAAGGAATCGAGCAGATCCGGATGATTCCTTATATCATCAAAGCTGATAAATTTCACGTCAAACGGAGCACCGCTGAGTGCCTCGATGATGCCCGCATAAGAATAATTCTGCTTGTAGTAAATGGCATGGTGGACCATATGGTTGCCCCACGCGCGCATTTTTCCCCAGCAGTTTAATATTGCCACGCGCTTGACGCAGTACGGGGTCGTTCCCTTAATATTTTCGTACAGTTCGCGGAACTCTTTGCACACGCTCTCCACATAGTCGATAAAATCCGGAAACTGTGTGGCAAGTTTTAAGTACCCACCATAGCCGATCCGATCGATCGGTTTGCGCAGAATCGCCCGGCGCGCCGTCACCCAGTTGACTTTCGCCTCGCGTGTCGGATCGCCTCCCTCGTGGAAGGTATCCGGGAAAAAGTACGGCAGGAACCGCCCCTCAGTGTATCTGACCCCCTCAATGTCACTAATGAGACGCAGCGTTGCACCGTTTCCGACGCTTCCGACCACAGCATCCAGCCCGATCGTCTGGAACTCCTCCATAAACGGCTCCATACCGATCCAGTGGTCACCGAGGAACATCATCGCCTCTTTTCCGCACGCATGTGTGATATCCACCATCTCCTTTGCAAGCTTTGCCACTTCCCTGCGCTGAAATGCCTGAAAATCCTGAAATTCTTTGGACGGCACGCGGTAAGTATTGTTCATATAGCCCTGGTCGATAATAAACTCCGGGCGGAACCGATAGCCCACTTCCTTTTCAAACTGCTCTAAGATATACGGGCTGACCGATGCGGAATAGCCATACCAATCCACATATTTTTCCCGCGCCAACTCGTCAAAGATGAGCGTAAATTGGTGAAAAAAGGTCGTGTAGCGGATGACATCCACATACGGATGCTCCGCGATAAATCTGCGCAGCCGCTCCATGGAGTAGGTGTGGGTCTTTGGCTGGCGCACATCAAACGTAATCTGCTTTTCCACATCTTTCCAGCCGTTGGTCACGGCATTATACATATGCACCGGGTCCCACATAATGTATGCCAGAAAACTGACCGTGTAACTGTGGAACGCCTCCGGCTTGTGGATCGTCACGTCGCCAGTTGTCTCATCATACGACCACTGGCTGGTTGAAACAACCGCCCCCGTCGTGCGGTCGATAACTTCCCACCAACGCGTAATGTCATCACGGTTGTTGACTTTTAACATATCCGGGTACAGATGCGTCATGAGATGGATCTGTAAATCTCCGTCGACCGCCGTATAAAACGGCGTCATAATATACATCTGCTGTATCTCCTCCGGATGTGCCTTTGCCCATGTATTGTCTTTTCTTGTGGTGTAATAGGTCGAATAGACCTTGGCATCCACAGCGCGCAGTTCCTCTGGGTAATCCGTACCATCGCAGTCGCGGATGGCATCGGCCCCCCAGCGCTCCATCAGTGTAAGTGTCTCCGGCACGACATCTACATCAGTCGGAATAGTGACTCTTCCTCTTTGCTGCATATTGCTTCCTCCTCCGTAATTCCTGTATTCTACTTTCAGCATACGGAGTTTGGAAGCAAATGTCTATGGATTTCTTGCTGTGAATGTTAGAAATATTGTTCTCTATCTTAATTTACCAGATAAGCCAAAATGTCTTTATATTAGACATAATTTTATTAAAAAAACACGATGAGAAGTCTCATCGTGTTTATAAAAGGTGACTGACGGATTTGAACCGACGATCAGGGAGTTGCAGTCCCACGCCTTACCACTTGGCTAAGTCACCAAAACTCCCCGAGTAGGGCTCGAACCTACAACAACTCGGTTAACAGCCGAGTGCTCTACCATTGAGCTATCGAGGATTATCAATTGAAAGTATATACTTTCAAAACTTCATACAGATTTAACCGCTTTTTAATCAAGCCCTCGACCTATTAGTAACAGTCAGCTCCATGTGTTGCCACACTTCCACCTCTGCCCTATCTACC